>WBZT01000544.1_pt1 | contig 30053 bp, 39 predicted proteins | sample 5204241 | NCBI WGS metagenome assembly WBZT01 (sample SAMN12344358, study PRJNA552823) | activated sludge metagenome | biome: Activated sludge suspended growth; feature: Nitrification reactor; material: Wastewater; isolation source: activated sludge from nitrification reactor of wastewater... | reverse complement strand
TCCAAAAAAAATGTTAGAAAGGAAGCCTCCTTAAAGCTATCTATTCTATTCCAACACTGGATGAATTCAGATTTGGTAGAGCCTGCTCAGTCAATAGCAATGGCCAAAATGTATATTAAGCTCCAGAAATTTATAAATAAATTTTTGAAAAAATAATAAGGTAGTAATCTCAAAAGAATTTTAATGTTCTATCTACATTAAGGAAAGGTAATAATCTTCGAAGATCCGCATGTTAAAGAGACATTGTAAGTCTGATCAGTTGGAATGAAAACATAGCCACTTAATTGTAATACTCTTACACTATAAGCGCCTTCAGTCAAGTTCTTTATTTCATAGCTTGATTTGCCTGGCATATCAACATTTTGTTGACCATTTACATATATTCTGTAAGGATTACTAGAAGTGCTGGTGAGTTTAATACTGCCCTTTCCATTGATTATTACATTTATTTTATTTATTCCTTCAGCAATAGGAGTTAATGATGTGATACCACCACCTATATTGTTTCTACATCCTTTTTCGATTAGCCAATAATAATAATTATTTGCTGGGAGATCTGTGAATGTTACAAATCCATTTTTATCAGTCTGTTCAGTTGCCCTGAATTGAAACGTTTGAGTGTTTAAGTTGGCTTCAGTAAGATATAGCTTAACATCAGCTGATTCTTGAATATTTCCGAGATTATCCCTTACAGTGATTAATAATGTTGCTTTTTCATCAGTAGGATCTGAAGATGAACTTTTATTACAAGAATTTAGTAAAACAGTGGTTGCAAGTAGTGTTGTTTGAAGTAAATTTCTCATGGTTTATCTTTTTTTTACAAATATAACCAGAAATCCAATTTAACAATACTTTTTCATTTTTGAAATCACTGAAAGTCATATCTTTGCATTGACCAATTAGTTCTTATGAATCTCAGGAATAACTTAAAGACAAACCCCTGCTTCACCGGTTCCGACCCGGTGGTTAATTCCTTAATGGGAACTGATTGGTCAGCAGGGGCTTTTTTTACCCATTTTTTCAACACATTTTATGACCAATCAGAAAAATTTCTCAAAAAAAGCGAAGCGCAGATTCAAATCTGGCTTAAAACACATTCACAACTTTTACGGTTGGTTTGACCCTAAGCTCTCTCAAAGTATGCTCTGGGATCAATTCCATTACTCCATGATCTCTGAAGATAGGGGAGATATGTCCCCTGAAGATCGCAAAGAAGCTTTTTTCTTCTATGAGAGTCTGAAGCAGTTGCTCCAGGGTACCGCCCTTATTGAGGGTCTTTAAGATTTGTTCATAGTTTAACCTTCCCGGCCCGGTCTACACTTACTTTAGATCGGGCTTTTTTTTAGTAGATGACATAATTAAATCACTAAGTCTCTATTTATATATAGCTTATCTGTCATTATCCCTATACTATCTCGTAGTATCTATATTCCTTAGTTTTTGATTGTTCATTTTTGAGTTCTCTTCATTGCATCATTGCATGAATCAATTTACCAAAACATCAAAAATGTGAGGTCATTTAAATGTGTATTCGCTTTAGTTGGAATCTTAGCCATTGGCTATTGGATTGTCCGAAGGTTTACCACCTCACTTATTGATGGTATAAATTATAAGGAAGCTTCCTTGGAATTTAATAACATTTCCTCTACAGGAGTTAACTTAAAACTACTTCTATCTTTTTCTAATGATACTGCGATCAATGTTCCCATTGATTCTTTTTCAGGTTATATCAAAGCTGCCAATGTAAGTATTGCACGAGTCGAACTAGTTCAACCTATTGTTCTTACCGCTCATGACATTACTTCCATTCCAATCACGACCTCCATTAAATTCATAGACATTGGAATTGATCTGGCTAATGCAATTATTTCAAAATCCTTAAACAAAGACTTAACTGTTGAAGGATTTATTAATATAAAAGGTTTTACCAAAGAAGTGAAATACCCACTCATTTCTTTAAGTTGATGTAAACGTACATCACCATGGCAAGGACTAATAAATTAATTCCACAACCTGCCTGGATTAAAGATATAATCCATAAGAAGGGTGATACCAAAGACATCATTAGTGTCATCCTCAGAGCGGTTAATTATAACCACAGACAAGCAATCCGCGAAATGGATAATGTCGCTGAAGCTCTGATAGGAAAGAATGATTTAGAAACTTGCTACAATGTATGGCTTTTCGTCCGAGAAAACATTCAGTATAAGGAAGACAAATCAGGAAAAGAATTATTAAAACTTCCTAGTGCTTTATACCATTCCGGATTCGGGGATTGTAAGAGTTTTTCGTTAATGATCTTATCGATACTCGCTCATTATCCATCCATTGAACCAGGTTTTAGGTTCGTCGGATATGAAGGCCACACGGATTATAGACATGTATATGTTATTGCCAAAATCAATGATGGCAATCGCAAAATAATAATTGATGGCACTTACGAAAAATTCAATGAGGAGCCACCATATATTTTTAAAAAAGACTATTGGATGACAGAAATTGCAATGTTACGCGGTCCTCAAGTTGCTCAAATCAAAAAAGCAATTCCTACCATAAGCGAAGCTTTCGCAGATGGACCACGTCGTGCTATTAATCCTCAGTCCATCGACATTGCTAAGTTTTCCCAGGGTGAACTCACCTTGGAATTGTTGAAAAACAGTCTTCTTATCCAATCAAATTATTATGGTGATGTGAATGGATATTTCTCCAAAGCCATTTTTATTATTGATGAAGCCAAAAGGAAAGGTCTATCTAATTGGCAAGCACCGACTGGTAGCATAGATCCAATTTTTAATGAGATACTATATACTATACAATCATCCAAAAAAAGACATATTCAGCAAGTAACATTGCTATCAGAAGGATTCTCTGATTATACTGGAATATCGGAAAGATATAACCCAGGTCTAGATTACGAGGCGTTAAAAAACTGTATAGTTAACGCAAAACCTGAAAAGGCAGATTGGTGGTACAGAAATTTCTCAACGAAGGCATATATTGAATCTGATGGCGAATCCTATAAATTAAATAGTGCCTTAGAGGAATGCATAAGACAGCAGCTTCTCATCCAATGGGCTAAAAAAAATATATTCGAATCGGAAGGATTCCGCAAAGGAAGCCATTCGCTATTATACGAATTCATTGACGACAGCTCCAGTTACTATCAACTTAATACTGAAGGCCTCGTCAAAAAGGTATTTCATAAATCATACGTTGATGCTTTTAACATCATATCAGGGTTAGATAGAGAAAACGTTAGATTATATGTCAATAACGGTATTCAGGCAACTAGTGCCGCCAATCAAGTAGTTGGAATTTCTCCAGAATTCAACATTCGAGGTTTATCCGATGCTGTAAAATTTGGTATCAATGTCGAACCAATTACGACAACAGCCGCGGTTATTAAAATAATTGGAATGATATCAACTGCTATAATCGCATTTACTTCAGTACTTAAAACTATTACCCCTCAAGTTAGACTCGGGGATCTAGTCAAAGCTCCTTATGGAGATTCGTCTAAACCTCAGAAGGAGGATTTTCTACGAAATAAAATTGAAGAGGCACAATCATTAGGAATGGTCATACCCCTTGTAGCTGGTGCTGCAGGAATATACTTTTTATCATCCAACAAAAGAAAAAAATGAGATATAGAGGTAAACTAAAAAAGAAAGAATCACGCCGAAAATCAAAGCGTGAGATCAGGAATTTAACAATAAGAAAAGAACCGGATCAAGAAGTGATTCCGGAAATCAAGGAGACAACTTTAATAAAAGAACTGGATCAAGAAGTGCCAACAGAAATCAGTACAGAAACAACTGGTTCAATAGAGGAAGAAAATAAGTCACTAAATGATTAAGTGTCTTAATTAATTAACTAAAAACAAAAAATAAAATCATGGCATCAACTAAAAAAGCCCTGAGCGCAACTAAAAAATTTGGACGAAAAATCTACAAAAAAGTTGCATGCTCAAAATCAAAATTAGCAGCAAATGCAAAAGCTAAAGCTGCTAGAAAATCTGGAAAGGCTGCCCGAGTGGTAAAAAATCCAACAGGTGGATATTGCTTATTCACTGCACCTAGCAAAAGAAAATCAGCTGTAGCTAGACCTAAATCAAGTCGAAGAAAAAAATAATTGTTAATCTCAAATTGCTTAAAATGTGTACTTGCAATAAAAATAAAATATCAGGAATGAAAAAAATCTCAGTGAAATCTGTAGGGGACAAAATAGTTCCCATTGCAACAATGGCGGTCGGCTTTGCCATTGCCAAAGTAATACCATGGGTTGTGAATAAAGTAGCCCCATCATCCAAAGGATTGTCAAACACTGTTGTTGGTTTGGCAGAAGTTGGTACCGGAATATTAATTTCTTCCATGAAGAATAAACATTTAGCAAATGTTGGAACCGGTATAGCCATTTCTGGCGCTCATACCTTCTTAGCTGATCCAGTTAAGCAAGCTCTAGAAGCAGCCGGAATCAAAGGTATTAATGGATACCAACGTGGCAATATTTTGAATTTTGAAACTCAGTTTCATCGAATGGCACAACAAAATGGCAGTGCCAAAAAAGAATTTAATCCAGTCAATTAATCATCAAAAAAATAAAATCATTTAGTCAGATGGAAACAATATTTATCCAAGATAAGCGAAGACAAACTCTTCAAATTTTTAAAGATACGCTTGCAGGTAATCCTCAAATGGGCATTGCCCCTCTAGTATCTGATTACGATCCAATGAAAGCATTAATCATGCCTTTCATGATTAAAGTTCACACCAAATTTGCAAACAACAAAACAAGCTTCTCGCTTGATTTAAATGTTGGTACTACTGATCCATTGCCTGTAGAAAGCAAGCTTGAAGCGACTGATGTATTTATGGGAACATCTATACTTTTAGGTGTTCAAAAATACAACCCTGCTAAAGATCAAGGAGATTTCAATTCTCCGATTCTCACCAACGCAGATCCGGTTTATTTTGGAGCTGCCATTGCTAAACAGATTATGAAATTGTACAACGGTAATACTACCTTAAAGACAAATTCTCAAGAAAGAATCGCAAGATTCCCGAATAATCTGTTTTACACTAATCCAGAAAATGGTTTCGCTGGAACTCTTGCTGCACCGACTGATTTTCCTACGTTTGGTCCTAAGGATGAAGACAGAGGATTCTTTGACCTTGGCAATTATCCAATCATTGTTGGAGGTGTTCCAAATAAATTGGAAATCAATTTAGCACCAGGTGACACTTCAACAGTAGAAGATTCTGGAACCCCGGCGAATACCAACAACATTGTTGCTATAATCTTAGGATGGGTTTACAGAGGCAATTCAGGAGGAAATCCAGGATTCTGTTCTTAGATAAGTTACTGCTTTATCCATAATTTAATTATTCGAAGACAGCAGTACATCGCTGCTGTCTTTTTTTTCTTCACATTATAAAGTTCTACAAATGAATTTTTCAATTGGAAAAATGATATCCAACGTAAAAGATGCAATCGGCAATATCCTTACAGGGGAGATTCCAGTTGTAGACGTATATCAACGGGAATACAGTAATCCATACTGTATGAACATTGTCATACCAATAACTTCAGCAACACAGCAGGTTTACACCATCCCAACGCAAGACAATTTTAAAGATAAAATATTGATTGGAATTGCAACTAGAAAACAGAATGCAAGTGATAACAGGTATTCAAAAAATGGAAACAAGTTAATTAACAATGATTTAATTGCAGCGGGTTTTATTACTTTAACGCAAAGCAACTTGGTAGTTCATGATGACCTTCCTCTCGAAAACATTGTTCATGAGCCATCCGGTCAAGCCGGGACTTATATGCAATGTTTAATTGAAGGGCAATTAACTCCAGTTGGTTCCAGAATTGAATTTTCAATTCCTCCAGGTGCAACAAATAAAGACCGCGATGTTGAATTGATTATTTTCTATGTTCCAAAAGGTCTGACTTGCTATAAATAGCATTATAACGATTATTCTAAGATGTACCCGACTAGCAGCATAACCGAAATTAATGACCTGTACTCATGGTTTGAAAAATCTAACAAACATGGGTACTGGTCAATTTATAGAGGCCTTGACAAAAAGCCAGGTGAACGCGTCGCTTCAGGAGTTTATGAGGAGCCTGAGTCAGGTTGGCAAGCATTAAGTAATCAATTGCTAATTCAAACAAAAGGTGGTGGCGTATTCACTGTATATCTGTCTAACTCTGAAAAAGATTCTTCAGGTTACACAACTAGATATTCAACTGTCTCAGGATTTTCGGCAATTAATGGAATAAACCAATCAGGAATAAACAGTTCAGAACATATTGATTCTATTGCTGAAAAGCTTGCAAATCAAAAAATTGCTGAATTCCAGAAACAGCAAGAAATCGAAGCTCTTAAGGCTGATATTGAATTAATTAAGAAGAATAAAAAGAGTAAAGGTATTTCTGGAATTTTTGCAGACATTGGAGAAATACTAGAAGAAAATCCAACCTTTGCAAATATTCTGACACCTATTATTCATGGGATCGCAGCAAGATTCTTAGGGAATTTTAATACTTCCCCTGCTTCAATCAATGGAATTCCACCTGATACTATTACAACGCAAGCAGCTGAATATGATGAATTAATTACAGAAAGTAATATACAAGATATTCTATTCATTTTAACGACATTCAAAAATCATTTTGGTGACTATGTAGGTACATTGAATAGATTAAGTCAGTGGATTAATGCGAATCCAGATCAGGCCAAACTAATTCTTAACCAATTGTCTTAATGGATCCTAATTCTAAATACAAAATTTCCGTTCATCCTCAGAACCTAGTTGAATCTAACACTACTATCGAAATTAGATGCAATAAAGTTATTGTTCAAAATATGTCTAACAGACTTGTAAAATTATTTAGAACATTTACTTTAGTTCCAGGTGCATCATTTGTTATAGGTTCAGAAGAAAATGAGGAATCGCTTTATTGTAATATGGAAATTACCATTGACGATACCATATTCGATTCATCAAAACCAGATGCAAAACGAGTAGAAATACTCTTCATGACAAGAATTAGTGCTGAAGCCTCATTTGAGAAAACACCTCAAAAGAATAATTTATTTACACCAAAAATTTGATCTGAATGGGAAGCATTAATTCATCTGGTGGTTACCCATTCCCTCCAAATTCAGGAGGTGGGGGAGGCGGCTCTTTTTCGTTTACCAAAGTAAATAGAGATGGCACCAAAGAAAAAAGAGAAGAATCAGTAGCTAACAAAGTAATTCCCGCTGGTTGGGCAATACTTGACATTGTAAACCTTGGAATGAATCCAATATCTGTTAATGGGAAAAATGTAATCCCTGGTGGTAGATGGAATAGTCAAGATGTAATTGATTGGCCAGCACAAAAACAAGAATTTGGAGAAATCGTCACCATAGTTTCGAATTCAGAACCATATGCTTTTCATGTAGTTTACCCAACTTCATCAACCGTAGATGTAACAACAATTTAAATTAATAAATCTTCAATATGAAAAATAAATTCCATAATTTAATCTTATCCTTTTTTTTATTCCTTGGATTCATTTCAATGTATTCAGATCCTTTAAGTGCACAGGCTGGAAATACTGGCTCTTGGCCTCCAGATGTAGAATTTCTTGAAAAATGCGTTGACTCAGCTGATCTTGGGTCGAATTATATCTCTTACTATGAGCTGCAGACCCATCGACCTGGTTTTTCTCCAGTTATTGTTTACTATAGAGCTAACGGTTCAACTTTTACACCGCCGGCCGGAAAAATTACCATGGGAATGTGTCCTCAAAGTGTTACCGTTACTAAGGATTCAATTCGAGACGTTGAAATAATTGAACTCTGTGATGAAACCACACTAGGAACTATTGTGCCATTCTGGAGAGTAATTCAAAGAACGTACTGGCCAACAACAGGAGCTGGTACAGTTAATGTTCTTGCAACCATAGATAAATTAGGGGCTTCTTATACACCATCCGGATCGGGAAACATTTATTCAGGTCCATGTACAACTTATGATTATTCAATAGCTGAATTAGTAGCTGAGCTTACTTCTAATACTACTTATACTGGTCCAATGGAATCATGGGCTGTTAGTAATGTTGGAACATCAATTATTACGATGGCAATTGGTGCAGGATCTCAAGTCAATTTATATCCTGGGGAAACTAGAGAATGTGCAATGATGATAGATTGGTCAAGGCATATATTAAGAGTCTGTCCTCAGATAGTTGTCAATGCCTCTGGTGGAACCGCTCACGTTTACTATCGAAAAAAATAATATAGAATTCATCAACCTATGAAAAATTTATTCTTCATCATATTTTCCTTTCTCATAGGTTGGGATTCAGTATCGGCGCAGGCTCAAACCTATGCTGATGCTGAATTTCAGTCCTTATGTATGATTGATTCAATCAATGCCAATACATATATTTATTTCAATCGCAGAGTCTCAATGATCAACCCTGCCCAATACACTGATCACACAGTTAATTATTCAGGAACTTACACCGTGGTAGGAGTTGCAAAACCTTGCAATTATCAAGATGTAGTAAAAGAATGTTGGTTGAAACAAACCAACGTTGATTACATCAACTATGTATACAGTTCTGACGCATCCATCGGAACAGATGACGCTTGGATCATTGACTGGACTTACGTTGAGGTCAAATCCGTTTCTTCTTTTGCAAATAGTCAAACTCCATTAATTAATCTTGGCCATGTTCCTCTGGCTTATCCTTATGGCAACTCCCAACGAGAAGCAGATCGCTTTGTAAACGATCTCAAAGAATGGCTTGATTGTATGGGAATATGCTACAAGGACGATACACCATACAATACTGAAGCTACCCCCACAGGAGTAGGAACGCCATACAGCTCATTAAGAGGCTTGCGCGTATCATGTACCGTTTATGGTATTCAGTTTGTCAATATGTATTATTCTCGCAATCCACATGATCCAACAAAAGATATAATTACCAGGTCAGGAACCAAAACAACAGGAATAACTCTGGCATGTGATCTACCATTCGATTTGTATAGAAGGGTAGCAGATGGCACACAAGTTTGGGGAGTTAATTACAAGGGTGTTCTCGAATATCCTTCATTCACTGGACTTTTAACAAAAGTTCCTTGTGAATTCATGGACAATCGTAGAGACGATTGTAATCGTCCTTCTGGATCTAATGAATTATGGATAGCTGCAATAGATACGCCTATTTGCAATTATTACTTAAGTATTCCGGCAAATGAAGATATCAACGGAGTATGGCTTAGAGGTACTCAAATGATCGGAGCTACTTACCAACCCGACGGTGGTGGGGCATCCGGAACAGACATGCAAGATCTTACAGATACTTTGAATGATTACATCGCTTCAAAATTTGCGATGGGCGAATTTGCTATCAATAATAGAAATGGTCTATCCTATGGGTGGAAAATTACGGCCAAATGGTCATCGTATACTTTGGATTCTGTTAGTACTACGGTTCCTTCCAAATATTATCCAACCATCAATGGTTGCCATAATTACAGATCTTATACCGTTCGAAGAAACGAACTCGGTGGAATAGTTTCATGTATGGATGAATTAGGAAAAAGAACTTATCTTCCAGAACATGCAATAAAAGTTAATCCTGGTGATGAGAATACAATCTATGATTGTATGAATTCAAATCATTATGGTTCTGAGGTTCTTTCTACTGGCAACAAAACGTTTGATCTATCAAAATATCATTACTTCTCATACAGCGCCCTGGCAGGATCTGGCACAATGATTACCATTGACACTAAAGACAGAAATAATTCCAATACTACGATGAATGTTGAACGCGGTTATTCTGAAGGAATTACTGCTGAAACACCATGTGATTACTTGAAGGGATCCATTAAAATTACCAACACATCCGGAGGTGTTGTAAAAATCTCTTATTTATGGTAAGATCCTTTTTAATTATCCTGGCGCTATTGTTTTGCTCTGTATTAGTTACAGCTCAAAACAATTCTCAATTCTATGTTGGCAGAACGCTATCTGATAGCTCTGTACAGTTCTCAGACATGCAATATTTAAACTACAAGTACATTTTTGGAAGATATACCAATTCATATGGAGCTGTCCAAAAATTAAAATTTGGATCTGGGTTCATCTTTGCCGGTGATTCCGTATCAGTTTCAGCAAGTGGTGGCACCGGCGACGTCAATCAAAATGGTAACTCCTACGGAGCAACCATGGTGCTTGGGACAAATGATAATTACCAATTTCGTTTAAAAACTAATAACATTGAGCGTTTCTCGATCACAAGTGGTACAACAACTGGGGGACTTTTGAATTCGAACTTCGTTACCTCGAAAACAAATACCATTGAAGATTGGCTTAAGGTGGGTGCTACAAGCACAGGCACCATTGCCAATGGTTTTGGTTCATCCATATGGTTCACAGCTCCTAATGCTTCAGGAATTATTAAAGATATGGGCTTCATTAAGAACTCCTGGGTTACTGCTTTGAGTGGCTCTGAATATTCAAAAATTGGTTTGTACTGCAATGCTTACGGTTCAACTTCAGAGATGTTCTATCTGTGGCCGGGATCAAGCGGAACTGGTGCAATTTTTCTTGACTGGTTAAACCCAGTCAATGTAGATGGAACAAGTTATACTACTTCTAGTAATTACACTTTTTCATCATCCTATCAATTTAAAACTACCACGTCACAAACCAATAGTTCTCAAGCCATTTATTTAAATACAAGCGGTACAGGTTCCGGAACAACTATAAAGAGTGCATCAACTTCTTCATCTAATCCAACAGCTTCAACGACGCTAACAATAGATGGATCAGTAACAGCTACAGGAGCCGGTTCAAATGCTTATACCGCTCTTAATATTAGTAATTTATATTCTCAATCAGGTGGACATACCGGAATAACTAGAGGTATATATATAAATTCTGGCTTAACAACTCCATACGATTATAGAGCAGTTGATATTTCAACAACTGATGGAAAAGGCATTTATCAAAGTTCAACAGCTACACAAAATAATCTGGCCGGAAAAACAAACATTGGATCGACTGGAGATCCAATAGTTAAGCTTAAAGTATCTGGAAGATTTGCGTCGGCCAAAGGCACAAATATTGCCTCAGCCAACAATATTACACTTGGAACTGATGGAAATTCATTCAACATCACCGGCACAACACAAATAAATACAATATCTGCTACGGATTGGGTAGCCGGATCCATCGTCTACTTAATATTCACTTCATCGGTTACCGTTGGTCATAATCAATCTGGAACCGGAGCTAGATTATTTCTTAGTGGCTCAATTAATTATTCAGCTGTGAACAATTCAGTTCTAGGTCTTCTGTACGATGGGTCCAACTGGCAAGAAATCACAAGAAAAACTCCATAAGATGAAGAAAGTAATATTATTCATATTTCTATTTCCTTTTGCGTTGGTTGCTCAGACCTCGTTTGGATTCGTTCTCGACGGATCATACAACATTGGTCATAATTGCCATATCACGGCATCTGATACACTAGGGCAGGCCCCTAGCGCAGCTAATGTTCCAGAATGTTTCAAATTCAATCTGAACGATAATAGCGATCAGATTAACCAACTTACTGATTCAAGTTTCTCATTTACTTATCCTGGAGTCTATTTTATTAATATGAATTTTACTGTTAGTAAATCTACCAATGATGCTACAATGGATGAACTGTATATATATGGTACTCAGAATCGAAGTAAGATAAAGCAAAGCTCAACAAAGTATCAGATATTCAATGATAACTCCATAAGTGGAGTATATTATAACAAGAATTATTTCCTTACTTCCAGATTTTCCGCTTCAGACACGTTGAAATTAAAATATTTCAGCACGACTGCAGACCTACAATTCAACGCAATCGGAGCCGATGCAATGCATCCAGGGATGCCGGCCGTATATCTTCAAATCTTTAAAATATCCGAATGAAAAAATTAATAATATTCCTCGTCCTATTCTATAATGCCATTACCGCTCAAAGTTATTATAAGCTCGTTCAAGACGATGATACCAAATTCATGGTATCTTATGATACTGCAATCGATGGGAAAATTACAGTTAAGTATATTCCTTCAGATTCCTATCTGTCAACCATCACAGAGGAGTTGATTAGTGTTGAAGATGAAATTTCCAGAATGGATAAAATTATATTCATTTACAACAGAAGGTTGGAAACCTTGAATGGTAAGCGAAACAAATTACTTGTATTAAAAAATAGTCAAGAAAAATAATTATAATGGACTGGATGAAATTATTTGAAAATTCTGGAGTGCCTATGATCATTTTAGGTTTCCTACTATGGTTTATAGTCAAGCCACTTTTTGACGCATTCGTCAAAAATATTGAGAAGCAAACAGAAATTCTTCAGCAACTTCTAGATTCTTGTCAGAAAAGCCATGATAGGATTGATTCCATTCAGGAGGATGTTCACGATATCAAATCTAAACTTGAACAAATTAATAAGTAGTGAAAAAGAAAACATTCATTGTAATAGTTGAAGGGAAAGTTTATTCCAATAAAGTTTATACTTTAATAGATTCACTTATTGAAGGAATACCTCAGAATAGCTTTGAATTGATCAAAGTAAAAGATGGAAACAATTCTTCTTTGGAATTTTATAACAGACTTTCAAGTGAATATGGTATTACATCTAGTTATTTGGAAAAAAGAAGTAACAGTTATATAAAAGTACTTAAGGATCCTTTCATTTTACAATTATCTGAAGTACTTGGAGGTGCATATTCTAAAGACGAATTTTTACTTGATGATGTCGCAGCCAATAATTCTGCTCAGGTATTAAAGCATTTTGTAATAGATGCTTATGATATACCAATTAACCCAAATACGGTACCAAGTACCAATCCTAATAATTCCCCTACAAACAATCAAAGCAGTTCAAACTCGAACTGGATTTACTATCTACTTGGTGGTGGAATTCTTTTGTTTATTTTACTTAAAAAATCTAGAAAATGAAAAATATACTTCCTTACTTAATAATTGCAGGTATCCTTTATTTTATTATAGATAAAGGAATGAAAATAAAAAAGTCTCCGACAGATGATTCCCCGGATACTGTTCCGGGCCAATCGAGTTTAAAATCGAAACCCTTGATTCAAATTCCTAATGTTCCGAATAGAAGTGTTTAAACTAACTATTATTGAATCGTATAGTTATCTTTTCAATTCTTGGACTTATTTTATTAAGTTCAATAGTTTCCGGTCAATCAAATTCAATTGATATGGTAAGTATGTATTTGGATTCACTAAAAAAAAGCTTCCCAGAGCTTAATTCAATCCAGCTGTCAAATGCAAGATTGATAATACTTAAATTTCAAAAAATTGGAGATGAGGATCTACGAAAGCTTGCCTACATTCTGGCTACAGCTTATCACGAATCAAAATTTTATCCAATTAAAGAACAGCGCGCAAAACCTGGTACCGACGTATACAATCTTCAAAGTAAGTATTGGGATTCTGGATTCTACGGTAGAGGATTTGTACAGCTTACATTAATAGCCAACTATGAAAAATTCTCCAGAATACTTGGAGTAGATCTGGTAAAGAATCCAGACTTAGCATTAAATGACAACGTGGCTGCTTTCATAATAAATTATGGAATGCTTAATGGTTCTTTCACCGGGCGCAAATTATCAGACTATATTAATTTTTTTACTGTAGATTATTTTGGAGCAAGAAAAGTAGTCAATGGCACAGATCGCGCTGAGCTCATTGCTTCCTATGCCGAAAAAATCAATCAGAATGTAAATCCAAAAGTTGCCTCATGAGAAGATTAGCATTTGTCAATTTTTCTGGTTTTATTGATCCTCAATATTTTGAATATATCGATGTATACAATAGAGTAGGGAGTGAATTCAATCCTCCGGTACTTAGTCAAACTTTTTCTCTCGATCAATGGCCCGGACTTAAAGAAGATGTAATGTTCCTGGTGGACATTTCTGATCCGGAAAACCAAAAATATCTTACACGTCTCGATCCATACGAAAAGGATGGAACCATCCGTCAAGCTGTTATATATGCTCTGGCTGGCAAATTTGACAACCTCGATCAAAATAAAGCTCAGACAATATGGAAGGGTGGAGATCCATCCTCTAATGGAATCTTCGAAGGATCGTCCCTAGATCTGCCTTGGCCGCGCATTGGTATTGGCGATCTTCTTGATAAATTAAAACAATTACTTTCATTCAATTGGTTGCCATGGTGGGCATGGGCAGGAATTTCAACAGTTGCTACTATCAAGTCCAGCACAACAAAAAAAATTGTTCCAAAAACAATCTATGGGATTCTTGGAGCGGTTACCGCCTGGAGAGGATTTACTAAATGGAATGATTCTAAATAAAATTTTGAAGCCTTATGAATAAAAATATAATTGGCCTTTTACTTGTAGTTGGTGGTGTTGCATTTTACTTCTATAACCAAAATAGAATTGCTAAACTTAGAGCTGAATTAGATGCAATTAGAAATAACCCTTTACCTGATCGAACAGATTTAGGGTCATGGAAAAAAATAATTTCCATTTTATTGGATCTAGGCGAAAACGTTTATAATGAATTTAAACCTGGTGGAGCCTTCTATAATAATGGCAATACCTTAGGAGATATTGAAATAGATGAACTAATTAAAAATCTTGCATAAAATAAAATTTCTAGTATATGAAAAAATCACTCATCCGTCACATTCTGGTTACCGCTATTACAGCTTTCGGTTTAATACCCGCGACTCGTGTTGTTGTACCTGCTATAGATTATATCTCTTCTAATTTAGATGAGATTTGGAAAGCAGGTGTTTTTTTAATAAGTTCACTAGGGGGAATCTATTCGGCTTTTAAATATGGCCGGAACGATACACCTTCAGATGAAGCTAACAACTAGATAAAAGATAACCTTTTGGTTGGTTTCGAAAGGCTTCAGTTCGTCTATTAATCCGTCAATTCAATTTGACGGATTTTTTTATGTCATCTTTTTAAAATTAGTTTTAAAAAAACTTACAATCTCATTCTGAGATAACATCCTTATTTTACGGAAATTAACTAAAGTACGGCCATAGTGAGGCCGGTAAACTTTCTCATATTCGACGACAGCCCTATAGCTTTGTTCAATTACAATTTCATCAGGTACCTGATAAATATGTTTATTTGGGACCCACGCATTAGTTACCCCAGTAGTATTCCTATATCGACGGGTAAAAAAATGTAAAATAATCGCACACTTTGCATCTGGTGCTGGAAGTTTAATATCCTCCAGTAGCCAAGAGTCTCGGAAGCTTTTTGGATGACCCATATAAAATGAATAATAACGTAACATATTATCTTACTTTCAATTATCATGCCAACGGCTATTTTTCTAATCAATCATTTATATTGTTAAATATTTTCTTACTTTTTTGAATTGTATTCTTGAATGACATTTTAGACCCGATTTCATTGGAAAACCAACTTAATATTTGATTTTGACTATACGTTTTGAGCTTTTTAAATTGAACTCGGCTGATTCCTAACTTTGGCCTAGTAAGTTTTTCAAACTCAATTACTTGCCTATATGTATAAAATATATTCTTCAAATCTGGAAGTTTATAATAATCCCTTCGAGTTTTAGGTAAATATTTAGAAGTCATCACATTCGGCCTTGTTGATATAAAGTAATGTAGATTAATGGCCATTTGAGGACTAAAAGCCGGAATTTTAATATCGATCATTCTCCAGGTATTCTTTTTCGAATGCTGAATTCCTGTTTTAAAACTGTAGTACTTAACTTCCATAATTTCTTCATTTCTTGACAAAAGACAAATATAAGTAACTGCAAATCAATTACTTATTTTTTTAGCCGATAATTTATATTATGTTAAGTTGTTAAGTTATTCACATTCAGGCTGCTACGCTATATGAATACGAATTCCAGTACCTTGCTCTGCTCCTGATGCTTCTGTTTTATTCAACGAACCAATACAGCGAAAATAACAAAGCTCATTTTGCATATGCTTTTCAAATTCTATCCTTGAGGATTCCTCAACCGCTATCAACAATCCTCCGCTGGTTTGAGGATCAGCCACGATCTTAAACCATTCGGGATCTGCCAAATGTATTCTTGTTCCATAGGACTTCCAGTTTCGCAAGGTACCGCCAGGAATCGCCCCTTTTTGAATATAGCCAGCGATTGAATCGGTCAACAATGGCAAGTTAACATAATGTAATACTGCATCCAGTTCTGAAGCTTCGCACATTTCTAATAGATGTCCAGCCAGTCCGAATCCAGTGACATCTGTAATAGAATGAACATATGAAAGTTTCCCTAAGCTTGCTCCTATATTGTTTAGTCTGAACATGGATTGCTTTGCCAATTCAAGATCTTCTTCACTTACCAGGCCCTTTTTTTCTGCAGTTGTTAAGATCCCAACTCCAAGAGGTTTAGTCAAATACAATAAGTCATTTTCCTTTGCTCCTTTATTGGTCTTTAAATGCTGAATTTGTATCAAGCCATTCACAGAAAGTCCAAATATTGGCTCAGGGCTATCTATACTATGGCCCCCAGCCAGCGGAATGCCAGCTTCTCTGCATACTGTTCTTGCGCCATCTATTACTCTTGCTGCCAATTCTGCAGGAATTTTATCAATTGGCCAACCCAGAATACCAATAGCCATAACAGGATGACCACCCATTGCATAGATATCACTAATGGCATTGACTGATGCGATTTTTCCAAAGTCAAATGCATCATCAACAATAGGCATAAAAAAATCGGTTGTGCTGATCAGTGCTCTGCCATCACCAATATCCAAAACAGCAGCATCGTCTTTATAATCATATCCAACCAATAGCTTCTCGTAGTGGTCTTTGAGATCTGTTTTTAATATTTGGTCTAAAACTGCAGGAGCAATTTTGCAACCGCAACCAGCACCATGACTGAATTGTGTTAATTTTATATCACTTGTTTGATTATTCATTGCTTAAGTTTTTGTGCGAAGTTCAATATTTGATGAAGGATTTGTTGTATGTCCAAATGATCAATAGGAAGTACATGAACCTGTTTCTGAATTCTTGTTGTTAATCCATAATCGTAAGTCTTATCGTAATAGTATAATGCTATTCTAGCTGCTTCTCGAAAATTTTTGCTTTTTACGAATTGAATCGCCTGATCTGTCTTTAAGTGACCTAATTTCTTTCTTATTTTTTCAAACGATAAAATTAAATCATCCATGTTATCATCAAAATAAGTTGCAACCAAATGATCTAATCTGAATTCCATTCCAATGTCTAAATGAATCAGTGGAGAATTTCTCATTTGTTGCCAGATCCCTTCCGGAATTTGTGCAATACCTATTCGTCTACTCTCATTCTCCACCCAAATGGTCTCTTCCAAATTGAATTGAATTAAATTTTCAAAGAGTTGATTTTCAAACGCTTCTGTACCTACTTCCTTCTCCCTATGAATCCAGCCAAAAGCAGATCCTTTATGATCAGCCAATTCTTCCAAATCTAATACCTGTACGCCTTGTAATTTCATTTTCCTTAAAATCTCTGTTTTGGCACTTCCTGTTCGGCCTCCCAAAACCAAAAGTTTCAATGGTAAATTATATAATGATTCCTGAATCAAAGAGCGATATGATTTATAACCTCCTTGTATGATGAACACTTTCTTTCCAACCAGATCAAATAACCAAGCCATATTGTAACTGCGCATTCCTCCACGCCAGCAGTGTACGATAATAGAATCTTGCTGCTCCGTGATTTGGTTTAATTGTTTGGTTAAAGAAAGCAATTTTGGTCCTGTTAATTCAAGTCCTTTTTCAATGGCTGCTATTTTTCCTTTCTGCTTATATAACGATCCAATGATTATCCGCTCTTCATTAGAAAACAAAGGAATATTCAATGCTTTTGGAATATGTCCTTTAGCAAATTCAGCAGGAGAACGTACATCAAGTATTGGATAGCTTCGATAAGGTTCTTTGTAAATTTCTGAAGGCTCAATGTATTGTATTCCAGATACTTTCATATGTCAATAAGCCCATTCATCTATATATTTCACTATGATGCGCGCTAGATTTACCGCATCAGAAAGCGCTCTATGGTGCTCCCCTTCAAACTCAAAACCATTATGTTTTAATACTTTATAAAGTCCGGAAGTATTATAAATTTCTTTGTTTGCATGGTACTGAGCCTTTATGTCAACGTATGGATCCAACCATGAATATTCTATTCTATGAAACTTCGAATTGCTTTGAATTAACTTTAAATCAGAGGCTCCCCAGGCACAAAAGACATATTCTTCATCTGGTATTTCTGCCCAATCCAATAATCTATTGATTACTTGTGGAAAACTTTTTGCCACATCCACATCCCGCTGCTGAATCTTCGTTAGTCCTTTGCAATACCTGCTTAAGGTAGGATTAAGAATGGGTTTGACGAAAGATGAAAAAGTCTTATCTATTTTACCATATGGATTTACAATACAAGCTCCAATTTCAATAATTTCCTGTTGCATTCCTTTGTTATCTGGCCAACAGGTCGCCTCTAAATCAAAAACGAAATATTTCATACCGAAGAAAAGTAAAACTGTAATTCATTAAGAATGTTCCATTAATTCGACTTCCAGATTTTTAAGTTTGTTATAATAGTAATATAAAGCGAGTAAATCTTCCGTGTATATGCAATCGCCAACCATCAATAATACTTTTCGGTTGTGGAACACCCCTACTCTTTTCAATCCATCTTCAATAACAATATCAATGTTTTGATTTAATTCTTCTGAAATAAATGCCCTTCCTTGCTGAACTAATGTATTTAATTTCTGAATAATAGATAAACAATAGTCTTTAAACTCATCAACTGGAATAATAAATTCTTCCTCAGGGGATTGTACCAGACTTACGTCATCAAGTCCCGGATTTCGTTTCTTAAATAAGATAAATGCAACATATGCAACCAAATGGGAAGGGAGAATAAAATTATATTTACGATAAACATCTACTATAGATTCAGCAAGTTGTTTAGTGTAAATGCTTTCTCTTTGGGCATCCTGAACAAATATACCTTCTCTTGTAAAATAATCTCGAATATTTATTAAATGCCCTGAGTGATTGTGACTATTCCCATTTTTGTCGACAAGATTGCCAAAAACATCTAATGGGCTACCAATCGTCAGATATACTTTAGAAGATTTCTTTAAGAGCCCGAAAATAAAGTTTACATACTCTCTAAATGGCGAAGACTTTTCCTTTGTTATATATTTGTCCTGCCCTGTTGTTTTTAAATGTTGAATCACTAATGATCTTGCCTCTAAAACGCTTTCATAACCTATTACTGCAGGGACGATAATTATTTTTCTATCTTCATTTTTTTGTGAAAGGTTTCGTTGTGCTAATAAACTGGAATTAAGAAGCCCCAGCTTTAGCTTTGTTTCAACTTCACCGGATCTTGAGCGGGTACCACCCGGAAAAAATATAGTGTTAACCCCTTTTTCAGCTATCAATCGGGAATAGGTACTTAAGGTGTGAAGATAAATCTGATTTTTTTTTCGTCGATCCACTCTATATGCACCCAAACGGTTCATAAAAAAAGCAAAAAATTCAGAATCATATAAATTAAGTCCTGCACCATAAGAAAATGCAGGCAAACCTCCAAATGTATCACACATAAATCCTACCAAAACAGAATCCAGATTGCTGGAATGGGTCGGCACCAATATGATGGTGTGCTTTTCAAACAAAGTTCGGACTAAATCAATTTCTCCATTTATAATCATGAACTTCTCCAATCGTTTCAATTTATTATTTGTACTTCCAAATAATTTAAAGCTAAATGGAAGATATAAAAAGTGAAAGAAAAGGGCTAAAAGTTTTCTTGCAAATTGAAAGGTTGCAATATTAAAAGAACCTGAAATTTCCTCTGTATATCTATGTAAAAGTCTGTGAGTAGATTGTTTATTTTTGGTATATGCACTATCTGAATCCTTACTTTCATTAAATTCCTTTTGTAATTTTTTAAAAAATTGAGCTTCATTGGGGGGATCAGCTTTCCATGGATTCGATTTTATTCTTTGCCTTTCCTGAAAAATAGTTTTAGAAAGAACCTGATCGAGTTCACTGGCACTATATTGATCAAATTGTTGCTCAAGAGACTTGTTCACCTGATCTATAAATTGAACTCTTTCCTTGGCAAGTTTATAAACCGGCCAGGTATGTATATCCGGTAAAATATGTGGGCGCATAATAGATTAATTAATGATGGCTTTCATAAGCCTTCAAATGTTCAGAAATGTACATCAGAACTTCTTCTCTGCCTAGTCTCGAATGAGCACTGGTTAAAATCATTTGTGGCAACTCATTCCAATCCTGAAGGAGTCTGTTTTGAAACTTTTCGATTTGCATTTTTAATTCTATTTTTCTACACTTATCGCTTTTGGTAAAAAGAATAACAAATGGAATTTCATTTTCACCCATCCAGCTAATTTTTTCCAGGTCAGATTCTTGAGCAGGTATTGAAATATCAACCAATATAAATACACTGATTAAGCTTTCTCTCTTCTTAAGATATTGTTCAATCTCAGCATTCCAGGCATTTCGAAGACTTCTTGAAACCTGAGCGTACCCGTATCCGGGCAAATCAACAATATAGAAATTGTTGTTAATATGGAAGAAGTTTAAATTAATCGTTTTCCCTGGAGTGGATGAGGTTAATGCCAAATCCTTTCGATTGCAGAGATAGTTTATAACACTGCTTTTTCCAACATTGGATCTTCCCCAAAAACAGTATTCTGCAAGTGTTGGTTTTGGAAGTGCAGAAAATTTAGGAAATGAACCGATATATTCGGCAGTTTGAATAAACATAATATAGTTAAGATTCTGCTAATGAGAGGGTAAGATATAAATTCCCCAACTAATATACCGTTTATTTGTGTAAAATAATACATATGAAATATATAATTTCCTTAGCCGCGTTTTTATTAATGCTTGACAATCAATTGAAAGCACAATTTGAATGGGGCTTACTTCTTGGAGGCTCAAGCGTTAATATTAAGCCTTCATCTTTCATTGTAAAAAATTCGAACCAACTCGATTCTTTCACTTTGAGCTTAAAGGATGCTAATTATGGCTTTCACTTTGGGGGATTTGCCAGAATCTCCATTCAAAAATTCTTTATTCAACCTGAGCTTGTATTTAATTCTAATAAAACGACTTTTAAGTTAAAAGAATTTGGTCAATTCCAAACTTCAGACAGTATTCTGAATGAAAGATATCAAAGATTAGATATTCCGCTTATGTTGGGTGTCAAATTTAGTATTTTTAGATTGAATGCCGGTCCTGTTACACATATTTTTCTAAACAATAAGTCAGATCTTACCAATATCCAAGGATATGAAGATAAATTCAATTCTGCAACTTTCGGATATCAACTTGGTCTTGGGTTTGATTTTGGTTTGATCACTTTTGATCTTCGACATGAAGGAAATTTTAATAAGTTTGGTGATCATATTAATTTTTTTAATCACCATTTTGCTTTTGACAAATCTGAAACCAGATTAATTGGAACATTTGGTTTAAAATTTTAAGATAATTTTATTCTTGGGTCAAAATAGGAATAGGCAATATCGGTTAAGGTGTTAACCAAAACAAATAAGCAAACGGTAACCAAACTGCACCCTAATATTAACGGAATATCAAATTGATTCAAGGCACCAATGGTTAACAAACCAATACCCTTGTAATTAAAAATAAACTCTACAAAAAATGATCCTGTTAATAAAGATGCAAACCAGCTGCTTATTGTTGTGAGTATAGGATTTATGCTATTAGGTAAAACATGAATAACAATAACCTTTAGCGGGCTCAATCCTTTGGCTCTAGAAGTGCGGATGTAATCTGAACTCAACACATCTAAAACAGCCGATCTCGTCATTTGGGCTATCATGCTAATTGGTCTGATTCCTAAAGCTAACACCGGTAAAATTAAATGACTTGGATATATGCCTTCATCACCCATATCATTAAAATCCCACAGACTTCCCTGAAGTGGTAAATGGGTATATTCACCTAAATAGTAAGCGAATATAATTCCAAAAAATAAAGCACTAACATAACTTGGTATTGCATAACTTACAGAACAAAACACGCTAATTATTTTGTCTGTCAAACTATTCAGATTCAGAGCTGCCATTACACCCAAAGGCAGTCCAATAACAATAGCGAAAAGAATAGCCAGACATGCTAGAACTAAAGTTCCGGGCATGGCTTCCATGATCTGATTCCAAACGCTTCTTCCATTGACAAATGACTTCCGGAAATAAGGTTTTTTTACAATTATTTGGTCATCTCCTAATGAAATAATTTTACAAAATGAATAGTCTGAAATCCTGATATCTGAATTGTGAACGTACTGAATTGGACTTAGATCTTCAAAATATTTCCAGGTCTGTATATAGAATGGCTGATCCAAATAGTACTTCTGCTTATATATTTTAATGGTTGCCTCATCCGACCGTTGATCGAAACTCATTCTTGCTGGATCAACGGGAGCATGATAAATAATTGCACTAATTATTATGGCTACCATAATAATGGATACAAACCCGCTCAATAGTCTGTACAATATGTATCGTATCATGCCAATTAGTCTAATGTGTGCAAAGGTAAACATCACTTGACAAATTTGCTTATTTACTAAAATGAGCTAAAAAAATTAAATTAAATATTACAGTATCTTTGAGTAATAAAAGAAAGCCATTGAAGAATTTATTTACTTCCACTCAAGATATTAATCCGGAAACCATTGATTCATTCAAACCATTAGACAAACATTATTGGCGAAAACCTGAAGATTTCATAGACTTGATATCGTTTTTACCGAATGTTGAAAATATTGAGGCTATTATAAAAAGTAAGCCCTTTACAACAAATCAAAGAGATCAACTTGTTCAAATCTTTGAACATCAGTATAGGGATATTGTTGACCCAATTTGTACTCAACAAATAGCAACTCTGAAGAATTCTAACTGTTATACCGTAATTTGTGCGCACCAGGGTTTGTTATTAGGTGGACCATTATATTTCTGGTATAAAATTGCTCACACCATTTCGCTTTGCAATGAATTAAAGCGTAAATACCCACAATATTCATTTATTCCAATATTCTATTGTGGACTGGAAGACCATGATTTCGAAGAAATCAATCATTGTTTTTTTTTCAATAAAAAAGTTGAATGGCTTACAGAACAAAAAGGTGCTACCGGAAGAATGAATCCAAATGCAATTATGGAGGTATTCAAGCAATTGGAACCACTTTTTTCAAGTTCAACATTTGCATTGTCTGAAATTGAAATGATGAAGTTGAAACTTGCTAAATCTACAAACTATGCAGATTTTTGCAGAAATTTAATTCATCATATTTTTGGACCATACGGCCTTTTGTTTTTTAATCCTGATCATCCCGAAGCCAAACGATTATTTGCAAGTGAAATGATAGAGGAAGTAAAACATCAAAACATTTTTCAACATTCCAGAAACTCTTGTGATCGATTAGGAGCATTAGGATATCAACCACAGGCGCACATCAGGGTTATCAATTTATTTTATCTAGCAGATCAATATAGAGTTGGAATTTATTCTGACGGTACCAATTATCACACCAAAGATTTAAAGTATATGTGGAATGAATCAGAACTATTGGATGAAATAAAAAAACATCCTGAATCTTTTAGTCCAAATGTGGTACTAAGACCACTCTATCAGGAGTTTCTTTTCCCAAATATAGTTTTTATTGGAGGAGGTGCTGAAATTGCATATTGGTTACAACTGAAAAGCGCTTTTATTTCTAGATCTATTGCTTTTCCAATTCTTTGGCGACGCGTGTCTGGAATTATTTTTAACAAAGCAATATTAAATAAGATAGAAAAACTGAAATTAAATTGGGATGATTTTTTATTAACTACCCAACGCATAGAAGCTAAATACATCGAACAAAATTCTCAGCTCATTAGGCAAATTCATTCAACCCATGAATCAATAAAATTGGAGTTAGAAAAACATATTACACATGGCTTGCACTTTGATGAATCATTTCAGACATCGCTGGCAGGAGATTTGAATCGTTTGAATCAACAACTTGAAAAATTGACCCTTAAACTTGTCAGGGAAGAAAAGACAAAACACGAAACAGATCTTTTAAAAATTCAAAAAATAAAGGATAATTTATTTCCATTAAATGGACTTCAGGAGCGTTATGAATCTGGAATGCAGTACTTCTTAAGTTATGGTCCTTCTTTTGTACAAGAGCTGATAAATATTTCAAATTCCAGGGTAAAAATGATTGCTTTGTTTCTAAATGCTTAAATTTCAAAATTTAATTCTGTTTTATTTAAATATTATCAATCTTTTATTGCTTAAATAAAGCAATTTTGTTAATATCAAAATTTTATTTTTTAATTATCTTTGTATTTAAGAATGGTTAAGGAAACAGATATTCTCATTATTGGAGCCGGTCCTTGCGGATTATTTGCTGTATTTGAGGCAGGTTTATTGGGTTTAAAATGTCATTTGGTAGACTCGTTGCCTAATGCTGGAGGTCAGCTAACCGAAATTTATCCCAAAAAACCAATTTATGATGTGCCGGGATTGCCAGATATCATTGCCGGAGATCTGGTGCAAAATTTATTAAAACAAATTCAACCTTTTAAGCCCGAATTTACTTTAGGCGAAACGGCAGTTTCCATATCAAAAGACAATGAAGATTATTTTATCTTAACTACCAGTCTTGGCACAAAAATTAAATCCAAAGTTATCGCTATAGCCGCTGGTTTGGGATGTTTTGAACCCAGAAAACCTCAACTGAGTAACTTAGCTCAATTTGAGAATCATGGTGTGGATTATATTGTCAAGGATCCTGAAAAATACGCTGGGAAAAATTTAGTAATTGCCGGTGGTGGAGACTCTGCCTTAGACTGGGTAATTTATTTATCAGATATAGCGCATTCCATATTAATGGTTCATCGAAGAACTGAGTTCAGAGGCGCTCCAGAATCAGTTAATAAGTTATTAGAATTGGTTCACCAAAACAAAATTCAACTGGTAACCAATGCAGAAGTTAAAGAATTGTTGGGAAACGAAAAGCTTGAAGCGGTCAAACTATTTATCGAGAATAAAGATGATTTAGAAATTAAAACCGATTATTTTCTTCCTTTGTTTGGCTTAACTCCAAAATTGGGACCTATTGCCGAATGGGGCTTGGGCCTTGATAAAAATGCTATTGTGGTCAACACCTTTGATTATTCAACCAATGTTCCGGGAATTTATGCCATTGGAGATATCAACACCTATCCCGGCAAACTTAAGCTGATTTTATGTGGTTTTCACGAGGCAACACTTATGGTGCAATCAGCTTATAAATTAATCAACAATGGCAAAAATCCCTCCTTTAAATACACAACCGTCACTGGAATAAAACCATTGAATTAATTCATGCGAGACATTAATTTTGATATTACAGATAGAAATGGAGAAGTTCATCATTTTGAGATACCTTCTGACTGTGGCTTAAATCTTATGGAACTTTGTAAAAGCGCAGAACTTGGAGTTGAAGGAATCTGTGGCGGTATGGCCTTATGTGGTTCTTGTCAGATTTATATTGAAGATTATCCAAGTCTACCTGCCAAAACAGAAGATGAGGAAAAAATGTTGGAAACCATTTTTTTTGTTCAATCCAATAGCCGATTAGCTTGTCAAATTAAAATTAATGAAAATTTAGAGGACCTTTCGTTCACGATTGCTCCTTCACAATGAGTACAAATACAAGGCCTTATATTGCGCTTGCCTTGACATGTATCATATGGGGAACAACCTATCTTATAAATAAAGTCGGGGTAAGTATAATTCCACCATTTCTTTTTACATCCGTTCGCCATACGATTTCAGGGGTAATTATGCTTTCCTACATTTTCCTTATCAGAAAAGAATCCTGGCCCTCCGCAAAATTTATCTGGTTTCAGGCATTTCTGGGAGTCGTTTTACTTACAATTGGCAACGGTGTAGGTGTTATTGGATTAAAATATATTGATAGTGGGCTTAGTGCCATTCTAGCTGCAACCTCGCCAATATTAATTGCATTGTTGGTACATTTTTATCATCCTGCAGATAAAATTGGACGTATAGGATGGATTGGATTAATGTTTGGATTTGCTGGATTACTCTTAATCTGTATGGATAAGATCAGACTTCCTTTTCACCTCGATAATAATTTCATAGGCATAGGCCTTACGCTTATTTCTGTAATTTCATGGGGAGCAGGTACGGTCATCAGCAAAACAAAACCAAATAGCCATTCACCTTTTATGGCTGCCGGATTTCAAATGCTTTTCGGTGCTATACCGTTAATTATTGGTGCGTTGTTTTTTGAAGATCACTCTGAATTTCACCTTACAAGTCAGGCGATCGGCGTTTGGATCTATATTATTTTATTAGGTTCTCTTGTTGCTTATACTGCATACATATATGCACTTAAGTTTTTACCAGCCCCTATTGTTAGTATACAATCCTATGTTAATCCTGTCATTGCCATGAATCTTGGATTTTTCTTATTAGATGAACAAATGAATACTAAGCTCGTAACTGGAGCGGCACTAACTTTACTTGGTGTTTTTATTCTTAATTATTCAGAACAAAAAAGAAAGAAAAAAAATATTGTGGGCTCTTGATTTTAATTTATAAAAATCAATCAAGTTAGCTTTAGTTTTATTTTTTATAAGGAAACTTTCTGGAAGCATTTTTCATTAAAGATTTAGTCAAGCTCTCAGGATTACTTCCAAGGCTTCCGCTTGCCAAGTGATCGTATTTCCATTGCAATTCTCCCGACTTATCGTGAATTGTCAAGGTGACTTTAGTCTCATTGGTTGTTCCCCAGGCACCAAATATAAATGCTACCGCAACCGCAGTACCATCAGACATCGGCTTACTCATCAAAATTTTACCTGATATTACAGCGTCAACCCCTAAAAGTTGACATAACTCAGCTTTGTCTTTCAAAGCTATATCTCCATATTTTATATTTTCTTTATGAAAAAGAGCATTTGTTTTATCTACATCTTGAAATTTAACAGTATATTCATCTTTACTCATCCTTTTCAGAAACTCAGAATAAACATTACTCTGAACATTATAACCAGTTTTTTCTTCGGACTCCCTTATAGATTCGGCCGTAACCCCTTTGGGTAATTTTTTAATATCTATTGTTGAAACGAAAGGGATAATTGCAATGGTTTTAACTTTCTTTTTGCTTTGATCTAAACTGCTCGCTTTATAGATCTGTGGTCCGCAAGAAAGTAGAATGACCATTGAAGTAAAGAAAAAAATAACTTTGTTCATAAAATCATAAATTTTGATTTGTAAAAATAAGCTTCTAAATTAAAACCGCTGACAGAATTAAACTTTTTCTTGTTAGCTATCCTACAAATTTCAATTTAGCAGTGAAATGTCTTAATATTTCAGACTGTTCCAAAATTTCCATGCCTTTAATCTGATCCCTGGATTGAAAGACTTCAATAACAACTTCTGCAACATAATCAATATGGCTCTGTGTATATACCCTTCTTGGAATCGCCAAACGCACCAGTTCTAATGAAGCAGGAATGAGCTTAGCATCAGCATCATATTTGCCAAACATTAAAGAACCAATTTCACAGGATCTAATACCACCTTCAACATAAAGCGCACATACCAATGCCTGACCCGGATAAAATTCAACTGGAATATGTGGAAGAAATTTTTTTGCATCAAGGTAAACAGCATGCCCGCCTGCAGGTAACATTACGGGAACACCAGCTTGCTGGAGTTTCTCCGTTAAGTATTCGATACTTCGCAGTCTATAGTTTAAATAATTCTCATCTACAATTTCTTCGAGCCCTACGGCAATAGCTTCCAAATCTCTTCCTGCTAGTCCTCCATAAGTTGGAAATCCTTCCGTCACAATAAGTAAATTTCTGCATTGCATGGCAAGTTCATCGTTACGTAAGGCCAAAAAGCCCCCAATATTGGCAAAGGCATCTTTTTTTGCACTCATCGTACAGCCATCCGCCAAAGAAAATATCTCATTAGCAATTTCAATAATACTCTTTTTTTGGTAGCCTTCTTCTCGAAGTTTTATAAAAAAACAATTCTCTGCAAAACGGCATGCATCAATAAAAAATGCTATTCCATATTTCTTACAAATAATACTAGTCTCACGAATATTTTTTAAGCTGACAGGTTGCCCGCCACCAGAGTTATTTGTTATCGTCATTATTACCATTGGGATGTTGGAAGCACCGATGGAATTAATTTCATGTTCAAGTCGGACCACATCCATATTTCCTTTAAATGGCGCAGGTGTGGTAGGAATTTTCCCTTCTTCACATAAAATGTCCATTCCAATTGCACCTGAAAATTCAATATTTGCCCTTGTGGTATCAAATAATGTATTGGCAAGAAAATACTTTCCTTTTCCACCCAAAATTGTAAAAATAATTTTTTCTGCAGCCCGCCCTTGATGGGTAGGAATAACTATGGGTAGGTTTGTTATTTTCTGAACAGCCTTTTCGAATTTGTAAAAACTAGGACTGCCAGCATATGATTCGTCGCCATGCATTATTGCTGCCCATTGATCACTACTCATTGCAGATGTGCCGCTATCTGTGAGCAAGTCAATCATGACATCATCAGATTTTAGTAGAAATGGATTATTAAAAGCATTTTCCAGTAGTGTTAATCTTTGTTTTTTAGTATTAAAATGTATTGGTTCGACAGTCTTAATTCTAAAGGGTTCAATGATTGTTTTCATGTGATAATTGTTTAATACTCGTATACTGCACAGGCCGTATGATTCAAAGCCCTAAATTGGCACAATATTAATACTAAAATGTCTTATTTTATAAGAAATTTATAAGCTTGACCTTCCAATGATAGATTGCCTATTTTTTAAAAGGGTTCCAATCCTTGATTTTATCTTTAATTTTGTTTACAGAAGAATCTTTTAGAATGTCTCCTGCCCCATTGCCCATCTTATCTTTTATAATTTCTTTACCTTTATTAACAAGATTAGAGTCAATTTTTTTCTTAGCCTCCTTGGCAGCCTTATCCAAAATTTTATTTTTTTCAGATTCTATTTTTTTGTTGGCTTCCTTGCGAAGACTATCTTCCAATTTTTGTGCTTCCGCCATTCCTTTTTGTTTTGCTTTTTCCAATTCACTTTCAGCACGTCGCGCTATGGAATCTTTTGCCTTGTCAACTGCCTGATTAACCATTCCTTTGCCGTTATCTTCCAAAGATTCGCCGTCTGAACCTAATAGTTTAAATTTAAGTTTTGGATCAAGAAGCTTACCAGTCATTTCAACCAATATATTAACATGAGAGCCTTCTTCAATTTTTACACCTGCCTTTGCTCCTAAACCTTTAATAAAATCGAATCCCGTTTCTGCAGCTTGACCAATAACATTCTGTTTAATTTTGTTTCTTGGAATTCTAAATTTAAATCCATATTCCATTGGTCCTTGAATCTTTGAATAACCATTTATGTCTACGTCTATATCATTAATTTTATATTTCAATTCTTTTATGCTTACCTGACCATTTTCAACAGCAAACCAGTTTTTAGTATTTTTTAAACTTAGATCCTTGAGTTCTTTTAAGTTTAATTTATTGGAAATAGCCTCCAGTGGTTTATAGTTTTTAATGGCTGCATCAATCGTTTCAATAATTCCGCCAGCATTAATTGTAGACAGATCTGGCATCATATTTTTATCCAAAGCTCCTGAAAATACAAATGAAGAATTAAACTTACCTTCAATAAATTTAGCAATTGGAGCAATGACTGCAAATGTTTTTACACTTTCAAAAATTTTAGGAAACTGCAGCTTCTTCATATCATATTTCATATCAAATATTGGTTTTGAAGGATTAGCGCTATTGTAAATTCCACTTAAATTCATTTGTCCACCCATTGCATTTGAGCTTAATTCTTTAAATT
>WBZT01000543.1_pt1 | contig 30054 bp, 19 predicted proteins | sample 5204241 | NCBI WGS metagenome assembly WBZT01 (sample SAMN12344358, study PRJNA552823) | activated sludge metagenome | biome: Activated sludge suspended growth; feature: Nitrification reactor; material: Wastewater; isolation source: activated sludge from nitrification reactor of wastewater... | reverse complement strand
GACCTTGTAGAATGGATCACTCGGGGTCGCGCCGAGATACGGGCGGTCGGCGGGATTGGCGTCCACATAGACGTAATCGCCGTCGGTGATGCCAAGGTCGCGGGCGGCCTGCGGGTTCATGTGGATTTGATGCTCGCCCACGTTCGGCAGGCGTTTGTCCACGCGATACGGGTCGCCAAAGTTTGAGTTCCAGATGAGGTGCCAGTCCACGTTCGCCCACGACGAGTGAACCGAGTGACGCGACTTGGGCGTGAGGCAGTAGAACTGGAAGCCTTTTTCCCAGAGGAAATTCTTCGAGTTCTTCGTGTCCGCCCAACTCAGCTTCACGTTGCGCACGGTGCGCTCGTCCCAATGCTCGGCATCCAGCGGGATGCCGTAATCGTTTGGGCGCACCAGCGGATTGGTGCTGACAATAACGTTCGGCAGATACGGCGTCGCCTCCGGGCCTTCGCGATGCACGATGAAGTTTTCGCCGCAGGCGAGCGCGGTCGGATCGTCGCTGTAGGAATGAAGCCGGCCCGTGTCGGTGTAGAACGGATAATTGTCATGCACCTGTTCGTAAAAGGGGATGCGCGGGTAACTGCGGAAGAGCATGAGCGCACCGCCGGGCGGGCCATATTTGCCGGCCATGATGTCGTCCACCTGGTAGCCGGCCGTGGTGGTGCAGGTGTCGAGCAGGCGTTGGAGATAGATTTTGCGTTTGCCTTCGTGCTCGAATTTGAAGTGCGTGTAAAAGCGCTTGTCCCCGGTGACTTTTCCGAGCGCGGCGGCGATGCCGGCAAGAATGGCAAGGTCGTCTTTCGAGTCGTAAAGCGGCTTGATGCCGCCCTTCCAGATTTGCAGGAACGGATTCGAGCAACTCGCAGTGACTTCCAAGTCCTGGAACTCGACCCACGAATTGGCCGGCAGGCCGAAATCGGAATACTCCACGCTGGCCGTCATCTGGGTGTCCATCGTCACGATCAACTCCACGTTCGGGTTGACGTTCTTGATCATGCCGTAAGCCCACTTGGCGTTGTTGATCAGGTTGACGTTCGTTGTGAAAATCGCCTTGGTCGGGGACGGCATGTGCGTTTTGCCGGTGAAAACTTTGCGGCCTTCTTTCGGCGTGTTGACGATCAGCGGACGGTCGCCGTGATTCCAATAGGCCGGTTCTTCATCCTTCGTGTAGGCGTGAGCGTGGACATCCCGTCCGTGAGCTTTGGGATCGAGGTTTTGCTCGAACGGATCCTCCATGATCCAGCCCTTGAACCCCGGGCCGGTGAGTTTGCTGCCCTGGAAGAGCGCCGCCTTGTAATTGCCCGCCCAACCGTGACAGCCCGCACCGGGTTTGCCGAGGTTGCCGGTGAGCATGAGCGGCAGATACGCCGCGCGATTCGCCTCGGTCGCATGAAACCAGTGGTTGATGCCCTCGCCCTGATGAATGGACGTGGGCGTGGTGGTCGCGATGTCTTTCGCCAGCCGCTCCATCAGTTCCTTCGGCGCGCTAGTGATTTCGGAGACGCTGTCGAGATCGTAGTCCTTGAGGTGGACTTGATAGAGATTCCACGAGGTCGCGGCTTCAACTTCATTACCATCGGCGAGTTTGACTTTGCCCTTCCAATCCAGCGTTGGATCAATGCCGGTGGCGGCCAGTGTCCCGCCAACCATGTCGCGCGTGAGGGCTTTCGGCGAATTACTCTTTGCGTCCCACACAACGAAATCGCCGAGTTTCTGGTGCTGCTCGTCGGTGATACCCTGCACCTTTTTGCTCGGCCCTTCGGCGGGGAGAGTGCTGGCGTATTTCGGGAACACTTCTGCCGCACGCAGGCGCTTGCCGTTGTCGGTGCGGACCAGCAGCGGGAAATCCGTGAACTGTTTCACGAACGTCTCGTCATACCACTTCTTGTCAATCATCAGCCGCGTCACGCCGAGCCACAGCGCCGCGTCGGTGGACGGACGCACCGGAATCCAGTAATCCGCCTTCGTCGAGGGCGCGCCATATTCGGGCGCGATGACGACGATCTTGCAGCCGCGCTCCATTGCCTCGACGAACCAATGCGCGTCCGCCATTTTGTTTTCCACGAGGTTTTTGCCGTTCATCACGATCAGCTTCGAGTTGCGAAGATCGTTGAAGTCCGTCTCCGAATTTTGCAAGCCATGCACCCACGGATGGCCGGGCGCTTGATCGCCGTGCCAGGTGTAGTTCGACCACACGCGCCCACCCTTGGCTTCTTCCGGCTTCACCCCCCGCACGTGAACATCCAGCAGCGCGAGCGAATTGCAGAGCCGATACATGCCGTATTTGCCGAGCACGCCGAGCAGGCCCATGCCGCCGCGCATCTTGATCGTGCGTGTGCCCGCGCCGCCCATGTCGTCAATCATTTCCTTGGGATAACCCTGCGCTTCGAGCAGCTTCGCCCCGTCCGCGCCACTGTAACGCGTGGCGATGGCTTTCGTCGCGTTGGCGATGTAGCCGAACGCCTCGTCCCACGAGATGCGGTCAAACTTGTCTGTGCCGCGCGAATCAAACTTATATTTGGCTTTAAGCTCCGGTGTAAGCGTCGGGAATCCATCATCGGCCCAGCGCTTCCAGCCGCGGCGCACGATGGGATGCTTCAGCCGATACGGTCCGTAGAGGATGCGATGGAAAGTGTAACCCTTGGCACAATGACGGTTTCCCCACGCCGCCGAAGCGTGCTTGCCATAGAGATCAGTATAGGTGTGAACGTCGTATTGCTCGCCCAGCCTGACGATGACGCCGTTGCGAACGTGCGCCGTGATGCGGCAATTGTGCGTGTCGTTCGGCGCGCAGACCCAGGAGAAGGCGTGGTCGTAGGCGTATTGGTTGCGGTAGAGCTGTTCCCAATTTCGATTCGGATAGTGTGCGAGTGGGTTGAGCACATCGTCGGTGGGTTGCGCCTGAAGAAACCGAAGCGGTAGAAATTGCGCGGCGGTGATGCCCGCGCCGACGAGGCCGCTGCGTTGGAGGAAGGAGCGGCGGGAAAGGTTGTCGTTCATAGTGGTGCTCGTTGAATCGCTATTGATTATTTCGCGGCGCTGGCTTTTCCGTCGTCGAGGATCAGTTGATACCAATTGCTCACCATCTTGCGGCCATTGCGGTCGTGCTGTTCACCATTCCAGATGGCGAAGGCAACGGGCACAGGTTTGCCCGCAATAAACTTCACGTCGTCCACGTCCTTGGATTTCAGGTCGCGGATGAAAATCACGTTCCAGAAACCGTCGTGCCAGATGCCTCTGCCCTGTACGTTCTGTTGGGCGAGTGGTTGGGATCTGAATGAGCCAAAACCGGCGGCATTGGCGTCCTCGACCGGTGACTTGTGCGGTTGCGAGATCACGTTGCCGGCGCTGACAGCGGTGTTGTAATTGGTAAACGTCCACGCATCCACATGCATCGATTGATAAACCGCGTCCATGTCCGGCGTGCCTTCCGCCTGCCAGCCCGCTTTCCAGTTCCAGAGATTCACGGGGTTGTCCTTGTCGCCCATGCCGAGGAAACCGTATTTGCCGGAGAGCGAAAACTGGAGCGCCGCGCCGTCCTGAAAATCCTGCACGCGGATGGCCGTGTTCTGCGGCAGCTCGTCGCGCCATTGCAGCAGCACGGCGAGTTGCTTGCCGTCGGTTACGGCGGAAACGGCGACCGCATAAACCTGATTCGGCTCCGGCCAGAGCGGATTCAGTGGCACGCGTACCGGGTCGAGCGATTCCCATGCATTATCCATTGGTTCGGCCGGGAGTTTGGCCACGCGTTTCACGCGGATGGTGCTGTCCTCGGGCGCCAGCAAGTCGTTCACGGAAACATCCGTGCGCCGCAGCGATTGCACGTAGTGAACCAGCGCCCAGCGTTCCTCGGGCTTCAAAACTTCGCTGCCGTAGGGCACCATCGGCGTGCCAGGCAGGCCGTTGTTAATGCGCAAATACAGATCACGACCCGTGTGGCCGCCCCGGAACAGGCCGGTGTTGAAATCACGCGGACGCACGGGCAGACCAGCGGCGTCTTTGAGCGTGGGCACTTGCGGCCCATCGCCCGCGCCGGTCTCGCCGTGGCAGAGGGCACATTGCATCTTTTTGAAGGTGTCGCGACCCAGCGTGAGTTCCTGAACACCGGCGGCCGGTTCCGCGGGCACTTCCACCGGCTTAACAAGTCCGCCGTTGGCCGCGGCTTCTTCAAAGCGATTCACCAACTTGCCGGATTTGTCAGCGTAGGCAGTGAGATGTTTGACGTATTGAACTACATCGTGTCGCTCCGCCTCGGTCAGGTAAGAGAAACTCGGCATCGAACTACCCGGCAGTCCGCGCGTGACGGACTGGATCAAGTCTTCATCCGTCGGCAGCGACTGCGCGGGCGTGGATTTGATCTTGAACTGGCCGGCGCTGAAATTGCGCGGCTTGGGATAGAGCCACACGGCGGCGGGTCCATTGCCATCGCCATTCACGCCATGACAGGCGGCGCAGTGTTGATCGTAAACGATTTTGCCGCGGCTTGGAAGGGTTTCCGCCGCCGGAAGGATGGGAGGGACGATGCTCAAAAGCGCGAGCACGGCACCGCAGCGCGGGGCAAGACGCATGGCTTTCATCGCCCCCCACGGTAAGTGCAAGCCGCGGATCGTTCTTTGATTCAGGTCAAGGAATTGGCCTAATAGGGTCGCCATCTGACGACCGATCCGGCAATTTATCGATATGCCGCCCTTGAACCAATTCAAACGCTTTGACGTGCGCGATTTGATCCGCAAAGGCGTCGAGCCCTTCCCGCAAATCCACGCGCGGGCGCACGCGCTCGGGGCAAACGATGGACTGATCATCGTCGCCCCGTTTCTGCCTTCGCCCCTGATTGAACGGTTGGGGGCGGAAGGGTTCGCCTCCAAGGTGGAGCGCGGGCAGGGAGCCGACTGGTTGATTTACTTTTGGCGCGCAGCAGACTAAATAGATCCTCATGCCCACAGCGCTTGCCGACTTAAAATCCGCCGCCATCGTCAATACCCTGCGGAGCTGTCAGCTTTTCACCGGCCTGCCGCCCGGGGACCTGGAACAGATCGCGGTGGTCGCTGTTGTGAAGTCGCTTGAGAAGGGTGATTACCTGTTCCACGAGGGCGATCACGCCCACGGCTTCTATGTGGTGCAGCGGGGCGCGGTGAATGTTCATCGTGTCAATGCCACCGGCCGGGAGCAGATCATCCACGTGTTTCGCGCCGGCGATTCGTTTGCCGAAGTCGCCCTGGCCACCCGCACCGGGTATCCGGCGGATGCCCGCGCCATTGAGCCAACCCAGGTCCTGCTGGTGCAAAAGGACGGCATCCTCGCGCTGCTCAAACGCCAGCCGGAACTCGCGCTGCGCATGTTGGGCTCGATGAGTTCGCATCTACGCGTGCTCGTGGGCCAGCTCGAAGACCTCACGCTGAAGGATGTGGAAACACGCCTCGCCAACTGGCTGGTGAAACGCTGCCCGAATCCGCCGGGCGAACAACCGGCGCGCATCGAACTCACCATGACCAAACGCGTGCTCGCTGCCGAACTCGGCACGGTGAGCGAAACCTTTTCCCGCACGCTGGCCAAGTTCCGCGAGCAAAAGCTGCTGACGGTGAGAGGCAAAACCATCACCGTTCTGTCCCCCGGCAAACTGCACGCCCTCCTGCGCCGCAATCTCGGGGAATAAGCCGTGCCGCCAAAGGGCGCCGAGTTTTGCTTCGCTTTCCGCCGCCGGCTGCTATGCTCTCGCCATGTCATTTACCGCCCTCGGTCTGTCCGAGAAAGTTTTGGAGGGAGTTCGCGCGATGGGTTACGCGGACCCCACGCCCATTCAACTCCGCGCCATCCCGCTCGTGCTCGCCGGGCGCGACGTCATCGGCAGCGCGCAAACCGGCACCGGCAAGACCGCCGCGTTCGCGTTGCCCATGCTCTCCCGGCTGGCCCACCACGCGCCGGGTCCCCGCGCGCTGATCCTCGAACCCACGCGCGAACTGGCCGCGCAGGTGGAGACCGCCTTTCGCGATTACGCCCGTTTTCTGCCGGACCTGAAAATCTCCGTCGTCTATGGCGGCGTCGGTTACGGGAAACAAAACGACGAGTTGCGCGCCGGAGCGGACATCGTCGTCGCCACCCCCGGCCGGCTGCTTGATCACCTTGAGCAAGGCACCCTGCGGCTGGACAAGGTCGAATTTCTGGTGCTCGACGAAGCCGACCGGATGCTCGACATGGGTTTCCTGCCCGACGTGCGCCGCATCGTGGAACGCTGTCCGCGCAAACGCCACAGCGCGTTGTTCTCCGCCACCATCCCGCCGCAGATCGAAACGCTCATCCAATGGGCGATGCACAATCCCGAGACCATCGAGATCGGCGCGCGCCGCACGCCGGCCGAAACGGTGAAGCATGTCATCTATCCCGTGTCCGATTCGCAAAAGACCGATTTGCTGCTGGAACTGCTCAAGCGGGTGAATTACGACTCGGTCATCATTTTCTGCCGCACCAAGCACGGCGCGGATCGCGTCGCGGGCATGTTGAAGAAACACAATCACGCTGTCTGCGTGCTGCACTCGAACCGCACGCAGAAGGAACGCGAGCAGGCGTTGGCCGGTTTCCGCAACGGCAAATATGAGGTGCTCGTGGCCACGGACATCGCCGCGCGCGGACTGGACATCGCCGACGTGAGCCATGTCATCAACTACGACGTGCCGCAGCATCCGGAGGATTACATCCACCGCATCGGCCGCACCGGCCGCGCGGAAGCCTCGGGCGACGCCTTCACCATCATGGTGGCCGAGGACGCGAGCCATGTGTTCGCCATCGAACGGTTCATCAGCCAGAAGATTCCCCGCGTGAAGCTGGAGAATTTCGATTACCGCTACACCGCGCTGTTCGAGGAACAAAAGCCCGGCCAGCCCGCCGCCGCCGGATTCCCCGGCAAAGTGCGCGGCGGCCGCGTCCACGGCGGTTATCACTTCGCGCCGGGAAGACGGCGGAGGTAGTTCGGATTCATGAACTCAAGGCGCCTGCTCTTCATCGCTGCACTCGCCGCAGGGATAGGTGTCGGCAGTATCGCGACCTTGAATTTCATTCAGGCGCGAAACACCCCGGCAAGCAACGCGTGCATCAATAATCTTCGTCAGATGGACGGAGCGATGCAGCAATGGGCAATAGAAAATAGGAAGGAGCCGGGCGACAAGGTAACGATGGCCGACATCACTCCTTACCTGAAAAGCAGCGTGCGCTGTCCCCAAGGTGACAATTACACGGTCGGGCCGGCCATCTCCAACCGAGTGACTTGTTCGTTTCCTGATCACGTGCTTCCGAAATGACCAGCGGCTTTCTTAAATGCAACCGATGGCGCATTAGTGCTGGTGAACGTCGGTTGATTCGACGCGGCTTGCACTGGGTGAACGAACGCGAAGATAATTTCCGCAACCAAGCTCCGCGCCTGGTGTTTGGTCTTCCATGGACGGTCAGCGGAAAGCCTCTTCGAAGCTTGCTTCGATATTTGGTTTTGTTCTTTGCGCTGGCGCTCTGTTGTTCGCAGCGCTGGTATTCTTGGGCTCTCGAATCGGGCCGCGCTCGGGTACTTCAATTGCAAATGGATGTATCAACAATCTTCGTCAGTTGGACGGCGCGGTTCAGCAGTGGGCGCTCGAACAGAAAAAGGAGGTCTGGGAGAAAGTGACGTTAAGCGACATAACTCCCTACCTGAAGATCTCACTCCATTGTCCGCAAGGTGGCAACTACACGGTCGGACCGGTGATTTCCAATACGCCCACTTGCTCCATCACCACGCATCGGCTGCCGCCGTGATGGATCGGAGCGCCGGTCTCCGACCCGGCTCGCTGGCGGCACGTTTTGAAACACGCCGGGTCGGAGACTGGCGCTCCACTCAACTCAACACCTGCCGCACAAGCGCGTGATAAACATCCGTCGCCTCCAGTTGAGGTGACTGGAGCAATTCGCTGCGTCCGGTGATGAACACCGGCCAGTCGGCTTGATTCTCTGGTCGCCGGCCGTGCGACCCCTTCACCAGCGACGCGTCGAGCGGGATCACATCCATCAACATGCGGAAGCCGAGTTTCTTTTGCAGCAGCCGCCACGCGATCTTGGCTTTGAGCGCCAGCGGCGAGAGCGCCGGGTCGGCAAACAATTCCACCGGGTCGTAACCCGGCTTGCGATGGATGTCCACCGTGCGCGCGAAGTCGGGTGCGCACGCATCGTCCAGCCAGTGGTAATGGGTGAACCAGGCACGTTCCGGGGCGATGGCGATCAAGTCACCGGCTCGCGGGTGGTCAATCCCGGCGGCGGCTTTTTCCTGCGGGCCGAGGACGACCGCGTCCGCGTGCCGTTCGATGAAACCCCGGACTTTATTGGCCAATGCGGGGTTGTTGAGGTAAACGTGCGCAACCTGGTGATCCGCCACCGCGAAAACTCGACTGGCCCCTGGGTCGAGCAATTCCCGGCCAAGTTCCTCGCGGATGGCCAGCCAGGGTTCGCCAAACTCCCGAAACAGGCGGTTGAGGTGAATTGGCTCCCGGACGTTCGTGATGCCGTATTCGGACAGCAAAACCACCTGCACGGCGCGTGCCTGAAAGTAGTCAATGAGATCGCCGACCATGGCATCAATCGCGCGCAGGTCGGGAAAGATGAGCGGGTTCAGAACCGACGCTCCCCTCAAGCCCTCGGATGGGGAGAGGGTGGTTGATGTCCGGGTGTGGGGTTGATTCACATAGGTTCCGTACCGTTGCAAATTGTAATCCAGATGCGGCAGATAAATCAGGCTCAACGTTGGCCGGAATTTGTTCTCAATCCACTTGGCCGATTCGGCGATCCAACGTGACGCGGCGTCGGGTGGGCCCGCGGGACTTTGTTTTCCCGCCGCCGGCCCCCAGAACGTGGGGAAGGGAAACGAACCGAGGTCACGCTGGATTTCATGCCGCACGGGTCCGGGATTCGTATAGATGTCGAAAACTTTCCGGCCATCGGCGGGATACATCGGGCGCGGGGTGATGGAATAGTCCGCCCCGGAATACATGTTGTACCACCAGAAAAGTTTGGCGACGGTGAACGGCTGGGCGGGCGTGGCGGCCGGGGTGCGGAGGGCGGATTTCGCGCGCAACTCATCCCAGATTTTTCTGCCGTGAACGAGGTGGTTCGACTGCTTCCAAAACTGCACCTCCGCCAGTTCGCGGTTATACCAACCGTTGCCCACGACACCGTGTGCGGAAGGCGTCGTGCCAGTGAGGTAGGTGGACTGCGCCGTGCAGGTGACGGCCGGAAACGCGGGCGTGACCACCGCCTGCGCGCCGCGCGCCGCGAAGTCGCGAATGCGCGGCGTGTGTTCGCCGATGAGCGAACGGGTCAGGCCGACGACGTTGATGACAGCGGTGCGTTTCATTACCGCGGGCCGAACTAGGCCAGAGCACGGCCGATCGTTTGCGTCCGCCGCGCATGGCGTTCCTTCAATTCGTAAATCGCCTCGATGACTTTGGGCAGGTTCATTTCGTGAACTTCAAAGCCCTGCCCGATGCCGCGCAACAAGGTGATGGCGAGCTGGCCACCAAGATGCTCGCGAAATTCCTCCAAGCCGTTCACGATCAGCAGCGAGTTCGCAGAATCCACGTGCAGCAGTTCGTTCGCGAACAGTTCAAATCCCAGCGCCTCCAGCAGGCACAGCACCCGCTCCGTGTCGGCGGGCGAAAGGAAGCCCAGCGCCCGCGAATAAATCGTGTCCAGCGCGATGCCCACAGCGACGGCTTCGCCGTGGCGGATTTTGAACTCGGAAAGCTGCTCCAGCTTGTGCGCCGACCAGTGGCCGAAATCCAACGGGCGGGCGGAGCCGAACTCAAAGGGGTCGCCCGAGGTGGCGATGTGGTCCAGATGCAATTCCGCCGACCGAAAGATGAGGCGCTGCATGGCCTCCGGCTCGAACGCGCGCAGCCGGTCCGGCGCGGCTTCCAATTCAGCGAAGAAATCCGCGTCCCGAATCAGCGCCACTTTCACCGCCTCCACATACCCCGCCCGCTGGTCGCGCGGCGTAAGGGAGGCGAGCAGTTGAAAATCGTTGATGACGGCAAAGGGCGGCGCAAAGGCGCCGATAAAATTCTTTTTCCCGAAGGCGTTGATGCCGTTCTTCACACCGACCCCGGAATCGCATTGGCTGAGCGTGGTGCTCGGTAAGCGGATATGGCGCACGCCACGATGCGCCGTCGCGGCGGCAAGGCCCGCCATATCCAGCAGCGCACCACCGCCGACGGCGAGGACGTAGGAATGCCGGTCAATGTGGTAGCGGTCTATGTGCGACTGGATTTCGCTGACGTGAAAGTACGAGTTCTTCGTCCGCTCGCCGCCTTCGATCACGAGGGGCGGGCAGACCAGCTGGAGCGTGTCCCCATGCGCAGCGAAGTACGCCTCGACTTCCCGCGCGAATCCGGCGCGCGCGCGGGCGAGCGATTCATCGAGGATCACCAGCGCCTTGGGCTTTGGCCCGCGCACGTCCTCCGACAGAACGTCGCGCAAAACGGGGTTGGCCGCGCCAAACACATGCTCCGTAAACCGCACCCGCAGCCGGTAACCGACTTGAATGGAGCGTTCGATCGAGGACATGCAATTCAACAGCCGTTGGTGGCGCAGATATTTTACCCGCAAAACCACCAGCCGGAGACGGCGGGTGGAAGGGTGGCAGACGGAACACCTGCCCCACTTCCCCTACTTTGTTTCCTTCGTTTCCTCTTTCTTGGTCTCCGCCTTCGCCGGTTCTTCCTTTTTCGGCTCCTCGCCCTTGGCTTCTGGCGCTTGTTTTGCGGCTTTGAGCACGTCCTCGGCCGGCAGGATGATCGAGGTGGCATTGTCAGCCCGGAAATTGTTCATCACACCGGCATTGCCGCTGATGGCGCGCATCACCAGAATGCCAACGATGTTGCCATCGAGCGCGAAAGCCGGGGAGCCAAGCGCGGTGCCGGTCATGGTGCTGTCGGGAATGTAAAAGGTGCGCGGCTTTTGCACGACAGCCCCGATGTGCTCGACCGACGCCGAGTGGGCGCGCCCCGCCGCCCGGCCGAGCCGGTTCAAGGTCACCACCGGATCCAACACCTGCACCGGCGAGGCCTTGGCCAGATCAATCGCCGGCATCGGGCTGGGGACCTTGCTCTTGGGGCGGATAAACGCCAGATCCAGGTCCTTGTCGCGCAGAACGATTTCAGCGGCTATCTCGACGCCGTCGTCCAGCAGGATTTTCACATCGCTGATTTCAAGGTCGGCTTTGTAGCGATCACCGTAAATGCGTTTGTACATCTCGGTGGGGTCGGTGGCGGAAAGCGCCAACACCGTCAGGCCGGAGGGGTCCAGCACCGTGCCGGTGATGTCCTGCTTGGCCTCCTGGGATTCGCCGGAACGACCACCCGAAGAATAGGTGATTTTCTGAACCAACTGCACGGTAACGACAGCGGCCCGTTGGTTCTTGAAGATTTCACGGCCTTTGACAGCTACTTCGTCAGCGTGGCCGGCAAGGGACACCCCGAGCAGCAGCGTGGCAAGGTGGAGTTTGGATTTCAAATTCATGGTGGTTTCAGTTTGAGGTTAATTCTTCCAGGCCGGCTCGATCTCCAGAAAGGAACTGTGGACGCCGCGCAGGACTTTCATCGGCACGACGTTGGATTTGGCCGCCGCAATCTGCTCCATCTGCTTCCGCAGATCGTCCACGCCGCCGATGGTCACGCCGCCGACTTCGAGGATCAAATCGCCGACACCCAGCGAACCCAGTTCCGCCCAACTGCCCGGTTTCACGTCCTCAACCAATACTCCGCGTTGGTCGCCCGCCCATTGTTCATCGGCCACGTCGAAGAAGCAGATGTCCCGCACGGTGAATTCAAAATCGTCGTTGCGGTACTTTTTCATCTCGCGCTGCAATCGGGGCGAGCGCGCCAGCTCGACGGCAACCTTTTGTTCCGCCTGGCCCCGCAGGATGGCCAGCTCGACAGTTTTGCCCACGTCATACTGGCGAATCAGCGTGGCCAGTTCATCTTCGTGCTCCGCCGCCGAAGCCGTGAGCTTTTCCCCATCCAAGGCCAGGATAAAATCGCCCGCCTGCAAACCCGCCTTCTCCGCGGTCGTTCCTGCATAGACGCGCGTGATGTAGAATCCCTTGAGATTTGGCTGGCCAAGTTGCTTCGCGATGTCGCGGCTGATGACGTGGGTTTCGACCGGCAGCCACGCTTTGGTCACTTCCAGGCCAGGGTCCTTCAAATCCTTGATCCCGACTTTCACCACGGTCAGAAAGCGCTCGGCCTTGCGCTCGAACGTCACGATCACCGGCAACGGCTCGGTCTTGCCTTGGGTGAGATCCCGCGTCACTTTTTCCAAATCCTCCAGGCTCTTCACCGGCGTGCCGCCCACCTCCATGATGACATCCCGATACTCCAACGCGGGTTTGGCCTCGCCCGCCGGGCCGCCCGGACGCACCGTGCCGATCAGCACGCCCGTGAGACTCGCCCGCTTCAATTCCCGGCGCATCAGCGCGGAAATATTCCGGGCGGTCATGCCCCATTGTTTCAACTCGCGCTGCTGGGCGTGCAATTCGCCACGCTCAACCGAGACGACCTGCATCTTCACTTCCTTCCCGTCCCGCAACACGACGGCTTCAACACTCTTCCCAATCGGCAGGCTGGTGACGATGCGCATGTAATTCGGGACCTGCTCATCATAACGAACGTCTGTGGCCTGGCCGTTCAAGTGCAACAGCACGTCGCCGGCCTTGAAACCGGCCGCCGCCGCCGGCGAATCATCCAGCACGCCGCTGATGATAACGCCGCGGGGATTCTTCGTACGCTTGAAGGTCGGCTGCGTGTCCACGCCCAGCCAGCTGCGTTGGACTTTGCCGCTGGCTTTGAGTTCCTCAACGATGCCTTTCGCCAGATTGCCGGGAATCGCGCCGCCCAGGCCGAAGCTGATTTCGTTGATCCCAATAATGTCGCCTTTGAGATTGACCAGCGGGCCGCCGGAATTGCCTCCATAAATCGCCGCATCGTGGCCGATCCACTTCACCAGCGAACCGACGTCTTCACCATCCAGCCGAAACTGCCCGCCGCGGCCAAAGAATCGCGGCATGATCATTTCCACGTTGCTGATGATGCCGAGCGTGACCGATTGCGAGAGCGCCATCGGACTGCCCATGGCGAGCACGTAATCGCCCACGCGCATCACAGAGGAATCGCCGAACCCGACGAATTGAAACTCGCGCGGGGTCTCCGGCTTGAGTTTGATGACGGAAATGTCCGTCATCGCGTCCGTGCCAATCAGTTCGGCCTCGATTTCCTCCCGGTTCCAAAGCGTGCAAAACATCCGCGCTGCATGACCGGCGACATGATGATTGGTGACAATATAACCATCCTTCGTGATGATCGCGCCGCTGCCGACGGATTGCTGTTTGATCTCCCGCCCATCGCTGAACTCGGTCGAGACGACGCGAATCCGCACGAGCGCCGGCCGCACCCTGGCAATGGCGGTGTCCACCTGCGAGCGCACCACCGCCGGCACGTCATTGGCTTTGCCGAAGACACCACCTGGAACGGCAGCCAGCAACACCAAAAACCAAGCCCGCGCGAGCGAACTGAACCACGAATGGCCTCGGAACATGCCGCAGCTTGCGCGTGAACGGCGCAGCGAGGCAAGCCCGGAATGGCTCGCGCCCCGGCGGGACCAGCCTGAATGTTTGAACCAAACCGTCCGCGCCGTGTCGAATTGTCCATGAGTTCCAAAAGCCTTCGCGACCGCGCCCGTCACTACTGGAAACAGGAGATTCGCCCGCTCCTGATCATGATGCTGATACTTTTCTCCGTCCGCTCGTCGCTGGCCGATTGGAACGACGTGCCCACCGGCTCGATGCGGCCCACCATTCTCGAAGGCGACCGCGTCTGGGTAAACAAGCTCGCCTACGATCTCAAGCTGCCCTTCACCACTTGTCACCTCGCCGAATGGGGCGCCCCGCAGCGCGGCGACATCGTCGTGTTCTTCTCGCCGCACGATGGCCAACGGCTGGTGAAACGCGTCGTTGGCCTGCCGGGCGACACGGTTGAACTACGCAACAACACTCTTGTGATCAACGGCAGCGCGGTTGAATACCAGCCCATCGCCGAGGAACTGCTGCGCGATCTCACGCCAGATGATCGCGCGGGTCGGGTCTTCGCCAGCGAGCAACTTCCCGGGCGTTCGCACGCCGTCACGGGCTGCCCCGCGCGGTCAGCGATGCGGAGTTTCGAGCCGCGCACCGTGCCGGCGGGACAATACTTCATGATGGGCGATAACCGCGACGACAGCTTTGATTCTCGTTACTGGGGAACGGTCGCCCGGAAACAAATCGTCGGTCGTGCCGCCGCCGTGGTCATGTCGCTCGACAAACTGCACCACTGGGAGCCACGATGGCGAAGGTTTTTCTCCTCATTATACGAGTAGAGAGATTTGCTCGATTCCCCGGCCAGCGTAAGGACGAACGGCAGGGTTCGCTTCAGTTTCATACGAGGTGTCAGTCCGTGGTCAGGACTTTGTCAACCTGTTTGCCGCTCACTGAACCAAGGGCGCAATCCGGGAACATGTCGCTCGCCGGACAAAACTGTCCTTCAGCCGGACGCGCCGCCCCCGGAAAATGCGGCTTGTGCAGCAGGCAATCTCTGCTTGAAATAGCCGCATGAAGCCTTTCCTCTCAATGTTGGCGGCGGCTTTGTGCTTTTGCCTGGCGACGGTCAGTTCAGCGGCTGACGGGCGCACAGACTTTCTCAAGTTGATCCAGCGGCCCAAGGTACGCCTGTCACCACAAGTCGAGCCCTTGCCGACGACGAATGACCTCGCGCAATTTCATTTCGCATTCACGTCCGAGCAAGATCAGCGCGTTCCCGGCCTGCTGTTGAAGGCAGAGAACTCGCGCGGCCGTCGGCCGGTGGTCATTGCCCTTCACGGCACCGGCGGCAGCAAGCAAAACATGCTCGCGCTCTGCCGCAAGCTCGCGACCAATGGATTCGTCGCTGTGGCAATTGACAGCCGCTACCACGGCGAACGCATCCGCACCGGCAAAGGCACGGAAGAATACAACGCGGCCATCGCCCGGGCCTGGCGCGAAGGCGGCGCACACCCGTTTTACTACGACACCGTCTGGGACGTAATGCGGCTGGTGGATTACCTCAAGACGCGGCGCGACGTGGACCCGAAACGCATCGGGCTGCTCGGCATTTCCAAGGGCGGCATCGAAACCTATCTCGCCGCGGCGGCGGACCGGCGCATCGCCGTGGCCGTACCGGTCATCGGCGTGCAGAGCTTTCGCTGGGCGCTGGAAAACAACCAGTGGCAGGGCCGGATCAGAACCATTCAGAGCGCCTTCGACGCGGTGGCGAAGGATGCTGGCCTGACGAAGCCCACTGGAGAATTCGTGCAACAGTTCTACGATCGCGTCGTCCCCGGCATCTACAGCGAGTTCGACGGCCCAGCGATGCTGTCGTTGATCGCACCGCGCCCGTTGCTCGTGATCAATAGCGATTCCGACCCGAACACTCCCCTGCCCGGCGTCAAGGCAGCCGCGGTTGCCGCGGAACAAGCTTACGGGAAAGCCAAGGCCGAAGATCGTTTCGATCTGCGCATCCAGGAAAACACGGCTCACCGCGTCTTGCCCGAATCCGAGCGCGCGGCGATTGAGTGGTTTGTGAAGTGGTTAAAGCCGTAATATCACTCATCCAAACAAATCCATCTGCGGCGGCGGGGCCAGTTGCTTGAGCTTGTCACGCTCCTGCTGGCGGCGCGGCTGGCGGACGTTGCCTTCAGGGGTGAGTTCGGATTCTTCGAGGTTGACCAAAATCTGTTTCGCGCGCTCGACAACGTCTTTCGGCACGCCAGCCAGACGCGCGACCTGGATGCCATAGCTCTTGTCCGTGCCGCCCGCGACGATCTTGCGCAGGAAGACAATCGAATCGCGCCATTCGCGCACGGCCACGTTGAAGTTTTGCAAGCGCGGCAACCGCCCGGCCAATTCGGTCAGCTCGTGATAATGCGTGGCGAACAGCGTCTTTGCGCCGACGGCGTTGTGTAGATGTTCAACAATGCTCCAGGCGAGCGAGAGGCCATCAAACGTGCTGGTCCCGCGCCCGATCTCGTCAAGGACGATGAGGCTGCGTGGCGTGGCGTTGTTGAGGATGTTCGCCGTCTCGGTCATCTCCACCATGAACGTGGACTGGCCGCGCGCCAGATCATCGCTCGCGCCGATACGGGTAAAGACGCGATCCACCAGATCAATCCGCGCTTCGGCCGCCGGAACAAAACTGCCCGTGTGGGCAAGCAGGGTAAGCAACGCCACCTGCCGGATATAAGTGGATTTGCCTGCCATGTTCGGCCCGGTAATGAGGGCGATTTGAGGAGCGCCGGTCTCCGGCACGGCTCGTTGAACATCCGAATCGGAACGCGCCGTGCCGGAAGCCGGCGCTCCGCTACCAAGTGCCGTATCATTCGGCACGAAGCGTTCCTCCACCAACTGCTGTTCCAACACCGGATGACGACCGTCGGTGATTTGCAGCCCGCCGTCATCGCCTACCTGGGGACAACAATAATTGTGCAACCGCGCGATCTCGGCGAAACCGGCAAGCACATCCAGTTGCGCCAACGCCGCAGCGGTCAGTTGGATGCGGGCCAACTGCCCAAGCACTTCCTCCCGCACGCGCTGGAACAATTCGTATTCGAGCTTCACGCCGCGCTCTTCCGCACCGAGAATCTTGCCCTCCATCTCCTTCAACTCGGGCGTGATGTAGCGCTCGCCGTTCGCCACGGTCTGCTTGCGGATATAATGGGCCGGCACTTTGTCGAGGTTCGACTTCGTGACTTCGATGTAATAGCCGAAGACGGAGTTGAAGCGCACCTTGAGGGAACTGATGCCTGTGCGTTCGATTTCGTCCTGCTGCAATTGAGCGAGCCAATCCTTGCCACCGCGCTGCGCGTTGCGGAGTTCATCCAGTTCCGCGCTGAACCCGTCACGAATCATGCCGCCTTCCTTCACCGCGAGCGGCGGTTCATCCACGATGGCGCGGCGGATCAACTCCACGAGATCGGGGGCCTCAGCAAGTTGGGCGGCGAGGACATCAATCAAGGCCGGGACGCGTTCCACTGCGTCCCCAATTTCTTCGTGGATCAGGGCCGCGGTGGAACTCGTCCCGACCAAGCCGGCCAGGGTCTGCTTCAGCGCTGGAACCTGCTCCAGCGCCAGCCGCAACGCGGCCAGATCACGCGCATTGCCGCTGCCCGAACTCAGTCGCCCCAGCGTGCGCTCCAGATCACGGACGTTGGCGAGCTGCCCACGGAAACCATCGAGGCCCGGCGAATTTTCGATGAATGTCTGCACCGCTTCCTGTCGGCGGCGGATCGGTTCAACCGCCGCGAGTGGTTGCGAAAGCCAACTGCGCAACAACCGCGCGCCCATGGGAGTGACCGTCTTGTTCAATGCACCGTAAAGCGACGAATTGCGCGGTGCGTCGTGATGGAGCGGTTCGAGAATCTCCAGGTGCCGCAGCGTTGTGTAGTCGAGCGCCAGGAAATCCGTGCGGCGATAGAACGACAGCCGCGTAAGATGCTGCACGTCGCGTCGGAGATTCTGCGTCAGGTAATGCAGCGCTCCGCCAGCGGCGCCGATGGCGGCGGAGCGGTCCTTCAGCCCGAACCCATCCAGCGATGCGACCTTGAAATGATCACGCACGGTGTAAAGCGCGGTTTCGGGCGCGAAGGTCCAGTCATCGTAGCCGCTCAGAATCCGAAACGAGCCACGCAGGGCGTCGCGCACCGCCGTCGCCTCCGTCGGCAAAATAATCTCTGCCGGGCGCAAGCGTTCCAGTTCCGCCAGCAAGGCCGCCTCGGATTCCAGTTCGGTTGTCAGGAAATCTCCCGTCGTCAAATCCACCAGCGCCAGTCCGAAGATTTTTCCGCTCGGATAAACCGCCGCGAGAAAGTTGTTCCGCTCAGCCACGAGCATCCGCTCGTCGAAGTGCGTGCCGGGCGAAAGGATTTGCGTGACCTCGCGATTGACAAGTTTGCCCGGCCGGGCGTCCTCGGTCTGATCACAGATGGCCACCTTGCGTCCTGCTTTCAGAATGCGCGCGATGTAACCGTTCGCGGCGTGAAACGGCAGACCGCACATGGGCACGCCGTTGCGCGCGGTGAGCGAGAGATTGAGAAGCTGGGAGCCTTCTTTCGCATCCTCGAAAAACATCTCGTAGAAATCGCCGAGCCGAAAAAGGAGCAGCGCGTCCTTGGGCAGTTCGCCTTTGATACGGCGATACTGCGCCATCATGGGAGTGAGTTGCGCTTCGACGGACATGCGGCGGGCAAGCTAAACGGGAACGTTCGAGGCGTCGAAAGGTTTTTGCCGGGCGGCAATCGTGCTTCGGCTGCCCCGATGAGCGACGCGTTGACTTCCCCAAGCCGGTTTGCTCAACTCCGCACCAATGAATCCAATTCACCGTTGTCGGCAATGGTTTTTGATGATTGTACCTTTTGCCCTGTTGACGGGCCTTCCCCACTCCATGCATGCCGAAAACGCCGCCACGCTCGAACAACGCGTCACCCAGCTCGAACAAGCGGCCAAAGCGTCGACCGTCAACTCCGGCGACAATGCCTGGATGCTCGTGAGTGCCGCGCTGGTGCTGATGATGACGGCGCCGGGGCTGATCTTGTTTTACGGCGGGCTGGTGCGGACGAAGAACGTCCTTTCCACCATGATGCACAGCCTCGTGCTGATGGCGTTAATGTCCACGGTGTGGATGGTGTTCGGCTACAGTCTGGCGTTCGGCGAGGGCAACGCGCTTTTCGGCAACCCGATGCAGTACTTTCTGCTCCAAGGCGTCGGCAGCGCGCCCAACCCCGATTACGCGGCCACGATTCCGCACCAGTCGTTCATGCTGTTTCAGATGATGTTCGTCATCATCACGCCGGCGCTGATCAGTGGCGCGGTGGCGGAGCGCATCAAATTCAGCGCCTACGTGGTGTTCATGCTGCTGTGGGTTGCGGTGGTGTATCTCCCGCTCTGCCACATGGTCTGGGGCAAGGGCGGCTATTTCAATTGGGCGCTCGGGGGCAAAATTCCCGTGCTCGATTTCGCTGGCGGCACGGTCGTACATATCAGTTCGGGCGTGTCGGCCCTTGTGTTCGCCCTCGTGCTGGGCAAACGGGATGGCTTTCCGCATGAACCGATGATGCCCCACAACGTTGTGCTCTCGCTCATTGGCACGGGCTTGTTGTGGGTGGGCTGGTTTGGCTTCAACGCCGGCAGCGCGGTCAGCGCCGGCGGCCTGGCGAGCAGCGCTTTTGCCGCGACGCATTTCTCCGCAACGGCGGCGGCGTTGAGTTGGGCCGGCATGGAATGGGTGCTCAAAGGCAAACCCAGCGTGCTGGGAGCCGCCTCGGGCATGGTGGCCGGACTCGCGACGATCACTCCCGCCTCCGGTTTCGTCAGCATCCCGGCGGCGTTTTGCATCGGGCTCGTCGCGGGGATCGTTTGCTATCTCGCGGTGACGAAACTCAAATCGCTCTTTCGCTACGACGATTCGCTGGATGTTTTCGGCGTTCACGGCGTGGGCAGCATCATCGGCATGTTGATGGTCGGTTTTCTCGCCAACGCCGCGGTGAACCCGGCCATCGCAACCACATTCCAAGCGAATGGCACGGCGGTTTCGCTCGCCGGGAGCACGGGGCAATTCTTCAATCAGCTCAAGGCGGTGCTTTTCACCGCCGGGTTGGGCGCCATCGCCACTTTCATTATTCTCAAGCTCGTGGATGTCACGCTCGGCTTGCGCGTGGACCAGGAGGACGAGAGCGTGGGTTTGGATCTTTCACAGCATGGCGAGAGGGCCTACAATGAGTAAGCAAGGGAAGCATCATGAAGAAAATTGAAGCCATCATCAAACCGTTCAAACTCAACGAGGTCAAGGAAGCGCTGAACCAACTCGGCATCCATGGCATGACCGTCACCGAGGTCAAAGGGTTCGGCCGCCAAAAGGGGCACACGGAGATTTATCGTGGCAGTGAATACACTGTGGACTTCCTGCCCAAGGTGAAAATCGAAACCGTCCTGCCCGACAGCCAGGTGCAGGCCGCAGTCGAAGCAATCATCCAGGCCGCCAAGACGGGCAAGATCGGTGACGGCAAGGTGTTCGTCACGACGATTGACGATGCCTGGCGCATCCGCACCGACGAGCGCGGGGACAGCGCGGTCTGAGTCGCCCTCTTCGTACGCCGCAGACTCCGCCCCCTTGAGCCGGCGCAATTCCGGTGGCGCTGGGTCAGGCTGCGGTCATGTTATCGGTCGCAATTCTGCTCGCGGCTTCCTACCTGCGGGAGCATTCTGCCTGCAAAGACGTCTAACTCCACCGATATGATGAAAACGCTTGCCCGCTTTGTTTTGGTGCTGGCATTCACCTGCAAGCTCTCGTCCGCCGAGCCGCCGGAATATACGTCGCTCAAGGCTGAGGCCGAGAAATGCTACGCCGAAAAGTCTTTCGCCAAAGCCAACGAGCTCTACGCACGGGCGATGGTGATATCCAACCTCACGTCGAACGAGGCGCGCTGGGTTTTCTTCCGCAACGCGGACACGCTCTGGCGCTCGCAGTTCGCCTCGCAGACTGCGGACACAACAAAAATTGACCAGGCGCGCGAGTGGCTGGAGCAGGCGTTGCGCGAGGCCAAGCGCGTCGAAGATCACGACCAGACCTGGGCCGAGGTGCAGGAATCGCTCGCGGACTTTTTCTGGACGCGCCGAAACAACAACGATTGGAGCAGTGCGTGGCCGCATTATCAGCAGGCGCTCGATTGGTGGGCCGGCGCGCGGGACGTGGAACAAGCGCGTGGGCGTTACCTCGCGATGGTGCATCGCATGGCCAAACCGCCGCAGGAAGTTTACGGCTACTGGGGCACGCAGATTCCGCTCGAGGTGCTGGAGAACGCGGCGAAGATCGCGAAGTCGGACGACGACCAGGCCTACACGCATTTTCTCCTCGCGCTGGCGCTACGGAATCAGGGCGATCAGGAACAACGCGCGCGCGTAGTGGATGAGTTCGGGGTCGCCATCAAGTTGGGCAAGAAGACCGATTGGTACGACGACGCGCTCTATTTCTTTGCCGAGTGGATGGTGAACCAGGGGCGCGTCATCACGCACCAGGACGGGAATCAAACGTTCGCGCCGGATTATGTTCGCGCGCTGGAATTGTTCCGCCGGCTCGTCAGCGAGTTTGCCAAAGGCGAGACGCGCTTTTGGGATCAGGCGCAGCAGCAGATCAAAAACATCACCGACCCGCAACTGGGCGTGGGCGTGGGGAATATTTTTCTGCCGGACTCCGAGGTTCAATACTACCTGAACTGGCGCAACGTGAAGCAAATCGACCTCGCGCTCTACGCGGTCGAGTTGAACCGCGACGTGAAGTTGAACGAGAAGCAGCAGAACTGGCTGCAAGCCATCAACACCGGCGGGCTCGAAAAGATCAAGTCGTGGCAGCGCGACACCAAGGACACGGGGAATTACAAGCCGGGCAACGAAACGGTCCGGCTCGATCTCAAGCTGAAACCGGGCGCGTATCTGCTGGAGGCCAAGGCAGGCGGGAAGGAGGCGCGTGAGTTAATCCTCGTGACGGATGCGGCGCTGGTGCTGAAAAGTTCCGGCCGGCAGGCGTTGGTTTACGTGTGCAACGCGCTCGATAGTTCGCCGCTCAGCAACGCCAAGGTGCGGCTCGTGGAGCAATGGTGGGAAAACAGCGTGTGGCACACGCGCGAGCAGACGAAGGAGGCGGGCGCGGACGGCATCGCCGTTTTCGAAATCGAAAAGCACGCGAACAATAATCTCCAGCTCTTCGCCAGCGCGATCCGCGCGGATCGGCAGGCGTTCAGCCCGGGCAACAGCTACTGGTACAATCGCGAATCCGAGCCGTGGAAAATTTATGCCTTCACCGACCGACCCGCGTATCGGCCGAAGGAGACGGTGAATTGGAAATTCATCGCGCGGCGGTACAATGGCTCGGTCTATTCCACGCCCAGCGACGAGACGGTTGAATTTGAAATCTACGATCCGCGCGGCGCGAAGGTGAAGGAGGACAAGGTTAAGCTGAACACGTTTGGCAGTGCGTGGGGCGCGCTCGAACTCACGGAGCAGATGCCGCTCGGCGAATATCGGATTCAATTCTGGGACGCGGGCCGCAAGAACGGCATCGGCAGCGCGCAATTGTTCCGCCTCGAGGAATACAAGCTCCCGGAGTTCAAGGTCAGCGTCAGCACGCCAGAGGAGAACGGGCAGAAGAAAACGTTCCGCCTCGGCGACAAGGTCGAGGTCGAGATTCAGGCGGATTATTATTTTGGCGGGCCAGTGGCGAACGCGAGCGTGGAGGTGCTCGTGCATCAAAATCCGTTCTACCAATACTGGCACAAGCCGCGGGAGTTTCCGTGGTTCTACGAGGATGTGGACAACAACTCGTTCCGCTCGCGCGGCTGGTACGGCGGCGGCCAGGTCGTGAAGCGCGAGACGATCAAGACCGACGCCAAGGGCAAGGCCAGGCTCACGTTCGACACGCCGCGCGGTGGCGGCCAGGACTTTGAATATCGCATCGAGGCGCGCGTGACCGACTCGTCGCGCCGCGAAATCTCCGGCAGCGGCAACGTGCGCGTCACGCGGCAGCGTTACTACGTTCACGCCGAGGCCGATCACAATATTTTCCGCCCGCAGGACAAGGTGGGAATTGAATTCAAAGCGCTCGACGCCAACGACCAGCCGGTCATCACCGAAGGCACGGTGAAAGTGACGCGCGACTACTGGTGGGAAATCTGGGTCTCGCCCGACGGCAGGGAAGTCAAAGGCGAAGAATTGCAGAAGCTCCGGGACAAATCAGCGCGCGGCATCTGGCCGCCGCCGCCCACCAAACCGAACGAACCGGGCTGGCGATTGAAATTCCGTGGCTACGAACACGACGATATTCTCACGCGCACGCTCAAGACGGACACGAACGGCGTGGCGGAGTTCGACTTCACGCCGGAGCGCGACGGCTACTATCGCGTCGCGTGGATGAGCGAAGAGCTAGTGGGACAGGCGTCTCGCCTGTCCAGCGGAGCGAACGAATCAATAGAACCTCCTTCGAGTGCCGGAGGCGGACAGGCGGGACGCCCGTCCCACTACATTCGCGCAGAAACCACCGTCTGGGTTTGCTCCGGCAAGACCACCGAACTCGGCTATCGCTACCAGGGCGTGCAGATCATCGCGGACAAGGACACGTTCCGCGTCGGCAACGAAGCGCCGATCATGCTCGTCGCGCCCACAAGCGATCGCTACGTGCTCTTCACCGTCGAGGGCGAGGACTTGTATCACTACCGCCTCGTGCATCTCGAAGGCACGGTGAAATTGATCGACCTGCTCATCGAGGAGAAGCACGTGCCGAACATTTTTCTCGGCGCGACGCTCGTGAACGACCGGCAGATTTTCACGGATCAGAAACAGATCATTTTCCCGCCCACGAAAAATTTCCTGACCGTGAACGTGAAACCTGACCGCGCGCAATATCAGCCGCGCGAAGAAGGCACGTTCACGATCACGACCAAGGATCACGACGGCAAACCGGTCGCCACCGAGGTCGCCCTGAGCCTCGTGGACGAATCCGTGTTTTACATCCAGAGCGATTACGCCGGCGACCCGCGGCAGTTCTATTTTGGCTCGAAGCGGAATGACGTCGTGCAGACGCAGAGCACGATGAATCAGAAGGGTTATGCGAAACTGGTACTGGGCGAGAAGGAGGCGTTGTTCGACGAACGCGATGTTGAACGGCAGAAATCCTCCCGCGAGCGCCGGCAGGCCGGTTACGATTTCTATGACCAGGACACGAACGGGCCGCTGAACGCAGGAGAGTCACTGAGGCGCAATGAGCTTTCTGATCTTTCCGTCAGCGGCGGCATGGGCGGCGGAGGGGGCGGACGCAATCGTTTATCTGCCGCAAGCAGAGCCGTGCCGGCGTCGGCTCCGACGCGCATGGCACTTAAGGCGGCGAAAGAAGAGTGGAAAGCACCGGAATTGCCCGCTCCACCAGCCGGCGAACCCGAGCCAGCGGTAACGGTCCGCTCTGACTTCCGCTCCACGATTCTATGGCAACCGGACGTGAAAACCGACACGAGCGGCACGGCGACAGTGAAAGTGAAATACCCCGACTCGCTGACGGGCTGGAAAGCCACCGCGTGCGCGGCGTCGGCGGGAAATCAATTCGGCAGCGCCAACGCATCCACGCGCACGAAGCAGCCGCTGATCGTCAGGCTGCAAGCGCCGCGGTTTTTCCTCGTCGGCGACACGGTCACGATTTCGGCGGTGGTGAATAACAACACGGATCAGGAAATGGAAGTGAAGGTCGGATTGGAGTTGGTAGGGACGAGTTCCGCCTCGTCCCTGATCTTCAAGAAAAATGGGAACGCCGCGGAACGCGTTCCGACCCAGCTGAAAGTGCCCGCCAACGGCGACGCGCGCGCGGATTGGGTTTGTGATGTTAAACAGCCCGGCGAAGTGAAGCTCAAAGTCACCGGTCGCGGCGGCAAACACGCGGACGCGATGGAAAAGTCCTTCATCGCCTTCGAACACGGCATCGAGAAGTTCATTTCCAAGTCCGGCAAAGCGCGCGGCAACGACATCACCGTGAAACTGGATCTGCCATCGGCGCGAAAAGCGGATTCCACATCGCTCACCGTGCAAGTCGCGCCGAGCATGGCGGTGACGATGCTGGACGCGTTACCCTACTTGATTGATTACCCGTACGGCTGCACGGAACAAACGATGTCGCGCTTCCTGCCCGCCGTCATCACGGCAAAGACATTGCGGGATGTGGGGCTCGATCCCGAGGACGTAATGGGCCGGGTGTTCGGCGGCATTGAGACGAACTCCGCCGCCGCCACGCACCCAAAAGGCAAAAAGAACCTGGCCGAACTCGACGCCATGACCAAAGCCGGTCTGGAGCGGCTCTATGATTTCCAACACGCCGACGGCGGCTGGGGCTGGTGGAAGGACGGCGAAAGCGATCACTGGATGACGGCGTACGTAGTGTGGGGGCTTTCCCTCGCGCGCGATGCCAAGCTTCCGGTAAAAGAGGACGTTTTGAACCGCGCGAAAGACTTCCTTGCCATGGAAATCGTCGAGGAAGTGGAGAATCCCGACCTGCAGGCCTTCATGCTGCACGCGCTCGGGGCTTACTACGCGCCGTTCGCGGACCAGTTGACCAGTGCCGCCGTGCCCAAAGCCTTCGACAATCTTTGGCAGAAGCGCGAATCACTGAACGCCTACACCCGCGCGTTGCTGGCGTTGAGCGCGCACTATCTTAAGCAGCCGGACAAAGCGAAGACGCTCATAGAAAATTTGGAGAACGGCGTGAAGCGTGATGATCGCCCGGACCAGTCCGTGCTCGTTGGCGGCCAGGTGGAGAATGCCGGCGCGATGGGCACGGCGCATTGGGGCGAGGATGGAATCTATTGGCGCTGGTCGGACGGCGGCGTGGAGGCAACGGCATTTGCACTCCGCGCGTTGCTGGCGATTGATCCCAAGAACAAGCTCATTGAGCCCGTCTCGAACTGGCTCATCAAGAATCGCCGCGGCGCGCAATGGAGCAACACGCGCGACACCGCCATCGTGGTGCTGGCGATGAACGATTACCTCCGCGTCAGCGGCGAGCTGAAGCCCGAACTCGAATACGAGTTGATCGTGAACGGCAAATCCATCGCGAAGAAAACAGTCAGCGACGCGGACGTGTTCAATGCGCCGAGCCGGTACACCATCGATCCGAAGCTGATCAAGGACGCCAACGAAATCCGCATCGTGCGCAAGAACAGTGACACGCCGGTTTACTTCGCCGTCGAAGGAAAGTTCTTCAGTCTGGAAGAACCTATCACGCCGGCCGGCAATGAGATTTTCGTGAAGCGCGAGTACTTCAAGCTCGTGGGCCGCCCCACCCTGCTCAAGGGTTACGTCTATGACCGCGAGCCGCTGCGCGACGGCGAGTCGGTGAAGAGCGGCGAGCGCGTCGAAACGCTCGTGACCATCGACGCGAAGAACAATTACCAGTATCTGCTGTTCGAGGATTTGAAACCGGCCGGGTTCGAAGCCGCGGAAGTGCGCAGCGGTGAATCGCTCTACGCGCGTGAACTGAAATCAGGAGCTGTGGAGCGGAAACTTAATGGGACGAATACGACGGATGGGGCCAACGCGAAAACTCCAAAGGCGAAAGCGGCCGCGCGCAAAAGTGGAGGCGTCCTGCGCCCGAAACCGCAGCCCACGCCGGAGGACAGCGATTTCACCGGCCGCCAGCGCTGGGTGTATCAGGAGTTGCGCGACCGCAAAGTGGCGCTGTTCCTCGACAAGCTACCCGAAGGCGTGTGGGAAATCCGCTATGACCTGCGCGCGGAGGTGCCCGGGCAATTTCACGCGCTGCCGGTCATCGGCCACGCGATGTATGTGCCGGAAATCCGCTGCAACGGCGCGGAGCTGCGCGTGAAGGTGGAGGATGCCAATCCCTGAAAGCAGGCCCTGGCCGCGGCTTGGCGGGCCGTCGTGGAAACAGTTGCCCGACCGCCACCCCTGCGGCAAGCTGGACGTGCATGACCGGAGAGCGCAGCCATGGAATTTCCCTGCGCCTTGAGCGGCTCGACACTTCGAGACTCGTCAAGGGGCTGGTGATTTCCGTACTGATCCATCTGCTGTGCTGGGGCAGTTACACGACCGGCAAGCGGTATCAGCTCTGGGAGAAACTGGCGTTCCCCGCGTGGGTGAAGAAATTGACGCCGGCGCTGTTCAACAAGCCCTTGTTTCCCAATCAGCCGGTGCGGGAGCAGGAAGTGCCGTTGATGTTCGTCAATGTGAATCCCCAGACGGCCACGCCGGAGCCGCCGAAGGACGCCAAGTATTATTCCAACCTGAATTCCAAGGCCGCGAACCCCGAGGCCGACCGCGACACGGACACGCCGAAGCTGCCCGGCAAACAGGAGCATGTCCCCGACACCGAAACGGTGGAGCGCAACAAGTTTGACCGCTTGAGGCCCGTGTCGCCCGCAGAGCAGGCGCAGCCGGAGCCCGAGGAACGCGCGCGGTCGAAGCCGGAGGTAAAACCGGGCGACCTGGCCATGGCCAAGCCGGAGTTGAATCCACGAACCGACACGGGCAACGCGGAGAAGACGCGACCGCGCCGGCTGGTGGATGTGTCACCGGACAAGTTCAAGCGGCCACCCAGCCAAATGCTGAAGCAGGAAGGTGGCGTCCGGCATCGCCTCGATTCGCCTTCGCTGGACACCAAGTCCACAGTGACCGGCCAATACGATTATTTCTTTATTCAAGCAGTCAAGGAGCGCTGGCTCACGCTGCTGGATGAACGCAACAATGTCCTGGAGGGGCGCGGCCACGTGGTCCTGCATTTCAAGCTGCACTACGATGGCCGCATCACGGATATGAACGTGGATCAGAGCACGGTGAGTGACACGCTGGGCATCATTTGTCAGAAGGCCGTCTTGGACCCGGCGCCATTCGACAAATGGTCAAAGGAGATGCGCTTGATGATCGGCAAGGACTTTCGTGAAATTACCTTCACGTTTTACTACGAGTGAACTTGAACGGCATCGGGCCGCCGCGGTCAACCTAACAACATAATGGAAGCACTGGTTTACGTCTTATTGCTCCTGACTTCGGTCGTGGGGCTTACCTTCATCGTCGAACGCGGCCTCGCCCTGCGTTGGAAGAACAGCGTCCCCGCGGAAGTCGAGGCTGCCGTGGAATCCTGCCAGGCCCGGTCGGATGTCGAGGTGCTGGTGCGGGTGTGTCGGCAGAAACCGTCCGCGCTGGGGCGACTGTTGCTGCACGCTTCCGAACGACTCGACTGGCCTCAAGCCGAACTCGTGGACGCCCTTCAAACGCGCGCGCGCCATGAAATTGTCCGCCTCGAACGCGGCCTCGTCGTGCTGGAAGTCATCGTCGGTATCGCTCCACTGCTCGGCCTCGTCGGCACGATCGTCGGCATGATGGATGTGTTCGGTAACGTGGGCGAAGCGGGTTTGACGGATGCCGGCAAACTTGCCGCCGGCATCGCGCTGATCCTGCGGGCCACCTTGCTGGGCTTGCTCATCGCGATTCCGGCGCTGATTTTCTGGAGTTACTTCACCAAAAAGGTGGAGATGCTGGCGGTCGAGATGGAAACGTTGTGCGACGAGTTCATCCGCCGGCAATACCGCGGAGAAAAGAAATAGCCGATGCGCTTTTACCTCCGCAAACGCCGTCAGACTCCCGCCGTCATCATTGTCGCGCTGATTGACGTGCTGATCGTGCTGCTGATTTTTCTCGTCGTCACCACGACGTTCAAGAACCGGCCTTCGCTCCGACTGGCATTGCCGGAGTCCACCCAGGCGCAGAAATCCGGCGCGACCGACAACCCGCCGCTCGTGGTGAGCGTGGATGCGCAGGGGAATCTGCGCTTCGGCCCGGAAGCCCGGCCCATGACCGCCGATCGCTTTCGGGAGGAACTTCTGGCGATGACCGCCCGCAACCCCGAACTCAAACTCGCCATCAGCGCGGACAAAGCCGCCCCGTTCGGCCAGATCGTGAAGATCATTGACGCCACCAAGGAGGCGAAGATCAAGATGGTCAACGCCTTCATGAAGGAATCGGGGAAATAATTGCCAAGAAACTGGTTGTTAAGTCCTCAGTTGAGTGGTTTAGTTGCACAGAGGGCAAATGAAGAATTTGGGCACGGTAACGATCTTTCTTAGTACCCTCTTCACTCCCGTTCACCCCATGTCAGCCGAAGATTGGACGCTGACGAGCGCACCCGTTGACCTACCATGGCAAGCTGTCGCCTCTTCGGCTGACGGCACCAAGTTGGTGGCGGCTGCGGGCAGTTCGCAGTGGTTCCCAACCATTGTGGGCCCGATATGCATCTCGACAAATTCAGGAACGTCCTGGCAAGTAACGAGCGCGCCTTGGGAATCATGGCATGCGATTGCCTCCTCAGCGGATGGAACGCGGCTGGCCGCAGCCGTTAGTCGTGGTCCGATTTATGTCTCAACAAACTCCGGTGGAACATGGACAGCGACCAGCGTCACAAATGCATCATGGAACTCGATCGCTTCTTCAGCCGATGGAAATAGACTCATAGCAGTTGCTAATGGTTACGGCACCTTGTACGACAATGGCACCGGCCCGATTTACATCTCCACGAATGGTGGAACAACCTGGAACAGATGCAGTGTAGGGGACAGTTCGTGGCTATCCGTTGCGACCTCGGCAGATGGGAGCAAGCTCGCCGCCTCGGCGAGCAGTGTGATCTTTGTTTCGTCCGACTCAGGTGCAACATGGACCTCCTGCCCATCGACATATTCTCCCCTACACTATTATCGGGCAGTCACCTCTTCCAGGGACGGCCACAAACTTGTGGCGGCAGGACCATCCTACATCATCACTTCAACGAATGCAGGGGCGACTTGGTATCCAGCGAACGCTCCCAGCCTCAACTGGTGGGCGATGACTTCCTCCGCAGATGGCGAGAAGCTGGCTGTCGTTTCGGGCAACAGTGGCGCTTCCGCTATCTCGACAGATTCAGGTGCAGTGTGGACTCTTCATAACACCGCAGGAGGTGTGTGGCAATCGGTCGCCTCTTCGGCGGATGGGAATAAGCTCGTGGCAGCGGCGGAAAGAGTTGGCATTTTTACGTGGCAAGCGACGCCAAACCCGCGATTACTAATCACGTCCTCGAATGGCGGCGTGAGGCTTTCTTGGATTGTGCCTTCGGCAAGTTTCGTGTTGCAGCAGAATTCTGATCTGAACACGACCAACTGGATTACGGTGTCAAATTCGCCAGTGCTCAACCTCACAAACTTGCAGCACGAAGTGACGCTCTCCCCAACTGTCGGCAACTGCTATTATAGGCTCCATGCTCAGTGAACCGACTTCTGGAGACTGGAAGCTTCGACTAGAGCGATTGCCAAAAGAAATTTCCGATTAGAACAACAGGCAAAATTTTCCTTGTACTTTTGAACGCGATGTGGTTCAACCTGATCGTTGCGCGCACCGGAACTGCATCCCAATCC
>WBZT01000542.1_pt1 | contig 30099 bp, 18 predicted proteins | sample 5204241 | NCBI WGS metagenome assembly WBZT01 (sample SAMN12344358, study PRJNA552823) | activated sludge metagenome | biome: Activated sludge suspended growth; feature: Nitrification reactor; material: Wastewater; isolation source: activated sludge from nitrification reactor of wastewater... | reverse complement strand
GAGTTGTTCGCGTCCGTGTAGGAGGGCGGCATCTTGAACGAGCGATTCGCGTCGGCCTCGGCGGCAAACGTGGACCCGGCCTGCGGGATACCGGTGGTCGGCCGGAAAGTGTCGAAGCCGCGCTCATACCAGGTTTGGCCCGTGCTGTTGGTACCGCCATCCATCGTGGCGGTGACATAGCTGGGGTAGGGCCGGATGGCGGTCTTCTCGACAATCACATCGGCGGTGAAACTGCCGGGCGTAAGGTCAATCGGATTGAAGTCGGCGCGCGCCGGGCGACATAGCGCCAGCATCGCTCCACCGACCAGGAGGGCCGTTCTTAACGTGGGAGTTTTTTGCATAGGTTGGTTGGTTTGGCTGAGGTTTCGGATGTTTGCAGGAAAACGGCGGATAAACGTAAAATTGATAAAGGCCGCAACTTCGGCCCTCGGTCCTCGACGCGGGCTAACACGAGCCATGAGTTCCACAGGAATCACCGCGCGGACGTGTGGTCCCTCATCCAGTCCCAATCGTGGAATTCGTTGACCCGGTTGCCGGCCACGGTGCGTCGGGAGACGTTGCCGGCAATAACCCGCGTCGAGCCGTCCTTCCACTTGTGGACCTCGGAATGCCCGTCCGCAAAGGCAAAGCCGCCGCCCATGTTGTGGTAGGTGGCGGGCCAATCAATCCACTCCGGCGTGACCATGCCAAAACCGAATCCCCCGTCATTCAGGCTGTATTCGTCTTCGTCGAGGAACACCCAGATTTTGGAGGGACTGGCCGAACCGGTGAAATCGCCGGACTTCCCGAACGTCTTGTACGGCGTGTTGCGCGTGTGGCTGTGGGCGTTGTTCAACCACGGCCCGTTAACCGAAAGCACGGGCGGCCCGCTGTGCCCGCTACCCGAACTGAAAGCCTGACAAACGGTACCCACCGCCTGGTTCATGGCAAAAGTCCGCGCGGCATCCACCTTCTTGCCAGCATTCCCCGGCACCGTGCCATTGTAGGTTCCCGATCGCTTGTCCGCCGGGCACTTGAAGATGCCAACGTTGTTACCCACGTACGGGGCGAACAAACTCCGGGTTGGATCCCTCAAGATATCGCTGTCGAATTCCTGCCCTCCACCTTTGCCCGCCTGTCCCGGGCACCAATTGTGACCGGGCGTTGTGTTGCCATCGTCCGGATTCGGCGGAAAAAGATCGCGCGTGTCGGTGGCGTACATGTGGAATGTCACCATCATCTGCTTGCCGTTGTTCAAACAGTAAACCTGTTGCGCCTTGAACTTGGCCTTGGACAAGGCCGGGAGCAACATGGCCGCGAGAATGGCGATGATGGCGATGACCACCAACAGTTCGATTAGGGTAAAGGCTTTGGTGCGGGATGGGTTCGGGGTCTTCATTGAACGGAGGCAGGCAGGAAGCTGGCAAAACCGCAGCCGCACACGAACGCACGACCGGCTTTCGGGTCAGGGAGCGCAATACTGAGTCGCATACCGATTGCTTGGCGATACATTCGTGTTTCGGCTTATCGGGTAGGTTCATCTTCCCCGAGCATCAGAATTCCTCCAACAGGAAAGATGTTGCATTTATGGTATTTTCGTAACCCGGCGGGAACAAACCGCTCACCCCCTTCCACCACGAGAGAATCTCGCCGCCGTCCGGCGCTGCCTGCGGCTTTCAGTCCCCTGCGGGAAGGGTGGCCTTGTTCTGCGCCCGATACTCCGCCGGCGTCACCTTGGCAAGGCGCTTGAATACGCGGCAGAAATAGGCCGTGTCCCGGTAGCCGCAGCGCGCGGCCACTTCGTCCAGTTTCAACCCGTAGCTACGGAGCAGATGCTTGGCCCGATCCGTTCGCACATGCATGAGGTAACTGCTGAAGGTCATGTGGCCCTGCGCCTGAAACACCCGCGAAAGGTAGTTCGGCGACACCCCGAAATGCCCGGCCACCGAGTCGCGGGTGATCTCGTACTGGTAGTTGCTTTGCAGATACACACAAGCGTCCTCCAGCAGGGCTTTCGCCGGGTTGGCCGTCACCGTTGCCGGGCGGAAGGCGGCGTCATGCAGGCAACACAACAACGCCCGCGCCAGTTCCGGGAACGCCGCCAACGGCCCGCCCACGGCGCTGAGTTCGACCATAGCCTCCAGGATTTTGGGCAACGGCCCGGTCAGTGGCCGTTCGAGTGAATATTTGCGCGCCGTCAAGGGGCGGTCGTCGCCCCCCTCCGCGCTGACGATGCTGATGCCGATCTGCTTCTTGCCGAACAGCAGGGACATCAATTCCACCGGCTGCCCCCACAAAGGCAGATTCCAGCCGTTGGGCGGCGCGAACAACGCCATGCCCGGCGTGAGTTGCACGGTTTCGACGCGCGACCCGGCTGCGATCTGGTTTTCGTAACAGCCACGCAACGGCACCTCCAAGCGGGGGAAGTTGACGACATGGCTCAACAGGGGCGGGTCTGATTGCCGCCCACAAACGAGCACCTGCCGGATGAGCTTCGCGCTCAACAGACATTCGGGCCAGGCGAAATGTGGTTCGGACGGCACAGCGATCATCACACAGTCAACGACCATAGCCTGCCACAGTACCTTAGTTCTATAAAAGCAACATCTTTCCCCTTGTCGGTTTCGCCTCCGCTCCTGAAGATGCCATCCAAGCACGACGAACAACCACGCGTTTGCCGACGCACACGCGGTCAGGGCCATGAAGGAAGCGTTGCAGAAACATAAGCAGTATCTGCTGACCGGCGTCTCGCACGTCGTGCCCTTCATTGCCTGCGGCGGCATCCTCATTGCCACCGCCATCGCCTTCGCGCCGATGACGCCGACGGGGCCGGACTTTTCCCAATCACCGAATCTCAAGCTGATCCTCGACATTGGCAACGCCGCGTTCGCCCTCGCGCTACCGGTGCTCGCGGGTTACATCGCCTACGGCATCAGCAACCGGCCCGGGCTGGTGCCCGGGATGTTGGGCGGTTATTTGGCACACGAGATCAACGCCGGATTCCTGGGCGCGATCATTGCCGGCTTGGTCGCGGGCCACGTCGTTGAACTGGTCAAAAAAACTCCCGTGCCCCGCGTACTCCGGCCCGTCATGCCCATCATCGTCATCCCGATCGTTTCCAGTCTCCTCGTGGGGATCGTGATGCTGAAAATTGTCGGCGTGCCCATCGCCGACTTCATGAAATACCTCGGGGAATGGCTGAAAACCATGAACCACGGCAACGCCATTCTGCTCGCGGCGATCCTCGGCGCCATGATCGCGTTCGACATGGGCGGCCCGGTGAACAAGGCGGCGTTCTTTTTCGGTGCGGCGATGATCAAGGAAGGCAATTACACCATTATGGGCGCCTGCGCCGCCGCCATCTGTACCCCGCCGCTCGGCCTAGCCGTCGCCACGATGATCGCGCGGAAACGCTGGAACGATGAGCAGCGCGAGTCCGGCCTCGCCGCGCTGGGCATGGGCCTGATCGGCATTACCGAGGGAGCCATCCCGTTCGCCGCCGCCGACCCCATCCGGGTCATCCCGTCCATCATGCTCGGCTCGATGGTCGCCGCCACCGTCGCCATGCTCGGTGGTGTAGGCGATCATGCCCCGCATGGCGGGCCGATTGTGCTTCCGGTCGTGGATCACCGGGCCATGTTCGTTCTCGCCATCCTCGCTGGCGTGACTGTAACGGCCCTGACCATCAACACCCTCAAGCGGCTGACCGAGAAACCGGCGGCCCCACCCGCATGACACTCAATTGTTCAAACTCGGTCTCATTAGACAGGACGGCAACTGCGCGTCCTTTACCACCCGCATGAAAATCGTCGCTGTCACCGCCTGCCCCACCGGCATCGCCCACACCTACATGGCCGCCGAGCAATTGGAGAAGACGGCCAAAAAGCTCGGCCACACCATCAAGGTGGAAACCCAGGGCGCCATGGGCATCGAAAACGAACTGAGCCAGTCGGAAATTGACGCGGCGGACACCGCCATCCTCGCTGCGGACATTGCCGTTGAGAAGGCCGAGCGTTTCGCGCGCGTGCGCAAGCTCCAGGTGCCGGTGCAGGCCGCGCTAAAGGATCCGGCGGCGATCTTCCGCCAGGCCCAGTCCCCGCCATGAATTCACCCCTCACATTCCACGCTGCACGAGCGCGGCCCGCCTGCGAGGTTGGAGGTTTGCTTTCCTGATTACCCATGCCGCTCGAACTGCAATTCTCCTGCCCGCTGCCCAACGGCGTTCACGCCCGTCCGGCCAGCGCGTTGGAGGAGGTTGCCTCCTGTTTCGGCGCGGACATCACGCTCACCAATCGCCGCACCGGGCGTGCGGCCAACGCCAAGAGCGTGCTCGCCATTGTGGGTGTGGACATCCGGCAGCACGACGACTGCCGCGTGCAAATCGCCGGGCCGGACGAACAGAACGCCCTCGCCACGCTCACCACATTTCTGCGCGATGAATTTCCCCGCTGCGACGAAGCGCTGCCAACGATGCCGGGTGTCCAAGACCAGGCCACGTTGCCGCCGGGATTGCAACGGGCGGGCGCCACGATCCGCCATGGCACGCCGATGGTTCGCGGCATCGGCCAGGGGCGCATCGTTCTCGTCGGCGGCCTGCACATTCCCGAAACGATCCCGACCCGCGCGCCGACCGATTTCGCAGCCGAGGTCCGCAAACTGGACACCGCCGTCACAGCCCTGGTGGCCAGCTATGAGGAGCGCCTGCCCAACGCAGCGTCGCGCGTCGAGACGGAAATTTTGAAGGCGCATCGTTCCGTGGCGCGCGATCCGGAATTTCGCGCCCGGCTGCATGAATGCCTGCGCCCGGGCACGCGCACCGCCGCCGGGGCCATTGCCGACACGGAAGCGCACTTCACCAGGATGCTCCTCAGCTCGGAGAGCGCGCTGCTTCGCGAACGCGCGCTGGACGTGCGGGATGTTTGCTTCCAGTTGCTGCGCCAGATCTACGGCAAGACCGCTGTCGCCGCCGAAGTGCATCTCACGGCGGATTCCGTGGTGGTGGCCGACCAGTTGACGCCCGGCCAGTTTCTCGCGCTCGAACGCCGTTTCCTCCGCGGCCTCATACTCGGCCACGCGGGCGTCACTTCGCACACCGTCATTCTCGCGCGCTCCTTCGGCATTCCCACGCTCAGCGGCGTGGCCGACCTCGCAGGTTCACCGTTGGACGGCCAGGAGGCGATCGTGGATGCCGAGTGCGGCTTGTTGGCCACCGAACTGACGCCGCCCGCGCGGCGCTATTACGCGCTCGAACAGCGCCGGCTCGCGGGGCGCCGCGCGCGGCAGGAGAAACTCGCCGCGCAACCTGCCATCACCGCCGATGGCCGCCGCGTCGAAATCGCGGGCAACATCTCGACGGCGGCGGAAGCGCCCGCCGCGTTTACCGCGGGCGCGGAAGGTATCGGCCTGTTCCGCACCGAGATGTTGTTCCTGGATCGCGACGAACCGCCGGGCGAGAACGAGCAGTTTGAGGAATATCGCGCGGCGTTGCTCACCGCCGGCGATCGCCCTGTCATCTTGCGCACGCTCGACATCGGCGGCGACAAACCGCTCGCGTATCTGAATCTGCCGACCGAGGACAATCCCTTCCTCGGCTACCGCGCGGTGCGGATTTATCCGGAGTTTGAAACCATTTTCCGCACGCAGGTCCGCGCACTCGTCCGCGCCTCCGCCCACGGGAAACTGCGCGTGATGATCCCGATGGTCACGACGCTCGAGGAATTGCGCTGGGCCCGGCGCGTCATCCGCGAGGAACAGGCGCGCTGCGCGGAAGAGGGCCTGGCGTTCGACGCCGCGATGCCGGTGGGGACGATGATCGAAGTCCCCGCCGCCGCATTCGTACTGGATCAACTCGGCGCCGAGGTGGATTTCTTCAGCATCGGCTCGAATGATTTGCTCCAGTACTTCGCCGGCGCGGACCGGGCGAATCCGCGCGTGGCCAAACTTTACGACCCGCTGCAACCGGCGTTTCTGCGGCTGCTGAAAAAGATCACGGAGGAGGCGCAGCGCGGCGGCAAACGCGTCGGTCTGTGCGGCGAAATGGGCGGCCAGACGCGCTGCCTGCCGTTGCTCGTCGGCTTGGGACTGGATGAAATCAGCGCCGCCGCGTCCGCGGTGACGGCGTTGAAAGCCGAACTGCACCACTGGCCAGCCGCCACCTGCCGCGAATTGACGGAACGCGCCCTGGCCAGCGGCACCGCCGACGACGTCCGCCGCCTCCTCGACGAATACGCCGCCCAACGCCCGGCCCTGCTGATCGAGCCGGAAATGATCCTCATTGAATCCAACAGCGCGACAAAGGAGGAAGCCATCAAGGAACTGGTGGATCAGCTTTACATCCTGGGCCGCACCGAACAACCACTCGCCGTCGAGGATGCCCTCTGGCAGCGCGAGTCGGTTTATTCCACCGGCTTCGGTTACGGCTTTGCCATCCCGCACTGCAAGACCAACGCAGTGACGGCGAATTCGCTCGTGTTGTTGAAACTACGCGAGCCGGTGGCGTGGGATTCGCTCGACGGCCAGCCGGTGAGCGTGGTGTTGCTCCTGACCGTGCGCGAAGCCGGCGCCACCGACCAGCACCTGAAACTCTTCTCCCACCTGGCACGCCGCGTCATGCACGAAGGGTTCCGCGCACAACTGTTGAACGAACACGAACCGGACAGATTGTGCGCGCTGCTGAACGACTGCGTGCATCCGTAGCCCGGATCGCCGCGGATTTCGTTTGCGCGGGCCCGCCCGGAACTGTTTAAGTGCGGTCCGTCACCATTCTCCCGCCCGGCTGGAACCTGCCGGCGGCAACAATCAGGACATGAGAGAGACATTGACACGGACTCTTGCCGCGCTAACGGTCTGGCTCACGCTGACAACCGCCTCCGTCTTCGCCGGCCCGCCGGCCCGCGCGGACCTGTCCACAAACCGTGTGCTTTACACGGTCGGCTACGCGCACCTCGACACCCAATGGCGCTGGGGCTACCCGCGCGTGATCAGCCGCTACCTGCCCAACACGCTCTGGGATAATTTCCACCTGTTCGAGGAGTATCCGGATTACGTTTTCAATTTCTCGGGCGCGAACCGCTACCACTTCATTCAGGAATATTTTCCCGGTGGCTTCGCGCAGTTGCGGGAATGGGTGGCCAGGGGCCGCTGGTTTCCCGCCGGTTCGTCCTGGGAGGAAAACGACGTCAACGTGCCGTCCACCGAATCGTCAATCCGCCAGTTGCTCTACGGCCAGCGCTTTTTCCAACGCGAGTTCGGCGTATCCAGCCGCGAATACATGCTGCCGGATTGCTTCGGCTTTCCCGCCTCGCTGCCCTCGGTGCTTGCGCATTGCGGACTGCGCGGCTTTTCGACGGCCAAGCTGACCTGGGGCTCCGCCGTCGGCATTCCGTTCAACCTCGGCGTGTGGGAAGGCCTAGACGGCGAATCCGTCATCGCCGCGTTCAACCCCGGAAAATACGACGGCAACATCACCGAGGACCTCAGCGCGAGCGCGAAATGGCAGGAACGGCTGGAAGCCAATCGCCGGCTCGGCGGCATCGCCGCGGACCTGCATTACTACGGCATCGGTGACGAAGGCGGCGCGCCGCGCGAGGATTCCGTGCAGTGGATTCAACGCAGCGTGACCAACCGCGGTCCCGTGCGCGTGCTCTCGGCCCGCGCGGATCAGTTGTTCAATGACATCACGCCGGAACAACGCGCGCGGCTGCCGCGCTACCAGGGCGATTTGTTGCTCACCGAACATTCCGCCGGCTCCCTGACTTCGCAAGCGTACATGAAATCGTGGAACCGGCTGAACGAAACGCTCGCCGAAGCCGCGGAGAAGGCCGCCGTGGCTGCGCATCTCCTGGGCGCGACACCGTATCCGCGCCAGAAACTCAACCGCGCCTGGGAACTCGTACTCGGCGCGCAGTTCCACGACATCCTGCCCGGCACCTCGCTGCCGAAGTGCTACGAGTATTCATGGAACGATGAGGTCATCGCGATGAACTGCTTCGCCAGCGTGCTGCAAAGCTCCGTCGGCGGCGTGGCGCGCGCGCTGGACACGCAGGTGGCCGGCGTGCCATTGGTCGTTTTCAATCCGCTCTCGATCGAACGCGAGGATGTGGTCGAAGCCGAGTTGGATTTCCACGTCGGCACCGCCGTTCAAGTCTTCGACGGCGCGGGCCAGCCGGTGCCGACGCAAGTGCTGGCCAATGAAAGCGACCAGCAGGCGGGCAAGACCAGGATTCTCTTTCTTGCCAGGGTGCCGTCCGTCGGCTTCGCGGTGTTCTCGGCGCGGGAAACAAGTGGCACAGGCGTCTCGCCTGTTTCCGCTTCTCCCCTCCGCGTCACGGATCGCTCGCTGGAAAACGCCCGCTATCGCGTCACCGTAAACGACGCAGGTGACCTCGCGAGCGTGTTCGACAAAACGGCGCAGCGCGAATTGCTGGCCGCGCCGGCGCGACTCGCGTTTCTCCACGAGATGCCCCGCGAATGGCCGGCGTGGAACATGGATTGGCAGGACCGCACCAACGCCCCGCGCGCCTACCTGTCCGGCCCGGCGAAAATCCGCGTCGTGGAAGACGGCCCGGTGCGCGTGGCGCTCGAAGTTGGGCGCGAGTCGGAGGATTCCATTTTAACCCAAACCATCCGCCTCGCGGCTGGCGCGGCGGGAAATCGCGTGGAGATCGCCAATCACGTGGACTGGCAGAGCCGGTCGTGCTCGCTCAAGGCGGAGTTCCCGCTCACGGTGGCCAATCCCAAGGCCACCTACAATTGGGAACTCGGCAAAATCCAACGCGGCAACAACGATCCCAAAAAGTATGAAGTGCCGAGCCGCCAGTGGTTCGATCTCACCGACGCGCGCGGCGATTACGGCGTGACGATTCTCGCGCCCGCCAAATACGGCAGCGACAAACCCGCAGATCACCTGCTTCGCCTGACACTGCTTTACACCCCGGGCGTGCGGGAGAACGGCGGCTACCAGGAACAGAAATATCAGGACTGGGGCCGGCATGATTTCGTTTATGGCCTCAGCGGCCACGTGGGCGACTGGCGCACCGGCAAGGCGGATTGGGAAGCCGCGCGGTTGGGCCAGCCGATGTTCGTGTTCCGCGCCCCGGCGCACGCGGGAAAACTCGGACGTGCCTTCAGCCTGCTGCAAACCAGTTCCGATCAAGTCATGGTCGGTGCCGTCAAGCTCGCCGAAGACAACGACCGCGTGATCGTGCGCGTGCAGGAACTCAACGGCGCTCTTGCCCGCGGCGTAACGCTCGCCACCGCCGCCGGCCTGAGGAGCGCGTCCGCCGTCAACGGACTGGAACTCGAACCAAAGAGACTTCCGCTCGCCGGCCAAGCGCTCGCGCTCGACTTCAAGCCGTATCAACTGCGTTCGCTCGCCTGCACGCTGCGCGCCCCGGCGAAACTTGCGCCGCCGACCACGCGCCCGGTGGAACTGCCGTTCAACCTCGACGCCTTCAGCTTCAACGACCTGAAACAGGATGGCGCGTTCGACGGCGACGGCGCCACAATGCCCGCCGAGATGATCGGCGACCAAGTACTGGCGGAGGGCATCACCTTCCGCATCGGGCCGCGCGAAAATGGGCGGCGCAACGCCGTCGCCTGCCGCGGCCAGCGCGTCGAACTCCCGGCGGGAAATTTCGACCGGCTCCATCTGCTGGCCTGCTCGATCAACGGCGACGCTGACGGCGAGTTCCGGGTAAACGATCGGCCGCACCCGTTGCACGTTCAGGATTGGAGCGCGTTCCTCGGCAGTTGGGACAACCGCGTCTTCGAGGGCCACGTACCGGAGGTGAGTTTTTCGATCAACAACCGGCTGGAGCGCATCGCCACCGGCTACATCAAACGCGCGCCGCTGGCCTGGTTCTGCTCGCACCGCCACCAGCGCGCCGGCAACGACCAGATTTACACCTACAGTTACCTGTTCAAATACACCCTGCCGCTTCCGACCGGCGCGAAGACGCTCACTCTGCCGCAGAACCCGCGCATCCGCATCTTCGCCGCCACCGTCGCCCACGATGAAGCCGACGACCTCGTACCTGTGCATCCGCTTTACGATGACTTCACCAGCCGGAAGTCAATCACGCTTCGCGCGCAACCGTAGGCGAAGTTCCAACTTCCAAGTTTCACGGTCCAGGCAAGCCGCAGACTTCAAATCCCCAGCCGCCCTGACCTTCAGGACTTGCGTCTCCGTTCAATCTGGAACTGGCCGTGGCGGACAAATTGGGCGCGGACCAAGTGCTCGGCAAGTCGGTCGCGCCCGTGAAATTTCTCACGGTCGCGCGCAGCCTGCTGGGAGGAATTCCTGAACCGGCCCAAGGAGCAGGTTGATTCAGACACTCACCTCCCGCCGCAACCGGGCAGCGCGATAACAAGCCGCCAACAGCGTCTGGCTGCGGAGCCCCGCCTGCGCCGAATCCATTGTCCCACGTCCTGCGATCAGGGCCTGGCTGAACGATTCGATTTCGGCGCGATAAGTATTCAACGGCTTCGGGGCGATTACGATTCCACCACCCGCTCCGCGATGCTGCTTCGAGTCGTAGCCTTTCGTTCCTTCCAGAAACGCCACCATCTCGCCACGGTCATCCTGACCAATCGTTCCTTGCGCCAGGATGCTGCCCCGTGAGCCGTAGAGTTCGAGGCGGTTCTTGCTCGCGTCATCTGGAATGCAGAAGAACGTATCCACGGTCGCTGTCGCGCCGTTCCTGAAGCGCGCCAGCACCGCCGCGCTGTCCTCGGGCACGTAGGACTGGACGGTCCGGTTGGTCACGCAACTCACCGCAGCCAGTGGGCCGAAGAACATTTCCAAGAGATCGAGACAATGTCCGGCGAGGTCCAGGAGCGCGCCCCCGCCGCCGAGTTCCGGTATTTGCCGCCAGGCGCCGGGAAGCGGCGGATACCAACACGAAAGCTGCGCCCGCGCAAAAACCGGCTGCCCCAGCCTGCCTCCACGAATCAATTTCAGGGCGGCTTGATGCTGCTGGTTGAAACGCATCATGAAAGCGGTGCCGAGTTGCACCCCGGCCCGGCAACAAACCGCCAGCATCCGTTTGGCCTCGGCCACGGTAAGGCCGAGCGGCTTTTCGCAAAGCACATGTTTGCCCGCCTGCGCCGCGCGCGTGGCCTGCTCCAGATGTGCGTGATTCGGCGACGCGATGTAAACCGCGTCGAGTTCCAGGCCGAGCAACTCGTCCAGCGTCCGCGCCGCGCGCGCGCCAAACTCCGCGGCGACCTCCGCGTTCGTCCGCGAATTGCGCCCCCAGACAGCGACGAGTTCCGCGTTTCGGGCCGGCACAATGCCCTCGGGAATCGTGCGCCGGCGCGCAATGCCGCCCGACCCGATCACGCCCCATCTGATGGTCCTTCTCATGCTTGCTTCAGTTGAAGCCATTCTCATAGCAGGCGCAGGTGTTTTCCACTGAAAACCAGAAACTCGGATTCAATTCGCTGAACCACGCTTACAATGAATTGCACGCGACCACAGCAGGATGCAAAAAGCCCAGTTGGCAAATGCCAACCGGGCGTGACAAGCTTCCGTGTAGATCGTTAGTTGGTCAGTTTGCGGCGCACTGCGGCCAGCCCCATAAACCCGATGGTTGCCAAGGTCATCGTGCTGCCTGCATCGGGCGCATTGGGAATGTTCGTCGCGGGACGATACTCGATATTATCCACGAGCTCAATGAGACCAACGGTATTTCCATTATGAGTGTTCGGGTCGCCGAAGGCGTCGCCATACCAGAAAATAGCACTGTCGAACGGACCACCGGAGTAGCTAATCGTCTGGTCCATGATGTCGTTCAAGTTCATTGCCATGCTGGAAAGGTTGACGCTGGTTGCCCCCAAGAAGACTTGCAACCAAGCCCGATCGGATGCGTTGGCCCAACCAGGATCGTCATTGCCAAAGGCAAGGCTGAGAAAACTCATTGGGCTTGAGAAGTTGATTTGCAACTTGCTGCCATCACCATCGTCGGCGACGTGCAAGGACTGGCCAAGCCCTTGGTTGCCATAGTTACCTACAGTTAGACCAGAACCTACAGTATCACTGAATGTCACACCGGGGTGCCCCGAGGAACTGAATCCATTCGCCCTTGATCCACTTGAGTCGGATTCAAAGTCTATGGTGACTGCATTTGCGCTGGCTAACCCGCCAACGAGAGCGGCCATAGCCAAGTTACTTCTTACTGATTTCATTTTGTTTTTGTATTGTTGTTACGTGCATCCCATCCATCCCATCGCGTTGACGTAGAAGTCGTGCCCCGAGAGATGAAGCTGATCTACAAGATCAGGTTTCGTTGCCAACTGCTAACGTGCAACGGTCATGCCACAACTTGTTGTCTGGCAGTTTGCGATGTGTAACCAATTAGAAAACAACGCTCTACGTGGCACGCTGTACTATTACTGATAACCCTATAGCGCGCCGAGAGTGAAAAGTAATCCGACGCAAAAAAAAGGCATTTGCCCGCAGAGATCTCTTGCAGAACGCGTTTAGCACCCAGCAAGCGCAATCTATAACATTGTATATCAGTTATTTACAATTGAACCCACCAACTTCTCCACTCAGAGTATCAAGCGCATTCAGCAATAAGCATCAGGTGTTTAGCCGGGCGACAAGTGCCGTATGTGGTGTATGTAGGGAATGTGTTTGATTGTCAGAACGAGAATCGCGGAAATCCGCCGAAGACGTGGTCAGCTATCCTCGAGACAAATCAAAGTGGTGGAATGGTGCGCGATACAGGTTTCGAACCTGTGACCCCTACCGTGTCAAGGTAGTGCTCTACCACTGAGCTAACCGCGCCACCAGAATCAACGCTCGTTAAACTATTCAGTTTGAGCGTCATGCTCGAAGTATAAAAAAAATGCCGGCGCGTGCAACTGGATTCTAAACGGTCGTGTTGGGCAAATTGTCACACACGGCGGAACAGCTCAGGGGTGGAACATTCTTCAGATGTGCCAACCGCGAGCAACAACGCTCCCATCGCGATCCCTAAACGGCTTCGAAAAACAGAATTCATGGCAAATCTACTTCAATGTTTTCAGATATGTGAACAGGTCCGAGACTTCTTCCGGCTTCAGGCCTTCGAGCAATCCCTCGGGCATCATGCTCATCTTCGTGAACCACGCACGGCGTGCTTGGCTGCGCTCAACGCGCAGGTCCGCAGTGTTCTGTCGGCGCAACACCCAAGCCTCGCCATCCTCGGCCACCAAACGGCCGTCGAGGATTTCACCATCCTTCAACTCAACCCGGAACACGCGATAACCCGGCTCCATTTGCGCGTTCGGCGTGAGCACGTTGCGCAGCAACGGTTCGATTCCGAGCGCGCCGGCCCCATCCAGCACCGGCCCGATCTGCGCGCCCTGCCCGCCGATCGTGTGGCAGGTCTGGCAAGCCGCCGTGAATATCGCCTTGCCCCGGACAGGGTCGCCGGGGCGCTCGGCCAGTATGCGAAACTTGCCGAACTTCTCCGCCAGCGCACGCGACTCCGCTGCGGTAAGCAGCGCCGGAAAATCCTGCGTCCTCTCCACGCGCGCGCCATTGCGAAGTTTTCCCCAATCCGCACCACTGCGGCGCACCACCAGCCCAGCCACCGCTTCGCCCTCGTAACTGCGGTCGAATTCCGCTCGAATCTCCTCCGGCGTTCGCGCGCGATTCCACACGCGAAATTCCGAAAGCCAGCCCGCCGTGCCGCCGCCGGGCGTCGTCCACCCGATCTGGCAGTGCTCAAACTTTTGCGGCGCGGGCTTGGACTCGGCGGTGTCGAGTTCTCCGTTCCGATAAATGTTGAAACGACCGTCCGTCCCGCGCGTGACCGCCACATGCGTCCAGACATTTGGAGTCATCGCCTTCTTGGCGATGATTACGTCGCCCATCGCGCTGCCGCAGTAAACGCGAAGGAAACCGCCGGCGAAATTCATGTCCAGCGCTCCCAGCGCTCCCAAAATGCCGTCGTTGTTGTCAATCCCGTCATCCAGCCTTACCCACGCCTCGACGGTGAACGCGCCGTCCAGCGTTAGCTCGGATTCCACCCAGGCGTTGTCCGCGCCGTTCAGGCGCAAGCACGGGCGATACAGCGAAGCCATGCTGTTCAATAATTCCTTCAACTCCGGGATTTCACCCAGCACGGCCTGCAATTTCTCAAACGCCGGCCCCTGAATTTCAGTCTTTGCGATCACGCCGGTCTTCAACGCCGCGACCACTGCCTGCGCCCCGGCTTGGTTGCCAACCAGCCGATCCAACGTCGCGCGCCGCTGGGCTTCATTCAACTCGCTCCACAAGCCAAGCAACAGCGCGACGCCCCGTTCATCGCGTACCGCCGCCAGCGCGGCCAGGGCTTCATTGCGATTGGCGTCAATGGCCTTGGATTTCGCAACGTCAGCAAACAACTGCACGTTGCCAGCACGCAATTCCCGTAGCGCGCGCAGCGCCGCTTCGGCAACCGGCGGCAACGCGGGCCGACCGTCGCTCCCCGCTGCCGCCACCGCCAGCGACCAGCCGCGCTGGAGAATCAAATTCAAATCCGGGGTGAGTTCAGTGAGACCAAATTCGCGAGCGATTTGGGCGCCGAGCTTTCCCGATGCCTCATCCCCGGCCAGCAACGAACGCGCCGGAGCAATGAGCAAAGGCGGCAGGCGCGCGGTGTCCACCTTGGTGCGGACGGCAACCAACTTCTCCAGCACCGAAGTTTGGCGGGCTGGCTCGGCAAGCAACAACTTCAGCGCCTCGCTCACGCCTGGCTCGTCCGGAGATTGTGCGAGCCGAAGCAACTCGTCCTTTTCCGGCGCGCGATCAAGCTTCGCAACCATGGCCGCCACGCGGCTCGCACTCGCCTTTGGTTCAAGGGCGAGCGTGGCCACCAACCGGTTCTCGACCGGCAGCGCGGCAGCTTTCTGGGTATCGAGAAACCGGGCGACCAAATCGGGGAATTTTTCCAATTGCAACCGCACCAGGTAACGCTCGAACTCGCGCTCGTAGGCCGGGCCGGTCTTGATGGTGCGCCCATTGCTAGTACTCTTTGTCGTAGGTTCAGCGAGCGGCGCGCGTGCGGATTTGACGAGAATTTCGATGGCCGCCATCGGCACAGTCGAGCTTTTGCCGGCAGCGTTGCCGGCGAGAAATTGCCCGAGCGTCGTGCCGACAGTGCGGATGACTTCCGCCCGAACTTCCGGATCCGCGTCATCCACGAGCGCTGCCAGGCCCGGCAACGACTCCGCCAGCCCCAAACCATCGTCCCGGTGCGCCCGCACTGCTTCACGGCGAATGTTCCGATCCTTGTCCGCCAGCAAGGGTTTCAGCGAGGCGACATCGGCCGCAGCCAATCCTTCCAGCGCCCAGAGCGCGGCAATGCGGCGCGCGGCAGGTTGCTTTACGTCGCCGAGGGTTCTTTTCAATGCCGGCGCGAGCCCGGACAACTGCCGATCCGCAATGGCCTGCCAGGCAAAGTGACTTTGCGGGAGCGACGGCCCGCCCAGTTTCGCCACCAATTCATCCCCGGTGAGCTTGGTGAAGTCTGGCACCTCGAGCGGCTTGATGTCCTTGTGGCGCACGCGCCAGATCCGGCCGCGTTTCTTGTCGCGATCCGGGTGATTGCGCGGCACCTCGTTGTGCGAAATGATCTTGTTGTACCAATCCACGAAATACAGGCATCCGTCCGGCCCGAGCCGCAGCGCCACGGGCCGAAACCACTCGTCGCTGGATTGCACAAAGTCGGGCAATTTTTCGTAGCGAAACCGCGGACCGTCGGGCGTCACGCGAATGGCCTGGATTTTCCGCGTGATAGGATTAGCGAGGTAGAAGATGTTCGCGTAGGCCGCGGGATAAGTGGTCGCATCCGTCAACGCCAACCCGCTCAATCCCGTCCCGCCCATTTTGAAATCCGGCGCCGTTCCCGGAAATTCCGGCGCGTAACTCTTGAATTGCGAATCCGAGCAGCCGGGATAGTTCGCGTATTCATGGAACGGCATCATGGGGTAGCCATAGTCGTTGGCCTCCTGAATCCAGGCCTGCCCATTGCCATCGAGCACGAGTCCCCAGATGTTGCACGGGCCTTGCGAAGTTATGTCGAAGTCCGAGCCGTCGGCGCGAAATTTCGCCATGCGGGTCTGATCAAACTGCTGCTCCTTGCCCGTCGTGGTCTTCACCTTGCCGTAATTGAACGCGCCCTGTGCCATCCACAGCCAGTTGCCCGGCGCCCGGGTGAACTGGTGCGGAAACAGGTGCGAGTCTTGAATACCGAAGCCGCTGAGAATTACCGCGCGCTGGTCCGCCCGGCCATCGGCATTGGTGTCACTCAGCAAGACGATGTCCGGCCCGTGCTGGACACAAACGCCATTCTGGTAGGGCAGAATGCCGAGCGGAATCGCCAGACCATCCGCGAACACGCGCGGCGTTTTCGAGTAACCGGTCGGCGAATTCGCGGCGCGATCGAACACCACCACCTTGTCGCGCGCGCGGCTCGCATAAAGTTCCTGGGCGAAGGCGGGATTCTCATTCGCGTCCACCGGATACTCCAGCGCGGTCATCGTCCAAAGATTGCCGTGCAAATCCCAATCCACGGCCACGAACTTGCCGATGCCTTCGGACTCCTCCGCCACGAGTTCAATCTCGAAACCCGGCGGGAGCGTGAACCGCTTCTGTTCCTCCGCCGCGCTGACCGGCAATGCCGTACTCGCGGTCTGCGCCGCCGCACGATCCGAACCGGTGTTGTCTGGCGCCGCGGGTGGCTCGGGCGCGCCGATGAATCTTTTGCTCGCCGGCGTGGAGGGGATTTCCTCAAGGGAGATGTTCCGTACCTGCACCAGCGCCCTGCCGCCGCCGTGAACCTGGATGCCGAACTTGCCCCAGTCCGGGATCGCGGGATCGTTCTCGTAGAAATCCGTGCCCAATACGCCGTTGATCCAGGTCGTGATGCGCGGGCCGTCGGCGCGGATGACATAATCGTTCCAGCCTTGCACGTCCTTGTTCAAAGCCGGGCGCAGCGCGGTCATGTCCGAGCCGGAGATGACTTTGTTGCGACGCGACTCGTCATAAATGCAGCCGTACCACGCCGGCTCGCCGTAATCGCATTGGTAACCGGCCATCTCGGAATTCTTCGGAACGCGTTGCGACCGAATCTGAAAACCGGAGTTGATGAAACCGTTCGTGCCGAGCAGCCGGATTTGGAAACGCACGATGAAGTTCGTGTAATCGCGCGTGCTGGCAAGGAAATCGTTGTGCGGCACCTTCTCGGTGAGCGAGCCACCGGTGAGGCAGCCTTCCTCGACACGCCAGAGCGAGGAACCTTCCCAGCCGGCGAGTGTTTGGCCGTCGAAGAGCGTCACCGAGCGGCCTGGTCGTGGCGGAGGTTCAGCCGCATTTGAAATCCGCGTGGCCATGTGACCAATCAAGGCAACGAAAAGAAGGGTGACAGTTTTCATACAGAGCAACGGCTTTCGGAAAGACTGTCGGCAAAGGCGATTTGGCGAAAGCGCATAATTCGACCTGGTTGATTTCCGACGGGGTGGCGCCCTCCTTCCACCGGTTTGGGCTGTCGTCCGGGCAACCAAAGGCCAACTTGTGTTCTTCGACGGCAGCGCCCGGCAAGTGAAGGCCAGGCGGCTATGGTCGCTCTATTGGAACAAGGAGTTCCTGATCAATTACGCCTACTCAATACCGACTTTCTTTGCCAGTTGGATGCCGAATTAGCAGGCGGCCAACCAAATTATTCTTCTGGAGTTACTTTTCCCCCGCGCAGGGGCCAAGGCTGCACGCCCACCCGCGCCGCCCAGCGTTCCCATTGGCGCGTCATTGATTTCACGCGTTCGGGAAATTGCGCGGCCAGATCATGCATCTCGGTGCGGTCGGCTTCCATGTCGTGCAGTTCCCATTTACTGCCGTCGTTCTTGGCGGAAACAAGTTTCCACTTTCCGTCCCGCATCGCGCGATTGCCTTCATGCTCCCAGAAAATCGGCTGCGCTCGCTTGAGTTCTTTGCCGGCAAACGCCGGCCGCAGACTCACGCCTTCACGCGGCTGAATCCGCTCGCCGTTGAAGCGACTGGGGTATTTTGCCCCGGCGACATCTACGCAGGTGGCCATCAGGTCAATCAAATGCGCCGGATCACGCACGAGTTGATTCCGTCGCGTGGACGGAATACCCACCGGCCAATGCACGATCAACGGCGTGCTGATGCCGCCCTCGTGTTCCCAGTGTTTGTAATAACGGAACGGTGTGTTGCTCACGTTTGCCCAGTTCCGTCCGTAACCGAGATAGGTATTCGGCGCGCCGGGCGAGAGCTTCCATGATTCCGATTTCTCGTGTGCCACCGGCTCGGCGCAACCGCCGTTATCCTGCAAAAACATGATGAGCGTGTTGTCGAGTTGCCCGCTCTGCTCCAACAAGGTCACGAGTCGGCCGACTCCCGCATCCATGCGCGTGATCATCGCGGCGTAGGCTTGCATCATCCGCGCCTCCCACTTGGCGTCGGGAAATTTTTCCCAATCACCCACCGTCGGCGACACATCCCACGCGGGATTTACCATCCCGAGTTGTTTCAACTTCTGCCACCGCGCCGCTCGCGTGGCTTCGTAGCCACGATCATAAACTCCGTTGTAAGCATCCACGTCCTCGGCAAACGCGTGGATCGGCCAGTGCGCGGCGGTGTACGCGAGATAAAGGAAGAAGGGCTGATTCGTCTTCCCGCTCACGTGATCGCCCACAAATTTCACCGCGTGATCCGTGAACGCATCGGTGATGTAGTAATGCTCTGGTTTGTATTCGGGATCGGTATTCCACTCGAAGCACTCATTATCGCGCGTCAGATGTTTCGGCTCAAAGTAGTGCGACGCGCCGGGAATGATGCCGTAGTGATGATCGAATCCGCGTTGCAACGGCCAGGCGCTTTTGTCGCCGTCGGGTTTTGTGTTCCGCGTGACATGCCACTTGCCCACGGCATATGTGCCGTAACCCGCCGGCCGCAAGACCTCGGCGATCGTCACACAGCGATGATTCAGCTCGCCCCGATACGCTTCAAAACCATGATCGCCCGTCATGTGACCAATGCCCGCTTGATGCGAATACAAACCCGTCAGCAACGCAGCGCGCGTCGGACAACAGCGCGCGGTGTTGTAGAACTGGGTGAAGCGCAGCCCGTTTGCCGCGAGCTTGTCGAGATTCGGAGTGCGAATCTCCCCGCCGTAACAGCCGAGATCCGACCAGCCCATGTCGTCGCAGAGAATGATGACGATGTTGGGTCGCTGGGTTTTGGGTTGAGCCGGAAAACAAGGCAGCATCCCGACCAACAAACCGAAAATGATGAGCCAGCGTTTCATGTTCATTTTGTCGTGGCGGGTAACACGAGATCAGCCGGTTTCACTCCCTTGCGAAATCCATTGAAGCTGTACGCCGTCGGCTGGAAGTCGCCGACCAATTGCACGTTGGCCTTGGCGGGGATTTCCAGATTGAAAGCCCAATACACGCTGTTCACGAGCAACCGGCGGAAACTTTCATCCCGCAAATCCGTCGCGGCTCCCATCGTCGTGCAGAAAACCTTGTTGGTGGTGCCGGCTTCATTCTTGTGAAGGCGATACCAAGCCAGCGGGCGGTGCGGATCGTTCTTCGTCGGATGCAACGGCGCGTACGGCGAAGTGCCGTCGAGCACATCGGCGCGCAGAAGAATTTTGGAATCAGGCTGCGGCTCCACGTGATAGCAACCGGTATCAATGTACATCATCCCCACACCGCGCAACATCGGGTCGTCCTTCGCGCCGGACTCAGGCACCGCACGTGTCGCTTCCTTGTGATTTTCTCCGAGGTGAGTCACCCACGTTTCACCCAACACCTGGCGACCGAAACCGCCCGGCCAGACTTTGCTGTCGTGCGAATACTTCGCGTAAACGGAGGGGGAATCCTTCCCATACTTGAACGCGTGTGTGCTGGTGCGCAAACCGATGATTGGTTTGCCGGCCAGGTAGGCATCCACGAAATGCTTCATCACTGCGTCGGGATACTGGCGAAAACGCAACATCATGAAAATCGCATCGGCACTATCGAGCGCCTCGGCGCCGGTCAGATTTTTGCCCGCGTTGGGATTGATCGTGCCGTCCTTCTCGTCGAGGGAGAAAAGCACGGTGCATTTGAACCCGTGGCGCACGGCCAGAATCTTCGCGATCTGGGGCAGACTTTCTTCCGAACGATATTCCTCGTCGCCGGCGAGAAATACGATGTGCTTACCGACACCCGGACCGGAACTGCCCGTGTAAACCACCGTGCCCGCAGGTTCAGCCTGCAACGCCATCGTGGTCAGCAGGCAAATAGCGGCAAAAGCGCCGGCGAATGCTGAGCATCCAAATTGATTTCGCAGAATGGGCTTCACGATTTCTTTTTCTTTCCGTTGGGATTTTGATTGGGGCCGCGAACAGCGGGTTTGATGTCGTCCGAATCCTGATACTGCGTGCGCAACCGAGTGAGTTCCATTTTCAATTCGGCGACCGTCTTCGCATAAGCCGGATCGGCGTAAACACTTTTCAATTCCTGCGGATCCTTTTCCCGGTCGAACAACTCCCACTCGTTGCTCTCGTAGAAATTCGCCAGCGTGTAGCGGTCGGTGCGGACGCCGTAATGCTTCGCCACACTGTGACCGCCATCGTAGTAGTGATAGTAAATGCTCTTGCGCCAGTCGGCGGGAGTTTCGCCGCGCAGGATCGGCAGAAACGAACGCCCGTGCAGGCCAGCAGGAGTTTTTCCACCCGCGATATCCACAAACGTTGCGGCATAGTCAATGTTCTGAATCATTTGCGTGAAGCGCGTGCCCGGTTTGACGACGCCGGGCCAGCGGATGAGGAACGGCATGTGAATGGATTCCTCATAAATCCACCGCTTGTCGAACCAGCCGTGCTCGCCGTTGTAGAAGCCCTGATCGGAAGAGTAAATCACGATGGTGTTCTCCTCCAAGCCTTCGGCCTTCAAGTAATCGAGGACCTGACCGACGCTATCGTCCACGGCTTTGATGCAACGCAAATAGTCCTTCATGTATTCCTGATACTTCCACCGCGTAAGTTCGCGGCCTTCGAGCTTCGCCTTCGCGAAGGCTTCATTGCGCGGACCGAACACAGCCTGCCACTCGGCACGCTCCGCTGCGGTCATGCGGCTGTTCTCACCGGAAGTTTTGCCTTCGACCGGCAACTTCAGGTCCTCGTGCAACGTCATGTGGTTGGCGATTTCCATTTTCTGCGTGTGCGCCGGCAAGGCGCGCCCGTCGTAATCGTCGAACAGTGTCGGCGGCTCGGGAATTTTCACATCGGCCAGCCAGCGATAATAGCGCGCGGGCGGAATCCACGGCCGATGCGGCGCTTTATGTTGCAGCATCAGCATGAACGGCTTCGTTTTGTCGCGCTGCTTGAGCCAGTCGAGGCCCATACCGGTCAGGATGTCCGTGGTGTAACCTTGCCGCTGCTCGCGTCCGTCCGGGCCGACGAAATCCGGATGCCAGTAAGCCCCCTGCCCGGGCAAAATGCGCCAGTAGTCCGTCGTCGGCCGCGAACTGGCGAGATGCCACTTGCCGATGAGCGCGGTCTGATAACCCGCCTCGCGCATTCCGGTCGGAAACGTCCACAAGCCGGGTGTGATCGGCCGGTCGAGCAACATCACGCCGTTCGAATGGCTGTGCAGTCCGGTTTGAATTGCCGCGCGACTCGGCGAGCAAAGCGAATTGCCGCAAAAGCTGTTCAGAAAAATGCCGCCCGCCGCTGCGAGCCGATCCATGTTCGGCGTGACGTTCTGTTGTTTGCAAAACTCCGAGAGTCGCCAGCTGTAAGCGCCGATGGTTTGCAGCGAATGATCGTCCGAGAAAATGAAAACGATGTTGGGTCGGGCCGCCGCCAACGCCGGATTCGCGCCAACGCCAGAAATCAACCCGGCCAGCAAAAGCCCGGGAATTAATCGGGGCAGGTCAAGCTTCATGCTCCTCATGCAATCGGGTTCAACTGCGCAAGTCAACCCGTCGGACGCAAATTAGTTCGCGAGAACCATTGCCGGTCCACGCGGCGCTTCGCAGACTGAATCGTTCCGCAAGCCGCCGGCAAATCGCATTTAGGATTCGCCCCGGCGCGAATTGCTCTATCATCAACTCATGCGCCGACTGACTTGTTTCTTTGTGCTCGCTGCGTTGCTCGCAACTGGGTCCGCCTTCGCCGCGCCGCGTCCGAACGTGATCCTCATCCTCGCCGATGATCTCGGCTACGAAACGCTCGGCGCGAACGGCGGCACTTCGTACAAAACTCCCGTGCTCGACCAACTCGCCAAGAGCGGCGTGCGCTTCGAGCATTGCTACGTTCAGCCGCTTTGCACACCGACGCGCGTGCAGTTGATGACCGGCATCTACAACGTCCGGAACTACATCAATTTTGGGAACATGGACCGCACCGCGACGACGTTCGGCAATTTGTTTCAGAAAGCCGGTTACGCGACGTGCATGGCGGGCAAGTGGCAGTTGGGTCGCGAACTCGAACTGCCGAAGAAGTTCGGCTTCGATGAATATTGCCTGTGGCAGCATATGCGTCGGCCGGAGCGTTATAAGAATCCCGGCCTCGAGATCAACGGTGTGCAGAAGGACTGGAAGAACGGCGAATACGGCCCGGACATCGTCAACGACTACGCGCTCGATTTTGTGATGCGCCACAAGGACAAGTCGTTTTTCCTCTACTATCCAATGATGCTGACGCACGGGCCATACGTCGCAACGCCTGACAGCCCCGATTACAACGACAAATCCAAAACACGCGACAAGGGTCCGAACGGCGAGAATCCGCACTTCGCCGACATGGTTGCCTACATGGACAAACTCATCGGCAAATTGCTCGCGCGACTCGACGAACTGAAGCTGCGCGAAAACACCCTGATCCTGCTCGTCGGCGACAATGGCACCGGACGCGGCACGATCTCGCGCATGGGCGAACGGACGGTGATCGGCGGCAAAGGTTTGACCACCTCCACCGGCATGCGCGTACCGCTGGTAGCAAGTTGGCCGGCGGCGATGCGTGGCAGCAAAGTCGTCCCCGATCTGGTGGACAGCACGGATTTTCTGCCGACAATCTGCGAGGCGGCGGGCATCTCCGTTCCCGCTGATTTGAAAATTGATGGCCGCAGTTTTCTCCCGCAAATCCGCGGCGAGCGCGGACAGCCGCGCGATTGGATTTACTGTTGGTATTCGCGCGAAGGCGTGTTAGCCGAAGCTCGCGAATGGGCGTTCGATCAAAACTTCAAGCTTTACCGCAAGGGAGAATTCTTCGATCTGCGGCACGACGTGGATGAAAAGCAACCGCTGACCGTGGCGGAACTGAAAGGCGATGGCGCAGCGGCGGCGAAGAAATTGCAAACCGCTCTGGACCGCTATCGCGATTCCCGACCGGAACATTTACGCAAGCTGGCCCGGGAGAAGAAAAACCAAACCGAAAGGGAAGAATGACGCACTGCTTCACCCGTTACTTGGTTGCCATCAGCCTCGCATTGTCCGTCTCAGTGATTGCGGCGGAGAAGGCCGCGCGCCAGCCCAACATCGTTTTCATTCTCGCGGACGACATCGGCTACGGCGACCTCGGCTGTTACGGTGCGACGAAAGTGAAAACGCCGAATGTGGATCGGCTCGCACGCGAGGGATTGCGCTTCACCGATGCGCACGCGACGGCCTCTGTCTGTTCGCCGACGCGCTACGCGTTTATCACCGGCCAATACGCGTGGCGCAGCCCCGGCAAAGCCATCGGTGTACTGCCCGGCAATGCGCCGCTGACGATTGATACCCGCTGCGTCACCACGCCGGAGATTCTTCGTCGCGCTGGATACACCACGGGTGTGGTCGGCAAATGGCATCTCGGGCTGGGCGGTGAAAATCTGGATTGGAACAGCGACATCAAACCCGGCCCGCTCGAGATCGGTTTCGATTACGCCTTCGTCATGCCCGCAACTGGCGACCGGGTGCCATGTGTTTACGTCGAGAATCACCGTGTTGCCGGGCTCGATCCAAACGACCCGATTCGCATCAGTTACCAAGGAAAAATTGGCGATGACCCGACCGGGCGCGAGCATCCCGAGTTGCTGAAGATGAAACTCAGCATGGGCCACGCGGATACGATTGTGAATGGCATCAGCCGCATCGGCTTCATGACGGGCGGGAAATCAGCGCGGTGGAACGATGAAACCATGGCAGACACGTACGCCGAAAAAGCCATCGCGTTCATCAAGCGCAGTCAATCCAAGCCATTTTTCCTCTACCTTGCCACGCATGACATCCACGTTCCGCGCGTCCCGCATCCGCGCTTCAAAGGGACGAGCGAATGCGGCGTGCGCGGGGATGCGATTCAAGAATTCGACGACACGGTTGGAAAGATCGTGGGCGCGCTCGACCGGTTAAAATTGTCGGAGAACACCATGCTCATTGTCACCAGCGACAACGGCGGAGTGATTGACGATGGTTATGCTGACGGCGCAAAAGCCAGCCTCAACGGGCACAAGCCCAACGGTGATTTGCGCGCTGGCAAGGGCAGCTATTACGAAGGCGGCACCCGCGTGCCGTTCATTGCACGGTGGCCCGGCCGGATCAAGCCAGGCACGTCCGATCAACTGATCGGCCATGTGGACATGCTGGCATCCTTTGCTGCACTGGCGGGGCACAAACTCCCGGATAGCGCCGGCCCGGATAGTTTCAACGTATTGCCGGCGCTGGTGGGCACTGCTGGCAAGCCTCCAGTGCGTGATCATCTCGTTCTACAACGCAACGTCGCGGATCGCCTTGCCATCCGCCAAGGCGCGTGGAAGCTCATCATCGGCAACCAACCGGACGCCGGGAAAAGGAAGAACGCCAGCGACACAGAACTTTACGACCTCGCCACCGATCCCGCCGAGGCCACCAACCTCGCCGAACTTCGACCCGAGAAAGTAGAGATACTCGGTGCGCTTCTATCCCGCATCAAAAGCACCTCCTCCAGTCGCGATCTAAAGTAGATCTCAGGGTGACGTGACTCAGCTTCTTCGACCTGGACGAATTGGAAGCGGCAACTAAAAAGTTGGCCGGGTCGCGCTCGAAACGTGAGACACCTTCCGGGCCGAGGGAAACTGGTTTACCGGGATGGCCTCAAGCCGTTGGATTTCGCGGCGAGCAGGAAGGAGCGCGAGGGTGAGCGGCGCGCTGCACTTTGCGCCTTCCTGCGGTCGAAGATATGTGCGGCTTACTTCCGTTTCAGCCGGAGCTTGGCGTCCGTCAAACAATGGCTCTACCCAATGGCTTCCAAGATATGCACCTGGTGGGTCAGGCGATCGAGCGCAATGCTCCCCGTCAACCGCTCACTGCCCAGCACCTCGGTCTCATTGCTCAAAAGGCAGATTGGTGTTGCCGATCAGGCGGGTGCGTTCATACACCCGACCCACCACGTCGAAGAGGAGTTCCGCGCCCGCTTTGACAGCCCGTCGCTTCACCCAACCACCCTCGGAACGTGAAGCGACCGAATGGTCGCGCTCCGGGGGGGGGACCTTCAAGATGCGAACCACTGCGCCGTTCCACATCGCCATAGCTTGACGCCACAATCTTGCCCGGTAGCTTCTCGCGCAACACATGCCCCTAATGAACCTTCCCTTGCCAAGCCATGGACGCACGCCGGTCACGCTGGTCGCGGCGGCGGTTGGCGGCCTGCTCGTTGCCCTGGCCCCAGTCTCCGCCGGCCCCCTCCAGGCCGGCACTGCCCGCGTGAGCATCAATCCGATGGAGGTCAAACTCCCCACGCAATTGGGCGGCTATGGCGCACGCGCCGGCCAACCCGCCGCCGGCACACTCGACACGCTTCATGGCAAGATCATCGTCTTCGCCTCGGGCACGGAAAAATCCGCCGTGATTTCCGTGGACATGTGCAGCGTGCCGATTTGCGTGGCGGAAGAGAGTTTGAAAAAGGCGGCCATTGAGAATCTGCCGCTGGATCGCCTGCTGATCATCGCCAGCCATACGCACACCGGACTGGAAGGTTACTCACTCGACCGGCGCAACGTGGCCAACAACCCGCACATCGGCATTTTTTCCGAACCAGTCCTGAATTTTGTCACCGACCGCCTGGCTCAAGGGCTCAAGGAAGCGAACGCCTCCCTGCAACCGGTCAAGGCCGCCTCCGGAGTGGCCGAACTGCCGAATGCCAACCGCAACCGCCGGGGGAGCAAATTCGTGGACCCCCAGATCACGGTGTTGCGGCTCGACAAGGCGGATGGCTCGCCCTACGCGGTGCTGGTCAACTACACGGCCCACGGCACGTTCGTGGACGAACACGACATGCTCGTTTCCAGCGAGTGGGCCGGGAGCATGCAACGCACCGTGGAGGATTTTCTCGGCAGCGGCGTGCTCTGCTTGTACGCCAACGGCGCCGAAGGCGACATCGCTCCCCAAGGCCGGTACGGCGGCAGCAATTACGAACAGGCCTGGAACTACGGTCGGCGCGTGGGACTGGCCGCCGGGCGCCTCGCACATGAACTGTCCTCCAAGCCAGTCGGCCAATTTACGGTCGCCTCGGAATGGGTGACACTGCCGGAACGCCGCGGCGCGCCCGACTTCGTGAAAATCGCCAGCACGGAATATCACGTCACCCAGGGGCAACTCGATCAGATGGTGAAACTCTTGTTCCCCGAAAAGGCGCCGCTCTACGCGCTACGGGTCAACGAATTTGAAATGGTGACGTTCCCGGGCGAACCGATCTGCGAGTTGGGACTGGCGGTTAAAGCTTCGCTGCGCCAGGCGGGCATTGCGCATCCGTGCGTCGCCGCGCTCACGACGGACGGCATCGGCTACATCCTCACGCGCGAGGAATACCGCAAGAGCGGTTACGAAGTAACGGCTTCGTTTTACGGCGAGGGCCTTGGCGAACTGCTGCTCGACCGTGCCAAAGCCTTCGGATTGAAGGCGGCGGGAGCGAAATAGCGCGATCCGCCACTGCGGCCGGGTTCACGCTAAGTCTGATCATGTCTTGTTCCACCGTTCCAAGGCCTCGCGGTCGGTGATTTTCTTCACGCTGGGCTTTGGTTCAGACCAATCCACCTCGCCGAATTTCAGAAAGCCGGCAACCATGGCGGCGAACAGCGTTTTGCTGCCCTGCTCACGGACGACTTCGAGGCAAACGCCTTCCTTCCAGAACGGCCACATGCCGTCCATGCTGAACTTGTCCATACGGTCGCTCGTCATCGCCCAAGTGCGCGCGCTCTTATCGCGGCTCGGCGTCTTCGTGATCAAATACCAGCGATCATTTTTGCGGAGGAGCTTGGACGATTCAAAACTTCCCTGCGCGTGGCCGCCGCCGAGATTCGGTTCGTAGCCCGAAGTCGGGCCGACCACCACCGGGCCATGATCTTTCCATTTCTTGAAATCCGCCGTGCTCGCCAGCGCCAGACACGCTGCGCCTTCTTTGGTGTTCGCGGTGTAAATCATCCACCATCGCCCGTCGTACTTCACGAGATCGGGATCGCGGCAACTGGATATGTCCTTTTCCGTCCAATCCGCCCACGACCGGCCTTTCGCCGGCGAAATGGGGTTGGTCTTCCAGCGTGTCCAATTGAACAGGTCCTTGCTCGAAGCCAGCCCGATGTTTTGTGAGAGGTGGCGGTTCAAGCCGGTATAAACCATGATGAACTCGCCGCGCTCTTTGATGATCACCGGCGCCCAAACATGCGCCTCTTCCCAACTGTTCTCGCGCACCACCATGACCGGGTCGTGAACTTCCCAGTTGAAGAAATCCGCCGTCGAGGCGTGACCGAAATAAATTTCGTGGCCCGGATAAAACGGCGTGCCTTCCTGCAAGCGCCGCTCGATGTAAAAGAAATGATCGCGCCCATTGTGACGCGCCGTGGCGAAATCGGCGATCTTACCGCCAACCGGCCGAAAGCCTTCGCCAAGGATGTCCACCTTCGGATGGCCGTAGAAATCGGCCCGCATCTTTTTCAAGCTGCGCTCGAAATCAATGATGCTCGAGCCGCCGGTCGACTTCTCGGCCGCGAGCACGGCGGGTGCAAATGCGGCGGCGGCGAGGGAAAATCCGGCGCGACGCAAGAACTGGCGCCGGGTGGAAGCGAGGTTCATGGGCAAAGACTCGGGAGTATTCATCGGAGAATTGAATCAGCGGAATTGAAACGCGTAAAGGTCGGTATCGCGAAACACGAAATGCAGTTTGATGGGCTGGCCGGCGAATTTGGTCAGATCGGTTTGCCCGCGCCACTTCACGACCCGGTCAATTTCGTTTGCCGTGTGGATGACGCCGCAGTCGGCGAGCGTGAATCCCGGGATGGGCTTGCCGGCTTCATCGCGGAGTTCGCAGCGCAGCAAGCCGGCGGCGGACGTGTCCACGTTCAAAGCCAGTTCTTTGCCGGAGAACTTCAGGAGCGGCGTGGTGAATTCGCCACCGGAATAGGCGGCGCGGGCGGAGATGAATCCATCGCGACGCAACACGAGACGGCTGATCAGCGAATTGGTTTGCGTGGGCGCCAGGTCCGCGTCCATCAGCAGGCGGTTGTTCTTCTCATCGCGATTCCAGCCGTGCAACTGGTCGCCGCCCACGTAATACAGATAAATTTCCCTGCCGTTCAGCGACGGCACGAGACCATAAAAAAGCCGCGTCGCTTTGCTGTCAAAGTCACCCTTCATCCCCAGCGGGACGAACGGACGACGATCAAAGCGCTGCCATTTCACGCCGTCGCGGCTCGCGCCAAAACGCGTGTCGAGTGGACCGGCGTTGACCGGCACGGCTTTTGGAAACTCGGCGAGTTGCCCGGGCATGTAATGAAAATACGCCTGCGGAAAAATGAAGTAAGCGTCCTGCGCCCAGGGATACTTGATGACGCCGCTCGTATAATAATCCACGGCCGGCTTGCCGCCCATCGCAACATCGAGCGCGTCGGTTTCGAGCACGATTGGCGAGTCCTGCACTTCCGCGAATCCGTCCAGCGTGGCCGATTCACTCCGCGCCACGCTGCGACCGCGGATGCCGGGCTGGAATTGATTGCGCCGCATGTAGGCGACGTATTTGTTCAGCCGGTCGTCCCAGAAAATCACGTTCTGCGAATCGAGATGCTGACGTTTGTCGTCGCGCGTGAAACTCAGGACTTTCTTGTGCGTAAGCTTCCAGTGAATGCCGTCGGGCGATGAAAAGATCGCCGTGTGCTTATAGTCGTCCGAAATCCGGGTCGCGTAACGAAAGCGCTCCTCTTTGCTCGCCTTGGGGTCGAGAAAGATCATTCCCTCCGAACTGATGACGTTGGTGAAACCGCCCGCACCATTGCCGATGACGATATTGTTGTCGCGACTGCCTTCAAAGGTCGCGAGGCCGAGGTTCGGCTTCTCCCACGTGATGCCGTCCTTCGAGCGCGCATAGCAAAGTCCGCCGTCGCTCGGATACCACAGGTGATAATTACCATTTTCCTCGATGACACAGGAATAGTTATCAATTCCGCCGCGTTCCCATGCTTTGTCGGGAACAATCGTGTGTTCACCGGTCTTACGCGGCTGATGCACCACGAGTTCGACGTTGGATGCCGAGGCGAAGAAGCGGTCGTCGAGGAAAAGCTGACGCTGATTCCCAACTTCTAAGACTCCTGCGTCCGCCGCGTTAACCAATGCGGCTAAACCAATCAGGATTCTGAACATGAAACCAAAACTCTTCATGGCTTATCGGAAAATTGAAACGCGTAAAGTTCGGTGTTCTTCAAAGAAACACGCAGCCGCACGGGCTTGCCGGCCAGCGAACTGACGTCCGTCTGGCGTTTCCACTTCACGACGTGATTGATTTCATTCGCGGTGTGGATGATATCGCAATCGTCCAGCGCGAAGCCCGAAATCGGTTCGCCTTCCGCACCCTGGATCGCCACGCGCGCCCAACCGGTGGCGGTCGTGTTGATGTTCAACTTGAGACTGTTGCCGCTGAACTTGAGCGGCGGCGTGGTGAATTCTCCGCCGCGATAGTCCGCGTTGACGGAAACAAATCCATCCCGCCGCAACGCCACGCGGCTCAGGAAGGTCACGTCCTGCGTCGCGCCGAGCCCGGCGTCGGTGAGAATCTTTTTGTTGCTCTCGTTGCGATCCCAGCCGTGCAACCAGTCGGACGCGCGATAGTAGAAAAACATTTCGCGACCGCTCACGTC
>WBZT01000537.1_pt1 | contig 30245 bp, 33 predicted proteins | sample 5204241 | NCBI WGS metagenome assembly WBZT01 (sample SAMN12344358, study PRJNA552823) | activated sludge metagenome | biome: Activated sludge suspended growth; feature: Nitrification reactor; material: Wastewater; isolation source: activated sludge from nitrification reactor of wastewater... | reverse complement strand
CGGGAGCGACCACGCGTTCTGCTGCGACTGGTGTCGCGACACCTTCCTCGCCACGCCGGAGCGATTCACCGCCTGACGGCGCTCGTCGGCATCCGGTTCGAGCCGGCCGCCATCGCCCGAGCTTTCGGCGTGCCCGACCTCCGTGCGGTACTCGCCATTCCTTTCGGATCGCAGACGCCTGCGGGGATGCCCTCGTTGATCACATCGACGAGGGCGCCGTTCCGAGGGCGGCGCACCGTGGGTCCGCGCGACGTTCACAGATCGGTGGTTGCGAGTAGGCGGTCCTCGCCCGTCGAAGGGCGCATGCCGTCGGGCGCGGGAGGGTCGGCACTCGGCGGGGCCCTGAACCGCTGGTTCGTTGGTGGCGGGGCAGGATTTGAACCTGCGACCTTCGGGATGTGAGGTGCCTTCCGGCCATCCCGGCCGGTGCCGTCGGATGCCGATACTCCTGCAATTCCAGGGCTTCGGGCTCGCTGCCGCGAACAACGGCGAACGCCAAGGCCATGAGACCCGGGTTCTGGATACTCAGCGTTGGCCGGGCGGAGCCGTGCTCGCGCGAATGATCAGCTCCGGCGCGATGATCTGCTGCACCACGGTGTCATCCGCCCCGCCGACGAGGCTCAGGAGCTGGGTCAGGCAGCCGCTGGCGAGGGCCGAGAAGTCCTGTCTGACCGTGGTCAGCGCCGGGATCAGATAGGCAGCCACCGGGTCGTCGTCGTAGCCGACGACCGACACCGTCCCGGGCACGTCGAGACCAACCTCGTGCAGGGCGTGGAGTGCGCCGATCGCCATCGAGTCATTGGCGACGAGCAACGCGGTCGTGGCGTCGGGTGCTTCGAACGCGCCGCGGTCGATCAAGGAGCGAGTGGCCTCGACGCCGCTCGCCGCGCTCCAGTCGCCGCGCTCCACCGCTACCGGTTCGAGACCGTGCTCTACGAGTGCCGCGGTCCACGATTCCAGACGCTGGGTGGCGTCGTGCCACTCGTCCGGCCCGGCGACGAGGGCGATGCGGCGATGCCCTAGGCCGAGGAGGTGCTCGACGCCGAGTCGCCCTCCGGCGGTCTGGTCGATCGTCGTGAACGGCAGGTCGGACTGCGAGCGGGAATCGACGACGACGATCGGGATCCGTTCGCGTGCCTGGCGGAGCTGGTCGACCGGCAGGTCGATCGGCGCCAGGACAATGAGCCCAGCGACCCGCCGGGCCATGGCGATCACGTCGTCGCCCAGATCGGACGCGGTCGGCCCGGGGATATCGACGACCGACACCTCGTAGCCACGCTCGCGGGCCTGCGTCTCGATCTCGGTGAGCATCCGTCGCGGCCCGAACTGCTCGGTACCGATCGAGACCACCCCGACCGACGCCGGTCGTCCACTTGCCAATGCCTTTGCCGCAGCTGACGGGGCGAACCCGAGGGTGCCGATGGCCGCCTCGACGCGTCGCCGAGTGTCGGGACTGACAGGGCCGTTGCCGTTGACCACCCGCGACACGGTCTGATGCGACACTCCGGCGAGGGCCGCAACGTCCATCATCGTCGGCTGGCGCCGCCGCTCGGCGTTCGTGCTCATCTCGACGACCGTACCGGGGTGACGCCTGGGCAGCGGAGTCCTCCAATCTGCGTCCCAGCTCATCGACGCGGCGAAGGGTGGGGAGATGGTCGCCGGCACCGGGCCGACCCATCCGTATCGCGCATCCACCGCCACCATGTTCCCGTGCGCGGTACCGCTTGCAGGGAGGAAATGTGAGCGCTAACACTTGCCGGTCGAGCAACGCTACGGGGAGAGGTATCGGTGGGGCCTGCACGGTCGGGGTGGACTTCGGAACGTTGTCGGGGCCGCGCCCTGGGCACGAGCGTCGCCGAGCTCGGCACCCTGGGCCACGGCAACTCGCAAGGCGTGATCGACTCCTCGCTCCCATCGCGCAAACGCCTCGACGACCAGTGGACCATGCAGGACCCCGACGACTACCTGCGCACGTTCCGCAACGCGGTGCCGGCGCTTCCCGTCGGGCCAGCCATCGCCGGTGTCGAACACGTGCGGATCGATGCCTCCACCAGCCTCCGCTCGCTGCACAACGAGTTGCGAACGAACGAGGTGTACCACCTGCTGACCAACGGACTGACCGGGTGACCCGACGATGACGACCTCACTGACCACCACCACCCTCACCGTGCACCCCTCGTTCCCGATCGCCCCGGTCGACGAACGGATCTTCGGCGGGTTCCTCGAACACCTCGGCCGAGCCGTCTACGGCGGCGTATACGACCCGACGAGCGCGCACGCTGATGAGCACGGCTGCCGTCGCGACGTGCTCGACGCGCTGGCCGCGCTTCGGATGACCGCGATGCGCTACCCCGGCGGCAACTTCGTGTCCGGCTACCACTGGCGCGACGGCATCGGCCCCAACGACCAACGACCCACCGTCCGCGAACCCGCCTGGAAGAGCGTCGAGACCAACCACTTCGGCACCCACGAATTCCTTGACCTCTGCGAGCGCATGGGCTGGACCGCGATGCTGGCCGTGAACCTCGGCACCGGCACGCCCGAGGAGGCCGCCGACTGGGTCGAGTACTGCACCTCCTCCTTCGGCACACGCCTCGATAACGAACGCCGCGCCAACGGTCGCACCGAGCCGTGGGCGGTGCCCTTGTGGTGCCTCGGCAACGAGATGGACGGACCCTGGCAACTCGGCCACGCCCCCGCCCGCGACTACGGGACCCACGCCCAGCAGGCCGCGATGCAGATGCGTCTCGCGAACCCCGCCATCGAAACGATCGCATGCGGGTCGTCGATGGTCGACGCCACCACCTACGGGACATGGGACCGCGAGGTACTCGAAACGCTCGGCGACCAGGCCGACTTCTTGAGTCTGCACCGTTACGTGGGCAACATGGCCGCCGACCTCGACGACTACCTGGCTGTCGGCGTCGCGATCGACCGCCAGATCGCCGAAGCCGATGCCATCTGCCGGTCCGTGCAAGCAGCGACTCGCAGCGCGAAGCGTCCGTTCCTGTGTTTCGACGAGTGGAACGTCTGGTATCGCAACTTCGAGATGGACGGCGCCTGGAAGGTGGCGCCTCCCCTGCTCGAGGAGCACTACGACCTCGCCGACGCCCTCGTCGTCGCGCAGTTCCTCATGGCGTTCATCCGGCGGGCGGATGTGGTCAAGATCGCCAATCTGGCCCAGGTGGTGAACGTGCTCGCCCCGATGCTCACCCGCGGCGACGACCTGCTGCTCCAGTCGACCTACCACGCGTTCCGCATGATCTCCGAACGCCGCGACGGCATCGCCCTGCGGGTGGCACACGACGGGCCGACCCGCCCTTCGACCCACGGCACCGCCGCCGTCGTCGACGCGGCGGCCGTGCTCGGCGACGACGCCCTCCACGTCTTCGTCGTCAACCGCTCGGCCGACACGACCGCGCCAGTTCGCCTCCTGCTACCTGGTGGCGAGCCCGGAGTGCTTCGATCGGGCGAGCTGCTGTCGGCCGGCCACCACGACGCCGCCAACACGTGGGAACATCCCGACGTGGTCACGCCCCAACCGTTCTACGTCAACCGGACGACCGACGGCGAGCGCATCTGGGAACTCCCCCCGCACTCGTTCGCCGCGCTGACGTTCGAGCGATGATCGGGCCCGGAGTCACGCGTCGGCGGTTCATCGGCGGCATCGCTGCCACCGCGCTCCCGGCGGGAAGCGCGCTGAGTTCCGGATGCACGACCGACCACCCACGCGGTTCGGCGAGCACCTCGGCTCCGTCGACGACCACCACCACCACCACCACACCACTACCCGCACCGCCCGGGCCCGAAGCGTGGGCCGCCCGCTGGATCGAACCGGTCGACCCACCGGACGCGCCGGTAGCCCAGCGGCCGGCGTACCTGCTCGCCGGAGAGATGTGCCTCGACGGAAGGCCACGCCTCGCGATCCTCCACATCACGGCGCACGGCATCTACGAGGCGTTCGTCAACGGGAGGCGGGTCGGCGACCTCGAACTCACTCCCGGGTTCACCGCCTACCGCTCCCACCTCCACGTCCAGACCTTCGACGTCACCGACCTGGTCCGAGCGGGAGACAATGCCATCGGCGCCCTGCTCAGCGATGGATGGTGGCGGGGGCGAAGCGGCATCGTCCGGCAACCTGATGCCTACGGTCCCACCACTGCGCTCCTTGCGGAGCTGCACGTCACCGGCGCCGACGGCGAGACCCACTTCGGCACCGATGACAGATGGCGATCGACTCCGAGCCACATCGTGGGCGCCGACCTGATGGCCGGCGAGATCCACGACCTCCGCGCCGTCGTGGACGGATGGGCAGAACCCGGCACCGACCGTTCGAGCTGGACCCCGGTCACCCTCGCCGATCACGGTTTCACGACGCTCACCGCTCCCGTGGGTCCTCCGACGCGCCGCGTCCGGGAGCTGGCCGCGACCTCCGTGGTCGAACTGGCACCCGGGCGACACGTCGTCGACTTCGGCCAGAACAGCAACGGCTGGATTCGCCTCACCGACCTCGGGCCGGCGGGCACCGAGCTCACGATCACCCACGGAGAACTCCTCGACCCCGACGGCGACGTGACGCAGTCCACGCTCGCAAGGTCACCGCTGGAAGGATCCACCGGAGCGGGGGTCAGCTTTCAGACGGACCGGGTCACGTCCGCCGGAGACGACTCGGTCTTCGAGCCCCGACATTCGACCAAGGGGTTCCGCTACGTGCGGATCGAGGGCCACCCCGGACCGCTCCCCAAGGAGGCGATCACGAGCGTGGTCGTCCACTCCGACCTCGATCGCGTCGGCTCGTTCACCTGCTCCGACGACCGAGTCAACGCGCTCCAGGAAATTGCCGAGTGGAGCTTCCTGACGAACGCGTGCGAGATTCCCACCGACTGCCCCACTCGCGAACGAGCAGGGTGGGTCGGCGACTGGCAGCTCTATGTCGCCACCGCCGCCGAGCTGTTCGACGTCACCGAATGGAGCCGCCGTTGGCTCCGCGACCTCGCGGCCGACCAGTACGCGGACGGCAGCGTCACCAACATCGTCCCCGACCCCTCGCCCGAGAATGTCGGTTGGAAGTTCACCCACGGGGCGGCCGGCTGGGGCGACGCCGCCATCCACGTGCCGTGGGAGCTCTACCGCGCCACCGGGCGAACCGACGTGCTCGCCGAATCGTTCGGTTCGGCGCGTCGCTGGCTCGACTTCGTCCGCAACGCCGCGTTGTCGGGCCGTCACCCATCACGGATCGCCCGCAATCCGGTCGAACCGCCTCACGAGGAATACGTGTGGGACACAGGCTTTCACTGGGGCGAATGGCTGGAGCCCGGCGATCAGTCCGGAGCCAACGACGTAGCCCGCCTCATCAACGCCGACCACGGCATCGTCGCCACCGCCTACTACCGGCGCTCTGCCGACGAGCTCGCTCGCATCGCCGAGATCCTCGGCGACGGCAAGCAGCACGAGGAGTACTCGGCACTTGCGGCAGCGGTCCTCGATGCGTGGCGCACCGAGTTCCTGACCACTGAGGGAAGGCTGACCCAACCCAGCCAGGCCAATCTCGTCCGAGCTCTGGCCTTCGATCTGGTCCCCGACGAGATGCGTGCAGGGGTCGCCGCCGACCTCGTGGCGGCGATCCGCGACGCCGGGACCCACCTCGGGACTGGCTTCCTGGCGACACCGTTCCTGTTGCCGGTCCTCGCCGAAGCGGGCCATCTCGACGTCGCCTACGAATTGCTCTTCCAGCGCGGCGAACCGTCGTGGATGCACATGTTGGACCTCGGTGCCACCACCGTCTGGGAGCAGTGGGACGGGGTACGCGCCGACGGCTCCACGGTCGAGTCGCTGAACCACTACAGCAAGGGCGCTGTCATCTCGTTCCACCGCCGCTACATCGCCGGCCTGCAGATCATCGAACCCGGCTACCGATCGTTCCGGGTCGCGCCGCGACCCGGTGGAGGCATCACCTCGGCGTCGGCACACCACGTCTCGCCGCACGGTCGCATCGAGGTGAGCTGGCAGACGAACGACAACGGAGGGCTCATCAACGTGACGGTCCCGTCGGGCACGACGGCGACGATCGCTCCGCCCGGCGGAGGAGAACAACAACTCGGTGCCGGTACCCACGCCGTGACTTGGAAGGACAGCTGACCCAATGACGGCGACGGACTTCGATCTCGACGACCCGACGCTTCTGTTCCGAGACGACGTCCTCGACGACCCCCGCCCGCTGTACGCCGAGCTGCGGAGACGTGCTCCGGTCTGGCGGCTGCGCGACCGGAACGTGTACCTCGTCTCCGACCCGGCACTCATCCGAGACGCTGTCGCCCGCACCGACGACTTCTCCTCGAACATGGTCAGCCTGATCCACCGCGACGCCGGTGGCGCCGCTGCAACCTTCACCATGCTCCCCTACGGCGACGCCAACAACGTCCTGGCGGTCGCCGACCCGCCCGACCACACCCGTCACCGGAAGCTGCTCCAGGCCCACCTCAGCCCTGCCGCCGTCACCGATCTCGAACCGGCCATCCGCGCCCTCACCCACGAACGACTCGCGCCGATCATCGCCGCCGGGCACGGCGACGCCGTAGCGCAGCTCGCCGATCCGATTCCCGCAGCGATGATCTGCGAGCTCCTCGGATTGCCGACCGCTGACGCCGATGAGCTGATCCCTCACGTGCTCGGCGTCGGCCGCCTTCTCGACGGACTCGCCGACGAGGACGGGATGGCGCGAGCCGGCCTTGCTGCGCTCGGACTCGCGACGTACGCGTCGGCGAAGCTCGACGTCCAACGGTCCCGACCCGCCGGTGAACGCTCGCCACTCCTCGGCGCGACCATCGATGCGATCGAGGCCGGCGAGATCACCAACGATGAGGCCGTCGGGATGCTGATGCAGCTGTTCACCGCCGGGACCGAGACCACCCAGAGCCTCACCGCAACCACCATTGAACTCCTCGCACGCGATCCGGCACCGCAAGCGGCGCTCCGGTCCGAGCCGAGCGCCATCCCCGCTGCCCTCGAGGAGATCCTCCGGCTCGACGGGCCGTTCCAGTTCCACTACCGCTGGACCCCGCACGACACCCGCCTCGGCGACCGTGCCATCCCCGCTGCCAGCACGGTGCTGCTCCTGTGGTCCGCCGCCAACCAACCCGTGGACGGCGAGGTCGACCGATCGACCGACGACCGACCGGCGCCACACTTCGCGTTCGGACGCGGGATCCACTTCTGCATGGGCGCCGCCCTCGCCCGGCTCGAGGCGCGCGTCATCATCGAGGTTCTCCTCGCGGCGACCGAGTCGTTCGTCCTCGATCCCGACCGCCCGCCCACACGACGGCCGAGCATCATGCTGCGCCGTCACGCAACGCTCCCGATCCTCGCCGTCGGAGGGGCCCAGCCCAACGGCTGAGTCCCGCTTCGAGGCACACGGAGCGTCGGCACGCCGGCTCGATCAGCTGACCCCGGGAACCACAACGGCGGGCCGGAAAGCCCGCCGCTATTGGACTGAGTTGGTGGCGGGGGCGGGAATTGAAACTGCGACCTTCGGGTGATGAGTCGTGCTTCCGGGCTATGCCGGTCGGTGCCGTCAGGTGCCGAGACGCCTGTGTTTGCAGGGGTTCCTGCTTGGCGCCCCGTGCCGCCTGGTCCTGCGGATAGCACCTCGTGACGGGCCGTTCGTTCGAATATCCAGTAGACGCATTGTCCAGACTGATGAGTTGTCTACAACAGACAACTCACCGATCTACACATGTCTGCCGTAACCTGTTCACATGGCTCGCCCAGCGATCCCCGAAGCGACCCGGCAACGGCTCGACGCCACCGTCGCTCGGCTGCGCGTGCTGCTGCCAGCAGGTTGGGACGTTGACGTCACGGGCCGCTCCCGCGAGACGGGCACCTTCTCGGTGACCAGCAACGGTGACACGGGAACGCTCGAGGTGATCGTGCGCAAGCGACTCGACCCGCGCGGCGTGCCCGCCCTTCCCGACGCCGACGGACCGTCCGTCGTCGCCGCACCGTGGGTAAGTCCCCGAACCCGTGAGCTGCTCACCGCCCGCGGCATCGGCTTCGTCGATGACACCGGCAACGTCTCGGTGGAGCTAGCGCGCCCGGGACTCGTCATCCGTATCGCTGGCTCCGATCGGGACCCCAACCCCGAGCCGACCACCGGCCCGAACCTCCGCGGCCCGCGGGCGTGGGCGCTGCTTCGCACCATCGCAGAGGTCACCCCGCCCTACGGCGTCAAACAACTCGCCGGTGCGGTCGGAGTCGACACCGGCTACGTGTCGCGGGTCCTCAAGGTCCTCGCCGACGAGCTGCTGATCGAACGCGAGCCCAGAGGGCCGGTCGCCTCAGTCGACTGGGAGGGCGTCCTGCGCAAGCTCGCCACCACGTACTCCCTGTTCGGCTCCAACGAGACCAGCACCTGGGTGGCCTCTGGTGGTCCCGACCAGCTCATCGACGACCTCTCCACACGGAATGTGGGACGCTGGGCGGTCACCGGCTCGTTCGCCACCGCTGCCCTTGCTCCGGTCGCCGCACCCGTGCAGGCGGCGATCTACACCGACGATCCCGAACGACTCGCCAAGGCGGGGCGGCTCCTCCGGGCCACTACCGGTGCGAACGTCGTACTCGCCGAGCCCTACGACGACATCGTCTTCACCCGCACCCGTTCCGCTGGCAAGGTTCTCTACGTGTCGGTCGCCCAAGCAGCCGTCGATGCCCTCAGCGGCCCGGGCCGGATGTCCGCCGAAGGCGACGCGCTGCTCGACTGGATGCGCCGCGATCCCCGACGCTGGAAAGCCGACGCGCTCACCGCGGACGCCGCGCGGTGAGCGACGCGGAACCTCGGATCGAGTACGTCGAAGCACGACGCGTCCTGCTCGACGCGCTCGACGCCATGCGAGCCCACCTCGACGCGCTCGTCCTCGTCGGCGCCCAGGCCGTCTACCTCCGAACACAGGACCGCCTGGCGGGGTACCAGGCGTTCACCACCGACGCCGACGTGGTCCTCGACCCCGCCAGGCTCGGACCGATCCCACCGCTCGGCCAGGCCATGGAAGGCGCTGGCTTCACCCTGACCGACGAGCCAGGCATCTGGGAGGCACGATTCTCCCGACCGGGTGTCGAGGACGAGATCGTCGTGCCCGTCGATCTGCTCGTCCCCGAGCAACTCGCCACAAGGGCCGGCCGCCGGTCTGCCCGCCTCCCCGGCGCGCACGGCAAGGCAACCGCCCGCAAGATCGCCGGACTCGAAGGCGCAGTCGTCGACAACGACCCGATCGAAATCACCGCCGTCGACCGCACCGACCCGCGACGTGTCGCTGTGAACGTCGCCGGACCCGGAGCGTTGCTCGTCGCCAAGGCCCACAAGCTCGGCGAACGCCTCGCCACTCCGGACCGACTCCAGGCCAAGGACGCCGGCGACGTCTACCGACTCTTCGACGCCGTTGACGTCGACGCCATGGCCGCTCTGATCCGCCGGCTCTTCGCCGACGACCGGTCTGCCAGCGCCACGACCACTGCCCTCGGCTACCTCGCTCGGTTGTTCCGCACTCCCGCGAGTCCAGGCACGCAGGTGGCCGTCACAGCGCTCCGCGGGACCCTTCCCGAGGCAACCGTCACCGCGATCATCACCGGCTACACCCAGGACCTCCTGGGTCAGCTCGATGCACGGTGAGGACCACGACCGGCGAGAACAACTCGCTGCCCGCGACCGTCGCCACCGTCCAAGCCCGGGAGGACCCCGCGAGGAGCCCGGGCCCCCACAACCAGCCCGCCAGCACGAAGAAGGTCCGGAATGCCTGGGGGTTCCGGACCTCTCGATGGCGGCGGGGTTAACGAAACCGTCCGTCGCCAGTGCTGGTGCGGGTCTCCGGGGCCAGCCGTCGAGCCGGGCACACATTTCGCCCAGCTTGCACACGATTGTCGGCGGAAGATGGGCTCCCGTTGCGGGACGCCAGACAACACCGCCGTGGTCACGCCCCGGGGTGCCGTGCCGGTCTTCTTCGTATCGCGGAGGCGGGCGACCTCCAGGCGTGTCCATTCGGACCCCAAGTCCTCACGCCATGGCGGCCGGCAGTCGAGGATCGTGATCGCCCGTCCGTCGACGTCCATCTCGACACGCATCTCGCTGATGTTCTTGCCGATCACCTCGTTCCGCCTCGCCACCCATCGACGAACCCGAGCAATGTCAGTCTCAGGCAGCGACATGCGAACGATCCTCGAGCACAGTGGACAACCTTGGGCATCGCCGAGCGACCGGCAACCTCTGCCGACACTCAAGGCGGCCATAGCTTTGAGACCATGGGTGGATTCAGCGTTGCAGCGATAGACGTCGGCGCACTCAAGAACACCGGGTGGTGGCACCACTCGCCGTCCGGCGAGACCACGAGCGGTCGAGACCTCGATTCACTCGTCGACGTCGTCGTGGCTGACCTTGGCCGCCGCACGCCCGTCGCACTCGGCTTCGAAGCCCCGCTCTTCATCCCACGCCCCGCAAGCGCCGAACAACTGAACCGCCAGCGAGCGGGCGAGCGCGGCCGACCGTGGTGCGCTGGCGCTGGCACGGGCGCACTGGCTCTCGGCCTACAACAGAGCGCCTACGTCTTCGACCGCATCGCCCAACACGCACGACCCCGTGTGACGTTCGACCTCGAGGCCATCGAACGTGGAGACGCCGACTTGCTCGTGTGGGAGGCCTTCGTATCCGGCAAGGCCAAGAACCGAGCCGCCGAAGACCCGCACGTGGACGATGCTCGGCTGGCCGTTACGGAGTTCGTCGCACGACACCGCACCGGCGTCGTCGCCTCCGACGTGCAGGATACCGAGGTATCCAACCTCGTGGCGGCGAACCTCCTCGCGTCCGGCCTTTCCCCGGATATCGCTCTCCTGCATCGACCGTGTTTGGTTGTCCGTTCACCGGATCGGCCAACCGACGCCTGATGGGTGCAGCGCTGCCCCGTGCTGCGCAGAACTCCCGTGTGGTGGGCCCAGGACCAAGCGGTCGCCCGAATCGCCACCGGGAAGGGGCAAGACGGGCACCCCGTGCATCGAGATCGGCCGCGCCCTCCGCGTCCCCCGCTCCAAACTCGAACGACTCCTGGGCCGCCCTGCGTGAAGGAGACCGTGGCCCATAAGCAGTACCTGGTTGGCACTGTTTATGAGATGCCTGGGAAGTACTGGAATGCGCTCATGGATGCCGCGGTCGACAACGGTGGCTACGTGACGCCCAGCCTCGTGGCCCCGCACGGCGTACCGGCCGTCGAGCTACGCAAGATGGTGTCGCTCGGCACGTTGCAGGCAGCCGCGCTGGGTGTCTACCGGATCCCCTCGTTGCCGTGTCCCGTCACCGAATGAACGACGCCACCGACCAGTCCTCGTGTCCGGGGTCCTTGCGGTGTGAGCTCCTGGGTGTGAGTTTACTGTGAGATCCCTGGAACGGCAGAAGGTGTCGCCGAAGCGAGACCCCTTCTGAACAGGTGTTTTCTTGGTGGCGGGGGCGGGATTTGAACCCGCGACCTTCGGGTTATGAGGTGCCTCCGGGCAATCCTGCCTGGTGCCACCAGGTGCCGGGAAGGCTGCAATTCCGGCGTTCTCGGGTGTCGGCCCGTGCTGTCCCATCCGCCCTGTGACGACCACTGACGGAGTGTCCGTTAGAAGCGTCGTTAGAAGCCCGTGGCCCCTTGCGCAACTTCGCCTCACACGTCAGATACGGAACAGTCGTTCCATATCTGCTTGGTAGTCAAGTAGGATGCCACCGTGGACTTCGTGCGACCGATCGAGGCCATCGTGCCGGGTGCCCAGGGTCGCGTGCTCGCGGTGTTGGCCGAGACGACCGCCGAGCTCAACCTCCGGACCATCGCCAAGCTGGCCGGCGTGAGCATCGCACAGGCGTCGCGGGTACTGCCGGGGTTGGTCGAACTCGGCGTGGTCGAGCGTCGAGAGGTGCCGCCCTCGTCGCTGTTCCGGCTGGTTCGCGAGCACGTCGCCTCCCGGGCGGTGTTGGCTCTCGCCCGGTCGACCGACATCGTCCTCGATGAGATCGGTCGCCTCGCCGGTGCCCTTCCTCGACCACCCGCGAGCGTGATCGTCTTCGGTTCGTTCGCCCGCGGCGAGGCGGGTCGTGACAGTGACGTCGACATCTTGGTCGTGCGTCCCACCGAGGTCGACGAGGACGACGACGCCTGGGCCGAGTCGCTCGAAGCCTGGCGTCGCGACGTAACTCGGCTCACGGGCAATCCCGTCGAGGTGCTCGAAGTCAGCATCGACGAGGCCGCAACAAAGGTCACTGGCCGAACCCAGCTCTGGTCCGACATCCGACGCGACGGTCGGGTCGTGCACGGCCTCGACCTCGATCAGTTGAGGACGGTGCGAAGTGGCTAGACCGATGCGCACCAAGCCGGTGTCGGCTGCACAGGTCCGCTCCTACGCCGCCAAGGCCGAGGAGTTCGCCGAGGCAGCGGTCAGTGATCTCGCAGCCGGCCGGAGTATCGCAGCGACAAGCCTGGCGATCCACGCCGGCATCAACTCGGCCGACGCGGTGTGTGGTGCCAGGCTCGGCAAGCGGGCCGCCGGCGAAGATCACGACCAGGTGCTCGAGCTGCTCCGCCAGGCCGGGCCCGATGGCGCCGCCGTCGAACGGGAGCTGCGACGCCTCCTCCCGCTCAAGACGAAGGCCGAGTACGAGCCGGACGACATCGCGCCCTCGGTCGCCACGAAGGCCGTCGAGCGAGCCCAGCGCTGCGTTGGGATCGCGGTCCGAGTTGCCGCCACGACGCGTTGACGACTCGGAAGCGATCGTCCTCCGGATGCGCGCCTTCAGTGACCGGTGTCGGCCAGCACTGCGGCGCCCCACTGGTCGATGAAGGCCGGCGAGCCCGACCGGTCGAGGACCGAGAGCACCTCGGCCCAGGTGACGCCTCGGCCAGCAGCGGTATCGATCCGGCTGCGGGCCAGGTAGGCGAACTCGCCGTCGAAGCCCAACAGTTCGCTGACGAGGTACCGCTGCACCTCGGTCTGGGACACGTACGGGATCCCACGCCGACGAAAGATCGCTTCTCCTTCTCGTTCGACGGGTACGACCCCTCCCCCGAGTCCCACTTCGCCTCGATGCAGAGCACCTTGCCGCTCGGTGTCCGCAGCACCAGGTCGGGCTTCACGTTGAACGCCCACTTGAACACGCACGCCCGACGGAACTCCTCGTCGTCCCCGATCATCGGGTCGAACTTCGCCACGCTCCAGTTGCCGGGCGACTGGAGGTAGATCGACGATGGCTTCGGCACCGCACCGAAGTGCGTGTTGAACTCCAGCGGCGAACACGCGCGGAGAGCCTCGCCGTCAGCGGGCTGGAGGGCGTCGAGGATGGCCGTGCGGAGCGTGTCGGGGCTCGCAGTTCGGCTGTGATGGCTCCAGAGGTCCCGGAGGTAGGTCCACTCCACGCAGACCTCCACCTCGGGGAGGTCCGCGGGCTGCCAGTCGAGGAGGCGGGCGAATGCCTCGACGTTGCCGGGCCCGGTGAGCAGCCCGAACAGGATCGCTACGGCGTTGCGCTCCTCCCGGTTGAAGGTCCAGAACGGACCGGGAGCGGGCAGCGACCGGGTGAGCGGGGTGGGTTCCATGGCAGCTCCTTCGTGTCGCCCGACGGTCGGGCGGGGCGTGATGCCGTCATCAGTTCCGCGCAGGGTAGGTGCGACCCCCGACAACCCCCGCGACGCACCGGTCGAATGGGCGCGAGCTCAGCCCCAGTCCGCCGTCCACTCCCCCGCCTCCCCCTGGCAGTCTGCCCGCGCCCGGCGCCCGGTCGCTCCATACACGAGACCCGACCTCGTCTCGTCGGTCTGGGCGCGGCTCATCGGACAACGCGCTACTCGTCGGACTCCTCGTCAGCAGCCGCATGGTCGAGCCGGTCCAGGATGTGACGGTCTGCGTCCCCCACGGCCGCGTCCACGGCCGCCTCAACAGCGTCGACATCGAGAGGCTCGCCACCCGCTGCGCCGTACTTCTCCATCAGCCACCGCTCTGGGTATGCGTGGTCGGCAGCAACGATTGTCCGCCTCACCATGTGGTAGTTCGTGGCAGCGCCGAGGCCAACGCCAAGAACCGGCAGGCCTTTGGCGAGACTTCGCTTCGCTGTGTCGAGCATCAGAGCGCCATAGATACGCAGCATCATCCTGTAGAGGGCCCCGCTACTGAGTTCCTGGACGGTGCGTCTCGCCGCGAGGTCCAGTGCAAGCTGTCGGACTTGGAAAAGAGCGTTCGCCTTTGCAGCATCTGCAGCGAGAGTGCCCGCAAGCAGCTGGAGCATCATCGCCCGTTCAGCCGGTTGTCTCGGGTCATAGCCATAGTGCGCGCCGACGTACGCGGCGCCCTGGATCGAGCCGACCGACACCGCGGCGGAGTCGGAGAGGATGGCCAGCGCAACAACCCCGGCTGCTGGCAGCGCTCCCATGCCTCCAGTGGAGGCTCCGGCGGAGGTGGCGCCACCGGCGACGAGTCCGGCTGCCGCGCCGTGCCCGGCTGCTAGGACAGCTCGCTTCTTGGCGTTCTTCGGAGCCCGCTTGTCGAGAATGGCTAAGTCAAAGTGGCGGAGGTCGGCGTAAGAGGTCGCCTCGACGGTCAGGCCCTTGGTGACCCGTTCGAGCACCTTGCGCTCTTTGATCGTCGACTCAGTTACGTCCATCGCAATGTCGAATCCGCCCTTGATCGCTGAAGCCAGCGCCGTCTCGAGCGCTTCATTGCCAGGGACCTTCTGCCAGAGCCCGGCGGCCCGCTGTGCCACGTGAGTGGCGCCGTCCCGAACGGGCTCCGGGAGCCTCGCAGCGAATCCTCTCACCGCCGTCGACCGCCACGACTGAATCTCTTCCCACCGAGCGCTCTCGTACGAGTCCATTCCTAGGGGCCTATCCGACATCCCGCTTCTCCTCACTCAAGCCGATGTCCCTGACGAGCCGACCCCCGCGAGGGGAAGGTCACCCGAGCGAGGCCGCCGGCGACTCGACAAGATCCTGCACCCGATCTGGAGACCAGATCAGTTCACTGATCTGACGGTACAGGTGCTGGCGGGACTCGATCGCGTCTTGGTCAAAGTCCTTCACGGCGGTGAACGGCAGACCGGTCCGGGACACAAAGGCGAGGAAGCCAGGGTTGTTCTGGTCGCAAAGCGGATGGAGGCTCCGGGCCAAGATGTTCTGCCCCGTGTAGTGCTCGACCTTCTGCTCGTAGGGCTGGTCCTGGAAGCTGGCGTTGTACCCCTTGGGCAGCAGAACGAGGCCACCGAGGCGGTTCCGGACGCGCTGGAATTCATCCTCGGACCGATACTCGGGGTGTCGGTCGTAACGATCTGCCAAAACGTGCTCGATCTCGAATCGGCTTGGTGGCCATGCCGATGAGGAGGCGCTCGGTCTCCATCATGTCGGGGGTGGTCCAGCGTTGCTGGTCGGTGGGGATGGGTGCGCTTCGGCCGTCGGCCCGGCGGATACGTTCGGAGCCGGGTTCGACGAGGGCGATGACGCTGCGGGAGCGGAGGTAGTCGTCGGAGAGCACAACGACATCGTCGACGGACGCTCCGGAAGTGAGGCGCTCGCAGATGTGGCGGATGACGTCTCGGCGGTTGAACGTGGCCCGATGTGCGGTGAGCCCGTTTGGTGCGTCGAGCCGCAGGTACAGGGAGTCCGTGCTGATGCTGTCTCGAGACGGCGCCTGCCGGTCGGTCCGGTCGCAGAGTCCGTCGAGTGCCGCCGGGTCCAGCCCGAACCGTGCGGCCCGTTCGATCCAGCCGTCCTTGAGCACCGGGTACGGCACGGTGGTGTCCTTGGCCGAGCGGGTGGCATAGGTGGCGATCTGGGCGGCGTGGCCGCCGTAGCTACCGACCTCGGCCATCCGCTCGACTATGTCTCGGCGCCGTCGGGAGAAGTGGTCGATCACCCGCCGGGGGATGCCGGCGAGATCGGCGATCCCGTTGCGGACCGGTTCCCACTCGACGCCGAGGCGTCCGGTCAGCTCGGCCCGAAGGTGGGCTTCGTAGAGGAACCCGGCGGTCCGGGACCAGGCGTAGAGCTGTCGTCCGTCGAGGGTGCTCCACCGACCGTCGGTGGTCGAGCGGGTGAGGTTTGCGACCACCACGTGGGTATGGAGGTGTGGGTCGCCCGAGCGTGATGTGCGGTGTCGGAACGCCGCGGCAACGAACCCATCGGCCGCTTCCACCCGGACACCGCCCCTTCCGCGTCGCACCCGACACGCTTCAGCTTCGAGGACAGCGAGCGCGGCATCGACCGCCGAGTCGTGCGCAGAGCGGACCTGGCGGCGAACCTCGTCGGAACCGAGAGCGAACATCAGGGACACCGACTTGGGCGCGTTGAACGTGCAGTCGAAACCGGGCATCCGCTTCGCGGCTTGTCCGGCGAGCAGTGGGCGGCCCGACTTGTCGTGCCCGTCGAGCACTCGTCGAAGCGCGGTGCCGGTGACCTCACCTTCCAGGCCGAGCTGAGCGGAGCCGGCGCCAACCCACCGGCCGGGGACTTCGCCGGCGCCGAGGTAGTACTCCTCGGCGCCTCGGGCGACGGTGTCGAGGTAATACTCGGCGCCGCCGGCGATGAGCTTGCCGATGCTCAGCACGGCGCCCACCCCCGGGCGGACCGGACGGCACGACCGACCGGGGGCACCGATGGTGCAAGTGCGTCGGAGTCATTCGGGAGGTCGAACGAGATGTCGTGTCCCGGGGTCATGACGCTTCCGGGAACAGCGTCGGCTGGGTGTCGGCGGGTCGCCGACGAGCCGAAGGTCGGCGCTGCACAGGCCGTCGTGTGGGTGCCTGGAGTTGGACGGGGTCAGCAGCCGTGGCTGGCTCGAAGGCCACCTGGGGTTCCACGTGACGGAGCGGCCCACCGGCGAGGCGTTCGAGCTCCCGAGCTGGGACCCGCAGCAGTCGCCCGAAGCGCACGACCGGGAGGCCCTCGGCGCCGCCCGTCGACTCCCACCGCTTGGCCAGCAGGTAGGCAGCGGTGCGGCCAATCCGCAGCACCCGGGCCGCTTCTTCGACGGTGAGGAACGACGGCGCCGCCGGGTTGGCATCGCTGGATGGTTCGGCACGAGATGACATGCCCCCGTAGGCCCGTCGAGCAGCCGGAACTTCGCGGACACACCTCACGCTTGCCATGCGGGATTCGTGCCCGCATGATGAGTGCCGGCCTCGTTGACACCGAAGGTCACGGCGCACGCCGGCCCGCCCACAACGGCCGACCTCCCCTCCCGCCTCGAGCGGGACCGCAGCCACCCGCGGGTGGCCGGAAGGAGGACCGATGCGCGGTCACATCGCCCGCAAGGGCAACAGGTACTACGCCGTCGTCTACGAGGGCATCGACCCCGCCACCGGCAAGGGACGCCACCGCTGGTACCCCGGCGGGGCGACCCGCAAGGATGCTGAGCGGGTGCTCGGCGATCTCGTCAAGCGGATCCACGACGGCGACTACCAAGCGCCCGAGCGGATCACCGTCGCCGAGTACCTCACCGAGCGGTGGCTCCCGCTGCGACGCCGCCAGGTCCGACACAGCACCCACCGCTCCTATACGGCGAACACCCGACTCCACGTCGTGCCCTACATCGGCCACATCCCACTGCAGCGCCTCACCCCCGACGACCTCGACGGGCTCTACGACCAGCTGCTCACCAGCGGGCGACGCAACGGCGGCGGCGGGCTCTCACCGAAGATGGTGCGCAACATCCACAACATGCTGCGCAAGGCCCTCGCCGACGCCTGCCGCAAGGGCACCCTGCAACGCAACGTCGCTACCCTCGCCGACCCACCCAAGCCCGGCCGCGACACCAACATGCGGGTCTGGACCGCCGAGCAGCTCCGCCAGTTCCTCACCGAGATCGGCGAGCACCGAATGGCCGCCGCGTTCCACCTGGCCGCCCACACCGGCATGCGGCGAGGCGAGGTGCTCGGGCTCACCTGGCGAGACGTCGACCTCGACGCTGCCCGCCTCTCGGTGCACCAGGCCGTGATCACCGTCGAGTACCAGGTCACCGTCGCCGACGTGAAGACCGGAACCGCCCGCCGCACCATCGACCTCGACGAGCGCACCGTCGAGGTGCTCCGGGCGTGGCGCACCGAGCGAGAGCGCGAGGCGGCGCTCATCGGAGCGACGGTGAGCGAAGACGAGACCGTGTTCGCCCGGCCCGACGGCGAACTGACCCACCCCGACTACTTCAGCCAGGTGTTCGACCGTCACTGCGCCGGCAGCGAGCTGCCCCGCATCCGGTTCCACGACCTGCGCCACACGCACGCCACGATCCTGCTGAAGGCCGGCGTCCCGGTGAAGGTGGTCAGCGAACGCCTCGGCCACAGCAGCCCGGCATTCACCATGACCGTCTACCAGCACGTCCTCCCCGGCATGCAGGCTGACGCCGCCCGCAAGTTCAGCGAGGCGGTGTACGGCGGTGGGAGCGACCTCACCTCGAGGTCGCTCCCACCATCGAGCTAGCGCGTGCGCCGACCCTTCGGGGTCTGCGAGAGCGCGCTCGCCGCAGCCGCCTTCGCCGCCTTCGAACTCGAAGAGCTAGCGAGGACGCGACCGGCCGCTGACGCAGCCGCCTTGCCCGTCTGCCTCTGGTTCTTCGCCATAACACATCACCTCCTTCCCGCTTCGGTCTTGGCAGCGGACCCGGTGATGGCCGAAACTCCAGGTGCAACCCAGTGACGGCCTCGCCGTTCAGCTACCGCTGGACACCGGCCCAGCTGAAGCACTTCCCATCCTACTTCCCAATCCGAGGAATGGGAAGTAGGATGGGAAGCATGATCGACGAACCCTTCGGCATTGCCGTACCATCGACTCCTCTGAGCGACTCCCCACTAGCCTTCGTCGTTGCGCAGGTCCGGTTCCCGCTCGTGGTGTCGATCGCCGACGAGGCCTTCATCGGACCCTTCCAGGAGCTCATTCGAGCCACCTACGGAGACCTTCGGAGGGAGGAGGAGGCTCAAGTGCTCCTCGGCCCTGACGGAGTGCGGACGGTCAAGGGTGGCGTGGTCTGGAGATTCTCCGACGAGCCAAGCGGGTGGGAGGTGGCGCTAGCTCCGGAGTTTCTTGCCCTAGCCACCAGCCGCTACACAGACAGAGGCGACTTCCTGGCGCGGCTCAAACAGATCGTCGAGGCACTCGAGACCTGGCTACGCCCCTCACGAGCTCGTCGTCTTGGCGTTCGCTACATCGACCGAGTTCAGAAGCCGGAGCATCTTGCGCGACTCCGCGACCTCGTACGACCTGAGGTCCTCGGCCCTTTCGGCGTTGCACGACCAGAGACCGTCGAGCTGAGCAACTCACTCACGGAGGTCAACTACTCGTTCTCCGACCAGTCAGCTCTGAAGGCTCGGTGGGGCTACCTTGAACCAAGGACAACCTTCGATCCTGCGATCGCTCCCGTTGACGACGCATCCTGGGTCTTGGACCTAGACGCATCGCACGGAGAACGAGAGTTCGACTCCGCAGCAATCGTGGATCAAGTGCAACTCTTCAGCGACCGGATCTACCGCTACTTTCGGTGGGTTGTCACCGACGACTTCCTCACGTCCCACGGAGCCGCCGCGCTGTGACCACCTCAACTTCGCCTTTCCGCGCCCCTTTAGAGGCAGGCGTCCGGGTGCTCCTACCGCTCACCTGGTCCGCTGGATGGACCGGGACAATCGACCACATCGGGCTGATTCAGGCCGATCTCATGAACCTCGACCTTCAGACAGCCTGGACGTGCGCCTTCGCTACCCCGGCGCCAACTGCGGCCGAAGAGGTCGCTCGTCTCCGCGATGCCATCAGTGACGCAGCCGGATTGACCAAACAGGAAATCGCGAGGGGTATCGGCGTTGACCGGCGATCGCTATCTGGATTCGTCACGGGAGAGATACGACCCACAGCAACTCGGTTGCGAGCCCTTCAGGCACTCGCTGATGCTGCGACCTGGGCAGCCTCAAGGTACGGCGCTCGAGCGCGTGATGTACTCAGCCACGACGCGGGAGCAGGCAGTGCACTCGACATGCTCGCCGGAGGTCGAACTGATGTCTTCGCCGACCTGGAAGCGGCGGCAGCATCGCTGGGCCTCGTGAGACGTGGAGAGGTCACTACCCGCAGTCGTCGAACTGGCCGGCCCCCGCTCTACCTGGAGGCCCGGGAAGCGTGGGCAGATCGGGTTGATCAGCCCGCTCAAGGCGGAGAGGTCCGGAACCAGTCGGTTTACGAACAAGACCTGTCGGAAGCACTGCCGAGTCCGGCCCACCAGCAACCACGACGTCGTCAGATCTAGTCCGAGATTCCGGCGACCATGCTTATCCCTGCAAATGGGCCACTCAACCAAGGCGATATTCTCATCGCACCGGTCGCGCGGGTGAGCGCTCGCGACTTCTTTGTTCCTGATAGGTGGGACCGTCTCGATCAAGACGAACACACTGTGGACCGGAGTCGGACCGACGGCGACAGCGTTTTCGTGTCATCTGGACGTGCCATCGTAATGGTCACCTCCCACGACTGTCACCACGACAAGGAGTGGAACACAAGGCGACGGAAGCTCATTCGCGAGGGACTGGCCGAGGATGAGGCCGAGCGCATTGCCGAGTCCGACGACACGCTTGATCGACACTTCCATGCAAGCCCACTCGTCCCGGTGTCTGACTTCCCCGCCGACGAGCATGGGAACCTACGAGCTGGTCGGGTTGTTGGCTACTTCCCGGTGCCCGCTTGCCCCGACGGCGCATTCCCTGAGAGCGTGGTGGATCTGACTTACCGCTGCACGATCGACAAACGCGCAATCTCCAACCGCCGGTGGTGCCTCAACGCAGCATCGCGGGACAAGCTTCGATATGCCATCGCAAGATTCGACTCGTTCCGATCGCTGGATGTTGGCGAGAAGATTGAGGCCGCCATCGGGCGCACGATCACCGACGTCGCGGTGGACACCTCGAACAGGCTTGCGGTAGCGATCTCGCTCGACGACGGTTCGGTCCTCCACCTGGTTCAGCCACCTGGTGAACCAGACCCCTCTGGTCGAACAGCGATCTGATGGCGCGTCACCAATGGACCAGTCGCTGGTTCGCTGAAAGGCTAAGCGCCGCCAACCGCCGCCTTCTCCCGGATGGCCAGATCCTCGCCCCCGGCCTCCCCTTGAACATCGCCGCATGACCCACGGCAGCGTCAGTTGTCCCGAAGAAGCCTGGTGTGTCACGCAAGGGCCACGTGAGCGGCACTCCCTCCGTGACGGCCGAGGAGGGCAACCCCGGCCGTAGCCATCGCCGCTGCGAGGTCGGCGGCCCGGCCTCCGTTAGAAGATCCGTTAGAAGCCGGGTCGAACGATCCGACCCGCCAGAACGAGGAGGCCCGGAATCCCTGGGGATTCCGGGCCTCTCGATGGTGGCGGGGGCCCGAGTCGCGCGTTGACTGCAACGCTCGTGCTAGATCCCCGGTAGTCCACATTCCAAGTCCCGGAGTTGCTCCCGGACTTAGTCCCAGGGGCACTCCCGAAGGGCTCCGTAGACCTCGAAGTTCACGACGACATGCCACAGCGCGGCTCCACCCACGACTACCCTTCGCCGTGTGCCGTACACAGCGCCTCGTGCAACACTCCGCACCAGCGGATGGGTGACCGGGGGCCCTGCCCTCCCGTACGGGCTGCAGAAGCGGCACTTCGAGCAGGCCGTCGAGGATCTGTACGACTACCTCCAGACCATCAACACGACCCTGGTCGAGCATCTCGGGCTCGACTGGCAAGAGCACATCGTTCGGCCTGCAGCCGTTTCAAACGTGATCTCCGACTTCATGCAGGCGTCCTTGGCTCGACACGTTCCGGGGCTCGTTGTGAATACTGGCCACAACGGTCACCCTGACCTGATCCCGCCAAACACCTACCCGAACGACGCAGTCAGAGCGGGAGACGAGGGCGTGGAGATCAAGTCGACCAGGGGATCGGTCGCAGACACCCATGGCGCGCGAAGTGGATGGGTATGCCAATTCAACTACTGGGTCGATCCGGAGCCAGTGCGCGCAAAGCGGCACCCGACGATGATCACGAAGATTTTGCTCGCAAAGGTGGGCGAGGAGTTGTTCCGGCGTAATGAGCGGCAGACGGAACTCGGAACCCACACATCGACTCTGGACCGCGATGGACTAGCGGTGCTTAGGCAAGGCGCGATCTATGTTGACGACCGATTCGGCCTTACCAACAAGCCGATCCCGGGGAAGATCTAGGTTTCCCAGGGTGGCGGCGTGCCGTTCTGGTACGCCGCCAGCTTAGGTATTGCCTTTCTTGCGATTTCGAGATACCGCTGGTCGCGCTCTATGCCTACAGCCTGATAGCCCAAGTGAACTGCCGCCGCCAGCGTAGATCCGGAACCGGCAAACGGATCTAGGACAATACCCTCGCCCAATGGAAGGATTGCCCGTACAACTTGCCTCAGGAAGTGCTGCGGCTTCAACGAGGGGTGATCGGCGAGAGCTCGCTCCTTCGTTCCAGTCGGAGCGCTTCGGATGACGTCGCCGAACGGTTGCTTCTCGGAGATTCGACGAAGGCCCCCCGTCTTCCACTTGCGGAGGTTGTCTTGAACCCGCCCGTCGAGTGGCTTTCGCACAAGCACCCATGGTTCCCACTGCGAGCGGGGCATGACAGAGACCCCTGGGAACTCATCGTGCGCGTTCTTCGGCCTGTCACCACCGCGCATGGTTTGCACGAGCCGGACGACCTCGCCTCTTCGTTCAAATCCAGCGGCATCGAGCGAACTCGAAACAAGAAACGAGACGAGGGGATTCGAGGCAACGAGCACGTGCGCACCAGGAACGAGCGCCGGCATGAGCGCACGACCCCATGCCTCGAAGAACTCACTAAGCGCCTCGAGCTCTCTCGTTGAGAGGGTAGTGAATCTCGGCAAAGGCGCTCGCTTGTGGCCATCGAAAGATGGCGGAATCCGCCAGACCCCGCCCTTCCCATCGTGAAGCTTTTTCTGTTGCGCCTCGTCGTACTCCACCAGCCCGTACGGCGGATCGGTCACCACTCCGTGGATCGAATGCTCGGGCCACGACTGCAGGACCGAAAGACAATCACCCTTCACCAATTCGGAAGACTCATAGGTGAAGACTGGCTTCGGTGGCACGCCGAGGCTACTTGCGGAGGCGGTAGATGCCACGTCCGACTCGTTCAAAGGTCTGGCCGGGTTCGGCGTTGATGTTGAGGTAGCTGCGGACGGATGAGGCGGCAACGACCGCCCCAAGTTGAATAGAGACTGCTGCACGGACTTCCTCCACGCTGAGAGGACCGCCGGAGTCAGCGAACGCCTGGAGAATGGCGTCACGCACCTCGCCGGGACGGCGCCTCACGGATTCACGGGGGGAAGTCGGCATGCCTGCACTCTAGACGTCTGGACGTCAAATGTCGAGCGTATGTTCGATGCCCGACCCGGCGGACAGCACGAGCGCGTTCACCGACGGCAGCCCCTCGGTCTTCCTGACTCCCGTCCCTCGTGCACACCGTCCCGGTGATTATCTGTGAGTGCTGCCCGATCTTGCTCCCGATGAACGATCTGGTCGGGCTGCTCGCGGCCGTTCGACGCCGGGGTGTCACGCTCGCCGCTGCTCGGGGGTGCGTACTCGTGCATGGGGCACGAGACGACGACAGCGGTGATCGAGGACGAGCGTGTGGTGGCGCTCACCCCCGGCGCGGCTGTGGTGCTGGCGGAGATCGTGCGCGGGTACCGGCGGGCGCACGGGCTCGACGGAACTCGGGAGACGGATCTGGGAGACTTCGCAGATGAGCACGGCCCGGCTGGAGTGCGCGGCGTACATCCGCACGAGCACCGACGATCAGCAGTCGCCTGAGGACTCGCGCCGCTGGCAACTCGACATCGTCTCACGGCTCGTCGCCAGCGCCGGCGGGCAGATCGTGGCGGTGTACCACGACATCGACGTCACCCGGGAGCTGCCCTGGTCCCGCCGACCCGAAGCCTCACGCCTCCTCCGCGACGCCGCGGATCCGAACCGAGGCTGGTCGGCGTTGGTGATCGCCGAGCCACAGCGTGCCTTCTCCGGTGGCCAGTTCCAGTTGGTGTTCCCGCAACTCACCCACTACGGGATCGAGCTGTGGGTCCCCGAGCTCGGCGGTCGGATCGACCCCGACAGCGAAGGCCACGAGATGCTGATGAGCCTCTTCGGCGGCCTGTCCAAGGCGGAGCGGCGTCGGCTGCAGATCCGCACTCGGAACGCGATGCTGGCCCACGCAGCGGCCGGCCGTTGGTTGGGTGGGCGGCCGAACTACGGGTACCGGCTCGTCGAAACCGACCAACCGCACCCGCAGCGTCAGAAGGCCGCCGCCGGGATCCGGCTACGTGTCCTCGAACCCGACCCCGAGACTGCGCCGGTGGTGAGGCGGATCTTCGAGCTGTTCGACGCCGGTGTGGGCTACCGCTCGATTGCGAACCGTCTCGAAGCCGACGGTCTCCCGTCACCCGGTGAGGTCGGCCCGACCCGGCACCCGCGCTCGGCGGGAGTGTGGTCGGGGTCGGCGGTGCGGGCGATCCTCACCAATCCGCGTTACCTCGGCCACCAGGTCGCCGGGCGGCAGCGCCGCAAGGACGAACTGCTCAACCCGACCGATCCGGCCGCTGGCACGACGAGCAGGCAGCGGTGGCAGCCCACCGATACGTGGGTGACGTCCGACGAACCGGCGTGGCCGGCGATCGTCGACGCCGAGTTGTGGGAGCGGGTGAACGCCAGGATCACGAACACCCACGGGCCCGAGCGCCGCCGCCCGAGGGCTACTCCCGGGACCTACCTGCTCGCCGGGCTCGTGCGCTGCAAGGTCTGCGGCCGGTCGATGCACGGCGCCACGCTGAAGGGCAACCCGTACTACCGGTGCAACCGCGTTCGACCCGACTATGCCGACACCGGGCACCCACGTACCACCGCCATCCGCGAGGACCGCATCGTCAGCGTGCTCGACGAGTGGCTCGGCCAACTCACCGACGCCGAGCACCGCGAGACCACGATCGCCGCCGTTCTCGCCGCTGACACTGCGCACGCTCCCGAGCCACCGAACGTGCAGGCCGCACGGCGGGCACTCCGGGATCTGCCGGTGGAGCTCGACCGAGTCCTCACAGCGATCCGCGCCGGGATGGACGCTGACCTCGCCGTGATCACGACCAAGCAGATCCAACGCGACCTCGCCGCCGCTGAGTCGACCATCAGCGCCTGGGAACAGCAGCACAAGATGCCGGCGCCGCTCACCGCCGATCAGCTCCGTGAGGCGCTCGACCACGCCGGCGACCTCGCCGCGATGCTGTCTGAGGCCGAACGCGAAACGAGGGCCCGGCTGTACCAGGCCCTCGATCTCGAGCTGCTCCTCGATCCCGTCGGAGACTCTCCGACCATGAATGTTCGGTTGCAGCTATGTGGTGGCGGGGGCAGGATTTGAACCTGCGACCTTCGGGTTATGAGTTCGATCAAGCCCGTACCAGTGGGTACCGTCGAGGGCCATCGCGCCCAGTGTTTTCGGGGGTTTCGGAACTGGAGGGTACCGTCTTGGACCGGCCTGTACCGCACGATTCTGCCGGATCTGGCAGAACAGTTGGCAGACGCCGCGATGCACGAGCGAGTCGTGCCGACTCAGGTCCAGCGGTCGTTCGCTGCGGCGTCAGGGCTTCGTTGCGACGAGGTCGATCAGGGCCGACATGCCGGAATGCCCAGGACCTTCGGTGATCGTCGTGTCATACGACTGGAGTACCTCGATCCGCAGGTCGGCGAAAGCTTCGCCGAGGAGGTCCTCGGTATAGAGGTGGGTGGGGTCGGTGGGACCGCCGGTTCCGTACTCGATCTGTTCGGGCCGGTACCCGTGCACGAGCAGACGCCCACCCGAACGAAGCGTGCGTTGCATGCCGGCGAACACCACTGATCGCTGGCCTGGGTTGAGGAACTGGATGAAGACCGCGGCCACAACGTCGTAGGCGTCGGGCGTCCACTCCCACTCCATGATGTCGGCGACCCTGAAGTCGACCGTCACGCCCCGATCATCCGCCAACCGGCGAGCCTTGGCCACACCAACCTCGGACACATCCATCGCCGTCACGTGCAGGCCGAGGGCCGCCAGAAACACCGAGTTCCGGCCTTCCCCGTCAGCGACGACCAGCGCTTCGGAACCGGCCGCGAGGACGCCGGCGTGCTGTGTCAGGAACGCGGCCGGGTCGGTGCCGAAGACGTACTCGGTCGTTGAGTAGCGCTGGTCCCACATCGGCGCGCTGGACATGTTCGAGGTCACGGCTCCAGCATCGCGCTCCACGCCCCTCCCTCCAGCGAACGCGTCGATCAGTGGTCGTGGCGATGATGGGCATCGCTGACGTGGCCGTGCGCGTGCGTGAGCGGTTCGTGGTGGTGGACATGGGCGTGCGGCGCCGACAGATCGGTGCCGTCGGCATGGCCGTGTTCAACCTGCTCGTCGACGGTGACCGCTGGACGTTGATCGACTGGTCCACCGCCGTGCTCGCCGACCCGCACTACGACCTGGCGTTCACCGATCTCATGCTCCGCAATCCCCCACTCGGCGGGTCGCCATTGCTGCGGCGAGGATCGGAGCGAGAATCGCCCGGCGGTTCCTGGACCGTTACGAGCTGCGCTCCGGGAAACCCATCGATGCCGAACGTCTCGCCTGGGGCCAACAGGTGCACGCAACCCGCGCTCTCGTCGAAGTCGCCGGCTGGCGCGCCGCCGGAACCGAGGATGCGCACCGGGGCCACCCGTGGCTGACCCTCGAACCGCCACTCCGAGAGGTGCTCCGCACCGGAGCGCGGACATGAACGCCGAACCGTCGAACAATGCCAGCACAGCAGCGGCGGAATGGACGATCGACGAACTCGCCCGCCTCGCGGATGTACCCACCCGAACGCTGCGCGAGTACCGCCGACTCGGGCTCATGGCCCCGCCCCGCCGACGCGGACGCATCGGGGTGTACGACGACGAACATCTCCGACGACTCCGCCTCATCGCACGCCTGCAACAACGCGGCTACTCCCTCGCCGGCATCGGCGACCTCCTCGACGCCTGGCATTCGGGCGACAGCCTCGACACCATCCTCGACGACCCCGGACTCGACGAGGCCGCCCAGTCGTTCACCCGCGACGGCCTCCTCGAACACGCGCCCTGGCTCGGTAACGGCGACGTCCTCGAAGACGCCGCCGACGCCGGACTGGTAACCGAGATCAGCGGGCGTTGGTTCGTCCGCGCCCCGTCGCTGCTCCAGCTTCTCGGCGACGCGATCGACGCCGGCGTTCCTCCCGCCGCCGCTATCGACGCCGCACGAGCCATGCGGTCCGGCGCAGCCACACAGGCACGCGCACTGTCTGCCGTGTTCGTCGATCACCTCTGGCCACACAGCGACTCAGCACAACTCGAACGTCTCGGCCGACGCTCCCGGGTCCTTGCCGCCCGCTCCGCCGCCGCTCTCATCGTCGACGAACTCGCACGAGCGCTCCTCGCAGCCTCCCCCGAGGAGCCCATCGCGGGTTTCGTCGACCGAATGCGACTGCGAGGCGACCACCAACCCGAGGAGGACCAATGACCCGCACCGACACGACCGACGTCAGCCGACCGGGCGCTTGGGCCAGATTCCGGTCCCGCCAATCGGGTTGCCCCAGCGGACCCGTCGGCCGACTCTTCGGACGACTGATGGTTCCCACCACCGCACCAGCCAACGACGCCGCCATCGACGCTCTCGACCTGGCCATCCCGTCTGTCGTGCTCGAGGTCGGCTTCGGCCAGGGTCGCACCGTCGCCCGACTCGCCGCGCTCGGCCACCAGGTCATCGGGATCGACCCGTCGGCCACGATGGTCCGACAAGCACGAGCCCACAATCGGCGCGCCATACGAGCCGGCACCGTCCGCCTCGACGCCGGCGACGGAATCCATCTGCCGCTCGACGACGACATCGCCGACGCCGCTCTCACCGTCCACACGATCTACTTCATGGACGAACCCGCCACCACGGCTCGCCGAGATCGCTCGTGTTCTCCGTCCCGGCGGCACGCTCGCCCTCGCATGCGTCGTCAGCGACGACGGTCTCGACCCGTGGAAAGACCCAACCGTCTACCGCACGCCCAGCATCGACGACGTCCACGGCCACTTCGCCACCGCCGGATTCGTCAGAGTCGAGCACCGAGCGCTCGACCAACCATCTGGAGTGCACCTCTTCTTCGGACGCGCACGGCGCTGAGAATCGTCATCGTCCGTCCAGCGAGAAATCGAAACCGCTCCAGCGCGCGGCGAGTGGGGACTTTGTGCCCTAATACATAGTCATCGACTATGCGACTCTTGGTATGCGAGTTCGGAGAGGGCTTCCAACGGTGCACCCTCGCCCTGCGCTCTCGGCCTCCCGACCCGCGATCCGAACAGAAGGTGCCGAGTTGGCCGCGTTGGCGGCCGCCGCCCGCATCTGCGATCAACGAGGAGGGTCATATGGCTTCCGAGAAAGGTCCCGAACGGAGTTCGTTCGGCCTCATATTTGCAGCCATCTCGGCGGTGTACCTGTTGGGGATCGGAGCGATCACCATCACGGCCGCTGCGATCAGTGACGGTGGCGGAGGCGGTGCAGCGGCGTCGACCGAGACGACGACCATCGAGGTGATGCTCACCGAGTTCAAGGTGGAGCCGGCGTCGGTCGACGTGGTCCCGGGCCAGAAGGTCCAGCTCATCGTGACGAATCACGGCACGATGCCCCACGACTTGAAGGTCGACGGGGCGACCGGCACCAAGATGCTCGATCCCGGCGCGACGGAGACCGTTACCGTCGGCCCGTTCGACGCATCGACGCAGGCGTGGTGCACGGTGGCTGGCCACAAGGACGCCGGCATGGTCATGGACATCAATGTCGCCGGCGGCGGAGGTGGTTCGTCAGGCGGCTCGACTGCAGCAACGGGCGAGACGCCTGGGGCGAAGATCGACCCGGCGGCCGCACCAGACGCCGACTGGACCGCCTACGACCCCAAGCTCGCTCCCGCTCCGGGCGGCACGGTTCACGACGTCGACATGCACGCCATCGAGAAGGAGATCGCAGTCGCCCCCGGTGTCACCCAGCTGATGTGGACCTTCGACGGGAAGGTGCCCGGCACGATTCTGCGCGGCAAGATCGGCGACCTCTTCAACGTGACCCTGACGAACGATGGAACACTCGGACACTCCATCGACTTCCACGCATCGAAGGTCGCTTGGAGCGATGAGATGCGCACCATCGAACCCGGCGAGAGTCTGGTGTACCAGTTCAAGGCCGAGTTCGCCGGAGCGTACATGTACCACTGCGGCACAGCACCGGCGCTGCACCACATCGGCAACGGCATGTTCGGCGCCATCATCATCGATCCGCCCGAACTTGCCCCGGTCGACCACGAATTCGTGTTCGTCCAGTCCGAGCTCTACCTCGGAGAGAACGGCAAGGAAGCCAGTCTCACGAAGATGTTGAATCAGCAGGACGACGCCGTCGTGTTCAACGGTTACTACGACCAGTACAAGCATGACCCGATCCGGGTGGAGCCCGGTGAGCGTGTACGGGCATGGGTCATTGACGACGGCCCATCGGAGAACTCGGCCTTCCACATCGTCGGAACCATCTTCGACACCGTCTGGAAGGAAGGGACGTACCTCCTTCGGCCCGACGCCCGGCGCGGTGGCTCACAAGTCCTCGACCTCCAGCCGGCCCAAGGTGGCTTCGTCGAGTTCACCTTCGCCGAGACCGGGTTCTACCCGATCGTCACCCACAAGTTCGCCAACGCCAGCCGCGGCGCCCTCGGGTTGTTCCAGGCGGGCGACGCCGAGATGCCGGCGAACGCCGGCCACTGACGGAGTCGGGCACGGGAGCCCGGGCGGGACGACAGAAGGAGCGGTATATGGAACGCCTGAGATCCTCGGACGCATGGTTCCTCGACATCGAGTCGACAACCGTGCCGATGCACGTCACCGGTCTCCTGCTGCTCGACCCATCCACGGCCGGCTCCGACTGGTCGCCGGAGGTGCTCCGACACAACGTCGGGGCGAAGCTCGCCGCCATCGACTCGCTCCGGCAAGTGCTGGTCGAGGTGCCACTCGGGATCGACCATCCCACCTGGCGCCCCGCAGCACCCCAGATCGATGATCATGTCCACCACCTCACGGCGCGAGGCCGTCGGCCCGGGCGCCTCGGCGCGCTGATGAGCGCTTTCGCGACCGCACCGCTCGACCGCAGCCGACCGCTCTGGGAGGCCCTCGTGATCGACGGACTCGACG
>WBZT01000534.1_pt1 | contig 30365 bp, 27 predicted proteins | sample 5204241 | NCBI WGS metagenome assembly WBZT01 (sample SAMN12344358, study PRJNA552823) | activated sludge metagenome | biome: Activated sludge suspended growth; feature: Nitrification reactor; material: Wastewater; isolation source: activated sludge from nitrification reactor of wastewater... | reverse complement strand
CTCGGCCAGCACCCTGGCATTCGCCACCACCTGCTGCTGGTAGGCCTTGAACTCCGGCTGCAGCGCCTCCTGGAAGGCCACCGCCTTGGCGGCGATGACGTGCATCAGCGGCCCGCCCTGGATGCCGGGGAAGGTCGCGCTGTTGATCTTCTTGGCGATCTCCTCGTCGTTGGTCACGACGACGCCGCCGCGCGGGCCGCGCAGGCTCTTGTGCGTGGTGCTCGTCACCACGTCGGCATGCGGCACGGGGTTGGGGTAGACCCCGGCGACCACGAGGCCGGCGTAGTGCGCGATGTCGACCATGAAGTATGCGCCCACGGCCTTGGCCACGCGCGCGAAACGCTCGAAGTCGATGCGCAGGCTGTAGGCGCTGGCGCCGGCGATGATGAGCTTGGGCTTGGCCTCGTGCGCCAGCCGCTCCATCGCGTCGTAGTCGATCGCCTCCGCGGCGTCGAGACCGTAGCTCACCACCTTGAACCACTTGCCGCTCATGTTGAGCGCCATGCCGTGCGTGAGATGGCCGCCTTCGGCCAGGCTCATGCCCATGATGGTGTCGCCGGGCTGCAACAGGGCGAAGAAGACCGACTGGTTGGCCTGGCTGCCCGAGTTGGCCTGCACGTTGGCGTAGCGGGCCCCGAAGAGCCGCTGGAGCCGCTCGATGGCCAGCGTCTCGACCACGTCGACGTTCTCGCAGCCGCCGTAGTAGCGCCTGCCGGGGTAGCCCTCGGCGTACTTGTTCGTCATCTGGCAGCCCTGGGCTGCCATCACCGCAGGTGAGGTGTAGTTCTCGCTCGCGATGAGCTCGATGTGCTCTTCCTGGCGGCGGTTTTCGGCCTCGATGGCGGCCCAGACCTCGGGGTCGACGCGGGCGATGGTGGATAGGCTGCGCTCGAACATGGCAGTGTCCTCTTCGGGGGGTGAAGAGCCCCGAGGACCGGCGTCGACGCCGGCTCGAGGGCTGCCCAGGCGAACGGCTCGACGGAGCGCGCGGGCCACCGACCGGCCGGCACGACCTGCGCTCCCCGGTGGTTCACCACCTCGGACGACGGCGCCCAGCCCGCGGAGGGCCCCGCCGCGTCACGTCCTATCGCCAGTCACGCAGACGGCGAGTGTAGCGCGCGGGCTCAGCGCAGCAGGGCGAACTGGTCGCCGGGGGGCACCTCGGCGGCAGGCGCAGCCGCCGGCTCGGGTGCCGGCGCGGGCGCGCTGCTGTCGGCCTGCTGCGTGGGTGCCGGCGACGGCACATGGCGCGTGTTGGGCGCCACCTTGGAGCCGTCGGCGACGCGCCGCAGCAGCGATTGCTCGCCGAGCACGCGGCCGACGTAGCCGCCGTCGGTCTCGAGCAGCGCCGCGCCGACGTAAAAGCGCAGCCCCTCGCGCACGCCGCCGGCGCGCGCAATGCACTCCTTGAGCACCTGCACGCCGACGCGCAGATTGGCGATCGGATCGAATGCCGCATGCGTGCCGCCGAACGAGCGGTACTTGTCGTCGTGCACGCGCGTCATCACCTGCATCAGGCCCTGGGCGCCCACCGAACTCTGGGCGAACGGGTTGAAGCTCGACTCCACCGCCATGATGGCGAGGATCAGCGTCGGGTCCAGACCGGCGCGCTGGCCGATCGCCCACGCCTCCTGAACGAGCGCGCCGATCGGCTCGGGCGCCACCTTGTAGCGGCGCGCGATCCAGTTGGCCACCGCGGCCTGGTCGCGCGGCAGCGAGCGCGGGTCGGTCGCGGTGGCCCGCGTCACGGCCTCGGGCTCGGCCACCGCCGGCAGCAGGTTGCCGTCGGCAACGGCACGCTGCTCCTGGCGTTGCTGCAGCCACTCGAGGGCCACCGTCTCTGCCTGATGGCGCACGTCGGCACGTCCGAGGCCGAACACCAGTGTGGTGGCCGCGACCAGTCCGACCAGGGCCAGCGCGTTGTGGCTGACCTCGAGCATTCCCTGGCCGACATCGCGTACGAAGACTCCCAGCGATCGGGCGCCGGCTTGCCACGCCCGGCGCAGCATGTCATGGGCTCGCATCCTGACTCACTCCTGCCCGCACCTCACGCATCCGCTGCTGGCGGACGGTCCAGGGGGTGCGGCAATAATGGCTCGCACGTTGCGGCGACCGTCTCGGTCACCACTCGGGGCCGCGCGGACCATGCGCCGACAGCCTTCGTGGAGCGGGTTTACCCTGATGTTTCAGGTCTGCGGCGATTCTAGAAACCCACAAATACACGGTCAAGAATTTGGAATCGCTCTCTAATTCTCTGACGGAATGAAGTACACGGATCTCCGCGACTTCATCGGTCAGCTCGAGTCCCTGGGCGAGTTGCGAAGACTGACCGAACCGATATCGCCGCGCTTCGAATTGACGGCAATCGGTGACAAGTTGCTGCGTTCCGGAGGGCCGGCGCTGCTCTGCACGGCGCCTGTCGGATCCCGGATGCCCTGTCTCGTCAATTTGTTCGGCACCCCTAAACGAGTGGCCCTGGGCATGGGCGCGGAGTCGATCGCCGAGCTGCGCGAGATGGGCCGCCTGCTGGCCGCCCTGCGCGAGCCCGAGCCGCCCCGGGGCCTGAAGGATGCCGGCCGGCTCTGGCAGATGGCCCGCACCGTATGGGACATGAAGCCCGCCGTGCTGCGCCGCGCACCCTGTCGCGAGATCGTGCATGAGGGCGACGCCGTCGATATCGGCACGCTGCCCGTGCAGACCTGCTGGCCGGACGACGCCGGGCCGCTGATCACCTGGGGACTGGTGATCACGCGTGGCCCGCAAGGCATCGCCGCGCCGCGGCCGCGCCAGAACCTGGGCATCTACCGCCAGCAGGTGATCGGCCGGCGCGAGGTCATCGTGCGCTGGCTGGCGCATCGTGGCGGGGCGCTGGACTTCCGCGACTTCGCCGCCGCCTGCCCCGGGCAAGCGTTCCCGGTCGCGGTGGCGCTCGGCGCCGACCCCGCGACCATGCTGGGCGCGGTGACACCGGTGCCCGACTCGCTGTCGGAGTACCAGTTCGCGGGCCTGCTGCGCGGCCGCCGCACCGAGGTGGTCGACACCGGCGTCGGCGAGGGGCCGTGCGCGCTCCAGGTGCCGGCCAGCGCCGAGATCGTGTTCGAGGGCCATGTCCCGGTGGCTGCGGCCGGCTACCGGGGCGAGAGCGAGTTCGGGGTGCCGTTGCGCGAGCAAGGCGGCTACCTGCATGCGCTCGAAGGGCCGTTCGGCGACCACACCGGCTACTACAACGAACAGGACTGGTTCCCGGTGCTGCGCATCGAGCGCCTGACGCACCGTCGCGACCCGATCTACCACACGACCTACACCGGCAAGCCGCCCGACGAGCCGGCGGTGCTCGGGGTGGCGCTCAACGAGGTCTTCGTGCCGATCCTGCAGAAGCAGTTTGCCGAGATCGTCGACTTCTACCTGCCCCCCGAGGGCTGCAGCTACCGGCTGGCCGTGATCAGCATCAGGAAGAGCTACGCCGGGCACGCCAAGCGCGTCATGTTCGGCCTGTGGAGCTTTCTGCGCCAGTTCATGTACACGAAGTTCATCGTCGTCACCGACGACGACGTCGACATCCGCGACTGGAAGGAAGTGATCTGGGCCATCACCACGCGCATGGACCCGGTGCGCGACACGCTGCTCGTGCCCGGCACGCCGATCGACTACCTCGACTTCGCCTCGCCGGTCAGTGGCCTGGGCGGCAAGATGGGGCTGGACGCCACCCACAAGTGGCCCGGCGAGACCGCGCGCGAATGGGGCCGGCCGATCCGCATGGACGAGGCGGTGGCCGCGCGCGTGCAGCATCTGCTCGATGTGCTGGCCGGCTGAGAACCCGCCACTGTAGCGCGCGGCGGCGGCGAGCGGGGTGATGGCCGACCCGGCGACTCGGATCCCCTTGCCCGTCCGCCGCCCCAGGAGTACGGTTCGTCTGCCTGCTCGCAGGCAATCAGCGACGGCGCAGTCGATGCGCGTCAGGGGCACCGGACCCTCTACCTCCGGTGCCTCACCGGCAGCGTCAGCTGCCCGCCCCTCCCGCCGGCAACGGCGTGGAGGGGTTGCCGTTTCATGGGTCGTCGTCGCGCCGCACCGATAATCGCACCCCCGCTTGCACGCCGCTGCCGTCGATCCCGCGCGCGTGCGCCGATCGGTGCGCATGGCTGCGGCTGTCGGCGCACCCCGGTTCGTCCAGGCCCGACCGCGACACGCAAGACTGCCCTCGATGTTCCAGCGCTTCGAGCGGCTGCTGCACCCGTACCCGGATGCGCTGCCGCCTGCCCCGCCGCGCAGGTTCTTCGCCTTCCTGTGGGAGGGTTCGCGCGGCGTTCGCCGCTACCTGCTGGTGGTGACGCTGGCCACCGCGGGCATCGGCGCCTTCGAGGCGCTGCTGTTCTCGATGATGGCGCACGTCGTCGACGCGCTGGCGCAGGTGCGCGCCGACGCCCTGTGGTCACGTTACGGCGGCACGCTGGCGCTGCTGGGCGCGGTGCTGCTGGCCTCGATCGGGCTGGCGGCGCTGCAGGGCCTCTACAAGTACCAGGCCATCTTCGGCAACTTCCCGATGCGGCTGCGCTGGAACTTCCACCGGCTGATGCTCGAGCAGAGCATGGGCTTCTACCAGGACGAGTTCGCCGGCCGCATCGCCACCAAGGTCATGCAGACGGCGCTCGCGGTGCGCGACTGCTGGCTGACCGTGACCGATATCGTCGTCTACGTCGTCATCTACTTCGTCACCATGGTCGGCATCGTCGCCGCCTTCGACTGGACGCTGACGCTGCCGTTCCTCGGCTGGCTCGTCGCGTACGTGCTCGTGCTCTGGATCTTCGTGCCGCGCCTGGGTCGCGTCGCGCAGGCGCAGGCCGACGCGCGCAGCCTGATGACCGGGCGCATCACCGATGCTTACACCAACATCGCCACCGTCAAGCTGTTCGGCCATGCCAACCGCGAGGCGCGCTATGCGCGCGCCGCGATGGAGGAGTTCATGGTCACCGTGTACGGCCAGATGCGCCTGGTGACGGCGTTCGAGGTCGTGATCCAGGCGCTGTCGGTGGCACTGGTGGGCGCCATCGCGACGCTGTCGCTGTGGGGCTGGACGCGCGGCGCGGTCAGCATCGGCGGGCTGGCCGCGGCGACCGCGATGGCGTTTCGCCTCAACGGCATCTCGCACTGGGTGATGTGGGAGATGGCGTCGCTGTTCGAGCACGTGGGCACCGTCAACGACGGCATGCGCATGCTCGGCAAGGTGCGCACGGTGGTCGACCGTCCCGAGGCCAAGCCGCTCGTCGTTGCGCGCGGCGAGCTGCGCTTCGAGCACGTGGGCTTCGGCTATGGCGGCGAGCGCCGCGTCATCGACGACTTCTCGCTCGTCGTGCGCGCGGGCGAGAGGATCGGCCTCGTCGGGCGCTCGGGCGCGGGCAAGAGCACGATCGTCAACCTGCTGCTGCGCCTGTACGACGTGGACGCCGGACGCATCGTCGTCGATGGCCAGGACATCGCCGACGTCACGCAGGCCAGCCTGCGCGAGCAGATCGGCATGGTCACGCAGGACACATCGCTGCTGCACCGTTCGGTGCGCGACAACATCGTCTACGGGCGCCCCGGCGCAAGCGAGGCCGAGATGCTGCGCGCGGCCGAACGCGCGGAGGCGCACGACTTCGTCGGCGGCCTGGTCGACCCCAAGGGTCGGCGCGGCTACGACGCGCATGTCGGCGAGCGTGGCGTCAAGCTCTCGGGCGGGCAGCGTCAGCGCATCGCGATCGCGCGCGTCATGCTCAAGGACGCTCCCATCCTGCTGCTCGACGAGGCGACGAGCGCGCTCGACAGCGAGGTCGAGGCCGCGATCCAGGCCAGCCTGGACAAGCTGATGCGGGGCAAGACCGTGGTGGCGATTGCGCACCGGTTGTCGACCATCGCGGCGATGGACCGGCTGGTGGTGATGGACCAGGGGCGCATCGTCGAGACGGGCGACCACCGGAGCCTGCTGGCGCACGGCGGCATCTACGCGCGGCTGTGGGCGCGCCAGAGCGGCGGCTTCCTGGGCGAGGAGCCCGAGGAGCGCGACGAGGTCGCGCAGGGGGGGCACAAGGCCGCCGCTGCTGCTGCGCCGTCGCGCGCTTCGGCGCCGTGATGCGTTCGCAGGTGGCCGCGCGCCATCGCACGCGATGCCGCGGCCGCGGGGAGGGCCTGCTCGCCGCGGCGGCGGGCGGCCGCGATCAGGCCGGCTGACCCGTCTGCGGCGTGGCCCGCGGCGGCAGCCCGGGCTCGAGGTCGGCAGGCCTCGTCGGCGCGTAGGCGGGCACGACGTACGAGCCGACCATCGGCTCGGTGTCGATCCAGGCCAAGTCGTCGGCGCCGGGTGGCCGGTGCGGCCCGTGCGGCCAGTACGCCCCGTGCGGCCCGTGCGGCCCGTGCGGCATGCGTGCCAGCGCCTGCCCCAGCGTCAGGTCGCGCTCGGCCTGGTCGCCGGCGCCGGCGCCGGCGTCGGCGTCGGCGTCGGCATGCGGTCCGGCCGCGGGTGCATCCCCGTGCGGTTGCAGCGGCGCGGCGGGGCGACGCTGGCGCAGCAGCAACTGCAAGTCGGCCATCTGCGCACCCATCGCCTCGGCGTGCAGCTCGGCGTCGAAGCGCGACTGCTCGGACCATGCCAGACGCCGCTCCATTGCCTGCAGCCGCTGTCGGTGCCTGCGCACGACGAGCGCGGTGCCGAGCGCGACGAGCGCCGACAGCGCGATGCCGATGAGGTAGCCCAGGCCATCCATGGGGGCGCTATCGGCCGCACCGGCGCCGGCTTGAGACCGCGCGCGGCGCCCACCTGCTGCCGTGGCCCCGGGCGTGAACTGTGTCGGTCGTGCCGGCGGCTCAGCGTGCGCCCGGACCGCGGCCGGCGCCGGCCTCCTCCTCGGGCACGAAGCGCAGCGCGACGCCGTTGTTGCACCAGCGCTGGCCGCTCGGCTGCGGGCCGTCGTCGAAGACGTGGCCGTGATGGCCGCCGCAGCGCGCGCAGTGGTACTCGGTGCGCGGCACGAGCAGCTTGCGGTCGGTCGCGGTCTCGAAGGCGCGGGGCAGGGTCGTGAAGAAGCTCGGCCAGCCGGTGCCGCTCGCGAACTTCATGTCGCTGGTGAACAGCGGCGCGCCGCAGGCGGCGCACAGATAGGTGCCCTTGCGGTGTTCCTCGTACAGCGGACTGGTCCAGGCGCGTTCGGTGCCTTCCTTGCGCAGCACCGCGTAGGCCTCGGGGCTCAGGCAGGTCTGCCAGGCATCGTCGGGGCGGTCGAGCGGTTCGGTCATCGGGGTCTCCAGGGGTGCGCGACGAATGCGACGAGGCGCAAAGCTTACGTCGCGGCGCGCGGCCGTGCAGCCGGCGGTGTGATCGGCATCGCGCGCTGCCGCATCGGCTCCGCCTGCGCGGCGCCTGCCGCTGCCGATGCGCCGCCGCGCAGGCGGAGCCGGGCGCCGCATCGTCGCGGGGGCTCCCGCCGCCGTCAACGCCGCCCGTCCCCTGCCCGTTGTGGGTGCGCGCCCACTCGGGCGCTATTTCCACGAGGGCTGCGGCCCGTGGCCGATCTTCCAAGGAGCATGCATGTTCAAGCGCTTACTCGCGGCCCTGCTGGCCTTCGTCGCCATGTCGGTGTTCGCCGCCGTCGACGTCAACTCCGCTTCGCAGGCCGATCTGGACGGCATCAAGGGCATCGGCCCGACGATCGCCGCACGCATCGTCGATGCGCGCAAGAGCGGCTCCTTCAAGGACTGGGCGGACTTCATCGAACGCGTCAAGGGGGTGGGCGAGCACAACGCCGCCAAGTTCTCCGACGGCGGTCTGACCGTCAACGGCGCAACCTACAACGGGGCGCCAGCCAAGTCGGCGCCGGCAGCCGCGAAGGCGAAGCCCGCGCCGAACCCGGCGCCTGCCGCGGCGCCCGCGCCTGCCGCCGCCCCGGCCCCTGCCGCGGCGCCCGCGCCTGCGGCCAAGACCGATGCCAAGGCGGACGCGAAGGCGGCCAAGGAAGCCGCCAAGAAGGACAAGGCCGAGAAGGCCGAAGCCGCCAAGAAGGACAAGGCCGAGAAGGCCGAAGCCGCGAAGAAGGAGAAGGCCGAGAAGGCCGAAGCCAAGAAGAAGGAAAAGGCAGCCAAGGCCGCGGCCAAGGCCGGCTCGGCGCCGAAGAGCTGAAGGGGCTCGAGGCGCGCCCGCGGGGGACGCCCGCGGCTCTGCTTGCCCGTCGTAGGCGCCGCGCGGCGGCGGTGCGTCGTGCGCCGCCAGCGCGTGGCCCGCGCTACGCGCCTTCCGCGGCCAGCGCGGCTTCGAGCGCGTCGAGGTCGGCGCGGTCGTTGTAGGCCTGAACCGAGACGCGCACGAAGGTGCGGCCGCCGTGCTGCGTCACCGGCACCTCGATGCGGTGGTGTTCGAACAGGCGCCGGCGCAGCGCTTCGGCATCGTGCCGCCGCACGGGTATGGGTGCCATCTGCGCGAACGCTGCGTCCGGGGCGATCGCTTCCAGGCCGTTGCGCGCCAGCACGCGCTGCATCAGCGCCTGCGCGGCGCTGCGGCAGCGCGCGCGCTGGCGCGGCCAGTCGTGCTCGCGCTGGAACCCGATCGCCGCGGGCACGGCGAGGAAGCCCGAGATGTCGCGCGTGCCCTGCCACAGCAGTCGCCGCTCGAGCAGCGTGTGCCCGGTGTAGGCGTCGAAGCCGGTGTGCCCGCCGGTGGCGCTGGCGCCCTGCGCGTCGGCGACATAGCCCCAGCTCACGACCGGCGCCTGCAGCAGCGCGTGATGTTCGCGGCGCGCGTGCAGGAAGCCCGTGCCCTTGGGCGCGCACAGCCACTTGTGGCAGTTGCCGCTGTAGAAGTCGGCACCGACGGCCTCCAGGTCGAGGTCGATCTGCCCCGGCGCGTGCGCGCCGTCGATCAGCGTCGTCACGCCCAGGGCGCGTGCGCGTGCGCACAGCTCGGCAACCGGGAACACGAGCGCCGTCGTCGACGTGACATGGCTGGCGAAGACGAGCCGGGTGCGCGGCGTGAGCGCGCCCAGCAAGCGCTCGGTGAAGCGCTGCGGCTCGAATGGCAGCGGCACCTCGATGCGCCGGTAGGACGCTCCGAGTTGCGCGCACCGCTGCTGCCAGGCGGCGTCGCAGGCACCGTACTCGTGGTCGGTGGCGAGCACCTCGTCGCCCGCGCACAGCTCGAGCGAGCGTGCGACGATGTTCACGCCGGTCGTGGCGTTGGCGACGAAGACGAGATCGTCGGCGCGCGCCCCGAGGTGATCGGCGAGCGCGCTCCGCGCCTCGGCCAGCAGCGCCGCCGAGCGGCGGCCGAGGAACAGCACCGGATTGCGCTCCATCTCGTCGCGCCAGCGCTGCTGCGCTTGGAGCACGGGCCGCGGGCAGGCGCCGAACGAGCCGTGGTTGAGGAAGACGGTACCGGGGTCGAGCAGGAAGTGCCGGCGCATGTGCCGCCATCATGACACCGGCGGCGTCGCCGGCGCCGCCGTGATGCACGTCACGGGGCTGCGTCTGCCGTGCCGCGACCTCGGGCGTCGCACGGGCGCGGAGTGCGAAATCGTGATGCCGATCGGCATCCTGACCCCTTGGTGTCATCGCCGCCGTGCCGATGGCCACGTATCCTGACTTGGTCGTTCGCGGAGTCATGCCATGGACACGGTCACGAGCACGCTCGCCTGCCCCGTCACGCGGTACCTGCTGCGCTTCGAGTCGCTCTTCGATCCGGGGCGCGGGCTGGCCTTCCCCTGCAACGAACGCGGCGAGGTGGCGCTGGACACGCTGTCCGAGTGCGCCCGGCGCAACTACTTCTATGCGCGTGTGGTCGTCGGACGCGAGTACGGCGTGCCGGCCGTGCAGCGCAACGACGACGACTAGGGGCGTGGGCGGGCACAAACGCAGCGCCGCGCCGATGCGCGCGCACGCCGCGCCCGGCGCGCGAGGGTTGCTCGAGGGTTGCGCGAGTGCGTGCGCGACGGCGCGCGGCGGCCCGCGTGTCAACCGCCCCGGCCGTCGCGCAGCGTCGTGATACGGTTGAACACCGGCGCGCCTTCGGCGTGCAGCACGCGGTCGGCGACGAACCAGCCGTGGCGCTCGAACTGCACGCGCAGCTCGCGCGGCGCTGCGGCCAGGCTCGGCTCGATCCAGGCCCGTGCGACGACCAGGCTCGCCGGGTCGAGCACCTCCCGGAAATCGCGCCCGCCGGCGTCGGGTTGCGGCTCGGTGAACAGGCGCCCGTACAGGCGCACCGTGGCCGCCACGGCGTCGTGGGTGCCGACCCAGGTGATCGTGCCCTTGACCTTCACCGCGTCGGCGCCGGGCGTGCCGCTCTTCGTGCCCGGCACGACGCGGGCGAGCACCTTGGTCACGCGCCCTGCGGCGTCCTGCTCGCAGCCGCTGCACTCGACCACCATGCCGTACTTCAGGCGCACCTTGTTGCCCGGGTACAGGCGATGAAAGCCCTTGGGCGGCACCGCGGCGAAGTCGTCGCGGTCGATCCACACGCGGCGTGACAGGCCGAAGCTGCGCTGGCCGAGTTCGGGACGCTGCGGATGCACCGGCGCCCGGCACGGCTCGACGTGCTCGGCGCTGCCGAATGCCTCGGCCCAGTCGACGAGCTCGAGCGCGAGCGGATCGAGCACCGCCATCGCGCGCGGCGCCTGGCCTTCGAGGTCGGCGCGCAGGCAGCCGTCGAGCACCTTGTCGTCGATCCAGACGTTGGTCTTGCTGGCACCCGTGCCGTCGGCCAGCGCGCGGATGCTCGCGGGCGTGTAGCCGCGGCGGCGCAGGCCGAAGATCGTCGGCATGCGCGGATCGTCCCAGCCCTCGACGATCTTCTCCTCGACCAGCGCGCGCAGCCGGCGCTTGCTCGTCATCACGTAGTTCAGGTTCAGGCGCCCGAACTCGTACTGCCGCGGCAGCGGGCGCGCCAGCAGGCCGAGGTCGGCCAGGTGCTCGAGCAGCCAGTCGTAGAACGGGCGCTGGTCCTCGAACTCGAGCGTGCAGATGCTGTGCGTGATGCGCTCGAGCGCGTCCTCGATCGGATGGGCGTAGGTGTACATCGGATAGATGCACCACCGGTCGCCGGTGTTGTGATGCGTGGCGCGGCGGATGCGGTAGATCGTCGGGTCGCGCAGGTTGATGTTGGGCGAGGCCATGTCGATCTTCGCGCGCAGCACCATCGCGCCGTCGGCGTGCGCGCCGTCGCGCATCTGGCGAAAGCGCGCCAGGTTCTCGGCCGGCGAGCGATCGCGGAACGGGCTCGCGCTGCCGGGCGTGGCGAAGTCGCCGCGGCGGGCGCGCATCTCCTCGGCGCTCTGCTCGTCGACGTAGGCCAGCCCGGCCCCGATCAGCGCCTCGGCGGCGCGGTACATGAAGTCGAAATAGTCGCTCGCGAAATACAGGTGGCGCGTGCCGAAGGCCTCCCAGTCGAAGCCGAGCCAGCGCACCGCCTCCTCGATCGCGTCGACGTACTCCTGCTCCTCCTTCTCGGGGTTGGTGTCGTCGAAGCGCAGGTGGCAGGCGCCGCCGTAGTCGCGCGCCAGGCCGAAGTTCAGGCAGATGCTCTTGGCGTGGCCGATGTGCAGGTAGCCGTTGGGCTCGGGCGGAAAGCGCGTGCGGATGCGCGCCGGGTCGGCCGCGCCGGCCGCGTGGTGCGCGGCGTCGCCCGGGCTGCCGCCGAACGGGCGCTCGGCATAGGTGCCGGCCTCGAGATCGCGCTCGATGATGGCGCGCAGGAAGTTGGCGGCCTTGGCCGGGCTGGGGGGTGGGGCGTCTTGGGCCATTGCGGGGCTGCGTGCGCCGTGCGGGCACCGGCGGCAAGCTGCGGTGAACGAAAACGCGCCTGCCTGGGGCGCGCGCGGCGCGATTCTATCGACGGGTGGCGGTGCACGCCGGCGTGGACAGCGCGGGCATGCCGCTCGCATGTCGCTCGCATGTCGCGCGCCGGCGGCGTTGCAGACGGGTGTGCGCCGCAAGCTAACATTTCGCCTGCGCCTGCGGCCGCTTGCGGCCGCCCACCGCGGCCGACTGCGACCAAGTGCGGCCCGGTGCGGCGCAGGTGCCCGCGCCCGATGAACATCGCTCCCGACCCATCCGAGCCACCCGACGCCCCGGTGCCGCCGCAGCATTGCGAGGTGCTGGTCGTCGGCATCGGCCAGGCCGGCGCCTTCGACGCGGTGCCGCGGGTCGGGGCCACGCTCGCCGACGGGCCGGATGCGCCCGCGGCGCCGCCACGAGGCGCATAGGCGCAAGGGTCGGCGTGCATGCACCGGGTTCATCGTGCGCATGACCAACCCGGCGCCGCGCGATCCGTTCATGCAGACGCGCAACGTGCCGTGCACGAAGGAGGCCGGGCTCGTGCTGCTCGGCGGCGACATCTGCGGCCGCACGCCGCGGTGGACTTCGCCCGCCCTCTTCGAGGGCCTGTCACCGGCTCGACTCGCTCGGCACGCCGCGCCGCGGCCTGGCGGCCTGGCGACGCCGCCGCCGGCGCATCGCCGATGTCGGCGCCCTCGGGGGCGAGAACGTGATGGGCGCGCGGCCATGAGCCCGGCCGGCGCGCTCGCCCGCCGCTTCGTGCTCGGCGCCGCCGTGGCCGCCGGCGTCGCGGCCGCGCCGTGCGTGCGTGCCGATGCCCCGCTGTGGGAGCTGGGCGCGGGCATCGCGGCATTGAGGCTGCCGCACTACCGCGGCGCCGACCAGTCGCGCAACTGGCTGCTGCCGATCCCGTATCTCGTGTACCGCGGCCGCATCCTGCGCGCCGATCGTGAAGGCGCGCGCGCGATGCTCGTCGAGCGCGAGCGCTTCGACGTCGATCTGAGCGTGGCCGCCGGTGCACCGGCCGACAGCAGTGCCAACGACGCGCGCCGCGGCATGCCCGACCTCGATCCGACGCTGGAGTTCGGCCCCAACGCGAACTTCACGCTGGCCCGCGGCGCCGACTGGACGCTGGACGCGCGCCTGCCGCTGCGCGCCGTGTTCGCCCTGGGCAGTTCGCTGCGGCAGATCGGCTGGAGCGCCGCGCCCAACGTCAACCTCGATCTGCGCTGGCAGGGCTGGACCCTGGGCGTCCAGCTGGCCGCGCTGGCAGGCGATCGCCGCCTGCACGAGACCTACTACGGTGTCGCGCCCGCCGACGCGACCGCCACCCGCAGCGCGTATCGCGCGCGCGGCGGGCGCGCGGGCTGGCAGGGCACGCTCGGCGCGTCGCGGCGCGAGGGTGCGCTGTGGTACGGCGCCTTCGTGCGTGCCGACAGCCTCGACGGCGCCGTGTTCGAGGCGAGTCCGCTCGTGCGGCGCCGCCACGGCCTGTCGTTCGGCGTCGGCGCGTCGTGGGTCTTCGCCGCATCGGGAGTGCGCGTGAGCGAGGCCCGGTGAGCCGCCCCCTGGTCGCGGCACTGATGCCGGCGGCGTGGTTGCTGCTGCAACTGCAGCTGCTGGTGCTGGCCCTGATCTCGCTGGCGTTCAATCTCGGCGCCGTGGTGCTGTACCCGCTGCTCGGGAGCGGGTGCGGCCGGCGCGTCGGTCGCGCCGGGATTGCCTACGTCTACCGCGGCTACTGGGCGTTCACGCGCAGCTGCGGGCTGCTGCATCTGGACGCGACGGCGCTCGATGTGCTGAGCAACGAGCCGCGACTCGTGATCGTGGCCAACCACCCGAGCCTGCTCGACGCGATGCTGCTCGTCGCGCGCCTGCCGCGCGCCTTCTGCGTCATGAAGGCGAGCCTGCTGCGCAACCCGTTCCTCGGCGCCGGCGCCGCCCTGGCGCGCTACATCTCCAACGATCGGCCGCACACGATGGTGCGCCGCGCGTTGGCCGAGTTGCGCGCCGGCGGCCAGCTCGTGATGTTCCCCGAAGGCACGCGCACGACGCAGCCGCCGCTCAACCGGTTCCATCCCGGCTTCGCCGCGATCGCCAGGCATGCCGGCGTGCCGATCCAGGCCGTCTTCGTCGACACCGATTCGCCGTACCTCGGCAAGGGCTGGCCGCTGTGGCGGCTGCCGCCGCTGCCGATCCGCTTCGCAGTGCGGCTGGGGCGGCGCTTCGAGCCGCGCGCCGATCACGAGGCGCTGACGCGCGAGATCGAGGACCACTTCCGCGCCGGCCTGGGCGCGCCCGGCGCGGCGGCATGACCACGGCTGCGGACGGCAGTGCGGATTGCGGCGCGGATGACGGCACCGAGGGCGGAGCCGAGGGCGGCACCGAGGGCGGCACGACTGCCGGCCTGCAGGCCGAGGCGAGCGCGGCCGCCGCGCCGCCGGCGTCACGCACGCACCTGGTGCTGATCCCGAGCTACGACACCGGCCCCAGGGTGCTCGAGACGGTGGCCGCGGCGCGTGCCGCGTGGGCGCCGGTGTGGGTGGTGTGCGACGGCAGCACCGACGGCACGCCGGCGCAGCTCGAGGCGCGGGCCGTGCACGACGCGGGCCTGCGGGTCTTCGTGCTGCCGCACAACCGCGGCAAGGGCGCCGCCGTGCTGCACGGACTCGAGGAAGCCGAGCGGCAGGGCTACACGCACGTGCTCGCGATGGACAGCGACGGCCAGCATCCGGCGGAGCTGATCGGCGAGTTCATGCGCCGCTCGGCGGCACGGCCCGAGGCGATGATCCTCGGGCGGCCGGTGTTCGATGCCAGCGCGCCGCTCGTGCGCGTGCGCGGACGGCGCATCTCCAACGGCTGGACCGACCTCGAGACGCTGGGCGCCGGCATCGCCGATTCGCTGTACGGCTTTCGCGTCTACCCGGTCGCGGCACTCACCGCGGTGATGCGCTCGCGGCGCTGGATGCGCCGCTTCGACTTCGACACCGAGGCGGTGGTGCGGCTGGCCTGGCGCGGCGTCAAGCCGATCAACGTCGATGCGCCGGTGAAGTACCTCAGTGCCGCCGAGGGCGGCGTCTCGCATTTCCGCTACGGGCGCGACAACGTGCTGCTGACCTGGATGCACCTGCGGCTCGTGCTCGAGTTCGTCGTGCGGCTGCCGCTGCTGCTCGTGCGGCGGGTGCGCAAGGCGCCGCCGTTCCAGGACTGAAGGCGCGGCCCGGGCGCTGGCCGTCGCCCTTATCGGCGACGCTGCGCGCTGTCGCGTCAGGTGGCGCGGCGCCGCACGGCGCAGTCGGATTCCACACGATGCCGCGCGATACCGCACGAGGCCGCACGAGGCCGCACGAGGCCGCGCATCAGTCCTGCGCGACCTGCCGGCGCGCCTCGAGCCACTCCGGCATCCCGCCGCGGAACCAGTAGACCTGGGCGAAGCCCTTGGCGAGCGCGGCGCGCGCGGCCTTGTAGCTCTTCCAGCACTCGGCGCCGTTGCAATGGAAGACGGTCGGCCGCTTCGGATCGAGCCTGGCGAGGCCGGAGAAGTCGTCCAGCGCGGCGTCGTAGGCGACGTCCTTGAGGCTCTTCTCGTGATAGGGCACGAACAGCGCACCGGGGATGTGGCGCGCCTTGTATTCCTGCTCGTTTCGCGTGTCGACGACGACGGCGCCTTCGCCGATCAGCTTGGCCACCTGCTCGGCGCCGACCACCTTCGCACCGGGCAGCGACGTCGGCGTGAAGGTGCCGAGTTCGGCCACGCGCTTGTACAGCGTCGCCTCGGGCAGCAGCGCCACCGGCTTCATGCCGACGCCGCCGGCCGAGTCGTGAAACCATTTCGCGACCCGGGCGCGCAGGTCGGCCGGGAGTTCCCTGTTCACCACCACCGAGAAGCCGCCCGGCACGCCGCCACTCGTGGCCAGCACCTTGGCGACGCCGGGATGGGCCTTGGTCCAGTCGTCCCAGTCGGCCTGGCGGATCACGGTGGCGTCGGCGAGCCGCAGGCTGATCGCGGTGAGTCCGGCCTGCGGATAGCGGGCGTATTCCACCTGCGCGAGGTCCTTGAACGAGAGCCCCGCCGACGTGAGCATGCCGCGCGCCAGGTAGGTGTAGATGGAGTCTTGCTGCGGCAGGTAGATGCGCGCGCCCGCGAGCTGCGCCGCGCTGCCCCGCGTGCCCGCGCCGACCAGCAGGTAATGCTCCTCGGCGCTGGTGGCGCCCACCAGCTCGTAGCCGTGCGCCAGCGCCGAGGCGGCCACCTGGGCCGGTGCGATGAAGATGTCGTAGCCCTTGCTGCGCGTGGCGCGCATCGCGTCGGTGAGGTCTTCGGACAGCGTGACCTTGACGTTTCGGCCGCTCGCCTTGGCCAGGCCGGCCTCGAGCCCCTGGCGCGACACCATCAGGCCGTCCTTGCGCGAGGTCGGCTCGCTGACGACGACGGCGCTCAGATCGGCCAGCGCCGGCGCGACGGCGGCCAGGAGCGCCAGCGCCAGCGCGGCATGCAGGGGTTCGTGCTTCATTCGCGTTCCCAACGGCGGACCCCGATGCGGGGCGGATGGCCGGGCGGCCGAGACGTGGCGGGCACCGGGCCGATTCGACGGACAGGGGATGGTAGGCAAACGCAGCGCGCCATTCGTCACCGAGCGTAAGCCGCACGCCCCGGGCGCAAGCCGCACGCCCCGGTGGGCGCAAGCGGCGTGCCCGTCGTGCAAGCCGTGGGCCGCCCGGTGGCAGCCGCGGGACCCGGGCCAGGCCGCGGGCCCCGGACTCGCGCGCGACGGTCCGGGTGCACGCCCGGGCAACGACGGCCAACGGCTGCGCAGTCGAATCGATCAGCCATGGCCGGGCGCGTCAGTACAGCCCGCCGTTGATCGAGATCACCTGCCCCGTGATGTAGGCCGCGTCGGGCCCGGCCAGGAAGCCCACCAGCGCGGCCACCTCGTCGGGGGTGCCGGCGCGCCGCATCGGCACCAGCCGCTCGAGCGCCTCGGCATCGAATGCGGCACCGGCGCCCTGCGTGGCCATCGGCGAGTCGATGATGCCCGGCGCCACGGCGTTCACGGTGACGCCGCGGCTGGCCAGCTCCAGGGCGAGCGCCTTGGTCGCGCCGTGCAGGGCCGCCTTGGCGGCGGCGTAGTTGACCTGCCCGCGGTTGCCCGCCAGCGCCGCGACCGACGAGATGTTGACGATGCGTCCCCAGCGCGTGCGCAGCATCGGCAGCACGAGCGGCTGCGTGACGCGAAAGAAGCCGTTCACCGACAGGTCGACGACGCGCTGCCACTGCGCCGGCTTCATGCCCGGGAACACGGCGTCGTCGTGCACGCCGGCGTTGTTGACGACGATGTGCACCGGGCCGGCTTGCAGCAGCGCGGCGGTGGCCGCCGCGGTGGCGCGCTCGTCGCCGAGGTCGAACAGGCACGATTCGGCGCTGCCGCCACGCGCTGCAATCTGCGTCGCGAGCGCGGCCACGCGCTCGGGGTGCGAATGGCCGTGCAGCAGCAGGTGCGCGCCGTCGCCGGCCAGGCGCCTGGCGATGGCGCTGCCGAGCGCGCCGCTGGCACCGGTGACGAGGGCGCGCCTGCCGGCCAGGGGTTTCACGTCAGCACCGCCCGGCCGTTCCGAAGGCACCGACAACCCCCGCGCGGGGCAGCGAACGAAGTGCGCATGGGGCTTTCATTTCAAGGCTCCGGCGTCGAGCACGACCGCGAGCCGGCCTTCGACGAGCAGGCGGGCGGCGGCATCGCTGAGGTCGAACGCGTACAGCGCCTGCGTCGCGTCGCCCGCCAGGTGCACCACGTGCACGACGAGCGGGCCGGGCGCGTCGTCCAGCCGCGCCACGTGCAGCCTGACGCTGCGCGCGCTGGCGAGGAAGCCGGCACGCGGCGGCGCGAGCGCCGGCGCATTGAGCGCACCGTGCAGCGCCATCGCCTGCGACGCGAGCTCGATGCCCGCGACCGCCGGCAGCGCGCCGTGGCTGCGCAGCGGATGCGCCGCGTCGGCATGCGAGACCACCCGACAGCGCAGCTCGCGCGCATCGCAGGCGACGAGTTCGTGCAGCAGGCACATCGCGCCGTGGTGCGGGATGCGCGCCTCGATGCCGGCGCGGTCGAGCGGCGCGGGCTTGCGCATCATGCGCCCGGCGCGGCGACGTCGATCGCCAGCTGCCAGCCGTCGGCGGCTTCGACGACGACGCGCCCGGGCCCGCCCTGGGCCAGCCGCACGAGCAGCGGCAGCGAATGCGCAGCCGGGATCGTGCGGCGCAGTTGCTCGAGTCCGCCGTGCGTGCAGCGCGTGCGGGCGTCGTCGGTGGCAGCGAGCCGCAGCCGCGCGAGTGCCGGCGGCGGCGCCGCTGCGGATGGCGCAGGCGGCGTGGGCTGGCCCGCCGGCACGAGGACGAAGGCGGCCGCAAAGCTGTCGGCGAGCGCTCGCAGCGCGTGCAGCGGCTCGGGGTAGGGCGTGTCGGCGGCGACGAAGAGCACCGGCTGCCCCGCGTGCGCGCATTGCACTGCCGCTTCGAGCAAGCCGGCGCCGAAGCTGGCGTCGAAGGCGGCCAGGCTGGTCGAGGCCGCCGTGCAGTGGGTCGCGATGTGCCAGTAGCCGGCCGGTGCGTTGTGCACCGAGTTCGTGAAGCGCGTCGGCGACACCAGCCGCTCGGGCGTGGCCAGCGCCTCGCACAACAGGTGGCAGTTGAGCGGATCGCCGGTGGACGAGGCGAACACGGTGGCCAGCCTGGCAGGGTCGGCGGCGGCACCTGTGACCGCTTCGTCGGCTGCAGCGACGGCGATCCTGACGATGGCGCCGGCACGACGGCGTTCGGTGGCGGGCAGTCGTGCCGGCGCGGGCACCGCCGTCGGCGTGGGCGTCCAGCGCGCGGGTTCGCGCAGCAGCGCGGCGCCGCGTGCCCAGCCGGCCAGGCCGGGGCCGACAAGCCCGATGGCCGCGAGCGCCACATCGATCATGGTGCCGCCCCCAGCACGAGGCAGGCGTTGCTGCCGCCGAAGCCGAACGAATTGCTCGCCGCCACGCGCACGCGGCGCGCCAGCGGCTGGCGCAGGACCTTCAGCGCGAGCGCGGGGTCGGGCGTGCTCAGGTTGAGCGTCGGCGGCAGCCAGCCGTGCTCGAGCGCGAGCATCGTGATCGCCGCCTCGACGGCGCCGGCCGCACCCAGCGTGTGGCCGGTGTAGCCCTTGGTGCTGCTGCACGCGACGTCGGTGCCGAACACGCTGCGCACGGCGCGGTCCTCGGCGGCGTCGTTGCCCGGCGTCGCCGTGCCGTGCAGGTTGAGGTAGCCGACGTCGCCGGGCGCCAGCCCCGCATCGGCCAGCGCGGCGCGCATCGCCTGCGCGGCGCCCGCGCCTTCGGGATGCGGCGCGCTCATGTGGTGGCCGTCGCTCGACTCGCCGCTGCCCAGCAGCCAGGCGCGCGGCGCGCCGTCCGGCGCCGGCGTGCGCTCGAGCAGCGCGAAGGCCGCACCTTCGCCGATCGACAGGCCCGAGCGCGCTGCGTCCCAGGGCCGGCAGATGTCGGGCGAAACCAGCTCGAGCGAGCGAAAGCCGTACAGCGTCGTCATGCACAGGCTGTCGACGCCGCCCACCACCGCGGCGTCGACCAGGCCGGCGCCGATCATGCGCGCCGCGTTCGCGTACACCTTGGCACTCGACGAGCAGGCGGTGGAGACGACGAAGGCGGGGCCGGCCAGCGCGAGCCTGGCACGCACGTAGCGCGCGGTCGACGCGATGTTGTGCGTGTGCTCGTAGTCGAGCCAGCCCGGCAGCGCGCCGCTGGCGGCATCGCGCTGCCGGTAGGCGATCTCGGTGTGCAGGATGCCCGAGGTGCTGGTGCCGACGAAGACGCCGATGCGCGCCGCGCCCCAGCGCGCGACGGCGCGTGCGACGCTCGCGGCGAAGCCGTCGGCGCGCAGGCCGGCTTCGGCCAGGCGGTTGTTGCGGCAGTCCCAGGCCGCCAGCGCTGCGGGCAGCCGCAGCGCGTCCAGGCCCTCGACGATGCCGATCCAGGTGCCGAGCGAGGCCGTCTCGAAGTCGCGCCGCGCCAGCCCCGTGCGTGCGGCCGCAAGCGCCTCGAAGTGGGCCGCGCGCCCGGCGCCCAGCGCGCTGACGAGCGTGTGCTCGGTGACGGCGAGCGGGCGCATCAGGCCGGCGTGCCGGGGCCGAGATCGGCCACCAGCAGGATGTTGGCAAACGGCGTGCCCCGGCTCATCGGCAGCGCCTGCACGGCGAAGCCCAGCGCCCGCAACAGCGCCAGCCAGTCGGCGAGTGGCCGGCCCCAGGTGGGCGCGACGCGGTGGCCGCGACCCCGGGTGACGACGCGGTCGACCCACTGGCTGGCGGCGAAGCGCGCCCGATCGGCAGCGTCGCCGATGCGCAGCAGCAGGCGCGCGCCGCTCGGCGCTTGCCGCAGCGCGTTGTACGGCGGCTCGGCGCGGCCGGGCCGCGTCTCGCGTTCGCGCGCGCTGTCGCGGCCACGATGCAGCGCGTCGCGCGCGCGGGCCAGCACGGCGGCCTGCGCGGCGTGGTCGACGTAGTGCAGCACGTCGAGGATGAGCACGAGGTCGCAGGGCGGCAGCGTCGTCGCGCGCATGTCGGCGCAGCGCCACTGCGGTGCGAGCGCCAGACCGGCAAGCGCCGCTTCGGCGCGCGCCACGTCGCGCGGCATGCGCTCGATGCCCAGGTAGCTCGCCGCGCGTGGCGGCGCCGGCCATTCGGCGGGCCAGCGGCCGTGGCGCGCCGCGTCGTCGCTGGCCTGCAGCAGGCTCGCGACCAGGCCCTGGCCGCAGCCGATGTCGACGACGCGTGCGCCGCGCACGTCGGCGCCTGCATCGGCACGCGGGCCGCCGTGCAGCTCGCCGCGCACGTCTGCACGCTCGACCAGTGCGCGAAAGACCGGGTCGTGAGCGAGCTTGGCGCGCGCGTAGTGCCAGGCGAAGCGTCCGGCGCGACGGTACGGCGCGGCCGCCGCAGCGACGAGCGCGCGCCACGCGGCGTCGGGGGCCGGCGTGCGCAGCGGCAGGGGCAGATCGCGCAGGTTCATGCGGGCTCGGTGTCGGGCAGGGCAGCGGGCATGGCGGCAGTCCGGGTACCCGGGGCTGTGTCGGCGGTCGCGAAGCGTGGCGTGCGGGTGCAGGTGCAGGTGCAGGTGCAGGTGCAGGTGCAGGTGCAGGTGGCCGATGGTGCCCGGATCGGACTCTCAGGCCGGCGCATGGCGCGGCGCGATCGCGTCGGCGAGCGTAACCGTCTCCAGCCGGGCGGCGCGCAGCGCGGCGAGCAGGCGCGGCAGCACGTCGAGCACCACCGGGCTGCCGTGCGGCGTGCGCGCGGCGTTGCCGTCGTGCAGCAGCACGATGTCACCGGCGTCGAGCTCGCGCACGAGCCGCGCCAGCACGCGTTCGGCGCTGCCTTCGCGCGTGTCGTAGCCGCGCCGCGTCCAGCTCACGAGGTGCAGGTTCAGGCGGTGCAGCACGGGGTCGAGCAGCGCATTGCGCAGCCCGGCCGGGGCGCGGAAGCAGTGCGCGCGCACGCCGGCGACATCGGCCAGGATGTGCTGAGCACGCGCGATCTCGCGTTCGAGGCGCGCGGGTCCGCGCAGCGAGAAGTCGTGCCGGTGTGCCGCGCTGTGGTTGGCCAGCGCATGGCCGCGCGCGACGATCTCGCGCGCGAGCGCCGGTGCCGCGAGCACACGCTCGCCGATCACGAAGAACGTGGCGCGCGCGCCGGCGGCGTCGAGCAGGTCGAGCACGCGCGGCGTCACCTCGGGGTCGGGGCCGTCGTCGAACGTGAGCGCCACCTGGCGCCGCGACGCGGCGGCCGCGGGCAGCCGCCGCAGGTTGGGGCCCAGCAGCGTGCTGCGCGGCCACAGGCCGGCGCCGGTGAGCACCAGGTGGTTCAGCGCCACCACGGCGGCGGCGCCGCCGGCATGGGCCGGTGCCGCCGCCGCGGCGACGGCGGCCAGCGCGTGCACGCCCACGCTCGCCGCCAGGACCGGCGGCCAGGGCCAGCGTGGCAGCGGAGGACGCAGCAGGGCATCGGACATGGCGGGAGAAAATTCTGTCACACGGGGTCGGGCATGCAGCCGAATCCCGCGCCCGCACCTGTGCCTGTGCCTGTGCCTGTGCCTGTGCCTGTGCCTGTGCCTGTGCCTGTGCCTGTGCCTGTGCCTGTGCCTGTGCCGCTGCCGCTGCCGCTGCCGCTGCCGCTGCCGCTGCGCACCGGCGCGAACACCGCCGCGAGCGCGAGCGCCAGCAGCGCACCCGGCGCGACCACGCGCCCGATCGCCGCCAGCGACGCGATGGGCGAGACCGCAAGCAGCCCGAAGCTGGCCACCGTCGTGACGTTGGCCAGCAGCAGCGAGGCCAGCGTGTCGGCCGCCGGCGGCTGCTCCTCGCGCTGCAGCAGGTCGAAGAACAGCGCGTAGTTCGACCCCACGGCGACCACCAGCAGCAGGCCGACCAGGTGCAGGATGCCCAGCGCGACGCCGCTCGCGGCGAAGCCGCCCATCGTCAGCAGCACCGCGAGCGCCAGCGGCTGGCATACGGCGAGCAGCCGGCGCGCCGAGCGCAGCGCGAAAGCCATCAGCACGACGACGGCAGCGGCGCCCAGCAGCGCCTGCAGTTGCGCCTCGCGCAGATAGCGCCGGTACATGCGCGCGAGCTCGCTGCCGAGCTCGATGACCTGCACGCCGGGCACCGCGGCCAGCGCCTGCCGCACGGCGTCGAGGGTGATCGGTGCGCTGCGCCCGGGCACGTTGGACAGCGGCAGGATGGCCGCCGCGGCGCCGTCGCCGCGCGTCGTGAGCAGCGCGTCGACGAGCGGCGCTGCCGGCGAGGCACGCAGCGCGGCCAGCGTCAGCGGCGGCGCATCGCGCGCCCTGGCCACCGCGTCGACGAAGGGCGCCAGGCGCGCGGCCTTCAGCGGCGTGTCGCGCGTGGCCTGCTCCAGCGTGGCGCGCAGCGCGTCCGGTGTCGGCAGCGCCTCGCGCCGTGCGCGCTGCGTCGCCAGGCTGGGCAGCAGGCGCGTCACGCTGTCGTAGCCGCCGATCGCGCCTTGCCCGACCAGCGCGTCGAGCTGTGCCGCGGCCGCTTCGGCGTGCTCGAGCGTGCTCTCGAGGTCGGCGCCCTGCACGACGACGAGCGCGCGCAGCTCGCCCGCGGCGAGGTCGGCGCGCAGGCGCTCGTCGAGCGCGAGCGCGGCCTTCGGGATCGGGCTGAGCGCGCCGAGGTCGGACTGCCACAGCGGCTCGCGTGTGCCCAGCAGCAGCGCGGCCGCCACGCCCAGCGCCAGCACAGGCCAGCGCCAGCGCGGCAGCACGCGCAGCGCGCCGAGCGCGAAGTGGCCGAGCCCGCCGCGCAGCCCGCGTCCGGCGGCCCCTTCGGGCCGCAGCACCGGCAGCACGTAGCGCGTGGTGAGTGCTGCGGCCACGAGGCCGCTGATCGAGAACACGCCGAGCTGCTGCAGGCCGGGAAAGCCCGACAACAGCAGCGCCGCGAAGCCGCACACCGAGGTCGCGAGACCCAGGCGGACCGTGGGCCAGCTCTGGACGAGCCAGCGGCGCCATCCGGGGGCGGGCGCGCTCGCCGCTGCGCCGTCGTGGCGAACGGCCAGGGGCGCGGCGAGGCGCGCGGCGAGATCGGCAGCGCCTGCGCCGCCGGCCGCGATCGCAGCGCCGCCGCCGCGCGCCTGGATCAGGTAGTAGATGGCGTAGTCCACCGATTCGCCGACCAGCGTGGCGCCGAAGCCCAGCGTCACGCCGTGCACGCTGCGAAAGAGCAGGGCGACGGCGGCGATGCCGGCCAGCACCGCGGTGCCCACCGGCAGCGCGGCGACCGCCAGCGCCAGCGGCGAGGCGAAGGCCGCGAGCAGCAGCGCGCTCACCAGCACGGCACCGGCGAGGCCGAGAAAGCGCACGCCGCTTTCGATCTGCGCGCGGCTTTGCACCGCAAAGAGCGGGGCGCCGCTCATCTGCAGCCCGAGGCCGCGCGCCTGGGCGCCGGCGAAGGCGTGCCGTACGGTGTCGATGGCCGCCTGCTGCGCGTCGAGGTCCTTGCCGGATGCGTCGGTGAGCGCGAGCAGCAGCGCCGCCTCACCGCTGCGCGAGACCCACACGCCGTGCTCGGTTTGCGGGCCGCTCAGCGGCATCAGCGCTTCGGCGATGCGCTGCGTCTCGCCGCTGGGGTCGCTCGCGAGCAGCGGCTTGACCGCTGCACCGGCGGGCGTGCCCAGCAGCGACAGCGTCTCGTCGATGGCCGCGCGCAGCCCCTCGGTGCCGAAGTGCTCGCGCGTCACGGCCGGGCTGAGCTGGTAGCGGTGCTCGAACAGCCAGCGCCCGAGCTCGGCGTAGGCGTCGCGCTCGCCGTTGCTCACCTGCGCGAAGCGCCCGCTCGCGCGCAGCGCCGCGGCCAGCGCGCGTGAGGCTGCGGCGCGCTCGGCGCGGCTGCCGCCTTCGATCGCCAGCAGCAGCGTGCGCGCGGCGGTGCCGCTGTCGATCTGCTCGACGAGCGCGCGCTGGCGCGGCTCGGGGCTTTGCGGCAGGAACGCCGAGAGGTCGGCGCTGAACGGGCTGCGCGCGATCTGCAGCGCCGCGGCAACGAGGGCGAGCAGCCACAGCGCGATCACCAGCGCACGCCGCGGCGCGCCGGGCGTGCGGTGCCTGCCGTTCATCGCTGGCCGCGCGGGCGCGGCGCCGGCGCCGCGCTGCCGCCCGCAGGCGCTGGCGCGGCGGGCGGCAGCGGTTCGATCACCATCAGCGAGCGGTCGCCACCGGCCAGCAGCAGTTCGACCGTGCGCAGCTGCGCGCCCTGGCCGGCGAACTGCAGGCTGCGCACCTGGCCGGCGAGCTGGGCGTCGCGCGGCGTCAGCGTGAGCGTCCACAGCGCCGCCGTGCCGCCGACGCGCACGTCGAAGTCCCTCTCGAGCAGCGTGCCGTCGCCGGCCAGCGTGCCGCGCAGGGCGTCGAGCAGCGCCGCCAGCTCGGGCATCGTGTCCAGCGCCATCTGGCGCCGGCGCCCGCCGCGCTCGAGCGTGAGCAGATTGCCGGCGACTTCCATCGACTCGGGGCGCGGCTCGAGCGTGTGGCGCGCAAAGCGGTCGGGGGCCGTGAAGCTCAACGTGCCCGAGGCGTGCAGCGGCGCATCGAAGCCGCTGACGAAGCGCTCTTCGCTGAAGCGTGCTTCGCCGCTCCCGCGGCGCGCCAGCAGGGCCATCAGCGCCGGCAGGTCGAACGAGCCCGATCGCGCGGGCGCCTGTGCCGGGGCTTGCGCTTGCGCCCGTCCCTGGGCTTGTGCCCGCGCGGTCGGCGGCGCGAGCACCGCCAGCGCCGCCAGCGCCACCAGCGCGAGCGCGACGAGCATGCCGCGGTGCATCGTCCCTGCGCCGGCACGCAACTGTGCTGCCCGCGCTGCGCGGCCGCGCTCAGCCATCCTCGCCCCAGAAGTCGTGGAAGTTGAACCAGTTGTACGGCGCCTCGTGCACCAGCGCTTCGAGCCTCGCGACGTAGGCGTCGAGCGCCTCGTCGAGCTGGCTCGCGCGTGCGGCGTCGTCGTCGGGGCGGTGGCTGAAATCGGCCAGTTCCTCGAAGCGCACGTCGTAGCGCCTGCCGCCGCGGTACAGGCCGACCATGAAGACGACGCGCCGGCGCAGCAGCTGCGCCAGCCGCAGCGGCCCGTCGGCAAAGCGCGCCGGCGTGCCGAGGAAGGGCCGCACGACGCCGCCGCCGCGCGCCGCTTCGCCCGGCGGCAGGCGGTCGCCGAGCAGGCCGGCAAGGCCGCCGCTGTCGAGCCAGTCGCGGATCTCGAGCGTCGAGCCCGGGCGGCCGATGGCGATGATGCGCAGCGGCAGCGCCGGCGCCACGCTGCGCAGGGTGGCCTGGATCATCTGTGCGTTGTCGGGGTACATGACCATCGCCACGCGCAGCCCGGGCTGGCTCGCGCCCACCGCGTTGAGCACCTCGAAGCTGCCCAGATGCGCGCCGAGCAGGAAGGCGCCGCGTCCCTCGGCCAGCGTGGCGAGGACGAGATCGACGCCGCTCACGCGCAGATCGAACGGCGCCAGCGCGCCGCGTGCGAAGTACAGGCGGTCGAGCACGACCGATGCGAAGGCATGCACGTGTCTGAAGCGGTCGGCCTGGCGCGGCCGCCGACCGAGCGCGCGCTGCAGGTAGCGCCGCGACTGCCGAGCGGCCCGGGGCGCGAAGGCGACGAAGTACAGCGTGACCGGCAGCAACACCAGCCGCGCCACGCGCCGGCCCAGGTGCATCGCGATCCAGGCCATCGCGCGCAGCGCGAGCCTGTTGCTGCGCTCGCGCTGGCGCGACCAGTCGCGGGCGGCTGCCGGCGAGGCATCGGATCTTGCGCCGGCCGCCGCGGCATCGTCCGGCGCCGCTGGCGCCTGCGCCACACCGGGCCTCGTGCGCGCGGCAGGGCTCACCCGATCACCCGTTCACCCTGCGCACGGCGCACGGCGCACGGCGCACGGCGCACGGCGCACGGCGCACGGCGCACGGCGCACGGCGCGACGAACGCCTGGGGGCCGAGCGGCGCGTTCATGCGCCGAGGGTGCCGAGCACGCCGCGCGCCACCGCGGTGGTGCCCGCGCGCACTTCGAAGCCGATGCCGCGGCCGTGCGGCGTGAACGCGAGGTGCAGCGTCGCGCCCGGCGTCACGGCGGCGAGGAACTTCGCCTGTTCGACGACCAGCGCGGCGCCGAGCCGGCGGCGCCAAGCCGGGCGCGCCTCGAGCGCGTCGAGCACCAGCGCGAGCAGCGCCGCGCCGGGCAGCACCGGACGGCCGGGAAAATGGCCCTCGAAGGCCGGGTGGTCGGCGTCGACCTGCAGCGCGATCGACGCGTCGTCGGCGTGCAGCGGGCGCTCGCTGGCGTCCGGGCCCGGGCCGGCGCTGCCGTTGCCGTCACCGCTGCCGTCACCGCTGCCGTCACCGCTGCCGTCACCGCTGCCGTCACCGCTGCCGCTGCCGCTGCCGCGGCTCGCATCCTGGTGCGGGTGCGCGCCTCGTCGGCTCGCCAGCGTGGCCAGGGCAAACTCGCGCAGCGCCGCGCGGGTGAGCTTGCCCGTGGCCGCGCGCGGCAGCGCGTCGACGTGGATCACGCGCCGTGGCACGAAGGCGCTCTCGAGCTCGCAGCGCAGCGCGGTCGCGATCTCGCGCGCGCTGCGTGCGGGTGCGACGACGAAGGCGAGCGGCCGCGTGACCTCGCCCGGCACGTCGTCGGGCAGCCAGAACGCGCCGTCGTCGACGCCGTCGATGCGGTTCAGGACGAAGTCCAGGTGCGCCAGCGAGCTGCGCTTGCCGGCCACGTTGACCACGTCGTTGCCGCGCCCGAGCAGGCGGAAGTGCTCGGCATCGAGCAGCTCGAGCCGGTCGGCCAGCGGGGTCGGCGCCGCGACGTGGCCGCCGGTGACGATGAACTGCTCGTGCTCGTCGGCGCCGCCCGCGCACCGGCCTGTCGCCGGCGCCGCGCGCGCCTGCGGCTCGGCACCGGCCTGCACCGACAGCCGCAGGCCATCGAGCGCGTGCCAGACGTCGCCGGCCGCGGTGCGGCGCGTGGCGACCTGGCCGGCCTCGGTGCAGCCGTAGATCTCGATCAGCGGGGCGCCGAGCGCCGCTTCGGCGCGCGCGGCGAGCTGCGGCGTCAGCGGTGCGGTGGCCGACAGCACGAGATCGGCCGCCGGCAGCGCGACGCCGGCACCCAGCAGCGCCTTGAGGTGCAACGGCGTCGTGACGAGCGCGCGCGGACGCGGCAGGCGCTGCAGCGCAGCGGCGATGTCTGCGGGGTAGAACGGTCGCCCGGCGTCGAGCGCCGCGCCGCCCAGCAGCGCCAGCAGCACGCTCGATTCGAGGCCGTAGCTGTGCTGCCCGGGGACGGTGGCCACGAGCGCCAGGCCCGCAAGGTCGTTGCGCCCGAGCATGCGCGCCAGCCGCGCGGCCTCGGCACGGATGTTGGCGGCCAGCGACCCCCAGCGCTTGACGTGCGGCTGCGGCGCCCCCGTCGAACCCGACGTCAGCAGGCACACGGCAGGCAGCGCCGCATCGAGCATCGGCACTGGCGTCAGCGGCGCCGCGGCGGCGTCGAGGTCGGTGTGCGACAACGCCACGAGCGGCATGCCCGCGGTGTCGATGGCGGGCTCGTCGCTCAGCACGACGGGCGGGCGTGGATCGGCGGGCAACTGGCGCAGCGTCGCCGCCAGCGTGTTGGGCGGCATCAGCGTGATCTCGCCGCGCCGCAGCGCCGCAGCGAGGCCGAGCGCGAAGAGCAGGCGGTCGCGACACAGATTGACCACGCGCGCGCCGGGCGGCAGCCTTTCGACCAGGCGCTCGGCGGCTGCAAGGAACTGCGCCGCGCTGAGTGCACGGCCGTCGTGCCAGGCCAGCGGCGCGGCCAGATCGCGCGGCGCGAGCAGCGGCGAGCGCAACGGCGGCGGCAAGGCCAGGTCGGGCGGCGGCGGCTTCATCCCGAGCGGCCCGACGTCGGGCTCGTCTGCCAGGCCTGCCATGCCGCGGCGAGCGACGCGCGCCCGAATTCCGGGTGGCGCCGGTGCCGCCACAGGTGCTCGAGCACGAACAGGCCCGTTGCCAGCAGCGGCGACAGCACGTTGCCGAACAGCGACCACCAGCTCCACGGTGCGAGCGCATAGAGGGTGGCCGAGGCGGCGATCATGCCGACGAAGTACCCGCTCCACACCACCGTGAGCCGCTGCGTGTAGCGCTGCATCGCCGGTGTCAGGCGCGCATGCACGCGCAGCGCGAGCGTCGTCACCAGCGGCGTGCGGCCTGGGCGCAGGGTGCTCGCGAAGGCCCACGCCAGCGCCAGATGCACGCCCGCGTGCTGCAGCACGTACATGCGCTGCATGCTCTGCACGCCGCCGCGCAGCACCGTCGCGGCGAGCAGCGCGACGCCGACACCGCACAGGCCGAGCACGATCCACTGCCGCGCGCGCAGCGCACCGAGTGCGACCGCAGCGAGCAGCGGGCCGAACAGCGCCGCCACCGACCATGGTTGGACGGGCGCCCGCACCATCAGGGCATGCGACAGTCCTGCATAAGCCAGCAGCGCTGCCGCGGCGGCGACCAGGCGCCAGCTCGGCATGGACAGGCGGAGGGTTACTTCGTGCGGTTCGCCGCGATGTGGGCGGCGAGGCTGCGCAGGTTGCGGAAGATCTGCTGGTTGTTCTCGTCGTCGCTGCGCAGCTGGAATCCGTAGCGCTGCGAGATCTCGAGCGCGACCTCGAGGATGTCGATCGAGTCCAGGCCCAGCCCGTCGCTGAACAGCGTCGTCTCGGGGTCGATGTCGGCGGCCGGGGTTTCGAGGTTCAGCGCGTCGACGAACAGCTGCGCGAGCTCGGCCTCCAGGGCAGCGCCGCCGGCAGGCGCAGGCGTGAGGGCGGCAGCGGATGCGGTGGGCGGCGAAGACACGAAGGATCCCCCTGAGAACACTTGGAGCGGCGGCGCTGCGCCCGGTGCCGCGGCGCGCGTGCGCGCATAGGGGCCCGATGGGCAAGGGGCCCGCTTGGCAAGGGGTCCGATTGTAGGCGGCGCCGGTGAGCGCTGCGGCGCACCGGCGCTGCGGCCGCGCGGACCGCACCCGCCGTGGCGCCGGGGGCCCAGTGCGCCAGAATGCACGGGCTGCACGGGCTGCAAGGGCTGCACGGGCGAGCCGACCGCGTGACCCATGGCGCCCCGGTGCGCGCGGCAGTCGCGCCGACCCGTGCGCATGCATACAACTGCACACGAATTCGCACGAGTTCGCGCGCGCGCCGGCTTGCCGAACCGCTCACACCGTACCTCCGCATGTCCATCGAAGACCGTCTCGCCGCACTGGGGCTGCAACTGCCGGCGCCCTTGCAACTGCCCCCCGGTGCGCAGCTGCCCTTTCCCTGGGTCCGGGTGCGGGGCCGACGCGCGCTGGTTTCGGGCCACGGGCCGACCCATGCCGACGGCAGCGTTGCCGCTCCGCTGGGCAAGGTGGGCGCCGAGGTGACGCCGGAGCAGGGCTACGCCGCGGCCCGGCTGACCGCGCTCGCCATCCTCGGCAGCCTGAAGCGCGAACTCGGCTCGCTCGAGCGCATCGCCGCCTGGGTGCGGGTGTTCGGCATGGTCAATTCGGCGCCCGGCTTCGATCGCCAGCCGGCGGTCATCAACGGCTTCTCGGATCTGATCCTCGAGCTGTTCGGTTCCGAACGCGGCGCCCACGCGCGCAGCGCGGTCGGCATGGCGGGGTTGCCGTTCGGCATCCCGGTCGAGATCGAGGCCGAGGTCGAACTCGTGCCTTAGCCTGCGGCGGCCGGGCAGCGCCGGCGCTGCCGGCGCCGCTCAGCGCCACGTGAAGCGCGGCTGGTCGAAGTGCGCCACGCGCGTCGGCCGGCCGCGCAGGCAGACCTCGCGGAACTGGTACAGCAGCGCGGCCGTGGGTGCCGCCACCCAGTCGTCGCCCAGCGGCATGCGCAGCACCGGGTGCACGTGGCCCTCGTGCGGCGGATCGAACAGCGGCGAGTCCGCGCGCAGCAGTTCGCTCAGTTCGATGCGGTGCACGCTCTCGACCTCGGCTGCCACAAGGACG
>WBZT01000533.1_pt1 | contig 30386 bp, 17 predicted proteins | sample 5204241 | NCBI WGS metagenome assembly WBZT01 (sample SAMN12344358, study PRJNA552823) | activated sludge metagenome | biome: Activated sludge suspended growth; feature: Nitrification reactor; material: Wastewater; isolation source: activated sludge from nitrification reactor of wastewater... | reverse complement strand
CATTCCGTATGTCATCGCGGACGCCGAGGGCCGGCGGCTGACACCTTCCGTGGTGCATTGGCCCGCGCGCGAGGCCGGGCCGCTGGTCGGCCAGCCGGCCAACCGGATGCGCGCGCTCAAGCCGGCGGAAACAGTTTATTCCGTCAAACGCTTCATCGGTCGGCGCGGCGCCGACGTGGCGCAGGAAGAAATGCTCGTGACGTATCCCGTCGAAGGCCAGGCCGGCGGCCCGGTGCGGATTCCGATTCACGGTCGCGAGCTGCTCCCGGAGGACGTTTCCGCCGAGGTGTTGAAGAAGTTGAAACGCGACGCCGAGGCGGCCTTGGGCGAGCCGGTGACGCGCGCGGTCATCACCGTGCCGGCCTACTTCAACGACGCCCAGCGCAACGCGACCAAGCGGGCCGGCGAGCTGGCGGGCTTCACCGTCGAACGGATCATCAACGAACCCACCGCCGCCGCACTGGCGTATGGTTTGGACAAGCTGAAGGAGCGGGCGAAGATCGCAGTTTACGATCTGGGCGGCGGCACGTTCGATCTTTCAATCCTCGAACTCAACGAAGGTGTGTTTCAGGTGTTGGCCACGAACGGCAACACGCGTCTGGGCGGCGACGACCTGGACAAGCGCATCGTGGACTTCCTCGCGGAGAAAATTCTCGCAGCCAAACCTGACGCGGCGGTGGCCAACCCGTCCTGGCTCGCGCGAATCCGGGAAGCCGCCGAGCAGGCGAAGATCAAGCTCTCCGCCGTGACGGAAGTCGAAATCGCCCTGCCCTTTCTCGCGGCGGACTTCAGTTTCAGTTGCTTGCTCACGCGCGCGGAACTGGAGCGGCTCACGCGCGATCTCATCGAGCGCACGCGACCGCATTGTTTGCGGGCGCTGGCGGACGCCAAGCTGGAGGCGAAGAATTTGGACCAGGTCGTTCTCGTCGGTGGCCAGACCCGCATGCCCCTCGTGCGACGGATCGTGAGCGAGTGGTTCGGGTGCGCCGAGTTCGCGGAGGAGCGCGGCGGCATCCGGCTCGGGACGGAGTATCACGAGCGCACCGGGCCGCTGCTGAACACGGGGCAAAATCCGGACGAGGCGGTCGCGCTCGGCGCGGCGATCCAGGCGGAGATTCTTTCCGGCGGCTTCCGCAACGTGCTGCTGCTCGATGTCACGCCGCTTTCACTCGGGCTGGAGACGTTCGGTGGCTTGATGAACGTCCTCATCCCGCGCAACTCGACGATCCCGGTCAAGGCCGGCGAAATGTTTACGACGGCCGTGGACCAGCAGCGTTCGATGCTGATTCACGTTTTGCAGGGCGAGCGCGAGCGCGCGCAAAACAACTGGAGCCTGGGCCGGTTCACACTGGAATTCGAGCCCGCGCCGCGCGGCGTGCCGCGCGTGGGCGTGCAATTTGAAATTGATGCCAACGGCATTCTCCACGTGCTCGCGCGCGACACCAAGACCGGCCAGGAAAAAATCGTGGCGATGAAATCCGCGGTGGACGTAGATGACGCGGCGGTGCAGCAGATGGTCGAAGAGAGCGTGGAACATGCCTTTGACGACCTGGCGGCGCGGCGCTGGATCGAGGCGAAGCTGAAGGCGAATGAACTGGGCCAGGCCACGCGCAAGAGCCTGGCGGATTGCCGGGCAGAATTGGACGCCGGCTACGCCGCCGAAGTAGAAGCCGCGCTCGCTGAAGTCGAGGCTGCGCTGGCCACCGAAGCGCCCGCCACCGGCGCGGGCGATTTGAAACGCCTGCAATCCGCCTGCGCAAGGCTCGACGCCGCCACGCAACCGCTGGCGGAATTGTTGATGGACAAAGCCATGGAGGCGATGCTGCTTCGGCGCGGACTGATCAAATAGCTGCTTGGCTTGGCGAAGCGCGGACTCGAGATAAGCCAGAAAAGGAGCCACACCACGGCCAAAATGAAAATCAGGCAAAGCAGCAGTGGGAATAGCATTTGATTGTGGCGAAGAAACCGGCGCCACTTCCGACCGCCGCGTCGCGGCTCAGGATGCATAGGCGCATCATTGGGGAAGGACGGGGGCGGTTCAAGCCGGATTTTGTGGCATCAACACGCTCCGCGATCACCGGCTTCAGCCTTGACGGCTGCCTGGAATGTGATTGCATGTGGCCACATGAAAATAAATTTTCTCGCAGTGATTGCCGGCGTTGCCATCGTGGCCGCCGGGTGTGTTGGCACCGTCAGCGGCAAGCGGACGGGCGCCGTACCCTTCATCAACGACCGCGTCGAAGGCCGCTATGAACGCCCGCCGGCGCAGGTTTACACCGCCGCCAAGGAAGTACTCAACTTCAACGGCACGGTGCTCAGCGAATCCACCATCCACGGCACGAACAACGTGCTCGCGCTGGAGGGTAAGGTGAACCAGCGTAGCGTGTGGATTGCGGTGCAGCCGGTGGATGCCAAAATCACCTCCGTGATTGTGCAGGCGCGCACGGCGGGCGGCGGCACGGACCGGCAACTTTGCCACGAGTTGGACAAACAAATCGCGCTCAAGCTGGTCCGTTAAGCTTTATCCGCGCAAACCCTTTGCAAAGCCGGCCACCAGGCCGGCTGTTTTTTTGGGATCGGGGCTGCCGGACGGTTTCCAGGGCCAGCAGGTCCGGGCGCGCCAACGCTTGCGCTTCATTCAACTCTTCTGCCGGATGATGCGGTCGGCGTGGCGGGCGCGGCTGACTGCAGTGTCGTAGCTGATCAGGCATTTGCAGTAGAGGTCGTAGAGGCAGTTGTCCATGAGCACCATGCCCTCCTTGCGGCCGGTTTGCAGGAGGTTCTCCAGCTGATGAAGCTGATTCTCACGAATCAGATTGCGCACCGCGCCGTTGGCGATGAGGAGTTCGTAGGCCAACACGCGCCGGGTCCGATCCGCCGCTGGCAAGAGGTCCTGCGAGATGATGCCCTGAAGCGCGTTTCCCAGTTGCAGAATGATCTGGCGTTGGGCGTTGCCCTCGAACACGCCCACGATCCGCTCCAGCGCGTGCGCCACGTTGGGCGAATGCAGCGTGGCCAGCACCAGATGCCCCGTCTCCGCCGCCGTCAACGCCGTGGCAATGGCCTCGTGATCGCGCATTTCGCCGACCACGATCACGTCCGGGTCCTGCCGCAACACGTGAACCAGCGCGCGGTTGAACGAACGCACGTCCGTCAACACTTCCTGTTGCACCACGATCGCGCGCTTGTTCGCGTGAACGAACTCGATCGGGTCCTCGATGGTCACGATCTTGCAGCGGCGCTCGCTGTTGATGCGGTCCACGAGGTAGTTCAGGGTCGTGGTCTTGCCCGCGCCGGTCGGGCCGGTGACGAGCAACAGGCCGTTGGGCCGGTGAATCAACTCATCCAGTTTTTCCGGCAGTCCAAGTTCCTGGCGCGTGGAAATGCGTTCGCCGCAAAACCGCAGGCTCATTTCCGGATGACCATTGCGCCGGTAAAAGGTCGCACGCACCCGCCCGGCAAACTGGTGCAGCAACGAAATGCAAAGCTCCCATTCCAGCTCGAACTTCTTCTTTTGCGCTTCGTTGAGCAGGCTGTCCGCCATGGCGGTGATCTCGGTTTCCGAGAGCGAGTCCTCATCAGCGATGATGATTTCGCCGTTCACCCGGAACGCGGGCGGCACGCCGGAAACCAGGTGCAGGTCCGAGGCATCGTATTCCTTCGCCGCCGTGAGCAGCCGGTCCAAATTGGTCGTGGTCATCGTTTGAAAGCTCGCCGACACCAGCCGCGCATTTTTTCCCCGAAGGTGTTGCCGCGCTCCAATTCGAGCAGGGCCAGCTTGGGCGTGCTGGATTCGGGTTTGAGCAGGCGAGCTTGGGCGAAGGACTGCCGCGCGGGATTGCGCAAGCCCAGCGCCTGCTGGCAACGTCCCATCTCCAGCCACAGCACGAACTGACCGGTCTTCCATTCGACGGCCTGATCGAGCAACTGCAGGGCGAGCACGAACTGCTCGTGGAACATCCGCACGCGGGCAGCCAGCCAGTTCACGAACCAGTCCTGCGGCGCGAGCAACGACGCCTTCTCGAAACAGTAATCCGCACGCGCTTCGCCGCGCGTCAGCAGCACATCGCCGCGCGCCAGCCAGAGATACGGCGTGTCGCCGCGTTCTTCGATGGACGCGTCCGAGAAGGTTTGCGCCGCCGGCAAATCACCGGTGCGCGCCAGCGCCACGGCCTTGGCGGCCAGCAATTCAGGCTCGGTGGGAAACCGTTCGAGCGCCTTGTCCGCCCAGAGTTTCGCTTCCTTGTATTCGCCCAACTCGATCAGCATCCGGACCTGGCCCGTCCAGGCGGCGGGCAGGTGGGGATTGAATTCCAGAACCTTGGAGTAACGCCGCAAGGCCTGCTCGAATTCCCCTGCGGCGAACGCCTCGTCAGCGGCTTGCAGGTGCAACAAGTCATCCGGCGTCCGCGCGGTCGCCTCGGACTGCGACTGGCGGGCGGACTCATCTCCAAATTCGAGATTGCCGAAGCGGCTCATGGAATAGATACCGCTGCCGTTATAGCAGGCGAGGCTGCGGATACCAGCCTGTTTTCCGCCGCAGGCGCCGGCGGCGAACGAAGCGCGGGCTTCAGCGCGCAATCGTGAGCCGGGGCACGCTGGCATTGCGGGCGCGACCTTCGGCCCAACTCCGCAAGCGCCCGATCTGCTCGTCCATCGTGCGCGCCAGCGGCACGGTTTGCGCCAGCGCCGCGGCAACATGCTCCGTGGTCAATTCCTGCCGCGCGTAGAAGGCGTCATACAGCGCGCTGTTGATCGCTTCCTCGATTTCCGCGCCGCTGAACTGGGGGCTCGCCTGAGCCAGGGTTGGGAGATCAAATTTTGCCGCGTCGCGTCCCCGGCGGACCAGATGGATGCGGAAAATTTCGCGGCGCTCGTCCGCGGAAGGCAAATCCACGAAGAAGATTTCGTCGAGCCGCCCTTTGCGCAGCAACTCGGGCGGCAGTTGCGAAATATCGTTGGCGGTCGCCACCACAAAGACGGGCGCGGTTTTTTCGGACAGCCAGGTGACAAAGGTCCCGAACACGCGCGCGGTCGTGCCGCCGTCGGTCGCGCCCGAGGCCTGCGAGCCGGCGAACGCCTTGTCAATCTCGTCCACCCAGAGAATCGCCGGCGCGACGGACTCCGCGACGGCGATGGCGCGCCGCACGTTTTCCTCGGAAGAGCCGACGAAGCTGCCGAACATGCGCCCCATGTCGAAGCGCAGCAGCGGCAGTTGCCAGAGATTGGAAACCGCTTTCGCGCACAGGCTCTTGCCGCAACCTTGCACGCCCAGCATCAGGATGCCCCGCGGCGCGGACAACCCGAAGGCCCGCGCCTCGCCCGTAAAAGCCACCGCGCGCTTGGCCAGCCATTCCTTGAGCACCGCCAGACCGCCGACGTTTTCAAAACTCTCCGTCGTGGCGCAGTATTCCAGCAACCCGCTCTTGCGGATGATCTGTTGCTTCTCCGCGAACACCTCGCCGACGTCATCGCCACTCAACCGCTCGCCCTTCACGATAATGCGGGCGAAGACATTTTCGGCCTCGGCGACCGTGAGTCCCAGCGCAGCCTGCAACAAACGTTCGCGGCCCGCGTCGTCCAGTTCGATCTTCACCTGTTTGAACTGCCCCACGTCGGTGACGATCTTGTCGAGCAGCGCGGAGAGATCGTCCCGGGCCGGGAGCGGGTGATTCAGCACGGTGATTTCCTTCTCCAGTTCCGGCGGAATCTCCAACACGGGAGAGATGAGGAGGATCGTCTTGTAACTGTTCTTCAGGTGCAGCGCGATTTCCTTCAACTTGCGGATGGCGGGATAATTGTTCTTCGAGAGAAACGGGTGAAAGTCCTTGAAGAGAAAGATCGCCGGCTCGACCTGCTCGATCACCTGATCCAGCGCGGCGAGCGGGTCCTTGGTGGCCGGATTGCGCTGGCGCTGCGATTGAATGGACGTTCCCGCCGGCACAATGCCCGTGCTGCAACTCCACTCGTACACTTTTTTCTGCCGTTTGCGGGCGATTTCCAGCACGAGATTTTGCGCCCGCAATTCCTCGCTGCTGACGAGGTAAATGATCGGGTAACGCGCCCGGATGAGCGTTTCCAGTTCAACCGCGAAGTTCATGCGCTAGGCTTGCTGGGAAAAGGCGCAAAGGCCACCTCGGAAAAATGCGGACTAAATCGGCGGTTGGAGAATGACGAAGCACGAAATCCAAAAAAACGGCTGGCCACCGGAGTTCGACCTTCGTCATTTGGACATTCCTTCGCCATTCGAGCTTCGTCCTTCGTCATTCCCGCCGCGGGTCTCATCCACCGGTCAAGCGCTTCCACCAGGAGCGCGCGGGCTTCGGCTCACGCCGGATGGATTCGTTCAATCGCTCCGCGACCGCAGTGGGCACAGGCGTCTGCGCAGCGTCCGCCTGGATCAGCTCCTCGACCGTGGCGAACTCACGCGCGGTGCGGGTCTGGGATTGTGTCTCAGCGAGCACCTGCTCGCGGGGCGTGAGTTTGTTTTCTTGTTTCATGGTCTGCCTCATCGGTTTTGGCGAACAACCCGGCGAAAGCCTTGCGGGCGCGGTGCAATTTGCCGCGCACGGCGTCGGTGGACTGCCCGGTCAATTCCGCCACCTCGTCATAGCTCATCTCCTGATCCGCAACGAGCAGCAACAACAGCCGGTATTCCTCCGATAAACCGTCCAGCGACGTCTGGATGCGCTCGCCCAGTTCCCGCATCTCCAGCGCGCGAAAGGGGGAATCCGTCCGCGCCGCCGCGTGTTCCCAGACGGCGTCATCGGCATTGCTGACCAGATTCCGGCTCGCCCAGCTCTGGCGCAGGTTCTGGCAATGATTGATGGTGATGCGATACAGCCAGGTGCGATGCGAGGAATCGCCGCGAAACTCAGCCCACTTGCGGTAAGCCTTTAAAAAAACATCGTGGGTGGCGTCTTCGGCTCGGGCAGGATCGCCCAGGAACCGCAGGGCGAGATAGTAAATCGCCTGGCTGTGGGTTTCGTACAGCGCGGCGAAATCCGGCGGGGCGTCCTTCAAGACGGGCCGCGCCGGCGCTTTGGGTTCGGTGACGGTTTCTTCCACAAGCGAATTCACTGCTGGTTCGACCGGACAAACCCTCACTTGTCACGCTACGCGGAAAACTGCAAGTCCCAAGTTCCCCCCTGTTTCAATACGGTCGGGGACCACCCTGCTTCAAACCGATGTTCTGCTCGTAGGTCCCCATCTTCAAGCCCGCGGTCTTTTCTTTGCCTTTGAATTCAAGCTTCAACTGCGCGAGCCGGGTGCGCGCCATTTGCGCCACCGGTGAATTGGGATACAAATCCACGATCCGCCCCAGGGTCTGCTGCACCGCGGCCAGGTCCGCGCCGTGCCGCACCTGCAAATCCGCGAGCACATTCAACCAGCGGGTCACATTGCGAACGGGCTGTCCCGGCGCTTCGATCATCTGCTGTAGTTGATCCGTGGCCAGATCGAGCCGCTGATATTGGTCCGCATAAACGGTCGCGAGCTTTTCCCGCACCTCGAAGTCCAGCGGAAATTCCTCCAGGTGCTTCACGTATTCGGCTACCAGCCCGGCCGCGTCCGCCGGCGGCGCTTCTCCCCGCGGCTGGCGGTCGAGCAAGCCCAGATTCTGCACGCCCACTGGCACGGCGACACGCCTGGGGTCGTACGGTTGGAGCAGCTTGTCCACGCTCGCCAGATGCGCGATGCGCTGCTCGGCCGTGAGCGCGAATTCGGAGTCCGGGAACAGTTCCACGATCCGCTCCAGGTGAACCCGCGCCGCCTCGGGGTCCAGATTGTATTTCAACTGCCAGTCCGCCAGCGTGGTCAAAGCGTGAACGACGTTGCGCGGCGCGTGCCCGGGCTGTTCACACAGGCGGTGAACGGTCAACTCGGCGCCGGGCAGGTCATTGAGATTCTGCGCCTGAATCTCCGCGAGCATCAACTGACCGGTGTAGTCGGTGGGAAAACGTTCGAGTTGCTTGCGAATTTCCGCCACGGCCTCGAGGTAGCGCCCGAGTTTGCGCTTGGCTTCCGCGATGGAATAAAACGGCTGCGGCTCGACGGGCACGTCGCCGCCATCGAAGAGCGAACCGAGCGGATTGGCCACCAGCGACGCGATGTTCCGTCGCCACACCGCCACGAACCCCAGCGCGCAAATCATGGCGAATACCACATCCGTCCACGTAGCGGGTGTGCCTTTAAAAAGTCCGGTCTTCCAAACGCCGAAGGCGAGAATCGGCACCGTCATCACCCATTTGAAAACCAACAGCGCCGGGTCCTCCGACCGTTTCAGCCACACGAAACCCAGCCAGATGATGGGCACCAGCGATACCACCACCACGACAACCTGAAAGAAGGTGTGGTGGATTTGAATGAGCGGTTGCATCTGATCGGAACGTCTTTCCAGATCAGACCGGGCGCAAGCCAAATCCTCACGGCCCGAGCCGGGCGAACGCGGGCAGGTTGCGCAGAATGCCGAACGCCACGAGCAGGCCGCAACCGAGCCAGACCCAAAAACCGCGCCAGCGCACGCCGCCACACGCATATTCCCGCCACAACCAGACAGCCACCACCGGCAACGCCAGCACGGCCAGCGGATTGAAGGTCAGTGCGGTCAGCAAATGCCCGTGCAACAACTGGTGCATCGCCCGCAAGCCGCCGCACCCGGGACATTGCCAGCCCGTCATTTGGTAAAAGGCGCAGCGGGGATAAAATGTGTGTTCGCTGGGATTGAACAGGTAGAGCGCCGCAATCATCAGGACAGCGACCGCAATGATCAGCCCGATCGTGCTCCGACCCCACCGCGCCAAGCGCGGTGGTACCGCTCCAAGGCTCGCATGGGGAATTTCTCCGGAAGCAGCCACGGCCTCAGGTGAATTGTGCTTTGACCTCGGGTTTGGACAAGATCACCAGCGCCCAGATGCCAATGGGCAGGCCAACAATGCAGCAGGGGGAAATACATGGCAGGATTGCCAGGATACTTGCTGTCATCGCCCAACCGTAGCTTCGGAGTTTCTGCATCTTCAACGCGCCGAACAGAATCAATCCCGACGCAATGAAGCCAAGGATGCCGCTCACGACGCCAATCGTCCCGCTGAACATGGTGATAATCCGCTCCGCCTCCGGGCTCATTCCGGGTTGATGCAGACTGGCGCCCGCGGCCAACAAATTCCAGAGGGTGCCCGCAATTGAAGCGAGGAAACCGAGAACCGCGGTTATGATCAGGCCGATGGCCGGACCGGCCACTTGCGTTGCGCCTCTACCCGCACCCGCCGCGCTGGATGCCGGCAATGGTGGAACAATGACTCCCGGCATGACTGCGACCAGTTCGGGAAATTCCGCGACCATGCGCCATTCCGTCGAGTTCTCGTAACGCACCTTGCTTTGCGCGTTCGCCCGCCCCTCGGCGATCCACTTCTGAAGCACTTCTGCGCTGATGGGACCGTACTCCTTGCCGTCTGCTCCGATGATCTTGAACATAGCTGGTATGGTTGAGTTGACCGGGCCGGCCGCACCTCCACCGGCGGTTTGCGCCGCCAGTAGGCGCCACAAACGCCCGTGCGTCAAGCGCGGCTCAAGCCGCCGCCAGTTCCCGCAACTTCGCCTGCGCCCGACCGTCATCAATCACACTCGCAGCCAGTTCCCAGCCTTCGCCCACCGACCTCGCCGCGCCGGCCACGAACAACGCCGCGCCCGCGTTCAACAACACCGCGTCGCGCTTTGGCCCCCGCTCGGTACCGCTCAGGATACGGCGGATGATCTCCGCGTTGGCGCTCCGGTCACCGCCGCGCAAATCATCGAGCGTCGCCGGCTGCAATGGCAGTTGACTCGCGTCGAACGCCGACACCACAAAGCCTCGCTCCTGATAAAACTCCGCGATCGTGTTCGGCCCGAGCGTCGAAAGCTCATCCAAACTTCGTGCGCCGCCTCCATCCTTAGAATCTGCCTGAACATTCGATTCGGAAACACGGAGCAAAGATGCTCCGTGAACCCGCCCGCTGGAAGCGGGCGCTACGTCGCGTGGCGCAGGCATCCTGCCTGCGGGTTCGGGCGGCATCCCTGCCGCCAGACTTGATTCTTCAGACAGGCCAATAGACTTTGGACCTTGGCCTTTAGACTCAATCTTCCCACACACCACCATCCCGCGCCGCAGTCCGAGCGATTGCAACACTCGCGCTAGCGGCTCGCACAACTCCGCGCGCGGCACCCCCATCAGTTGCGCTGTGGGCCGGGCGGGATTCAACAGCGGCCCGAGGAAATTGAAAATCGTCCGCTGCTTCCGCTCCGCGCACAACTTGCGCGCCGGTGCGATGTGCTTGAATGCGGGATGAAAGTTCGGCGCGAAAAAAAATGCGAAGTTCTGCTCGCGCAGCGATTGGACCGCCGCCGGCGGCGGGAGATCAATGCGGATGCCCAGCGCCTCCAGCACGTCGGCGCTGCCCGCCTGCGAAGTAATGGCGCGGTTGCCGTGCTTGGCCACCGCCACGCCCGCCGCAGCGCAGACAATCGCCACAGTCGTCGAAATGTTGAACGTTCCCAGTTGGTCCCCGCCGGTGCCGCACACATCGAGAATCTCCCGTGAGGCGCGCCAAGTGGAATCCATCGGCGGCAGCACCGACTTTTCCCGCAACGCGAGCGCAAACGCGGAAATCTCCTCGACCGTTTCACCCTTGCGCGCCAGTGCGCTGAGAAACTCGGCCTTGTCCGCCGCCGGCACCGCCTCGGTTACCAGCGCTTCGACCGCCTGTCGCACCTGAGCGGGGGTAAGCGGACGCGCCGCCGCGAGTTGTTGGATCAATGGAGCAAGCACGCGCAAAATTTAGGCGTTCACACGCGCGGGCTAAAGCGCGAAGTTTCCGTCAGGGGCCGGGCGCCGTTCCCGCCGGATCGGTCGGGGCGAGTTCCTTTTGCAGGAGGTCGTGGAGCGCGGAGTAGAAAGTTTCCGCCAGCTGCCGATCGCCTGCCGGGGCGAAATGCACCAGGTCAATGAACTTCTGGTGGTGGCCGTCGAGTTGCGGATGGGTATCCACGAAGCACACCTCGGGGTGCTGTCGCGCGAGTTCCGCGACCAGCAACGAGTGCATCACGTTGATCTTGATCGTCGGATAAACCGCCGGAAACGCTTCACGATAAAACTCGACCAACGGCGCTTCGCTGTGTTCGTTCACAGCCATGCTGTAATTTGCCAGCACCAACCGGACGCCGTTCGCCGCCGCGATTTGGATCAATTGCCGGTACGCGTCCGCATAGCGCGTCGTCAGGAGCCGGGGAAGCGAGGGCGGCTCCAGCACGGACGGCGCGCGCAGGCTGCGCTTGAAGGCCAGCAGCCGCCAACGGTACTCGCCCTCGGCGAGCAGGTGCAGCGGCCGGCGTTTGAAGACCGGCAGATGCTTTACGAACACCGGCGGCAGCGTGTAACCCAGCCAGGGAAATCCGTTCCAACCGTGATAGGAAATGATCAGGTCGGGCTGAAGCGGAAGGATGTCGCGTTGCAGGCGAATCAAATTGTTTTCGAGACTGTGATGGGGCAGCCCGGCATTGATCACTTCCACCGGACGCTGCGGACGCAAGCGGTCCTGAATCATCTGCTCCAGGAATTCCGGCCACGGTTTGTGCTCAGGCGTCAGCGTGAAACCGAACGTGTTCGATTCGCCCAGCGCCACGATGCGAAACGTCCGGCCTTTCGGCGCGGCCAGTTCCCGGCCGCGAAAGCCCCGACTGTTGATCCGCACGCGGCTTTGAAAAAAAGCAGCTTCCCCGTTCGGGCGGACCCGATAGGGCAGCAGATTGTCCGGGTCGCGCACAAACAGTTCCCGCATCAAGCGATCGTATTGCGCGAGGTAGCGCCCCCAGAAAACCCGGTACGCGCCGGGATCGCGCCGGGCGGTATCGTACAAGTATCCGTCCCCGGCCACGTCTGGATTCGGGTCCGCGCGATGCGTGGGTCGAAAAGGCAGGTCGAACACCGGCAGCGCGACCAGCGTGACAATGAGAAAATTGGCGGACAGTTCGAGCAGACGCGGCGGGCGCAACCACGCCTTGCCCAGCGCCAGCCAGCCCACCGCCATGACCAGACCCAAGTAAAAATCCCCCGACCGGTTCTGCCCGTACGCGTCCACCAGCCAGGCCAGCACACCGAACCCGGCCCACGTCATCGCCAGCCAGCGCCAGCGCGGAAAGGCGCCTGAGTTGGTGGCACGCCAACCCGTCAACGCCACCGCCGCCGCCACCATCCAGGCGGGCGGCGTGTAATAGGCATTGAGTAATCCGGCAATACCGACAGTGAACTTCAGACTGGCGAGTAGTAGGACCGTGAGCGTCCACGCGCAAACCACTCGAAAGGTCCAGCGACCCGTGCCCCCGGCGGACTTTTCCGGCAGGAACAAACTCGCTCCCAGCACCGCGAGAGCGAGTTCGCAAGGCCACGGCCAGTTCGCGAGCGCGGTCACCCATACCGCCCCAACCATAAGAATTGCCCGCACGCCAACGAAGAGAAGTCGGACGAGATTCATCGGCGCGCAGGTTGCGAGGGATCAAGCACGATAGGATTTTATGCGTTTGCCGCGCGGGACCAAAGCCGGAAGTTGCCCTGAGTAGGGCCGGCTGCAATCCGGCCGAGCTTGGGCAGCGACGTTACTTCCCGACAAGGGTGATGATAACAAACAGGGCCAGTAGCCGGTGCTATTCTACTACGGCGCGGTTGAAATGAACTCCAGCAAATCCGCCATGTCTTGCGGTGTAAGATTCTGCTCCAATCCCTCGGGCATCACGGACTGCCCCTGGCTGCGCATCTTCGCGATGTTCGCGCGCGGGATCACGTTCTCCTTTCCGTACGCCTGCCGCACCGTTACGCTCACCGAAGTTTCATTGACCACCAGCCCGACGTAGCTCTCGTCGTCCCTCGTCTCGACCACGTAGGCGACGAACTCGGGCCGCACTTCGCGATTCGGGTCCACGAGGTTCGTCAACAACTTCTCCTTGCCGGTTGTTTTCACCGTCACGAAGTCTGGTCCGAGCGCGGATCCCTCGCCGCTCGAACGGTGACAGGAAATGCACCGCTCCTCGTAAATCTTCTTACCGTGCGCCACGTCGCCCTTGAGCGAAAGCGCGGGTGCGTAGCCGTCAATGATCGGCTGGCGCGCGCTCGCCGGCGGAGCGACGAGGACTTTCGCCGCCAGTTCACGCACCGCGGCGTCGCGATATGTGGTCAGCAACTTGACCTGCGTCGAGTCCAACACGCTGGCGCGAATCGTCCCCGCCCCGATGGCGCGAAGCAGTTCCGTCGCCCGCTCGGGCCGGGCGAGCAACACCGGCACGGCCTCCGCGCGCAAACGCGGCGTAAGCGCATTCCACTGCGGCAACAAGTCCGTGCCCACGGACGCGGCGTTGAATTTCGCCAGCGTGCCGAGCGCCGCGAGTTGGACGGCTTGTGGCTGGCTTTGATCCAGCAGCGCGATCAGCCGTTTGCCGGCTTCTGCGTAGGGTAGGTGCGCCAGCAAGCGCACCGCCGGCACGCGCGCGGCTTCCGGCAACGCGCCGTCGTCCGCCGCTTTCGCCGCACGCATCAGGATCGCGGCCACGCTGCCGCCAGTTTTCGCGAGTGAGGCCCGTGCCCGCTGCAAACCCTCGCCCAGCGCACTCGTCATGGAAAACGCCAGCGCCGGTTCGTTGAGTTGACCGAGGTACGCCAGGACCGCGTCCACTTCGGTCGCGCTGTTCTTTGCGCCGACCAACGCCGTCAACTGGCGCAAAAACTCCTGCCCCGCTTCGGTCGCGCGAAAAACCGGATCGCCGGACAGCACCGTGAACAATTCCCCCGCGCCCTCGGCCAGCGACGACAGCAGCGCCGCGCGCATCCAGGCGCTGCCAGCTTCCTGCCGCGCGATGCTCGCCATCGCTGCGAGGCGCTCGGGATTTCGCACTTCACCGAGCGTGAAGGCCAGTTGGTAACGCACCGCGCTGTCCGGGTCGCCGGCCAATTCGCGCAACTTGGTCCAAAGCGCCGGCGGGAACGCACCGTTCGTGATGAATTTCTCAGCCAGCTTGACCGCGTGCTCGCGCACCGCGGCGTCGGTGTCGCTCAAAGCCGTGAGCAATTCCGCCTCCCGCAACACCCCCTGCCCCTCCAGCGCGTGCAGCGCGTGCAGCCGGGCGAGTGGAGCTTTCGATTCCCTCAGCAGCTTCTTCAGCGACGGCGCGGCGGCTTGGTCCTGCCGTTCCCACAATAACCGCGCCGCCGTTTCGCGATGCCAGCCGTTCTTGCTTTCGAGCGTGGCGACGAGTTGCGCCGTCGAGGCCTTGGCGAGTTGCGGCCGCCCGGGTTGCTTGAATCCGGCGGGCGCGATGCGATAGATGCGGCCGCGATCATTACCCGAATTCAAATCGAGCAGCTTCTTGATGTTCTCCGGCAACGACCACGGATGCTCAATCACCTCGCGATACATGTCGCATAGATAGAGGCAGCCGTCGGGGGCGTTGGCAAACTGCACCGGACGAAACCAGAGGTCGGTGCTCGTGAGGAATTCCACCTTCTGCTCGTCCGCCGGGCGCTCGGCGATCAACTCGACGCCACTACGCCGGATTCTTTTCCGATGCACGAGATTGCTACCGCAGTCGGCAATGAAAGCGTCGCCGAGATTTTCCTCCGGCCACGCGTCGCCGCGATAAATCGTGATGCCCGTCGCCGAGGTAAAATAGCCGGAAGCCCGCCCGCCACCCTCAATCAACCCGGGCACGACGCCGGTCACGCGCCATTTGGTGCGGATGACGCGCCAGCCTTCCTCGGGGCTGGTGCGGTAAACTTCCGCCGCCGGACCATCCACCGGAATGTCCACCAGCGCGGGCGGCATGTTGTAATACCGGTTCCGTTCCCCGTAGCGCGCCTCGTACATGAACGTCTGGATGTGGTGCGAATTGCTGCACACGTATTTCCGACCACGATTGTCGAAGCACATGCCGTATTGGCCGCCCCCGGTTTCAGTTTGCAGATCGAGCTTGCGCGGGTCGAAACTGAAATCGCGCCCGCGAAGTTCGAGCGGTTCGGCGTCCGGGGGGTTCACCCGTTTCAACACTCCGCCGTTGCCCGCTGTCTGACCGTGGATGCGATTGTCCAAGCCCCACCGCAAGCCATTCACCAAGGCCTGCACATTCAGTTTGTCCTCCTTGCCCGCGCCGAAGCCCGTGAACACGACCTTGCGCACGTCCGCCTTGCCGTCGCCGTTCGTGTCCTTGAAGTAGATGATGTCCGGCGACGCGGCGACGAAGATGCCGCCGTCATAGCAGCAGACACCCGTGGGCCACGGCAGGTCATCGGCATAGACGGTCATCTGGTCAAAGGTGCCATCGCCGTCCGCATCCACCAGCAGGCGGATTTGTCCGAGATGCGGCTTGACCTCGCGCAACTCGGAATAATCGAGCATCTCGACCGTGAACATGCGCCCGCTTTCGTCAAAGGCGATGTCAATCGGATCAAGCGTCAGCGGCTCCGCGGCGGCAAGTTGCAGTTCAAAACCCGGCTGGAGCTGGAAAACTTTCGCGTAGTTGGATTTTTCCACCGGCGGCACGCGCGGCAAATCCTCCGGCTTGAGTTCCGGCGCGGCGGAATAAGCTGTGAACGCCAAACCCGACAGCAAGAAGCCTAGGCACAAAACTGGTTCCCATTTCATAGTTGAGAGGCACGAATTGAGACGGTCCCGGCCTCCAGCGCAAGCGATTTCGTGTGACGATGGACCGGAACCGGAATCCCGGATCGGACCGACTGGCCGGGCCTCCGGGCGGTTCTGACACCGGGATCAGGCAGGCCTGACTGCCGCACCGGGCACTTTACAATTTCCATGCGACGGACAAATATCCGCCGGGAATGAATGGGGCATCTTTGGTCCGCAACGCGTTTTTTTGCGAAACACCAGTTGGTCCTTTGAGCGGGGCCATGCTGACACGGGATGTCGCCCCTTCCATCCCACGCCCAGCCACGGTGTCGTTATCGGTCGCCACCGGCCATGAGGGGCGGCGTGTTACCGACGGAAACGCTGGAAGCAGATGAAACCGCACCCGGGACGAGCTTCAACCGGCAATCCAATCCCGCCGGTCCCCGGCTGATCCCGTGTCCACCCTTCGAGTTGCTATGCCGAGCCAAAAACCTCCTCCGAGCCAAGCGCAGCCGAACCGTTCCCCTTCCCCTTGGGTGCCCACGCGCAGCACGGCCGCGGCCATCGCCCTCTGGTACGCCGCCGTCGGCGCCCTGTGGATTCTCTGTTCCGGCTGGCTGCTCCACCACCTCGTCCACGACAACGAGCTGGAGGCGCTGTTAGAGGCGGTGAAGGGCTGGTTTTATGTCGCCGTCACGGCGGCGATTCTCAGCTTCGTCTTAAACCGCTACTTTGCCGAGATCCGGCGAACCGTGCGAGCGTTGCATACCAGCGAATCCCGCTTGCGGCTGCTAGGCGACAATCTGCCGGATGGTTACTTGTACCAATACCAGTACGACCCGGACGGCCGCCCACGTTTCACCTTCATCAGTGCCGGTGTGGAGCGCGTCCATGGGTTGACGCCCGCGGCGGTGCTGGAGAATGCGCAGGCCTTGCATGGACAAATCGAGCCCAGCCTGCTGCCGGCGCTCGCGAAAGCAGAAGCCCGCAGCCAGCGCGGCAGGACGGATTTCGCCATGGACATCTCGATCCGGCGCAGCGATGGCGAGGTCCGGCAACTGCATCTGCGTTCCCGTCCCCGCGAGGAAGACGGCCAAGTCATCTGGGATGGGATGGCAACTGACATCACCGAACGCATCCGGGCGGAGGCGGTGCTGCGAGGAAGCGAAGTGCAGTTTCGCCAACTGGTCGAAACGGCGCCGGAAGCGATCTTTATTCGCCATCAGGAGCGATTCACCTATCTGAACCGGGCGGCCCTTCGGCTCTTTGGCGCGGAGCGGCCGGAACAATTGCTGGGTGAATCCGTGCTGGAACGGTTTCATCCTGATTACCGGGAGCGAATTCGCGAGCGCATGAAGATCCTGGATGAGCGCGGCGAGTTCACGACCTCGGCGGAACAGGTCTTCCTCCGGCTGGATGGTTCACTGATCCATGTGATTGTGTCCGCAGTACCGTTCGTGCTTAGCAAAAAGCAGAGCGCGCTGGTGTTTGCGCGCGACATTAGCGCCCTCAAACGCAGCGAGCAGGAGATCACCCACCAGGCGGCCTTGATCAAATCACTCCTCGATTCCATCCCCGATCTGATCTTCTTCAAGGATGTCGCCGGGAAGTATCTCGGCTGCAATCCGGCGTTCGCGAACTTCGTCGGCCGCCCGCGCGAGGCCATCCTCCAGCACACGGATCACGAGTTTTTCCCCCGGGAAGTCGCCGACGAGTTTCGCGCGCACGACCGCGCGATGCTGGAGACAAGATCCGCGCGGCAGAACGAGGAATGGGTCACCTATCCGGACGGGCGCCGCGTATTGCTCGACACATTGAAGACACCGTTTTGGGGACCGAACATGGAACTGCTGGGCGTGCTGGGCATCAGCCGTGACATCACGGAGCGCAAGCGGGCGGAGGAATCGCTCCGGGAAAGTGAACTGCGGCGCGGCCTGGCGCTTGATGCCGCCCAGGCCGGGACTTGGGAATGGGAACTGGCCACGGGCCATAACACCTGGTCGGAAGAATTATGGCGACTCTACGGGTTGAGCCCAAATTCCTGTGCGGCTTCGTACGAAACCTGGCGTCAAACGATGCGTCCGGAAGACCGCCCTGCAGTCGAACAGCAGCTCCAGGAAGCCGTTCGCCAAGCGGCAGAGATCAATCTGGAATGGCGGGTGAATGCGCCCGGCGGCACCGCTCGTTGGCTCATGTCCCGTGGCCGCCCGCTCCTCGACACGTCGGGGCGCGTGACGCGGTATGTGGGCGTGGTCATCGAAATCACGGCCCGCAAGCACGCGGAAGAAGCCTTGCGGCAGCGCGTGGAATTGCAGGACCAACTGGCGAAGATCGCGGCCACGGTGCCGGGGATGATCTATTCCTTCCAAATGCGCCCCGACGGCTCGCTCTGCCTGCCCTTTTCCACGCCGGTCATCGAGGAACTCTGGGGGCTGCGGCCCGAGGAAGTGCGCGAGGACTTCGCTCCCGCGATGGCGCGGGTCCATCCCGAGGACGCGCGACGCATCGGCGAGCGGATCGCCGCTTCCGCCCGCAGCCTGCAACCGTGGCGGGATACTTTCCGGGTGCGCCATCCGCAAAAAGGGGAACGCTGGCTCGAGGGGAACTCGATGCCGCAACTCGAACCCGATGGCAGCATCCTCTGGCATGGCTTCGTGCAAGACATCACCGAGCGGAAGCAGGCCGAGGCGGCTTTGCGGGAAAGCGAAATCAAATTCCGCGCGCTGATTGAGAATGCGCCGGACGGCATCGTGCTCATGAACGCGCAACGGCAGTTGACCTACGCCAGCCCCGCGGCGCGCCGCATGTTTGGATTCGATGACCAGTCCTTGCTCACGCTGGATCCCAACGCGGCGACGCATCCGGACGACTTGCCGCAGGTGCGGGAGCTGATCGCCGGCCTCCTGCGCGACCCGCAAACCGTCCGCTCGGCCCGCTATCGCTTTCGCCATCGGAACGGCGAGTGGATCTGGATCGAGAGCTTCTTTTCCAACCTCCTCGCGCTCCCGGGAGTCAATTCCGTGGTGATCAATTTCCGGAACATCGAGGAAAGCGTCCAGGCGGAGCAGGCCTCGCGCGCCTCGGAATTGAAGTATCGGGTGGTTGCGGACAATACCTTTGACTGGGAATTCTGGCTCAGCCCGGAAGGCCGGTTCATCTATTCCTCGCCCTCCTGCGAAAGGATCACCGGCCACAAACCCGAGGAGTTCACCGCCGACCCCGAGTTGGTGCATCGGATTGTTCATCCGGATGATCGATCCATTTTCGCATCGCACCAGCATGCCGCACTGGGAGCGCACGAACCCGGCGAGGTGGAGTTCCGCGTGGTGCGGCCGGATGGCGGGGTGCGTTGGATCGCGCACGTCTGTGCGCCGATCCGGGACGAGGAAGGCCGGCCTCTGGGCGTGCGCGGCAGCAATCGCGACGTGACGGGACGAAAGCAGGCCGAGGAGGCGGTAAGGTCAGCCGAGGAAAAGTACCGCAGCATCTTTGAAAATGCGTCCGAAGGCATCTTCCAGAGCACACCGGACGGCGTGCTCCTCAACGCGAATCCGGCACTCGCCCGGATGTACGGCTTCGCGTCGTCGCGCGAGATGTTGAGCGCGAGTGCGGAGGTCATCCGGAGCCTGCGCGTGGAACCGGAACTACGCGAAGTTTATCGACGCGAATTGGAAGCGACCGGCACGGTCACAGATTTTGAGTTCCAAATGCGCCGGCAAGACGGCTCCTTCATGTGGAGTTCCGTCAATGCGCGCGCCGTACGCAACCCAGAGGGACAACTGTTGTTTTTCGAGGGCACGGTGCGGGATATCACGGACCGCAAAGCCGCCGAGGAAGCGATCCGCGATTTGAATCGTACGCTGGATCAACGCGTGCAGGAGCGTACCACGGAACTCCGCGCGGCCAACGAAGAGCTGGATGCCTTCACCTATGCGGTCTCGCACGATTTGCGCGGACCGCTGCGGGCCATGAGCGGGTTCAGCCAGGCCCTCGAGGAGGATTTCGGGGCGCAACTGCCGCCCGAGGCTCATGAATTCCTGAACCACATCAAAGCCGGCAGCCAGCACATGGGAGAATTGATTGATGGTTTGCTGAAGCTCTCCCGGGCCACCCGCGGGGAAGTGGAACGGGAGGCGGTGGATCTTTCCGGCCTGATCCGTCGGGTGGTCGCAAAACTCGAAGCCGCCGAGCCCAAACGCGAAGTCGCCTTCAGTTGCGCATCGAATCTCACCGTCAAGGGCGACGCCAAGCTGCTCGAACTGGTCCTGACCAACCTGCTCGGCAACGCTTGGAAATACACCGCCAAAACCGAACGGCCGGACATTCGTGTTTCCAGTGAGGTCAAGGCCCAGGAAATCATAATCCATATCACCGACAATGGCGCGGGTTTTGACCTCAAACACGCGGCGAAACTATTCCAACCATTCCAGCGTCTGCATCGGGAGGATGAGTTTCCGGGCTTGGGCATCGGCCTGGCCACGGTGCGGCGGATTCTGCGGCGGCATGGCGGGGACATTCGGGCAACGGGCGCGCCAGGCAAAGGCGCCATTTTCAGCTTTAGCTTGCCGGCTTAACAACCGATAGAAACCGGGGTAACCGTGGATAAGAAAACCATTCTGCTGGTCGAGGACACGCGCGAGGACGAACTGCTCGTCATGCGCTCCTTGAGCAAGATCAACCTCGCCAACCACGTGGAAATCGTGCGCGATGGCCAGCAAGCATTGGACTACCTTTTTCGCGAAGGTGAATTTGCCCAACGCGACGGACCGGAACTGCCGATGGTGGTTTTGCTGGACCTGAACCTGCCGCGTTTGAGCGGGTTGGAAGTTCTGGCGCGCTTGCGTTCCGACCTCCGTACCCGCCTGGTCCCCATTGTCATTCTCACGTCCTCCGACGAGGAACGAGACCGGCGGCAAAGCTACGAGAGCGGCGCGAACAGCTTCGTGCGCAAACCGCTGAACTTTGATGAGTTCGCCGAAACCATCGCCCGGCTGGGCCTCTACTGGCTGGCGACCAATCAACACCCCCTTCGCTAAACTGCCTTGAAGACCCCTTTGCGCATCCTGTTCGTCGAAGACAAGCTCGTGGATTTTCAGCTCGTGGAACGGCATCTGCGCAAGCATGCGCTGAACGTGGAGTGTCTTCGGGTTGCTGACCGGAGGGCGCTCGACGCGGCGCTGGCGGAGCGCGAGTGGGATCTGGTCCTATCGGATCACAATGTGCCAGGGCTGCCGTTCGAGGAGACGCTCGAACGGGTGCAAGCGCGCGGCGACAACCTGCCCCTGATTCTCGTTTCCGGGAGCGTCGGGGAAGAGCGGGCGGTGGAGCTGCTCAAGCTTGGCGTGTGGGACTTCGTCCTGAAAGACAATCTGACGCGGCTCGTTTCCGGCATTGAGCGGAGTTTGCGCGACGCCGCGGACCGCCACGCGCGGCGTGAAGCCGAGGTGGCGTTGCGGGAAAGCGAGGTGCGTTTCTCCACCGCCTTTCACGCCAGCCCCACGCCGCAGTTGATTGCGCGCCAGGCGGACGGTTGCCTCTTGGATGCGAATCCGGCGTTCCTGAATCTGATCAAGTGCAAGCGCGATGCCGTCATTGGCCACAACCCCATCGAGCTTAAACTGGCGACGCCGGAATCGTTTTTGGAAATCCAAAACGAATTGCGGACGCACGGACGGATCGTCAACCGGGAACTCACCCTGCGCAACTCGGCGGGGCAGCCCGTTTACGTTCTGGGCTCGACCGAGCTGATCGAGCTGAAGGGGGAAGCGTGCGGTCTGGCGACGTTTGTGGATATCAGCGGGCGGCGGCAGGCCGAGGCGGCCCTGCGGGAAAGCGAGGAACGCTATCGCCGGCTGTTCGAGGTGGAATCGGACGCCATTTTCGTGGTGGACACCGAAACCGCCCAAATCACGGAAGCGAACGCGGCGGCGCAACAACTCTACGGCTATTCGCTGATTGAATTGCGGCGGATGCGCGCCATGGAGGTCTCGGCTGAACCGGAGAAAACCCGCCTCGCGATCTCCACCGGAGTCACCAAGATCCCGCTGCGCTGGCATCGCAAAAAGGGCGGCACGGTCTTTCCGGTGGAAATCACGGTCGGCTACTTCGAAGCTCATGGGCGGAACCTGCATGTCACCGCGATCCGCGACATCTCCGAGCGCTGGCGCACCCAGGAGGCCCTCCAGCGCTGGGCCGATGCCTTCAACCACTGTGCACACGGCATCACCATGCACGTGCCCGGCTCGAATAGCATCTTGGTCTGTAATCCGGCCTTCGCCCGGATGCTGGGTCGCACGCCGGAGCAGGTTGCCGGAGTTAGGATCATGAGTCTTTACCTCCCGGAGGACCATGCTTTGGTCCAGACCAGCATCGAACAAGCGGATCGTTCCGGCCAGGTCCGCTACGAAGCACGCATGGTGCGCGCGGATGGTTCTATGTTGCCGGTGCAAATGGACGTGATCAGCGTTCGCAATGCCGTGGGCACACCCACCTATCGGATCGCCACGATGCAGGACATCACCGAGCGCAAACGGGCTGATGAAGCGTTGCGGAACCAGCAACGGTTGCTGCAAGCGGTCATGGACCTCGTGCCGCATTTCATCTTCGCCAAAGACCGCCAGAGCCGGCATCTCCTCGTCAACCGGGCTTGCGCGCAAGCCAGCGGCATGACGCCGGACCAGATGACTGGCAAATGTGATTTGGATTTCGTGCCGGATCGCGCCCAGGCCGAAGCCTTCATGCGCGACGACCGCGAGGTGATTGACAGTGGCTCACCTAAAGTGGTCAGCGAGGAATCTCTGACCAACGCCGCCGGGCAAACCAGGATTCTGCACACGATCAAGATTCCGTTCGACTTCCCCGGTGTCGGCCCGGCCCTCGTCGGCGTGGCGGTGGACATTACCGAGCAGAAGCAGGCCGAAGCCGCTTTGCGCGCCAGCCAGGAGCGGTTTCGCGCCTACGTGGATCAGGCCGCCGACGCGCTGTTTGTGCATGATGCCAACGGACGGTTCCTGGAAGTCAACCAGCAGGCCTGCGAGAGCACCGGTTACAGCCGGGAAGATTTGTTGCACCTGGAAGTAACGGCGCTGGAAGTCGGCTTGGACAGGGCGAGGATGGAGGCATTCTGGCGGGACATCCAGCCCGGTAAATTCATGACCCAGGTGGGGCGCCAGCGCCGCAAGGATGGATCGGAGTTCCCGGTCGAGATTCGGCTGGGCTGTTTCGACCTCGACGGCAAGCGATACTACCAAGGCATCGTGCGCGACATCACGGAACGCGAACGGGCCGCCGAGGCGTTGCGCGAAAGCGAGCTGCGGCGCAGCCTGGCAATTGAGGCGGCGGACATGGGGGTATGGGACTGGAACTTGCGAACCGGGCAACTGGTCTGGTCGGAGGCGCATGAGCGAATTTTTGGTTATCCCCCGGGCGGTTTCTCGGGCAAGCCGGAGGGATTCAAATCACGCATTCATCCCGACGATATCGCCGACTTGTGGGCTGTCGGCGAGCGGGCGCTGAAGGAACGCACTCCGTTTCATCACGAATACCGGATCGTCTGGCCGGACGGCAGCGTGCATTGGCTGACCAGCCACGGCCAATATGTATTCGATACCGAAGACAAACCTCTGCGGATGGTGGGAGTGGTCCATGACATCACGGCCCGCAAGCGTGCGGAGGTTTTCCGCCAGGCCTCGCTGAGGTTGGGGGCGCGACTCAACGCCACGCGTCATGCACTGGACGCCGGTCGCGCGCTGCTAGCCACCGCGGATGAATTATGGAAATGGGATGCAGCCAACCTCGACCTCGTGGCGGCCGACGGTCAGCACGTCCGCACCTTGTTGGAGGTGGATGTGGTGGCGGGCCAACGGCAGGAACTACCCATTCCCGAGACCGCGCAAATGACGCCACGCATTTGCCGCCTTATGTCGTCAGGGGCCGAATTGATCGTGCAGGAAGCTTCGACGCCGAGTGCGGGCGACATTCCGTTTGGAGATACCCGGCGGCGGTCCGCCACCATCATGAGCGTGCCGATTCGCCGCAATCACCATGTGGTGGGCGTATTGTCCATCCACAGTTACACGCCCAATGCCTACACGCGGGAAGATCTCCAGACCTTGCAGGCGCTGGCGGATCATTGCGGCGGCGCGCTCGAACGCATCCGATCCGAAGAAGCGCTGGAGACGAGTGAAGCGCGCTATCGCGGGCTGGTGGAAACCACGTTTGACTGGGTCTGGGAAGTGGACGCCAATGGACGCTACACTTACGCCAGTCCGCAGGTGGAGAAATTGCTCGGCTACACGCCGGGAGAAGTGCTCGGCAAGACGCCGTTCGATTTCATGCCCGAGGCGGAAGCACAGCGGGTCGGCGAGACCTTTCGCGGGTTTGCCGCCGCCCGGGTGCCGTTTTCGGCGCTGGAGAACCGCAACCGCCATAAGGACGGCCGCGAAATCGTGCTCGAAACCAGCGGCATGCCGGTGCTCGGGCCGAAAGGGGAATTTCTGGGTTACCGCGGCATGGACCGTGACGTCACCGAACGCAAGCGGCTCGAAGCGCAGTTTCGTCAGGCCCAAAAACTCGAAGCCGTGGGCCAGCTCGCGGGCGGCGTGGCGCATGACTTCAACAACATCATCGCGGCAAGGATGATGCACCTCTCCCTGCTCCAATCCAACCCGTTGGTGGACGCGGAAACGCGGGTGGCCTTACGGGAACTGCAGGCGGAAGCGAAACGCGCCGCCACGCTTACGCGGCAGTTGCTCGCCTTCAGCCGGCGCTCCGTGCTGGCCATTCAGCTGCTCGACTTGAACGACGTCGTCGCCAACCTGCTCAAGATGCTCACCCGCCTGATCGGGGAGAACATCAAGCTCAACTTTGAAAGCAGGGACGGGCTGCCGTTGGTGGAAGCGGACGCCGGCATGATGGAACAGGTGATCATGAACCTGGTGGTGAACGCGCGCGATGCGATGCCCAAGAGCGGTCGCATTACGATCCGCACGGGCGCCGTTGAGGGCGACGCCAACTGGGCCGCGGGCAATCCCAACCGTCAGCCCGGGCGATTCGTCAGTCTCGCGGTCATGGACACCGGCTGCGGGATGGATACCGCCACGCTGCGCCGGATTTTTGAACCCTTCTTCACCACGAAAGAATCCGGCAAGGGCACGGGCCTCGGCCTGGCCACCGTGCATGGGATCGTAGCCCAACACAATGGCTGGGTGGAGGTCGCGAGCGAAGTAGGCCGCGGCAGCACCTTCCAGATCTTCCTCGCCGCGCGCGGCGGCGTCATCGCGGAAGCGGAGCCGGCGGCGCCGCCGCCCCCGATCCGACACGGCCAGGAAACGATTCTCCTGGTCGAGGACGAAACGACGGTGCGCCGGCTGGCAGCGAAGGTGTTGCGCACGTTCGGCTATGAGGTATTTGAGGCGGCCAACGGCCAGGAGGCGCTCAAAGTCTGGCAGGCACACGGCGCCAAGGTGGATCTGCTCTTCACGGACATGGTGATGCCCGAAGGCATGACCGGGTTGGAACTGACCGAGCAATTGCAGTCACTCAAACCCGAATTGCGCGCCATCATCTCCAGCGGCTACAGCTCCGAAATGGTGCAATCCGGTGCGCCCAGTCGCGCCGGCATCCTCTACTTGCCAAAACCCTATGCCGCCGAAGTGTTGGGGCAAACAGTGCGTGACTTTTTGGATCAGAATCCCAAAACCCGCTAGCGCACGTTCAGAAAAATAGCAGCCGTTTCGGTCCAGCGAGCGACTCACCACCACCCTGCCCCACGGTATTTGACTCATACTGCCGGCCCGCGCGGTGGCAGTTCTCGCGCTGCGAGAACTCCGCGCACGCCAGCGGGCGCAACGAGTGCCGTTTCACTGGCACTGGTTCACGCGCGTTGCCCAAGGGATTGCTTTACATTTCCGCGGCGGCGGAAAACATTCGGGCCGGGTTATGAACAGGGTTTCACCAATCTTCGGGAGTCTTCGATGAAAACCACCACCGCCACTCGCTTTACTCGTCGCCAATTCCTCCGCCGCGCCGCCGCCGCCATCGCCGTGCCGATGATCATTCCCGGTTCGGTGCTCGGCCTGAACGGCGCCGTCGCGCCCAGCAACCGGATTGTTTTTGGTGGCATCGGCCTCGGCAATCGCGCCCGGGCCACGCTGCCGAATTTTTTGTCGTTCAAGGAAGTTCAGTATCTCGCGGTCAGTGATTCGCGCCGGGACCGCTTGAAGAACGCCAAGGACACCGTGGACACGCACTACGGCAACAAGGATTGCCTCGCGTTTCCCGACTTCCGCGAGCTGCTCGCGCGCCCGGACATTGACGCCGTTTCCATCGCCACCGGCAACCGCTGGCACTCGATGGCTTCGATGTTTGCGTCGCGGGCGGGCAAGGACATTTATTGCGAGAAACCGATCAGCCTCACCATTCGCGAAGGCCGCAACCTGGTGGAGACTTGTCGCCGGTTGGGCACGATTTACCAGGCCGGCACGCAACGTCGCTCGACCGCATCGTATCGCTTCGCCCGCGACATGGTGCTGCAAGGGAAGATCGGCCGCGTGCACACGGTAGAATCGCAAGTTTGGACCGGCGAAGCGGTGCCGCATCAACAACCCACGCCTGTGCCCGCCGGTTGGGATTACGATCAATGGCTCGGCCCGGTGCAATGGCGGCCATTTGTGCCGGCGCGCGTGAATCATTGGACATGCTTCTGGGATACGGGCGAAGGCATGCACACCGACATGGGCACACATTACACCGACCAAATGCAATGGGTGCTCGGCACGGACACGACCGGTCCGGTGGAATTTGAAACGTCCGACGTGGTCTGGCCCGATCCGGTGAAGTTCATGAGCGAGACCGCCATCTCCGGCACATTCCGCTGCCGTTATGCGAATGGGATTGAAGGCGTCATCTATCAACGTGGCGCGTTCAAGGATCGTTACATTCGCTACATTGGCGACGACGGCTGGATTCAAGTGGACGACGAAACCGACGTCGTCACGGCGCACCCGAAATCCATTCTGCGACTCAAAGGGGCCGGCGGCCCGAGTTGGGCGGATGCCGGTGGCCACATTGGAAACCTGCTGAGCTCCATTCGCAGTCGCCAACCGACGCTTTGCCATCCGGAAGTGGCTCACCGCGCGCAGAGCATCGTGGAATCCATGACGATAAGCGCCCGGCTCAATCGGAAACTAAAATGGGATCCGGTCAAAGAGGTGTTCGATTGCGATGAAGCCAACCGGATGCTGTGGCGCGAACCGCGCGTTCCGTGGTGCGTTTGAAAACGGCTGAGTGAACAACATGAAAACTCCCAACCTCCTTGTTTCAGCCATGAAGCCGCACGCTCTCTTGAACCTGCTGCTCGGGGCCGCGCTCCTCGCGATGCCGCTCAACTCCCGGGCAGTCGCCGCCGATCTCACGCAACTGATCGCCGCCGTTGCCAAACATGAATCCGGCCAGAACGCCGAATGCTTGTGGCAACTCGAGCGAATCGTTCGCGACTCCGCCGGGCAACGCAAACAACGCGCCGAAGTCGAATCCGCGTTGGTGAAGTTGCTCACGCCGGCTTCCACGTTTGAAGCCCGCCGCTTCGCGTGCCAGCAACTGGCCATCATCGGCTCGGACGCCTCCGTGCCCGCGCTGGCCAAGCTGCTCCGTGAAAACGAAACCATCGGCATTGCCTGCCTTGCGTTTGGCAATCGCCCGTCGGCCAAAGCCGATAGCGCTCTGCGCAGTGCCGTGTCCGCCGCGCGTGGTTCCGGCCGGGCACAAATCATCGCCGCCCTCGGCAATCGCCGGGACGCCAAGGCCGTCAGCCTGCTCGCCAAAGCGGGTAGTGAAACCGACACGATTGTTGCGCAAGCGGCCTTGCAAGCGCTCGGCAAAATCGGCAACCGCGCCGCGCAAAAAGCCATTGCCGGATTGCAGTCAAAAGTTACCGCCGGGCTGGCGCTCTATTTGGCCGAAGCGGAATTGCAGATCGCGGAACAACTCGCCGCCGCGGGCGACCGTAAAACCGCGACGCAGATTTACCAACGCTACCTCGCCCCAAACCAAACCGCTGCCCTGCGACGCGGCGCATACACCGCGCTGGCGCACCTCGACCAAGACGGCGGCGAAGCGCGCGTGCTCGCCACCTTGCGCGGAAGCGATGCCACATTGCGACCGGTCGCCATCGGCCTGGTGCGTTCGTTACCGTCACCCAACGCTTCTGCCACGTTCATCCGGGAATTGCCCAGCCTGCCGCCGCACGAACAAATCTGGTTGATCGAAAGTCTCGCGGCCCGTGGCGACTCGCCCGCCCGCGCGGCCCTGGTCGTCAGCCTCGGTTCAACCCACGCCACGGTGCGCAATGCCGCCGCGGCCGCGCTGAGCCGCGTGGGCGATTTCACCGCCGTGCATGGTCTGGCGAGCGCCATTGTCGCGGCGGCGGACACCGATGAAACGCGCGCGCTGGTGGCCGCCCTCGGTGCATTCCCGCGTCGCCCGGAAACGGACCGTGCCATCATCGGCGAAATCAAAGCCGCTCTCGGTGAGACGCGGGCGCAGTTGATCAATGCCCTCGCCAGCCGTCCCAGTGCAGAAGTGAACGCAACTTTGCTGGCGGAAACTGAGAACACCGAACCCGCCGTCGCCCGCGCCACGTATCGTGTGCTCGCGCGCACCGCCGATGGCGAGTTGTTGCCCATACTTGTCGCCAAGTTTGCGGCGCTGCGGAACGGCGCGTTGCGCACGGAGGTGACGGGATTTGTCGAGCAAGCTGTGGCGGCCACCGAACCCGCGACCGCACGCAGCGCTGCGGTGTTGCCCGCGCTGAAAGCCGCGCCGGATGTCGAAACGAGCTGCGCGTTGCTCGCCTTGCTGCCCGCGTGTGCCGATGAAACTTCGCTGGCGGCGCTCAAGGAAATCTCCGCGAACTCCGACGCCCAACAGCGGGAGGCCGCCCTCCGCGCGCTGGCGGAGTGGCCGACGATCGCTGCATGGGATTCGCTCGCGGAAATCTGGAACAAAGCCGACACCGAGGCACGTCGTTCGCTGGCGCTGCGCGGCCTCGTGCGCCTCGCCGACGAAGCCAACGCCAAAGTGGACGCAAGTTTGATTGCGCACTACCGCGAGTTGCTTGCCGGCGCCCGAACCGATGAGGAACGCAAACTCATCCTCGGCGCCCTCGGCGGCGCGGCACACCCGGATGCCATGATGCTGGCGTTGGCGTTGCGCGAAAAGCCCGGGATCCGAACCGAAGCCAATGCCGCCGTGACGCGGATCGCCAACGCGATTGAAAAGCAGCATCCGGACGCCGCGAGGTCGGCGCGGGAGCAGATCGCAAAGTAGCGACGGGCCCCAGTGCTTGCCGCCCGGCCTCGGAGCGGAATGCTTTTCGGCCTCCGAACTGCGGGCACGGATGCATCAGGAGGGAAAGCCGGCGGCACTGGCAACCTGCCGACCACCAAGCTGACTACTTCGCGCCGCACCCCGCGACCAGAAAGCATTGTCGTTTGCGGCGGCCGGGCGCGGAGTTAGTAACGGAATGGTTGCTGGGCGGCAAAGTTGGTCAGCATGGACGCCGCCTGAGCCAGGAGTGCCTGTTGCCCGGCTTTTTCCGCCAGAGAGCGAGCGAGCGCCACCGAAGCCGTGGCCGCGTCGAATTTCCCCACCTCTGCCTGCGCGGCCGCCAAGGTGAGCAGAACGACCGGACGCTCCCGCTGGGTGAGATCGCACGCGCGTTCGGCCAAAGAAACTGCCTCGTCGCCTTGGCGCACCGTCGCATCCGGGCAGGTCGCCAGCAGCCAGGCCAGCTCATTGAGAATCTCCGGTTGGTCCGGTTTGCCTGTCAATGCGGCGCGCAATTGCCGCGCCGCCTCGGCGTATTTTCTCTGTCGCGCCAAGGCGGTGCCCAAACGCCAACGATACTTTGCCTCGCCCGGTTTGAGGGCGAGCGCCTGGCCAAAAAGTTTTTGCGCTTCGTCAGGGAACCCCAGGTCCATTCGAGCCAGCCCGAGGTTGAAATGCGCCTCGGGATTCTCCGGTTCGAGTTTCACCACTTCCGCCAGGTGTCGCGCGCCGGCTTCAACCTGGCCCAGGCGCATCAGCGTGACGCCGAGGTTGCCGTGCGCCTTCGCGTAGTTGGGGTTGAGCGTCAAGGCGGCGTTGAAATTCTGCACCGCCTCGTTAAGCCGGCCTTGGGCGATGTGCAGGGTGGCCAGATTGAAATGCGTTTCCGGGTTCCGCGGCTGCAGGCGAACGACGTTGGTAAATTGGGTTTCGGCGGCGGCGAGATCACCGAGTTCCATCAAAGTCTTGCCCAGGTTGCTGTAGGCGTTGGCGAAGTTGGGACTGTCGGCGATCGCCTTGCGGAAGCGGGCAGCAGCGGCGTCCAGGTCGCCGCGGCGCAGCAAGGCCGTGCCCAGATCGTATTGCGCTTCGGGGTAGCGGGGTTCGATACGCACGCTGGCCTCGAAAAAGCGCAGCGCCTCGCCGAAACGACCGGACTCATCCAACACGCTGCCCAAACCGTCCAGCGCGATGTAATTGTCGTGCGTGACCTGGAGAGCGTGGCCGAAAAGCGTTTCACTGTCGCGCCACGTCGCCAACTGCCGGCGTGTCAACAACAGACAGGCGAGCAGCACGGTGCCACCAAACCCGGTCAGTGCGGCAGAACCGACGCGCCTGCCGGCAAGGCGAAATTCCGGCGCCCCCCAAGCCAGCGCGATGAAAATCCCCACCGCGGGAATGTACATGTAACGATCCGCCATG
>WBZT01000532.1_pt1 | contig 30393 bp, 21 predicted proteins | sample 5204241 | NCBI WGS metagenome assembly WBZT01 (sample SAMN12344358, study PRJNA552823) | activated sludge metagenome | biome: Activated sludge suspended growth; feature: Nitrification reactor; material: Wastewater; isolation source: activated sludge from nitrification reactor of wastewater... | reverse complement strand
CCGCGTGCGGGAGCACAACGTGTATTGCGAACTGCATCCCTTCGACGTCGGCGACGCCTTCATCCAAGACTTCAAGCCGGCGGGCATCATCCTGTCCGGTGGCCCGTCCTCGGTGTACGAAGAGGAAACCCCGCGCGCGCCGGATGCGGTATGGAGCCAGGGCGTGCCGGTGCTGGGCATCTGCTACGGCATGCAGACCATGGCGGCGCAACTGGGCGGCAAGGTGGAGAATTCGGCCAAGCGGGAGTTCGGCTATGCCGAAATCCGCGCCCGTGGCCATACACCCCTGCTCGCCGACGTCCAGGATCGGGTCGAGGACGGCGGCGCGGCCTGGCTGGATGTTTGGATGAGCCATGGCGACAAGGTCACGGAACTGCCGCCGGGCTTCAAGGTGATCTGCGAGAACGCCTCCACCCCCCTCGCCGGCATGGCCGATGTTTCACGCAACTTCTATGGCCTCCAGTTTCACCCGGAAGTCACCCACACCCTCCAGGGCAAGGCCATTCTCGGCAACTTCGTGCACGGCATCTGCGGCTGCGGCTCCGACTGGAACATGCCGGACTACATCGGGGAGGCGATCGGGAAAATCCGCTCCGAGGTGGGCTCGGACGAAGTCATCCTGGGCCTGTCCGGCGGCGTGGATTCCTCCGTGGCCGCGGCCCTGATCCACCGCGCCATCGGCGACCAGCTCACCTGCGTCTTCGTCGACACCGGCCTGCTGCGCCTGAACGAAGCCGAGCAGGTCATGGAGACCTTCGCCAGGAACCTGGGCGTCAAGGTCATCCACGTGGATGCCACCGAGCAGTTCATGGGCCGGCTTGCCGGCGTGTCCGACCCGGAGAAGAAACGCAAGATCATCGGCGGCGAGTTCGTCGCCGTGTTCCAGGCCGAATCCGCCAAGCTCCAGAACGCCAAATGGCTGGCCCAGGGCACCATCTATCCCGACGTGATCGAGTCGGCCGGCGCCAAGACCAAGAAGGCCCACGCCATCAAGAGCCACCATAACGTCGGCGGCCTGCCCGAGGACATGCACCTGAAGCTGCTGGAACCCCTGCGGGAGCTGTTCAAGGACGAAGTGCGGGAACTGGGGGTCGCCCTGGGTCTGCCCCACGACATGGTCTACCGCCATCCCTTCCCGGGCCCCGGCCTGGGGGTGCGCATCCTGGGCGAAGTGAAGAAGGAATACGCCGACCTGTTGCGCCTCGCGGATCACATTTTCATCGAAGAATTGCGCGCAAGTGGCTGGTATGAAAAGACTTCGCAGGCCTTCGCCGTGTTCCTGCCGGTGAAGGCGGTGGGGGTGATGGGCGACGGGCGCACCTACGATTACGTCATCGCCCTGCGCGCCGTGCAGACCCAGGATTTCATGACCGCCCACTGGGCCGAATTGCCCTACACCCTGCTGGCCAAGGTCTCCAACCGCATCATCAACGAGATCCGCGGCATCAACCGGGTGACCTACGACATCACCGGCAAGCCGCCGGGCACCATCGAGTGGGAATGATCCCGGAATTCAGATGAAACGAGGGCCTCCGCGGAGGCCCTCGTTCGTTACTGCTCGTCCTGTTCCGGCTTGAACTGGGCGGCCAGTTGCTGCTGGACCTGGGGCGGCACCTGCTCGTAGTGGCTGAATTCCAGGGTATAGGAGCCCTGGCCGCCGGTCAGGGACTTCACTCTCGACTGGAAGCTGTCCAGTTCCGCCAGGGGCGCCTGGCCCACCACGGTGATCATGCCGCCCCGGCCGGTCTGGTGGCCGGTGATCTGGCCCCGGCGGGCGGATAAATCGCCGCTGACGTCGCCCACGGCGGTCTCCGGGGTGGTCAGTTCCACGTTGACGATGGGTTCCAGCACGATGGGTTTTGCCTTGGCGGCCGCGTCCAGGAAGGCTTTCTTGCCCGCCGTGACGAAGGCGATTTCCTTGCCGTCCACCGGGTGGTTCTTGCCGTCGTAGACGGTGACCTTGATGTCCTGCATGGGGAAGCCCGCCACGCTGCCAGCCGACATGGCCTGGCGCACGCCTTTTTCCACCGCCGGAATGAAGGTGTTGGGAATGACGCCGCCCTTCACCGCGTCCACGAACTGGAAGCCGGTGCCCCGTTCCATGGGTTCGATGCGCAGGAAGACCTCCCCGAACTGGCCGGCGCCGCCGGTCTGCTTCTTGTGGCGGTGATGGCCTTCGGCCGGCAGGGTGATGGTTTCCTTGTAGGCGATCGTGGGCGGATGGGTGTCCACGTCCAGGCGGAACTGTTCGCGCATCTTTTCCAGAATGCTGGAGAGATGGGTTTCGCCCAGGCCGCGGATGACGGCCTCGTGGGTGTTGGGGTCGTGATCCACATGCAGGGCGGGGTCTTCCGCCACCAGTCGATGCAGGACATCCGCCAGCTTGTCCGCGTCCGACTGCTTCTTGGGGCGGACCGCCAGGCCGAACACGGCATGGGGGAAGTCCAGGGGCTTCATGTGGATGTGGTCGTCTTCCGGCGCGTCGTGCAGGACCGAGTCGAAGTTGATGTCGTCCACCTTGGTGACGGCGCAGATGTCGCCGGGGCCGCAGGCCTCCACGGGCACGAGTTGCTTACCCAGCAGGCGGAACAGGTGGGCCACCTTGAAGGGTTTGCGCAACTCGCCGATGTAGAGCTGGGAGTTCTCGGTCACCGTGCCCTGATGGACGCGGAAGGCGGTGATGCGGCCGATGTAGGGATCCACCTCCACCTTGAACACGTGCGCGAGCACATGCTTGGCGGAGTCCGGCTCGGCGACGATGGGCTGGGCCTCGTCGCCTTCGCCCCGCAGGAACAGGGGCGGGTTGGCTTCGCCCGGGTTGGGCAGCAGCTTGACCATGATGTCCAGCAGTTCCCTCAGGCCGGCGCCGGTCTCCGCCGAGACGAAGCAGACCGGGACAAGATGGCCTTCCCGCAGGGCCTTCTCGAAGGGCGCGTGCAGCTGCTCGGGGGCGACCTCGCCCTGCTCCAGATAGATGCCCATCAGGTCTTCATCCACTTCGACAACCTGGTCGACCAGGGCGCGGTGGGCGTCCTCGACGCTGGAAAAATCGGCTTCGCCGGCGGGATTGAAGAAACAGTCGGTCACCCGGCCGCCCTGGCCCGCCGGCAGGTTGATGGGCAGGCATTCCCGGCCGAAGGCGCCTTGAATCTCGGCGAGGAGGGCGGGCAGGTCCGCCTCCGGAATATCGATCTTGTTGACCACGATCATGCGGCACAGCTTGCGGGTTTGGGCCCAGTGCATCATGCGATGGGCGGTCAGTTCGATGCCCTTCTTGGCGTCGAGCACCACCACGGCGGTGTCGACGGCATCCAGCGCGCACATGGCCTGCCCCATGTAATCCGGGTAGCCCGGCGTATCGAGTACGTGGATCAGGCTGTCCTGATGCCGAAGATGGGCGACGGCCAGCTTGATGGAGTGGAGGTGCGCTTTCTCGAGCGGGTCGTAATCACACACGGTGTTGCCGCGCTCGACGGCGCCCGCGGCGGGAATGCCTCCCGTTGCCGCGAGCAGCGCCTCGATCAGGGTGGTTTTTCCGGATCCGCCATGGCCGACCATGGCCAGGGTGCGAAGTTGTGATAGGGGAATGTTGTTCATGGTAGGAGACGATCAGTCAGGGAGAAAAAAGTCGACCCATCAAGGGCCGGGAAAGGGTTGTTCGGTATCAGGCGGCTTTTCTGGCCAATTCACCTCGGTTGGTAATCAGATCCCATACGGCGGGAGCCGTGTTCTTGATGCCGGGCAACACCTCGTCGAGGTTGCTCAGGCACGGCACCCGGGTGCCGTGATACTCCACGTCCGGGCCGATGCGGTGGAAGGCGATGCCGAATCTGGCGAGCAGCCGCAGCAACGCGGGTTCCATCACGGCATAGAAATGGGTGATGCCATGGTTGTGCATCATCCGCAGCAAGGCCGTGAACAGGCCCAGGGAGATATGCGGCAGGACCCTGCGCTCATCCTCCTCGAAGTACATATCCACATTCGGGGAGATGCCCGCCAGGGTGCCGGATTCGCCAAGACGGCGCTTGAAGTCCTTGGAGACCGCGAAACGCGAGATTTCGCCAAGGTGTTTGCGCACCGAGAGGTCGTCGACGCGCTCATCCAGGACACAGTGCCGCTCGATCGGATAGGCGGCCCGCAGGTCGCCGCCATCGGGCAGGATGAGACGCGCCGTGGCCGCGTAAACGCCGGTGCGGCGGTGGCGCAGCAGATAGTGATCGGACCGGCTGTCGAATTCGTCCATTTCCCAATGGATGGGCTTCCCGAACTCGTCATGGCCTCTGAGGCAATCCGCCTCGCTTTCAAAACCGGTTTCCAGCACATAGACCTGGTAGCGCAACTGGTAGACCTGCATGCGCAGGGCATCGTTATCCGCGTGGATCAACTCGAAATATTCGTTGAACGCTGTGATCAGATCGGATGGCATGGCGTGTCCCGCGCTTTTTCGACAGGGTAGCCAACCCGATGTAGTACGTAAACAACATATCCGCTGAAACCGCCAATTTCTTGCTGGCCAAAGGACGGGTTTGATTGAATGGAAAATAACTATATTAGACAATTCTTATGACGCTGATGCCACGTTTAGCTCCCTAAGCGTTATCAGTGTCGTCTCCTCCATCCTCCTTCTTTGGTGGATTTAGCCCGGTCACCCGACCGGGCTTTTTTTTTCGGCGTACTGTGGTGAAATCGGGGCCGGCACATTGTCCGCGCACCGCGCCTTGCAACCCTCCGATCCTGGACTCGACGCGGAGGGCCGGCTGTCCGCGGGGGACATTGCCGCTTGCGGGTGGCTCGTTTAGAACGACTAAACTTCAATCCCCGCGCCTTGCGCTGCGCCCCGCAGGCAACCGGCGCGGGGCATGTTTCTACTGAAATAGGTTCTAAATGGCGCAACCGCTTTGGTATCTCCGGCACGATGGCAAGGTTTATGGGCCATTCCCCGCCCCCCAGATCGACACGGCGCTGGCGGAAGGGGACATCGCCCCCGACTGGGAAGTCAGCCTCGATGAAATCGACTGGCTGACCATCGCGGAAAGCGGGCAATTCGCCGGCGCGCAAGACTCCAACGCCGTCGCGGTGCCCGATACCGACATTCCCGGCTGGCGGGAGGAGCGCAAGCGCGCGCGTCAACGCTGGCTGGGCGAATCCGGCCTGGCCGAGAACCCGTCGCCCCATGACCCCGGCCAGGACGCCCAGGCCCGCAAGGCGATAAGCAGCGATCAGGCGGAAACCGAAGCCCTCCTGCTGGCGGAAAAGCACAAGCGCGTATCCCTTATGGCCCCGCTCCTGGCCCTCGTTCTGGTGTTGGCGATCGGTGTGGGGGTCTGGTGGGGGCAGGGGGAGGAGCCGACACCGACCCATATCGTTCCCGTCGCCGATTGCGCGGCCCCGCCGGCGGATGGCGTCAACTGGACGAATTGTGACAAGAAGGGTCTCGCCCACCCCGGCATGCGGGCCCGCAACGCCAAACTTGCACAGGTCAGGCTGGACGCGGCGCGCCTGGGCGGCGCCGACCTGACCTACGCCGTCCTGCGGGGCGCCAGCCTGCGCAATGCCCAACTCAGCGGCGCCAGCCTGCTGGGGGCGGATCTGACGGGCGCCGATCTGTCGGGGGCGGACCTGACGGGCGCCGATCTGCGCTACGCCGACCTGAGCAAGGCGAATCTGACCGGCACCCGTATCGACTCGGCCCGCCTGGGCAAGGCCGTATGGACCGATGGCCGGAACTGCGCCGAAGGCTCCCCCGGGGCCTGCCGTTGAAAACCATTTCCTCCAGGGACAACCCCCTTTTCCAGGCGCTGCGGGCCTTGTCCAGTGACCGGCGGGCCCGCCGCCAGGCCGGGAAAACCCTGCTGGACGGCCCGCACCTGCTGGAGTCCGCGCTTCAGGGCGGAGTCGGGGTGGAGCGCCTGGTGTTCTCCCAGGACGCCGCGGAGGGCGAACTGGGCGCGTGGCGCCACCGACTTCCCGGAGTGCCGGCGCTGGTCGTGCCGGATCGCCTTTTCGCCGCGCTTTCCCCGGTCGAGGCCCCCGCGGGCCTGTTGTCGGTCATCGCCATTCCCGTCCCCCCATCGCGGCCGGCGGAATGCGTGGTGCTGCTGGAACAGATCCAGGATCCCGGCAACCTGGGCGCCCTGTTCCGGGTCGCGGCCGCTGCCGGCGTGACCGCGGCCCATCTCTCCCCGGGCTGCGCCGAGGCGTGGTCCCCCAAGTGCCTGCGCGGCGGCCAGGGCGCCCACTTCCAGATGGAAATCCACGAAGGCCGGAACCTGCCCGAATTCTCCCGCGCCTTCGGCGGCCCCATCCATGCCGCCGTGCTTGGCGCGCCCCGGACGCTTTTCGAACTGGATTTGCGCGGACCGGCGGGGTTCGCCTTCGGCAACGAAGGCGCCGGTCTGTCCGACAGCCTGAGGGCGGCGACCCAGCCCTTTTCCATCCCCATGCCCGGCCGGGTCGAAAGCCTCAATGTCGCCACCGCGGCGGCGGTCTGCCTGTTCGAACGCGTGCGGCAGAAGCTGGCGGGCTGATCAGAGCACCCGGGGCAGGCCGCCGGGCAGGGAATGCTTGATCATGGCGGAGATCTCCTCCACCGAGCGATGGGAGGAGTCGACGACGGGAATGCCTTCGCTGCGCATCAGCAGTTCCGCCTGTTTGAGTTCCTGCTTGCAGGTTTCCATGGCGGCATATTTGCTGTTGGGCCGGCGCTCGGAGCGAATCTGGGCCAGGCGTTCCGGCGACAGGGTCAGGCCGCGCAGCTTGGCGCGGTAGGGCTGGAGGATCTTGGGCAGGCCCGGCTGCTCGAAATTCTCCGGGGTGAGGGGGTAGTTGGCCACGCAAAGCCCGTACTGCATGGCCATGTAGAGCGAAGTGGGCGTCTTGCCGCTGCGCGATACGCCGACCAGGATCAGGTCCGCCCGTTCGTATTTTTCCAATCCCAGGCCATCGTCCGCCGCCAGGGCGAAGTTCACCGCGTCGATGCGCGAACGGTAGGAATTGGGATCCTCCATGCCGTGGAAACGCCCGCGCAGGGGCTCGGGCGGATAGCCGATCTCGCCCGCCATCATGCCCAGGAAGTGGCCGTAGATGTCCATCACCAGGCCGCCGCAGCCGTCCAGGGCGGCGCGCGCGCCGGGATCCGTGAGCGTGGAAAACACGAACGGCCGGATGGTCGAGGTTTTCAGGGCCTCGCGCACTTGCTGCGCTGCAAAATTTGCTTTTTCCAGCGAGTCAACGAAGGGTAAACTCACCGTCGCGAACGCTTCGTCGGGAAATTGGGAGAGGAGACTCTTGCCGATGATCTCGGCGGTGATGCCGGTGTGGTCGGAAATGAAGAAGACCGGACGCGCGGGTGTCATTGGGGGAAGGAAGCGGCGCTTCAGTCAATATTTCGAGGAATGAAATGGACTATATCGCGCGCTTTGAAACACTGTCCATGCACGATGTGGACAAGGTGGGTGGCAAGAACGCCTCCCTGGGGGAGATGATCCACAACCTGACCGACAAGGGGGTCCGCGTCCCCGGCGGTTTCGCCACCACGGCCGATGCCTTCCGTGAGTTTTTATCCCACAACGGACTTGCGGATCGCATTGCCGCCAAGCTCCTGACGCTCAACATCGACGACACCATCGCCCTGGCCGAGGCCGGCCGCGAGATTCGCGGCTGGATGATGGAAGCGCCGCTGCCGGCCGGACTGGAAGCGGGCATCCGCCACAACCATCGCCTGATGTGCGCGGAAGCCGGTGAGGACCTGCAATTCGCGGTGCGTTCCTCCGCCACCGCCGAGGACCTGCCGGACGCCTCCTTCGCCGGCCAGCAGGAGACCTACCTGAACATCCAGGGCGCCGACAACCTGATCGACGCCGTCAAGCGCTGCTTCGCCTCCCTCTACAACGACCGCGCCATCGCCTACCGCGTGCACAGCGGCTTCGCCCACGAGATCGTGGCCCTCTCCGCCGGCATCCAGCGCATGGTGCGTTCCGACCTGGGCGCGGCCGGCGTCATGTTCACCATCGACACCGAGTCCGGCTTCCGCGACGTGGTGTTCATCAACGCCTCCTATGGACTGGGCGAAACCGTGGTGCAGGGCTCGGTCAACCCGGACGAGTACTACGTGCACAAGCCCAAGCTGCGCGAAGGCAAGCGCGCGGTGGTGCGCAAGAAGCTGGGCGAGAAGGCCATCCGCATGGTGTTTGCCAACGAATCCGTGGCCGAGCGATCCACCATCGTCGAAGACGTCCCCGTGGGCCTGCGCCGCAACTTTGCCCTGGACGATGACGAACTCCTGGAGCTGGCCCGCTACGCCCTCATCATCGAGGAGCATTACGGCCGCCCCATGGACATCGAGTGGGGCCGCGACGGCATCGACGGCAAGCTGTACATCCTGCAGGCCCGCCCCGAGACCGTGAAGTCCCGCGCCGGCAACGTGCAGACCCGTTACAAGATGCTGGAGAAGGGTCCGGTCATCACCGTCGGGCGCGCCATCGGCAGCAAGATCGGCCAGGGACCGGCCCGGGTCATCAAGTCCATCGACCAGATGCACCACGTGCAGCCCGGCGACGTGCTCGTCGCCGACATGACCGACCCGGATTGGGAACCGGTCATGAAGCGCGCCTCGGCCATCGTCACCAACCGGGGCGGCCGCACCTGCCACGCCGCCATCATCGCCCGGGAAATGGGCGTGCCGGCGGTGGTGGGGGCGGGCAACGCCACCCTCACGATCAAGGATGGCCAGGAAGTCACGGTTTCCTGCGCCGAGGGCGAGGATGGCTACGTCTACGAGGGCCTGCTCAAGTACGAGAAGAGCGAGCTGGTCATGCAGGCCATGCCGGACATCCCGGTCAAGATCATGATGAACGTGGGCAACCCGGAACAGGCCTTCCATTTCGCCACCTTGCCCCATGAAGGCGTGGGCCTCGCGCGCCTGGAATTCATCATCAACAACGCCATCGGCATCCATCCGAACGCCGCGTTGGAATACCGCAAGATGCCGGAGGACGTGAAAGCCGCCATCGACGCCAAGATCCACGGCTACGGCGATCCGGTCAATTTCTATGTGGAGAAGCTGGTGGAGGGCATCGCCACCATCGCCTGCGCGTTCTGGCCCAAGCGCGTCATCGTGCGCATGTCCGACTTCAAGTCGAACGAATACGCCAACCTGACCGGCGGCCCCCAGTACGAGCCCCACGAAGAGAACCCCATGCTCGGCTTCCGCGGCGCCGGCCGCTACGCCAGCCCCCAGTTCATGCGCGCCTTCCAGCTGGAATGCCGGGCCATCAGCCGGGTGCGCAACGACATGGGCCTGACCAACGTGGAAATCATGTTGCCCTTCGTGCGTACCCTGCACGACGCCGACGCGGCCTTGAACGTGCTGCGGGAGAACGGCCTGGAGCGGGGCCGGGATGATCTCAAGATCGTCATGATGTGCGAGATCCCCGCCAACGTGCTGATCGCCGACGAGTTCCTCAAGCGCTTCGACGGCTTCTCCATCGGCTCCAACGACCTCACCCAGCTCACCCTGGGCGTGGACCGGGATTCCAGCCTGGTGGCGGCGTCCTTCGACGAGCGCAATCCGGCGGTCAAGAAGCTGCTGACCGAGGCCATCGCCGCCTGCAAGCGCAATGGCAAGTATGTCGGCATCTGCGGCCAGGGGCCTTCGGACCATCCTGATCTGGCCGACTGGCTGGTGGAGCAGGGCATCGATTCCATGTCCCTCAACCCGGACACGGTGGTCTCAACCTGGATGCGCCTGGCCGCTCGCAAAAACTCCTGACGGGCGGGATTCAGGGCGCGGGGATGCTCCCCATGCCCTGGATCATCAGGGCTTCCAGCGCCTCCCGGCGCAGGGGCTTGCTGATCAGGTAACCCTGGATCTCGTCGCAGCCCTGGATTTCCAGGAATCTGAGCTGCTCGTCGGTTTCCACGCCTTCCGCGATCAGGTTCAGCCCCAGGCCATGGGCGATGGAGATGATCGCCTTGATGATGGCGTGCTGGCGGAATTCCCGGTCGATCTCCCAGACGAAGGACTTGTCGATCTTGAGGGTGTGGATCGGGAATTTCTGCAGATAGCTCAGGGATGAATACTGGGTGCCGAAGTCGTCGATGGCGATCATCACGCCGTGGGCGGCCAGGCTCTGCAATTTCTGGGCCACCGCGCTGGGGTCGCGGATGAACAGGTTCTCGGTCAGTTCCACCTCGATGCGCGACGCTTCGACCTGATATTCCGCCAGCAGCGCCACGAAACGCTCCACGAAATCCGATTCGTCCAGGTGGCGCGGCGAGATGTTGATGGCGACGCGCGGCGGCGAGATGCCGAGGGCGTCCCAGTGCCGGATGGTCTTGCACACATCGCGGATCACCCACTCCCCCACGTCGCCGATCAGATTGGCTTCCTCCGCCAGGGGAAGGAATTCGCCCGGCGGCAACAGGCCGCGTTCCGGGTGATTCCAGCGGATCAGGGCCTCGACGCCTCTCACCCGGCGCTCGCGGATGTCCACTTGCGGCTGGTAGTAGATCTCGAACTGGTCGTGGCGGATGGCGTGCCGCAGGTCGCCTTGCAGATGCAGGCGCTGATCCGTGCTGTCTCCCATCTCCTGCATGAAGAAGGTGTGGCTCTTGCTGCCCGAAAGGCGGCCATGATAGAGGGCGATGTTGGCGTGGCGGATCAGCGCGTCCGCCGTCTCGCCATGTTCGGGGTACATGGCGATGCCGGCGCTCACCGAGAGATGCACGCTCTTGCCGCTGGCCTTGAACGGCTCCGCGAGTTCGCGGTTGATGCGCTCCACCACGGCCAATACCTCCTCGTTGGATTTGGCCGAGGCATTGAGCAGGAGAAATTCGTCGCCCACGAAGCGGGCCAGGGTGTCGCATCCGCGCAGGCAGCGCTGGATGCGCTCGCCGACCTGACGCAGCAGTTCGTCCGCCTTGGCGTGGCCAAACAGATCGTTGACGTGCTTGAAGCGATCCAGGTTGAGGAACAGCACGGCGATGCGTTCCTGGTTGCGCTGCGCCTGGATCAGCGCCAGGCTGAGGTGGTCCCGGAACATCGTGCGGTTCGGCAGGCCGGTGAGGGCGTCGTGGTTGGCCTGGTAGACCGCCAGTTCCTCCACCTCGCGCCGCGCCGTGACATCCCGCGCCACGCCGTAGTAGTAACCCGGCTCGCCGGAGCCCGCCATCTCGCTGCCCGCGGGGAATCCCACCGCGGCGAGATTGATCTCGAAGTGACGGAATCCGGTGGCGTCGGCCCGGCTCTTCAAGCGGAGTTCGACACTGTGCCTGGCCGTTTCCGCCAGCTTGCGGGCGCTGAAGGCATAGCGCGCCCGCTTCTGGTCGTGTTCATGGACCAGGCGGGAGAAATGCCGGCCGACGACCTGTTTCTCCTCCAGGCCCAGCAGGTCCCGCAGGCGCTGGTTCACGTAGGACAGCTTGCCGGCTTCGTCGAGGATGAAAATGATGTCCGGCGAGGAATCCACCAGGAAACGGTGCAGGCGTTCCGAACGGTCGACGCGAGTGCGGGCGGATTTATGCTCCCGCTCCAGGCAGCGCTGGGCCAGGGCGCGGGCGACCGCATGCAGCAGGATTTCCGGCTCGATGGGCTTGCGCACGAAATCCAGGGCGCCCAGCCGCAGGGCCAGGATGGCGGCATCGATCTCGCTCTCGCCGCTGACCACGATGACGGGCACATCCCGATCCTGTTCGCGGGCGGCGCGGATCACCTCGTGGCCGGTCATGTCCGGCAGGTTGATGTCCACGAGGGCCAGATCCGGGTGGAAATCCGCCAGCCGCTCCAGCCCCGCCCGGCCGCTGCGGGCGATCTCCGCCTCATAGCCGGCGTTGCCCAGCAGGCGCCGCAGGCTGGTGGCGAAGCCGGCATCGTCCTCGATGATCAGCACGCGCGCGGACGGCTTGCCCGTCCCGCCCGCTTCCCTCGGCGTGGAAGCCGGCTCCTCGCCGTGCCAGTGGATCATGTCAGACAGCATGGGCACTCATCGGCAGGAGTATCTTGAATCGGGTGCCGGCGGGGCCGCTGTTGCATTGCAGCGAGCCCCCCAGTTCCCGCACCAGGCCGGCGACGATGGACAAGCCCAGGCCGGCATGGCCGTCGCCCTTGGTGGACTGGAGCGGCTGATAAAGGCTCTCCAGGACGTGCCCCGGCAGTCCCGGGCCATCGTCGGCGACGCTGATTTCCAGCGTGTGTCGATCCTGGCCGGCCCGCCACCAGGCCGTGGCCAGGGAAATGCTGCCCTTGCCCCGCTGCGCCTCGGCGGCGTTGAACACCAGGTTGGTCAGGATTTGCTTCAGCTTGTCCGGCTCGGTGGTCACCGGGGGCATGTCCGCCGCCGGGGAAAACCTGAGGTCGATGCCAATGAGCTCCTGTTTGCCCAGACGACAGAAGCGCACGGTCTCGTCGATCAGCGCGTTCACGTTCACCCGTGTCGCCGGCGCGGCGCGGGGCGCATCCGCGTCCGGGGCGGGCTGGCGCATTTGCTGGAGGATGCGGCCGACCCGGCGCAATTCCTCCTCGATCAGGTCGAAATCCGCCCGGGCCTGATCCTGGTTGGCGACTTGCTGGCGCAGCACCGACAGGTAATTGCGGATGACCCCCAGGGGGTTGCCGGCCTCGTGCACCAGCTTGCGGGCGTGGAGTTCGTGGCGTTGGGCCGCTTCCCGGCGGGCGGCCGCGATCTGCTCGTCCTGGCGCGCGGCCAGGCCCATGCGTTTGCCGGCCTCGCGGGCGAAGGCGAGCAGCAAGGCCTGCTTGCGGGCGAAATGCTCCACCGTGGCCAGGTCCAGGGCCACGGCCAGGGCGCCCAGGGCGCGGCCCTCGAAGGCCAGGGGCAGGCAGAGCAGGCGGTCGCCGCCGAGAATGCGCAAGACCTGGGCATCCGCGAGGTTGTCCGTCTGGGGAGCATGGCCGGCCAGGCCGATGCGCCCGCGGTAGGCCAGGGCGATACGCGATTGGGCGCTGGCGGGGTCGATGCGGATCTCCGCGCCGCGCTCGTCGCCGCCATTCACCCCGCGCCAGCACAGCGCGTCGCCCACCGGCAGGAACAGGGCGCTGCCGCGCGCCCCGAACAGGATCGTGGCGCCCCGCAGCAGGTCGAGCATGGCATCGTCGCGGGCTTCCGTTTCACCGGCCTCCGGTTCCGCCAGCATGCCCTCCAGGCGCTGGGACACGGCTTCCGCCAATGCGGCCTCCGCGCCCTGATCGGCGGCGATCGGGAGTTCCGAGCGCGGAGGCGGATCGATGCCCAGTTCGGCGGCGATGGCGCGGGCCTCGTTCTGGGCGGTCTCCAGCAGGGCCAGCGCCTGGGGAATATCCATATGCCAGAAGGCGAGATCCGCCTCGGCGACGTTGAATTCCGCTTGCGACGGGGCGTTGAACAGATTCGCCAGCAGCACGATCTGCACCAGGGGATGGGCCTCCCGCGCCCGTTCCATGGACTCATGGTGGTAGCGAATGCTGTCCACGAAAATGGCATGCAGGTTCCAGCGCTCCGCCAGCCAGGCCCCCGCCTCGGCGTGGGTCAGGCCGAAGGCCGCCTGTTCCTGGCGCAGGCGTTCATGCTCGCCGCCGTGGTTGCGGAAAATGGGCAGGTAGCGATCCGGCACGGCCGACAACAGGGCCAGTTGTCCGACATCGTGCAGGAGGCCGGCCAGATAGGCCTCATCGGGATTGCGATAACCCAGTTTCACGGCCAGCTCGCGGGCGGTGACCGCCACGGTCAGGCCACGGAACCAGAAGTGACGCGGATCGTGGTCGCCGGGTTTGTGGAAGCGGCCGAACAATTCCGCCACCGATTGATTGAGCGCCAGCCGACGCACGGTCGTGGTGCCCAGCACGGCCAGGCACTGGCCGATGCTTTCCAGGGCGCGGCCGGGCCGGTAACAGGGAGAATTGGCGATGCCGATGACGCGGGCGGCGACCCCGGCATCCTTGGCCACCACCTCGCCGATTTCCGCCATGCCGACGTCGTCCCGATCGCACAGCGCCATCAATTCCAGCAAGACCTGGGGCAAGGCGGGAAGCCGCGCCGTGGCCAAGCGCTGGTGAATATCGAGGGAATCTGCTTGCATGGCGGTCTGTCGATATTCCTGGGCGGCGATCAGGCGGGTTCCGGAAATGGATGTCGGCCTCGATCTATCGGCAACCCGGCAATAATCTTTAGAAAACCCTGGTCGATCAGGGGGAAATCGCGTCATGCGGGGTGGAGAGAGACCGGAGAGCCCCAAAAAGCACGTGCATGCCCGAGGCGTCAGCGCGGGTGCTCCATGCTCGCGTCGCGTTCACCGATTGCCTTGATAGCCATGCCGGATGCCGTCTCGCTGGCGCCCTTCTGCCCAGCCAGGCCTGCCCGCCGGCCGGGTGGGTGCCGAACTCCTCCCCCGCAAGCGGGGGAGGTCGGGAGGGGGAGGAATGCGGCTTTACGTGCGCAAGGCCTGGTGACCCAGCCTACTGCGCAAAGTGTCACGACTCGGTTGGCGGCGCGAACTTATTTCTTCTTGGTGTCCGCCACTGTCGGGGCGGTCACGGAGAGCGCGAACGCTTCGGTGTAGACCACCCGCACCAGGTCGCCCGTCTTCACGAGCTTGAGCCTGGCCGGATCCTTCACCGTGATCTCGAGCTGCTCGTCTTCCGGGCCCCGCACCGTGACCACCTGGCTGGCCTCGTCGATGGCGGACACCTTGCCCACCACCGTGATCTTGCTGCGCATGACGCCGGCCGGCTTGTCGCCCTTCTTGGCGCGCGCCAGGTCCTCGGTCACGGTTTTGCTCGGCTTGGCGCCCGGCGCCTTTTCCAGGTTCATGACCAGGCTCTCCATGAAGCGCATGGTGAGGATATCCCCCACCTTCACCTGATCCAGGTTCCGCGCCCCCTCGCTGATGGTCAGCTTGCGCGTGCGGCCATCCGCCAGTTTCGCGGTGGCGGTGCGTTTTTTCGGGTCGATGGCGGTAATCGTGGCCTTGACCTCCACCTCCGAGGCGACCGCGCCGCCCGAGTCCCCCTTCAGTTCCATGAGCATGGCTTTTCCGGGCACGCCCGCGGACACCGGCGAGGACACAACGGCCAAGGCGACGAGGGCGGAATACAGAATTTTTTGCATGATTAATCCTTCTTGTGGAAACGATTCAAAGTCATCTCTGGTTCAACGGCCATCAGACCGGGCGGGGCATGCCCGGTCACGCGGCACAATGACACCGCGCCGGCTTGGGGAGCGCGGTGGCTCGGATTGTATGGGTGCGGGGCCAGGCAGGCCATGGATAGAACGGTGGCATTTCCATGGGGCCATGGCCCGGTCCATGCCGAAGCATGGCGTGTCTGGCGAATTCTGCCTGGGGGGCGCGTGGGTCACGCCCAAGGCGCTCAACCCGCCGCGCTTGCCTGCTTTCCTGGCGCGCCGCCCAGTCTTTCCAGGTACAGGTAAATCACGGGCGTGAGGTAGAGGGTCAGGAACTGGGACACCACCAGTCCGCCCACCACGGCCAGGCCCAGGGGCTGGCGGATCTCCGCGCCGGCGCCCCAGCCGATGGCGATGGGCAGGGTGCCGGCCAGGGCGGCCAGGGTGGTCATCATGATGGGCCGGAAGCGCACCAGGCAGGCCTGGAAGATGGCCTCTCCGGGGGCCATGCCGTGATTGCGCTGATGATCCAGGGCGAAGTCGATCATCATGATGGCGTTCTTCTTGACGATGCCGATGAGCATGATGACGCCGACGAAGGCGTAGAGGGACAGGGTCACGTCGAAGTAATTCAGGGTGAGCAGGGCGCCCAGGCCGGCGGAGGGCAGGCCGGACAGGATGGTCAGGGGGTGGACGAAGCTCTCGTAGAGGATGCCCAGGACGATGTAGACCACCAGCACGGCGACCAGCAAGAGCAGGCCCAGGCCTTTCTGGGATTCCTCGAAGGCCTGGGCGGTGCCCTGCAGGCTGGTGTTGAGGGACACGGGCAGGCGCAGCTCCTGTTCCAGGGCCTTGAGCCGCTCCACCGCCTCGCCCAGGGAAACGCCGGGCAACAGGTTGAAGCTGATGGTCACCGAGGGCAGTTGCCCCAGGTGGTTGACGGTGAGGGCCTGGCTGTCGCGCCGGATATGGGCCACGGTATCCAGGGGCACCAGGGCGCCGCTGCCGGCGCGCACGTGCAGCCGGGCCAGGATGTCGGGGTCGTCGTGGAATTCCGGCGCCAGTTCCAGGATCACCTGGTACTGGTTGGTGGACCCATAGATGGTGGAGATCTGGCGCGCGCCGAAGGCGCTTTGCAGGGCGTCCTCCACCTGGCCGAAATCCAGGTCCAGGGCCGCCAGCTTGTCCCGGTCCACGTCCAGGGTCATGACCGGGCTCTTGTTGTTGAGGTTGCTGTTCACGTCGACGAAGCCCGGCAGCTTGCGCATGCGGGTCATGAGCGTGTCGGTCCACTTGTACAGTTCCTCCAGGTCCGTGTCCTGCAGGGTGTACTGGTAGGCGCCGGAGGAGATCTGCCCGCCCAGGCGGATGGGCGGCGGGTTCTGCAGGGACACCTTGATGCCGGGCACGGAGGAGAGCCTGGGCCGCAGTTCCTGGATCAGCTCGTCGGGCGTCAGGGTGCGGGGGTTCGCCACCCCGTGGGTGGGCTTCAGCTTGAACAGCATGATGCCGGTGTTGGGGGTGATGCGGGAACCGCCGGAGCCCACCACCGACATGAAGGTTTCGATGTTGGGGTTGTTCGCGGCGATGGCGGCCACCTGCCGCTGGCGTTGCACCATGCTGTCGAAGGAGGCGTCCGGCGCCCCTTCCGTGTAGGCGATGATCTGGCCGGAATCGCCGCTGGGCAGGAAGTCCTTGGGAATCTCCCGGTACAGCCAGGCGCTGGCCACCACGGTGGCGAAGAAGACCCCCAGCACCAGGGGGCCATGGGCCAGGGACCAGGTCAGGCTGACCCGATAGGCGGCCAGCACCTTGTCGAAGCCCCGCTCGAACAGCCAGTACAGGCGGTTGTGCTTCACCTGGCGATCGTCCTTCAGGTAGCGGCTCGCCAGCATGGGGGTGAGGGTGAGGGAGACGAAGCCGGACACCAGGATGGCGGCGCTGATGGTCACCGCCAGTTCGTGCAGCAGGCGGCCGATGATGCCGCCCATGAACATGACCGGGATGAAAACCGCCACCAGGGACAGCGTCATGGAAATGATGGTGAAGCCGATCTCCCGGGCGCCCTTGATGGCGGCGTCGAAGGGACTCTCTCCCTTCTCCACGTGGCGCACGATGTTCTCCAGCATGACGATGGCGTCGTCCACCACGAAGCCCACCGACAGGGTCAGGGCCAGCAGGGACAGGTTGTTCAGGCTGAAGCCGAAGGCGTACATGGCGGCGAAGGTGCCGATCACCGAGATGGGCAGGGCCAGGGCGGGGATCAGCGTGGCCGACAGATTGTGCAGGAACAGCAGGATCACCAGGATCACGAGGAAACCCGCCAGGACCAGGGTGAACTCCACGTCGTTGACCGATTCGTGGATGCTGACGCTGCGGTCATAGAACACCTTGAGTTCCACGGACGCGGGCAGCTTTTCCTGGAAGGCGGGCAACACGGCCTTGATGGCGCCCACCGTGGCGATGGTGTTGGCGCCGGGCTGGCGCTGGATGGCCAGGATGATGGCGCGGGCCTGGCGGCTCTCGTCCACCAGCCAGTTGGCGCGCTTGTTGTCCTCCACGCTGTCGATGACTTCCGCCACCTCCCCCAGGCGCACCGGCGCGCCGTTGCGCCAGGCCACGATCTGGGGCCGGTAGGCGGCGGCGTTCGCGAGCTGGCCGTTGTCGCGGATGGCGAAGCTCTGCCGGCTGCCGTCCAGGTTGCCGATGGGCTGGTTGACATTGGCCGCGCCCACCGCCTTCATCAGCTCGTCCAGGCCGATGCCGCGGGCGGCCAGCCGGTGCGGGTCGGCGTGGATGCGCACGGCGTACTTCTGGGCGCCGTAGATGAGCACCTGGGCCACGCCCGGGATGGTGGAGATGCGCTGGGCCAGCTGGGTTTCCGCGTACTCGTTGACCTCGTGCAAGGGCAGGGTGGGGGAGAGCATGGCGACGTAGAAGATGGGCATGTCCGCCGGATTCACCTTGCGGTAGGAGGGCGGCGTGGGCATGTCCGGCGGCAGCTTGCGCTGGGCCGCGGCGATGGCCGCCTGCACGTCCTGGGCGGCGGCGTCGATGTCCCGGTCCAGGCTGAACTGCAGGGTGATGGAGGTGGCCCCCCGGGCGCTGGTGGAGTTCATGTTGTCCAGCCCGGCGATGGTGGAGAACTGGGCCTCCAGGGGCGTGGCCACCGAGGCCGCCATGGTCTCCGGCGAGGCGCCGGGCAGGCTGGCGGTAACCGAGATGGTGGGGAAGTCCACGCTGGGCAGCTCGGACACCGGCAGGGCCCGGAAGGCGATGACGCCGAAGATGACGAAGGCCGCCATCAAGAGCGTGGTCATCACCGGCCGGCGGATGCAGAGTTCGGGCAGCTGCATGGCCGCTAGGCCCTTCCTGGCCCGGTGGGGATGCCCGGGAACCGCCAGGGGACTTCAAAAACCGCCGAAGCCGGCTCCCCCCTTGGCGAAAGGGGGGTGGGGGGGGATTCGGCTCCGGTTCTGGCGGAGAGGCACGCGGGAATCCCCCCTGTCCCCCCTTTTTCCAAGGGGGAAACGCCCAGGCGACACGATGCCGCGCCGACCGCGCGCCTTGGCCGCTTCCCCGGTTCGACCGGGGGCCGCCGCGGCCCGTCGTGCCTAGCGCTTGCCTGCATTGCCATTTCCGGCCGGCTTGCCGCCCGCGCCGGCGTCCGCCGTCTTGACCTTCACCTTGCCGCCGGGCACCAGGCGCGAATGGCCGTCCGTGACCACCGTCTCGCCGTTCTCCAGCCCTTGGGCGATGACGGCCAGGCCATCCCGGACCGGGCCCAGGACCACCTTGCGCGGGGCGGTTTCCTCGCCCCGGACGACATGGACGAAGGGGCCGTCCGGGCCCTGCTGCACCGATTCGGCGGGGACCGTCACGGCGCCGTGGAGCGTGTCCAGCACCAGGGTCACGTTGAGGAACTGGCCCGGCGCCAGGGTTTCGTCGCCGTTGGCCAGTTCCGCCTTCATGCGCAGGGTGCCGGTGGCGCTGTCCACGGCCGGATCGACGAAGCGCACCGTCCCCTTGTGCCGGTGCCGGGCATCGCCCGGCGCGTTCACCTCGACCCGCAGGCGCTTGGCCGCCAGGGCGGCGCGAATGGCGGGGATGTGCTTTTCCGGCGCGGCGAAGGACACGAACAGGGGCCGCACCCGGTTGAGCAGCACCAGCTCGGTTTCGTTGATCTTCACCGCCGCGCCCGGATGCACCCGCTTGTCGCCCACCAGGCCGGCGAAGGGCGCGCGCAGGGTGGTGTAGCCCAGTTGCAGGCGCGCCAGTTCCAGGGCGGCCCTGTCGGCCGCCACGCTCGCCTCGATGGCCTCGACGCTGGCGCGCAGCTCGGCCACCTTTTCCTCGGACACGAAGCCCTGGCTCTTCAGGGCCTGGTAGCGCTCCACGTCGGCGCGGGCCTTCTTCAGCAAGGCCAGGTCGCGGGCCAGGTTCGCCTCGGCCTGGGCCACGCGGGCCTGGAAATCGGCCCCATCGAGCCGCACCAGCACGTCGCCCCGGGCCACCCGCTGGCCTTCCCTGAACGGCACTTCCGTCACCTGGCCGTCGACGCGGGACTTGAGGGTGACGCTCTCATAGGCCTCGCCGCGTCCCACCATCTCCAGCACCACGGGCATGTCCCTGGGGGCGGCCTGGGCGACGGTGACGGGCGTGGGCGGCGCCGGTTTCTTCGCGGCTTCGCCGCCGTCCCTGGAAGGGCCGCGTAACTGGTAGGCCGCGCCCGCCGCGATGCCCGCGGCGAGGACCAGGAATAACAGGGTTCGTGTCTTCATGCTTCGCAGCGTCGTCTCGGGGTCATGGCCATCGGCGGAAACTACGCAATCCCGGTGACGGGGCGCAGCGAAGCCGGGCAGGACGCCGGATAGGGTTGCCAGGGGTAGACCGGCAGGCACTCGCAGGCTTTCGCCTCCAGGCGGTCGCGGTCGAGGATTTCCACCATGCCGCGCTGGTGCCCGATCAAGCCTTCCTCTTGCAGCCGGCCCGTGGCCAGGGAAACGGATTCCCTTCGCACGCCCAGTACGTCGGCGATCTGGGCCTCGGTCAGCTTCAGGGGGCCGTCCGGCAGCCGGTAGGCGATGGACAGCAGCCAGCGGCACAGGCGCTGGTCCAGGGTATGGTGCAGGTTGCAGAAGGCGGTCTGGGCGATCTGGGCCATGAGCGAATGCCCGTATGCCAGGGCCGCGGGCAGCAGTGCGCCGGTGGGGGCGAGGGCCGCCGGGGCCTGGTCGGCCGGCAGCCGCCAGGCCTGGCCCGGCATCAAGGCAACCGTGTCGTGCAGCGCCGGTTCGCCGGCCAGCACGTCCGCCAGGCCGATGGCGCCCTCCCTGCCGATCAGGGCCAGGGCGGTGCTCGCCCCGTCCCTGCTCACCGCCATCAGGGCCGCCACCAGGGTGAGGGGGAAATAGACATGGCGGACCGCGTCCCCGGAAAAGCAAATCGTCTCTCCGCGCTGGAAGTCCACCCGCCGCAGATGGGGGGCGAGGCGGGCATGTTCTTCCGGGGGCAGGGCCGCCAGGATCTGGTTCTGGTCCGAGGAGGGATGCGGCATGGAACGGGTAGTGCTGCCTTCTGTTGATCGTGGACGGGCCGGGGCGCGAAAACGTATCGCACATACGACATACGTATTGCATATACGTATCGCACACACGTATCGCACATGGAATATGCCTCATGCGTTAGCCGGCGAACAGTTCTAGTCGACCGGAATGTTTATTCTGGGTTCAACGTTCGATTCGGGAAAAAGGAATATGGGCCCCACCGGGGGCCGAATCGATGCGGGACGCAAAGTCATGAACGCTCGGCAAAGTGATTCTCAACTCGTCTCCAGTGCATTGCCCGACAGGGCGACGGGGAACGAGGGACACGCGGATTGCCCGCCCGCTGACGGGTTGTCGGGATTGATGTCCCGTTTCGGGCGGCAGGCGGTCGAGCCGTCGCCGCTGCGGATCTTCACCCTGGGACAGATGCGCGTCGTGGTCAACGGCGAGCCCTTGCGTTCCGGCGGCAAGGCCCAGCGCCGGCCCCTGGCCCTGCTGCGATGCCTGCTCACCCGCGGCGGCAGGCCCGTCCCCGTCACCTTGCTGCGCAAGGCCCTGGGCGAGGACGACCTGGCCGGGGAAGGCCACGGGGACGTCCATTATTCGCGCGGGGCCTTCGACATGGCCCTGAGCCGCCTGCGCCGCCTGCTGGCGGTGCCCGATCTGCTGCGGCTGGACGACGGTTTCCTGTCCCTCGACGAAAACCTCTGCTGGGTGGACGCCTGGGCCGTCGAGCACTGGCTGATCCAGGCGGACGCGCAGCCCAGCCCGGTATGCGGGCGCATCCTGCTGGAACAGGCCTTGCATCTCTACGATGGGGAGTTCCTCGAGGGCGAGGATGCCGCCTGGGCCGTGCTGGCGCGGGAACGCATCCGCGCCCGCCTGCTGCGGGTGGCGCGCCGTCTCGGCCGGGCCCTGGAGGAAGAGGGCCGCTGGGTGGAGGCGGGCGACCTGTACGAACGCCTGCGGGAGTTCTTCCCCCTGGACGAGGATGTCTGCCTGCATCTCATCCGCAGCCACGTCAGGCGCGGCGAATTCGCCCAGGCCAGCGGCATCTATGCCCGCTGCCGGGAAGTCCTCGCCAAGGTTCTGGGCGTACTGCCCAATCCGGCCATCCGCGCCATGCTGGAGACGGCCTAGCCCGGACGTGGAATGCCGGGCACCCGGCAATCACCTGTTCGCTGACTGCTGCTCGCTGACTGGCGATTCACAGGCAACCCTCTGTTCCCACGCTTTCCTCTGTGTCTCTGTGTCTCTGTGGTGAGGCATGTAGGCGGATAGCTTCACCGGCCCCGATTTTCGCATCCGTGAGCTAACCGAGAGTCATCCGCTAGACCGCCGTACCTATCCCTGAAGCAACGCAATCCGGGGGCCCAGGCTCCCATCGGGAAGAAGGTCGGCCATGAGCAAGTCGGGCACATTCGGAACAGCCTGGGATACCGGCAAGGGGAAGTTGCTGATTCTGTGGTTCGGCCTGGACGGGGTGCTTTACCTGGGCGCGCTGCTGGCCCTGGTGGCGGCGCTCACGGATCCATCGGCCAGGCCCTACGCCTATGGCTTCACCGCCGCCCTGGTCGCTTCCTGGGCCTCGCGCATGGCCTACGGCATCTGGCTGGAACTGCGCCGGGTGCGCCGGGCGCAGGCCGAGAAGGCGCGCAGGCTCGACGACATCCTGAAGAAGCACGGCCTGAGCGACGAGGCGTCGGCGGCCGTGCTGAAGGAGATCGAGGAATTGAAGTAGACGGGGCGTGACAGGCAATGCCCACAAGCGTGTCAGCCCGGCGCTTGTCCCCGATGGGGCTTTTCCAAAGGCTCTGTTCGCGTTATCCGTTGATAACGAAGCTGGAGCGGTTGGTGGGTTGCCTCCCCCTTTTTCAAAGGGGGGAACCCTGGGATTCGCAGCGTTCAAGGGGGAGGCCATTCCCCCAAACCTTTCCACGCGTATCAACAGCCAACAAGGCAAGCGCCAATAATTTCGCGCTTCCTCAGCCGATCTCCCGCAGGAACCCCCGCACCAGTTCCACCCGTTTCTCCAGGGTGGGCGCGGCCTTCTCGATCTTCAGCCGGTCCTGGCCGGCGAGCTTGTATTCCCGCCGGGTCTGGATCAGCTTGATGAGCTTCATGGGGTCCACCGGCGGGTTGGGCACGAACTGGATGCTGGAGGCTTCCGGCCCCACGTCCAGGCGGGCGATGCCGTAGCGCCGGGTGTCCAGGCGCAGGCGGTGCACGGCCAGCAGGGCCTCGCCGGCTTCCGGCAGCAGGCCGAAGCGGTCGATCAATTCCTCCTTCAGGTCGTCCAGTTCCTCGGTGGAATCGCAGTTGGCCAGGCGCTTGTAGAGCACCAGGCGCTCGTGGATGTCGCCGCAGTAGCTGTCCGGCAGCAGGGCGGGCAGGTTGAGGTTGATCTCGGCGGTGACCGCCAGGGGCGCGTTCATGTCCGGCTCCTTGCCCGCTTTGAGTGATTTCACCGCGCTGTTCAGCATGTCATTGAAAAGATTGAAGCCCACCTCCTGCATCTCGCCGCTCTGGTTCTCCCCCAGCACCTCGCCGGCGCCGCGAATCTCCAGGTCGTGCATGGACAGATAGAAGCCGGAACCCAGGTCCTCCATGCTCTGGATGGCGTCCAGGCGCTTCTTCGCGGCGGGGGTGACGCCGGCGCCGTTGGGCGGGGTGAGCAGGTAGGCGTAGGCCTGGTGGTGGGAGCGGCCGACGCGGCCACGCAACTGGTGCAACTGGGCCAGGCCGAACTTGTCGGCCCGGTTCATGATGATGGTGTTGGCGCTGGGCACGTCGATGCCGGTCTCGATGATGGTGGTGCACAGCAGCACGTTGAAGCGCTGGTGGGTGAAGTCGCGCATGACGTGCTCCAGTTCCCGCTCCGGCATCTGGCCGTGGGCGATCTCGATGCGCGCCTCGGGCAGCAGCTTCACCAGCTTCTCGTGCATGGTGCGGATGGTTTCCACCTCGTTGTGCAGGAAGTAGATCTGGCCGCCGCGTTTCAATTCCCGCAGGCAGGCTTCCCGGATCAGGCCGTCGCTGATGGGCTGGACGAAGGTCTTGATGGCCAGGCGCTTCTGGGGCGCGGTGGCGATCACCGAGAAGTCGCGGATGCCCTCCAGGGACATGGCGAGCGTGCGGGGGATGGGCGTGGCGGTCAGGGTGAGCACGTCCACCTCGGCGCGCAGTTCCTTCATGCGCTCCTTCTGGCGCACGCCGAAGCGGTGCTCCTCGTCGATGATGGTCAGGCCCAGGTTCTTGAACTTGATGTCTTTCGACAGCAGCTTGTGGGTGCCGATGACGATGTCGATGCGGCCCTCCTTCAAGCCCTCCAGGGCGGCGGCCACTTCCCTGGGCGAACGGAAGCGGGACAGCTCGGCCAGCCGGACCGGGAAATCGGCGAAGCGGTCGGAGAAGGTCTGGAAGTGCTGCTCCGCCAGCAGGGTGGTGGGGCACAGCACCGCTACCTGCTTGCCGCCCGACACCGCCACGAAGGCCGCGCGCAGGGCCACCTCGGTCTTGCCGAAGCCCACGTCGCCGCACACCAGCCGGTCCATGGGCTTGCCCGAGGTCATGTCGGCCACCACCGCCTCGATGGCGGCGAGCTGGTCCGGCGTCTCATCGAAACCGAAGCCTTCCGCGAAGGCGTCCAGGTCGTGCTCGCTGGCGGCGAAGGCGTGCCCCTGGCGCGCCGCGCGCAGGGCATACAGGTTGAGCAGTTCCGCGGCCGTGTCCCGGGCCTTCTCCATGGCCCGGCGCCTGGCCTTCTCCCACTGGCCGCTGCCCAGCCTGTGCAGGGGCGCGGCATCCGGATCGCCGCCCAGGTAGCGCGAGATGAGCTGCAGCAGGGAGACCGGCACGTAGAGCTTGTCGCCGCCGGCGAATTCCAGGGTGAGGAATTCCTCCTCGCCCAGCCCCAAGTCCATGCCGGTGAGGCCCAGGTAGCGGCCGATGCCGTGCTGGGCATGGACCACCGGATCGCCCACCTTGAGCTCGGACAGATCCTTGAGCAGCCCCTCGGCGGTGGTGGCGCGCCTGGCTTCGCGCGCCCGGCGGGTGATGGGGCTACGGGCGTAGAGCTCGGTTTCGGTGATGACCGCGAGGTGGGCGTCGAGCGCGATGAAACCGGCCGCCAGGGGGCCGGTGGTAAGAAGGAACACGCTCTTCCCCCCCCTTTGCAAAAGGGGGGATGGGGGGGATTCGTCGTTGGCCAGGGATAACGAGGTGGCTTTTGAATCCCCCCCGCCCCCTTTATCCCCGAACGGGGGCTTTTTCAAAGGGGGGAGAACATCGTCGCTGGAGGATGTTGCCGGCCAGCCCTCCAGCAGCATTGGCCTCAGCCCGTATTCCCCCAACGCATTGGCCAGGGTTTCCCGCCGTCCCAGGCTTTCCGAAACCACCAGGGTGGCGCCGTCGAAGGTATCGAGGTGGGCTTGCAGGCGGTGGTAGGGGTTCTCTGCCTTGCGCTCCACTTCCACGGCGGGGGCGGCGCGAAAGGGAAGGCCCTCCCCACCCCCTCCCTCCCCGCCAGCGGGGAGGGAGTCGACTCCTCCCCCGCCAGCGGGGGAGGCCGGGAGGGGGAGTCGAAGTTCCAGCCGCGCGTAGGGCCGCAAGGCGCCGAAGAACGCGTCCGGCATCAGGAACAGATCCTCCGGCTTGAGCAGGGGCCGGTCCTTGTCGCCCTGCATCAGCCGGTGCCGGCTCTGGGTGTCGCGCCAGAAATTCTCCACCGCCGCCTGGATGTCGCCGTGCAGCACCAGCACGGTGTCCTCGGCCAGGTAGTCGAACAGGGTGGCGCTTGCCTCGAAGAACAGGGGCAGGTAGTACTCCACGCCGCCGGGGGCCAGCTTGTTGGAGACGTCCTTGTAGAGCTGGCTCTTGGACGGGTCGCCCTCGAAGCGGTCGCGGAAGCTCTGGCGGAAATGGGTGACGCCGTCGTCGTCCAGGGGCACCTCCCGCGCCGGCAGCAGGCGGATTTCCGCCACCTTGTAGAGGGTGCGCTGGGTATCCGGGTCAAAGGTGCGGATGGATTCGACCTCGTCGTCGAACAGGTCGATACGGAAGGGGAGCGCGGTCCCCATGGGATACAGGTCGATGATGCCGCCGCGCACCGCGAATTCGCCCGGGCTGAGCACCTGGTTCACCGCGTGGTAGCCGGCCTGGGCCAGGCGCGCGCGCAGCTTCTCGCCGTCCAGCCTGTCCCTTTCCTTGAGCAGGAAGGCGTGGGCGTTCAGGTAGGCCGGCGGGCACAGGTATTGGGCCGCCGTGGCGGCGGGCGCCACCAGCACGTCCACCTTGCCCTGGGACGCCAGCCACAGGGCGGACAAGCGCTCGGAAACCAGGTCAGGGTGGGGCGAGAGGGGGTCGTAGGGCAGGGTTTCCCAGTCCGGGAACAGGCGCACGGACAGGGCCGCATCGAACCAGGCGATCTCGTCCACCAGCCGCGCCGCATCCTGGGCGGTCTGGGTCAGGACCAGCAGGCGGGCGGTCTTGCCGTACCCCGAGAGCACCAGACTGTCCGCCGAGCCGGGCGGAAGGGACAAACGCCGGCGCTGGCCGGGCGGTGGAAACGCGGGGAGGGAAGTCATGACGGGTCGATTCGGGGAAGGGCGGCATTATCCCAAATCGCGGGGGGAGAAGTTGTTTCCCCCCTTGCAAAGGCTCTTCTCTCGAATGCTGATGAAACGGTTGATTCGCGGGTTCCCCCCTTTGTAAAAGCCCCCTCCGGGGATAAAGGGGGGCAGGGGGGATTTCAGAGGCGAGTAGCCAGGCAAGCACGGCAAAATCCCCCTCATTCCCCCTTTACAAAAGGGGGAGGCCATTCCCCCCTACGCTTCCACTGATATCAACAGCCAACGCGAGAAGAGCCTTGATAAAGGGGGAAGAACCTCACCCCGACCGCGCGCGGATGGCCTGCCGATGGCGGCGGAACACGAACTGCACCAGGGCGTCGTTGAGGGCTTCCGGCAGGCCGGCGAGCCGTGCACGAGCCATGCCCGCCATCGGCGCCAGGGCCACGGCGGGCAGTTTCAGGGTCAGGGGCAGGGCTTCAGAGGGCCGCAGTTCCAGGACCAGACTGGCGCCCTCGGCGGCGGGGGCGGGGTCTTCCCAGGCCACTTCCTCGGCGCCCAGCCTGACCCGGCGCGAAGCGGTGGCCGCCGCCGGCTCCAGGGCCCGGGCCAGCAGATACAGGGCCAGATCCAGCTTGGCTTCCAGGCGATCCAGGCGGCGGTTTTCCGACCCGGCCTCGATCTCGTGGCCGCCTTCGATCTGGTTGATGGCCGTGAGCAGCAGGACGGCTTCCCGCGTCATGGCCTGGCGCGCGTCGTCGTCCGGCGCGGCCTCGCGCCAGGCCAGGGGCATGGGACATTCGCACAACAGACCTTCATTCATCCCGCTCTCCCGGAAAAATGGCCGTGCCGAAGCGGGCCAGCCGCGCCGTCCCGTAACAGGCCTCGTGTTCCGCCGCCCGGGCCACCGGCACGCCCAGCATCCCGGCGCGGATGCGTTCATAGACCGGATTGGCCGCGCCGCCGCCGCTGCTCACCACCTTGACCAGGGGCGTGGCGCCCAGCTCGGCCAGGCGACGGTAGCCCAGGGCCTCGATGCGGGCCAGCCCTTCCAGCAGACCGTGCAGGAACTCGGCCCGTTCCGCCGGCCGGGGTTCCAGCCGGGGCGGCAGGGCGGGGTCGTTGACGGGAAAGCGCTCGCCGGGCCGGGGCAGGGGGTAGTAATCCAGGCCGCTGGAAATCTCGGGATCGATGCGCGCCGACAGCGCCGGCAGCTCGTCGTCGGAGAAATGCTGGCGCAGCACGCCGCCCCCCGCGTTGGAAGCGCCCCCCGCCAGCCACAGGTCGCCGAACCAGTGGGAATAGATGCCGTGGCGGCCGTCATCCACCCGGGTTTGCGACAGCAGCTTGAGCACCAGGGTGGTACCCAGGGAGGTGACCGCCTCCCCGGGCCGGTCCACCCCGGCGGCCAGGAAGGCGGCGATGCTGTCCGTGGTGCCGGCCCGCACCAGGCAATCCGGGTTGAGGCCTAGTTCCCGGGCCCGGGGCCGCTCCACCAGGCCCAGGGTGGCCCCCGGCTTGACCAGCACCGGCAGGTAGTCCACGTCCGCCAGGAATTCCACCCAGGCCGGCCACTGGCCGGTTTCCAGGTCCGCGCCCATCTTCAGGGCGTTGTGGTAGTCGCTCACCGGCCGGCCCGAGAGCAGGGCGGAAAGCCAGTCCGCCTGGTTCAGGTAGAGCCGGGCCCGTTCCAGCCCCAGGCGCTTCTTCAGCCAAAGCATCTTGGCCAGGCCGGAGGTGGCGGCGGCGGCCGGATGTTCCGCGCCCGCCGCCCGGCGGATGGCGGCGGCTTCCTCCGTGGCCCGGGCGTCGTGGTACATCAGCGGCGGATAGGTGGGATTGAGCGCTTCGTCGCAGGCCAGCACGGTGGCCGAAGTGCCGTCCACGGCCAGGGCCGCCAGCCGCTTGCGCATGCCCAGCGGAATCTGGGCGATCAGGGAAAGCAGCACCTCGCTCCAGGTGGCCGCCGCATCGTGTTCCGGCAGCGCGCCGAAATCCACCCGGGCCATGTCCTCGATCTGGCCGGTGGGCGCGATGACGCAGGCGCGGGCGCCGGAGGTGCCGAAGTCGAGGCCTAGGAACATGGGAAGCCGGGTTCGGTCAGGCTGGCCACGCTTCAAAGCCCCCCGTGAGCGGACCAGAAATCCGCCGGAGTCATGACGGGATAGCGACCGGACAAGGCGAGCAGATCCTTGTCGCCGGTGATGAGGTAATCCGCCTTGGCGGTTTCCATCGCCGCAGGCAGGGTGCCGAGGACGGGGTGATCCGCCGGATCGCGCAGCTCGGGTTCCGGGTGGGCGACGGGCTCGATGATTTCCGCCTGGATGGACAGGATATCCACCACATCCTCCATTTCCGCCAGCGACAGACCATGCCGATGAACAAGGCACGGCAACACGCGGCGCAGTTCATCCAGGATGTATTCGGAAAGCAGAACTTCCACCGAGCCGTGCCGCCAGGCCGTCATGATCTTGCCCGGCACGCTTGCCGGATAGGCGATGCCGGATACCAGCACATTGGTGTCGAGCACGACGCGGAGCGTGGCCACGCCTTCAGCGCGCTTTTGCCGATTGGCGAACGGCAGCCACCGCCGCATCTATCTCCGCCAGCCCCTCGGTTTCGGGGATCCCGGCATAGGCCGCCTCGATGCGGCCGGACAACTCGTCGAAGCGGGCCTGCATGCGGCGGATGCGGGCGAAGAGCCGGGCGTCCACCAGGGCCGCCACCGGTTTGCCGTCCTTGTTGATGACGATGCTGTCGTGCCTGAACTGCACCTGGTTCAGCATCTCGCCCAGGTTCTGGCGGAAGGTGACCGCGCTGGTCTCGGTAATCATGGCAGGCACTCCATAATGATCATGTCGGTCATTATGGTTACGGTACAGCAAGGGGTCAATCAGGCAAACCCCAGGAACACCGCCAGCGCACGGTTCACGGCCAGCATGGCTTCGGCGTCAAGATGGCCGAAGACCGCGCCGACCTTGTCCCTTGGTACGGTCTGTGCCTTGTCCACCATCACCTGGGAGGGCATCTGTAGGCCGTTTTCCGTGCCGGGTTCGACGGGTATGCGAAACAGGGGGGTGGCGCGCAGTTCGCTGGTCACCGGAAGAAGGGTGACCGAAGGATGCTCATCGAACATGTCGGACTGGATCACCAACGCCGGCCGGGGCTTTCCGTAGGCGCCCTGCAAGGCGACGGTGACCAGATCGCCACGCCTCATTTCCAGCCCTCGGTATCGGCCACCGACTCGAGCCAATCCAGGGTTTCGGCTTCCAGGGCATCGCCGCGCAGGAGCCGTGACTGGCGACGGCATTCCTCCGCGAACCCCGCGCGCCGGGTATCGGGAACCCAGATCTGGATCGGGCGCATGCCCGCGTCACGCAGTGCCTGGCGGTGCTTCTGGACTCTTTCGGAAGTGTTTGTGCTCATGGCCCTCTCCTACTTGTTACATGAAACATTCTAGCCGCGCCCGTTTCATGTAACAAGGCGATGCCAACTGGCCGGCAAATGCTTCGCGAACAGGCCGCGCCCCGTCAACGATCCAGCGGGCTCACCACGCCGCGCCCGCCCTTGTTCAGCACATGGGTGTAGATCATCGTGGTGGACACATCCGAATGGCCCAGCAGTTCCTGCACCGTTCGAATGTCGTAACCGGATTGCAGCAGATGGGTGGCGAAGGAATGGCGCAGGCTATGGGTGGAGGCGGGCTTCGCCAACCCCGCTCCCTGCATCGCCTGTTTAATGGCGCGCTGAAGATTCTGCTCGTAGACATGATGCCGGCGCGTTATCCCGGAACGCGGGTCCGTCGATTCAGCCCTGGACGGAAACACCCAGAACCAGCCCCACTCCTCCGGCGCATTGGGATACTTCCGGGCCAGGGCGCTGGGCAATTCAACCCCTGGACGCCCCATCGCCCTGTCTGCCAGCCAAGCCTCCCGGACTCGACCGAGATGCGCCCTCAAGGCATCGATCAGGGAATCCGGCAGCATGGTCACCCGATCCTTGTCCCCCTTGCCCGAGCGCACGAGGATCTCGCGCCGCTCAAACTCCACATCCTTCACACGCAGGCGCACGCACTCCATCAGGCGCATGCCCGTGCCATACAGCAAGCGTGCCATCAACTGATGCGTTTGATCGTCAATGTGATCCAACACCCGCCTAACCTCC
>WBZT01000529.1_pt1 | contig 30498 bp, 36 predicted proteins | sample 5204241 | NCBI WGS metagenome assembly WBZT01 (sample SAMN12344358, study PRJNA552823) | activated sludge metagenome | biome: Activated sludge suspended growth; feature: Nitrification reactor; material: Wastewater; isolation source: activated sludge from nitrification reactor of wastewater... | reverse complement strand
GTTCGATCGTTCGGGGGCGGTGCGGCCGAAAGCCAGTGTCACGCGGGTGGTGCACGTGGAGGACATCACCGAGGCCCGTAACCGAGAACACCGCCTTCATCGGGATGCCACGACTGATCCCCTGACCGGGCTGGCCAATCGCCGGCAGATGCTCCACATCCTGCACGCCTCGCTGTCCCGGGTGAACCCGGCGCGGTTGTTTGCCGTCACCTACTTGGACCTGAACGGCTTCAAGGAGATCAACGACCGCTTCGGCCACACCGTGGGGGACCGGCTGCTGCAGCAGGTGGCCGACTGTCTGCGGGAGAGTGTGCGGCCCGGTGATCTGGTGGCCCGGGTCGGAGGCGACGAGTTCGTGGTCGTCAGTCCGGAGCTGCCGGATCGCATGGCCGCCGAGAGCCAGGCCGAGCGGATCCGGCGGCACCTCGAGACACGGACCGGATCGCCCATGGTCGCGTCGCTCGGAGTGGCCGTCACCGACGATCCCGGGATCTCCTGCGACGAGTTGCTGCGGCAAGCGGACCGCGAGATGTACCGCGCCAAGTACTCGCGGGAGGTGACGGACATACGAACGCCCCACCACCGATGAGAGTGATGGGGCGTCCGCGACGGATCAGCTGGGGTTCTTGACCCGCTTGATCGTGAAGAACGGACCGCTCTGGCCCTGCTGGAAGGTGATGGACTTCTTGCCGCGGGTGCCGGCCGCCACCAGGTAGTTGTCCGTGGTGTAACCCTGTGCCAACCACTCATGCAGGTAGTTGCTCGCCGAGTAGCAGCTCATCTTGCGCACGTAGGTCTTGTAGTAGCCCTCTTTGATCTTGCGCTGGTTGATGCTGTCGTTGTGCAGCACGTGGAACGTGCCGTCGTCACACAGCTTGCCCTTGGTGTTCTTCGCCATCGCGGACGTGGCCGGCACCAGAGCGCCGGCGGCGATCAGGGTGCTGGCGCCGACGGCGACAATTGCCTTCTTGTTCATACAACCTCCATTGGGGGGGCACACACCTCGGTGGGGTGGCCCCCTCGGACACTAGCCCGCCGGTGGTGGCGGACCCACGATTCGACGACCGCGTGCCGTGGTGGGTTCCGTCCTGGTTCGGCGGTTCCCCTCGTCGGGTTCGCCGGCATTACTGTGGTCGCCATGACGCGACGACTGCTGGTGGTCCACGCCCACCCCGACGACGAGGTGCTGAGTACCGGGGGGCTGCTCGCCAAACACACGGGCGCGGGGGACCAGGTGACGTTGGTGACGTGCACGCTCGGCGAGGAGGGCGAGATCCTCTTGCCCGACATCGCCCACCTCGCGGCCGACCAGCATGACGATCTGGGCTCGCACCGGATCCAGGAACTGGCCGATTCGATGTCCGCCCTGGGCATCACCGACAACCGGCTGTTGGGGGGAGCGGGCACCTACCGGGACTCCGGCATGATGGGAGAGCCGAGCAACGACCGGCCGCACTGTTTCTGGCGGGCGGACCTCCGGGAGGCCGCCGACCACCTGGTCCCGGTCATCCGTGAGACGAGGCCCCAGGTCCTGGTCACGTACGACGACTTCGGCGGGTACGGCCATCCCGACCACATCCAGGCGCACCGGGTGGCGATGTACGCGGCACTGCTCGCGGCCGTGCCCACCTACCGTCCCGATCTGGGTCCAGCTTGGGACATCCCGCGGATCTTCTGGACCGCTTTCCCCAAGAGCGACGTCCGGGCCGGGATCGAGGCGCTGCGGGCAGCCGGGGACACCTCGGACTTCGCCACGATGGACCCCGACGATCTCCCGTTCGCCGTCGAGGACGACGTTTTGGCTGCGTCGGTGGACGTGAGCGCACAGCTGCCCGCCAAGCGGGCCGCGATGGCCGCCCACGCCAGCCAGATCAACCTGGCCGATGGGTTCTTCGCTCTGTCCAACAACCTGGGAACCCCCGTGTTCGGCAAGGAGCACTTCCGGTTGGCGAAGGGCGACCTCCCCGACGAGGTCGTGGATGACCTGTTCGTGGGCCTCGACGTATGACTAACGGTGCCGACACCGGCGACACCGCCGACGACGACGACCAGAACCACCACTTCGGGGTGGGGTCCGCCATCGTCGTGGCGGTGGGCGGAGTGGTTATCGGTCTGTTCGGCGGCTTCCTGCAGGCCGTGACCCTGGGGTGGTTTCCCGCCGGGGCGCTGCTGGTCCTGACGTGTCTGGTCGCCTGCATCCGGGCGCTCATCCATCTGTTCGACAGTCGCCGGGCCGGGTTGTGCTTCTTCCTGGGCTGGGCAGTCGCGTCTGTCGTCCTGGCGCTGCCCACCGCTGGCGGCGACATCGTGATCGCCCGGAATGCCGTGGCGATGGGCTACCTGTTCGTCGGGGTGGTCCTGGGTACTGCCTGCTGCAACGTCCCGGCGCGCCTGCGCCCGGTGGCCACGGCATGACGTCGGTGCCGGACGCCGAGTTCCGTCGGGTCCTCGGGTCGTTCGCCACCGGCGTCGCGGTTGTGACGTGTGTGGCCGACGGGATGGACCATGCGATGACCGCCAATGCGGTGTCGTCGGTGTCGCTGCGTCCCCCGCTGATCCTGGTCTCGGTGGCGCGTACGGCCCGCTTCTGGGAGGCCATTCACGCCACCCGGCAGTGGTCCGTGTCCCTGCTGACCGCGGCTGCCCGCGACCACGCGGCCTGGTTCGCCACCTCGGGTCGTCCGCTTCAGGGCCAACTCGATCGGGTTCCGCACCACCGGGGCGCTCACGGCATCGCGTTGCTGGACCAGTCGCTCGCGTGGCTGGAATGCCGTACGTATCAGGTCGTGCCTGCGGGGGACCACGACATCGTCATCGGCGAGGTCGAGTCGCTGCGCATGGGTGCCGACGACCCGGCCCTGCTGTACTGGCACTCCACCTATCGAGCGTTGGCGCCGGAGTCGTAGCGGCACCGTGCCGGGCGGCAGCGGTCAGTCGGCGTGGTTGTCGCGCTCGGGCCACAGATCCGCCTCGGTCATGTCCGCCGGCCACCGGTACTCGTACCGGTGATGCGTGACGAACCCGAGGCCCTCGTAGAAACCCAAGGCGGCGGCGTTGTCCTCGAACAACTGCAGGTACCAGTTGGATGCCTGCTGATCCACCGCCCACTGCGCCAGCTGTGCCGTGATGGCGGTGGCGATCCCACTGCGGCGGCTCTGTGGCGCCGTCTGGATGGTCGTCGCCCCGCACCAGGTGTCCTGCAACGTGGCATGTCCGATGCCGAGCAGTTCCCCCGCCGAGTTCCGGCAGTAGACAAAAGCCGCCGGTCGGACCGCGGCGAACACGTGGTCGAACTCCGCCGCGGTGGCCGGGGAATAGCCGAGAACAAGCTTGAGGAAATCGTGGTTGGGGGCAGTCTCGATGGACAGATCCAGATCGCTGCGCTGATGGGCCTCACTGGTGGCGTTGAGCAGCCGGGACACACTGGCCACCAGGACCCGGCTGCGGCGTCTGCCGGTCCAGCCGCGTTCGTCCAACGCGTCCTCGAGCCCGCTCGGGTGGGTGATCTGCAGGCGCGGCGGCAGGTCCCGCGCCTCGTACCAACGCTGGACGTCGGTGAGCGCCGCCCGCAGGCTGCCCTTCGGGGCACCCGCCACGCGCACACTGTTGGCCCGTCCCGTGGCGCCACTCGACGCGCGGAACGTCCATGGACCGCGTTCCTCGGCCACCAGCGGTGGCCAGCCCTGCTGGCACATGCGCTGCACCGCGTAGGCCGACAACTCCGGGGGGATCACGCGGGCTGCGACCAGTTGATCCGCAGGCACGCCCCGCTCGATCCCGTCGCGGCGGCGCAACCGCAGGATGCCGTCGGACAGTCCGCCACTCCAGCGCAGGAGGACCCCGGTCGCCTCTGACTCGGGCTTTCCCAGGCCTTCCGTGAACCGTGTACTCAGGCGCCGACCTTCGTCGGCGGGCCCCACATCCAGGCGTGCCTTCGCGGACGGGAGGAAGGGCACGGGGCCTCCTTGCAGGGTGCTGGAGCGTCGGCACCAGTCTAGGAGCCGCTTCCCGCCGACGCCGCCTGTCGCCCTGCGCCCCTGCGATTGCGAGGAGAATCACGCATCCCACTAGAATCTGTTCGCGGCCGATCACCCGGCCCGGCACTCGAGGAGGCATCCGGTGACCTACGTCATCACCCAGCCCTGCGTCGATCTCAAGGACAAGGCCTGCATCGACGAATGTCCGGTCGACTGCATCTACGAGGGCAACCGGATGTTGTACATCCATCCGGACGAGTGCGTCGACTGCGGTGCCTGCGAGCCGGTGTGCCCCGTCGAAGCGATCTACTACGAGGATGACGTGCCCGAGGAGTACACGGCCTACACCGACGCGAACGCCGAGTTCTTCAACGGGATCCCGGACTCCGATCTCGGCGGCGCCGCCAAGCACGGTCCGTTCGACAAGGACGTTCCCCTCGTGGCGGCACTTCCGCCGCAGGAACACGACGAGTGAGTGACGCCTCGGACCCCGTCGGAACAGATCTCGGTACCGATCGGCTTCTGACCTACCTCGGGCCGCCCGGTTCCTTCACGCATGCTGCCGTCGACCTGTTGGAGGCCCCATGGCCGGGTCAGGTCGAACCACGGGACTCGGTCGCCGATGTGATCTTCAGTGTGGAATCGGGAGAGGCCGACGCGGGGGTGGTGCCGCTCGAGACCTCGGTCGAGGGGGACGTGTCCAGCACCATCGACGAACTCGTCTTTCGCTCGTCGATGTGTTTCATCAATGAAGAACTCATCGTGCCGGTCAACTACGTCGTGGCCGGAACGGCTGGGGCCCGGGCAGCCGGGATCGAACGGGTGGTCACCACCACCGTCGCTGCAGCGCAGTGTCGTCGGTTCCTGGAGGGAGCGGATGCCGAGGTCGAGTTGGTCGATTCCATCGCCGCCGCCTGCCGCCGGGTCGCCGACGCCGGCGATGATGCCACGGTGGCGCTGACCTCCGCCAAGGCCGCTCGACTGCACTCCTTGGCCGTTCTGCGTGCCGCGGCCGAGGATCACTCCGGCACCGCCACCCGGATGGCCTTGCTGACCCGCCGGCTGGCGGCCCAGACCGGCCACGACCGGACGGTGATCGTCGTCACCCCGATCGGTGACCGCACCGGCGTCCTGGCCGACATCCTGGACTGTTTCGCCGAACGGGACATCGCCCTGACCGCCATCAGTTCGCGCCCGGTCCGGACCCGCGCAGGGGAGTACTGCTTCCTGCTCACTGCCCGGAGCCATCTGAGTGACACCCGGCTGCAGGACACCCTGCGTGCGGTGACCGGACTTCCGGCCGAGGTCAAGGTCCTCGGGTCGTTCCCGCTGGCCGAGGCCTCGACCGTGGCACGGGTGGACGAGTCGGCGCCCCCGGGATCGGTCGGAGCCGACACCCTCGACGCCTGGATCGCGGCCCTGCTCGACCCGGAGCGGCTGGGGCTGTGATCGTCGGGGTGGCGGGGCTCGGTCTCATCGGATCCTCGGTGGCCCGCGGACTGCTGGCCACTCACACGGTGCGGGGATACGACCCCGATCAGACCGCGCGCGAAGCTGCCGGTCAGTGGGGCGTCGAGCCGGTGGACTTCGTCCCTGATCTGGCCGCTTGTGATGTGGTCGTCCTGGCGGCCCCGACCGGGGCCAATGTCGATCTCTTGATGACCCTGATGGACGGAACCCCGGTGCCGACAGTGGACCTCGGATCCGTCAAGGGACCCATCGTCGCGGTCTGGCAGCGCCACCCGTCCTTCCCGTTCGTCGGCACCCACCCCATGGCCGGATCGGAACGGGCGGGGTGCCAAGCGAGCAGCCCCGACCTCTTCCGCGGAAGCCGCTGGCCCGTGGTGGTGGAGCCCGACACGGACCCGGCCACGCTGCGGCTGGCGCTGGACCTGATCATCGAGCTCGGGGCGGAGGCGGTGCCCATGTCCGCGGCGCGGCACGATCAGGCGGTCGCCGCGGTGTCGCACCTGCCGCACCTGCAGGCGGGTGCGCTCGGCAATGTGGTCGCGGCTGATTCCGATCCGGCGCTTCTGGCGCTCTTGGCGGCCGGCTCGTTCCGGGACGCCACGCGGGTCAGCGCCTCGCCACCGGACCGGACCGCCGAGTTCGTGATGGCCAACGCAGCCGCGGCGGCGGCGGCGGCCCGCAACGCGGCAGCGGAACTCGTCGCAGCGGCTGACACCTTGGAGCGGGGTGACACCGGCGCTCTGAGCGACTGGCTGCAAACGGCGCAGGTGGTTCCCGCGGAAGCCATTGCCCAAGACCGATTGGAGCTGGCAGTGAGCGGCGACGACGGGCTCCGCGAACTGGTGCTGGCCGAACGTGACTCCGGGTTGCGCATCCTCGCGGTCGGCCCGGCGACGATCACGGTGGTGGCCGGTGACTGACGACCGCGCCTGGAACGTGTGGGAAGTGATTCAGGATGCCCGTCGGCGCGCCGAAGATTCCGGCCACCGGGTGATCGATCTGGGTCAGGGAACCCCTACGGATCCCACCCCCGACACCGTCCAGCGGGCGCTGGCGGCAGCAGCGGACGCACCGGGGTACCCGCCCGCCCACGGCACGGAGACGCTGCGCGAGGCGTACTCCGACTGGCTGCACCGCAGCACCGGCGCGGCGCTGGATCCGACCGATGTGGTCGCCACGGTCGGGAGCAAGGAGTTCATCGCCACCGTCCCGTGGCTGTTGGGCCTGGGTCCCTCGGACACCGTCGTGGTGCCGGAACTGGCCTACCCCACGTACGCGGCGGGCGCTGAGGCGGCGGGCTGCCGACTACTGGCCGCCGACTCCACCATCGCCATCGGACCGGCCCGGGTGTCGCTCCTGTGGCTCAATACCCCGAGCAACCCCACGGGGGCGGTCCTCCCCGAGGAGCACCTGGCCAAAGTCGTGGACTGGGCCCGGGCGCGCGGAACGATCGTGATCAGCGACGAGTGCTACCGCGAACTGGGAGGGCCGGCAGGGAACGCGCCGTCGATCCTCAGTCCCCGAGTGGCACGCGGGTCCTACGAGGGCATCGTCGCCGTGCATTCGTTGTCGAAACGGTCGAGCATGGCGGGCTACCGCTGCGGTTTTGCTGCCGGCGACGCCACCGTGATCCGCACTCTCGTGCGGCGGCGCCGCGATCTCGGTCTCGTCGTCCCCACCCCGGTCCAGGCGGCGGCCGTGGCGGCACTCGGCGACGACGCAGGGGTGGCCGCAGCGCGCGAGCGGTACATCGTCCGTCGAGCACTGCTGCGGTCCGCGGTCGAGACGGCCGGATTCGAGGTCGATGGCTCGGAAGCCGGGCTGTTCCTGTGGGTGACCCGCGACCAACCCGACACGGAGACGGTCGGCTGGTTCGCCGACCGGGGCCTCGTCGTGGCTCCCGGCGGCTTCTACGGACCCAGGGGCGACCGGCACGTGCGCCTCGCGATCACGGCCACCGATGCCGACCTGACGGACGCCGCAGCGCGGATCACGGCCTGAACCGCGGTCCGGCGGGGGACCGACGAAGTCCCAGGACGAGTGGGTGACTACGGTGGGAGTGCGTTCGAGGCCGTCGAGGAGGCGCTGTGACCGACGACATCACACTCCACCACCCCGCCGCGGAGGTCGACCTATCGGTCGTGCCGGCGACGGACGGAAGTTCCGGTCTGGACATCAGCCAACTGCTCAAGGCGACCGGTGACGTCTCGCTGGATGTCGGGTTCACGAACACTGCGTCGTGCGAGTCCAAGATCACCTACATCGACGGCGACGTCGGCATCCTGCGTTACCGCGGCTACCCGATCGAACAGTTGGCCCAGAGTTCCACCTACCTCGAGGTGGCCTACCTGTTGATCTACGGCGAGCTGCCCAGCGAGGCCGAGCTGGACGACTTCGTTGGCCGGATCAAGCGGCACACCATGTTGCACGAGGACCTGCGCCGGCTGTTCGACGGTTTCCCGCGCAACGCCCACCCGATGCCGGTGTTGTCCAGCGCGGTGAGTGCGCTGTCCACGTTCTATGAGGACTCCCTGGATCCGCTGGATCCCGAGCAGGTCGAGATCTCGACCATCCGGTTGTTGGCGAAGCTGCCGACGATCGCGGCCTACGCCTACAAGAAGTCGGTGGGCCAGCCCTACGTCTACCCGGACAACTCGCTCGACTACGTCAGCAACTACTTACGCATGTCGTTCGGGGTCCCAGCCGAACCGTACGAGGTGGACCCGGTCATGGCCGAGGTGCTCGACATGCTGCTGGTGCTGCATGCCGATCACGAGCAGAACTGTTCGACGTCCACGGTGCGGCTGGTCGGTTCGTCCCACGCCAACATGTTCGCGTCGGTCTCGGCCGGCATCAACGCCCTGTTCGGTCCGCTGCACGGCGGAGCGAATCAGGCGGTGCTGGAGATGCTCGAGGGCATCCACGCCTCCGGTGGGGGAGTCAAGACCTTCATCCGGCAGGTCAAGAATCGCGAGGATGGCGTGCGCCTGATGGGTTTCGGCCACCGCGTGTACAAGAACTACGATCCGCGCGCTGCGATCGTCAAGGAGAAGGCACACGAGGTGTTCGAACGCCTCGATGTCCATGACCCACTCCTTGACATCGCCCTGCGACTGGAGGAAGTGGCCCTGGCCGACGACTTCTTCGTCTCGCGCAAGCTGTATCCGAATGTGGACTTCTACACCGGCCTGATCTACAAGGCGATGGGGTTCCCGACGCGCATGTTCACCGTCCTGTTCGCGCTCGGTCGGCTCCCCGGCTGGATCGCGCAATGGCGCGAGATGATCACCGACCCCGCCACCAAGATCGGCCGGCCCCGGCAGGTATACGTGGGCGCTACCGAGCGCAACTATGTCCCGCTCGACGCGCGCTGAAACTTCGGAGAGGATCCTCATGTCTGACGTCCCCGACTTCACCATCAACACCAACATGCATCGCGCCTTCACCCGCGAGGTCCAGCGGCTGTCGACAGCGCTGGCCGCGGTGGATCTGTCCGACTCCGAGGCGGCGGCGGGGCTGCGACGTCGATATGACTTCTTCTCGGACACCTTGCACACCCATCATCAGGGCGAGGACCGCTACCTGTGGCCGGCGGCGCTGGCCCAGGCGACGCCGGCGGAGAAAGTGGTGCTCCTCGCCATGGAATCCGAACACGAGGATCTGCAGCGGGTGTTGGGGGAACTCGATCACGGTTTCGGTTCCTTGGGTCCGGACTCCGACACCGCGGCGCTCGTCGCCAGCTTCCAGGAGCTGGCCCTGGTGCTGGATGGGCACTGTGCCCACGAGGAGCGGGATGGGATCCCCATCGTGCAGAAGTACGTGACCAAGGCGCAGCTCAAGGAGTTCATGTCATTCACGCGCGAGCAGAAGGACTCGATCATGGTGTTGCCGTGGGTGTGCGACGGGGCGACCGAGCAGCAGCAGGCCACCACGTGGGGCATGTTGCCGGGCTTCGTGCGCCTGTTCGTCAAGCCGATCGCGACCCGCAAGTACACCGCCTTCGCCATGTCCTGCGGCGTCTGACGGCTGTTCGCCCCACCGGGCGATCGATCAGTTCGCGTGCAGCGCGGCGTTGAGCCCGCCCCAGGAGCCCGAACGGGGCACGGCTTCCAGTGATCCGCTGAGGCTGTTGCGGCGGAACAGCAAGCCGTTGGCTCCGGACAATTCCCGGGCCCGCACGACAGCACCGTCGGGCAGCGTGATCTTGGCGCCCGCGGTGATGTAGCAGCCAGCTTCGATGATGCAGTTGTCACCCAGAGAGATGCCACACCCCGCGTTGGCGCCGATGAGGCTCCCAGCCCCGATCGAGATGACCTCGGTGCCCCCGCCCGACAACGTCCCCATGATCGAGGCGCCGCCACCTATGTCCGAACCGTCACCGACGACCACCCCGGCGCTGATCCGTCCTTCGACCATGGAGGCGCCCAACGTCCCGGCGTTGAAGTTGACGAATCCTTCGTGCATGACCGTGGTCCCGGCCGCCAAGTGGGCACCGAGCCGCACCCGGTCCGCGTCCCCGATCCGGACGCCGGCCGGCACCACGTAGTCGACCATCCGGGGGAACTTGTCGACGCTGAGCACGGTCAACGGGCCACCGTGGGCCCGTGCCCGCTGACGGGCGTCCGGCAGTTCATCAAGGGGGATCGGTCCGAGCGTCGTCCACGCCACGTTCGGCAACAGTCCGAAGATGCCGTCCAGGTTGATGGTGCGCGGCCGCACGAGCCGGTGCGACAGCAAGTGGAGGCGCAAGTAGACGTCTGCGACAGAGTCGGCCGGCGCCTGCAGGTCGGCGATGGTGGTGGTCACCGTGTCGGTCGTGACGCCGCGGACATGATCGGTCGTGATCCCGGTCGCCAGATCGGCCACGTCCAGCGGGGTGTCACCCAGAGCCGGCTGCGGGTACCAGACCTCGATGATCTCGCCGGCGGTGCGGGTGGCGATCCCGATGGCGCTGGCCGGTCCACTCACGTCGGTCAACGGCACAGGGGCGGGGGTTTCGCTCACCGGGATACCGTACCCAGGTGAGCGAGTACCGACTGGACCTGGATCGTGATGTCGTCGCCCTGACCGGCGATCTGGTCGATATCCCCAGCGAGTCACGCCATGAGGCGGCGTTGGCCGATGCCGTCGAGGCGGCCTTGACCGGGGTGGATCATCTCACCGTCACTCGCGACGGAAACTCGGTGGTGGCCCGCACAATGGCAGGTCGCGGAGAACGCGTGCTCATCGGGGGTCACCTGGACACGGTTCCCTCGTCCGGCAACCTGCCCCACTCGCGGTCGGGTGGGGCGGTCCACGGTCTGGGCTCCTGCGACATGAAGGGGGGCGTGGCGGTGGCGCTGCGTCTTGCCCGCATGATCGCCGAACCCGTGCGCGATGTGACGTACGTCTTCTACGACTGCGAGGAGATCGACTCGGCGTTCAACGGGCTGGAGCGACTGGCCCGCTCCCATCCGGAGTGGCTCGAGGCGGACTTCGCGATCCTGATGGAACCGTCGAACGCCGGCGTCGAAGCCGGCTGCCAGGGAACCCTGCGGGCGAAGGTCCGAACATCCGGGGTACGGGCTCACAGCGCCCGCTCCTGGTTGGGGGACAACGCGGTGCACCGCGCCGTCGAGGTGCTGCAACGGCTGATCGACTACCGTCCCGAGCGGATCGTGGTGGACGGCCTGGAGTTCCGAGAGGGACTCAACGCCGTGGGCATCGCAGGGGGAGTGGCAGGAAACGTCATCCCCGATGCCTGCGAGGTGACCGTCAACTACCGGTTCGCCCCGTCACGATCGACGGCCGAGGCCGAGGCGCACGTGCGGTCCGTGTTTGCCGGGTTCCCGCTCGAGGTGGTGGATCTGGCCGCCGGCGCGTTGCCGGGGCTGGAACTGCCGGCGGCCCGCGACTTCGTCGCGTCGGTCGGCGCGCAACCGCGGCCCAAATTCGGGTGGACCGATGTCGCCCGCTTCGCGCAACTGGGGATCCCTGCCGTGAACTTCGGCCCCGGTGATCCGTCGCTGGCCCACGCCGTGGACGAACGGGTCTCAGAGGCCGACCTGATCACGTGCGAACAAGCGCTCACGTCGTGGCTGACCGATCAGGCGGTGGTCGGGGCGAACGGGTAGCGCCCGAGCGACCGGTACTCCGCGTCGGGGCCCAGACGGGAAGCCACGAGTCGTACGTCGGCAGGCGTCCACGAGCCCAGGTCGAGACACTTCAAGGCAGCCACCAATTCCAGCCCGGGCCGTGGGGCCCGGCTGCGTGCGACCGTCACATGGCCCCGGAACCGCCCGGCCGGGAGGCCGAAAACGCGTGCCAACCGTTGGTACAGCGCGGTCAGCCCGGCGCCGGTCACACCGACCCACAGGGCTTGACCGAACCGGCCCCCGCCCTGGACCACCAGCTGCGGCGCCTCGTGGGCGGACGCGATCCGCGCCACCTGGGTCGCCGCCTCATCCGGGTCGCGGTCGCCCAGGAAAGCCAGCGTCAGATGGAGCCGTTCCGGTGCCTGCCAGACGACGTCCGCTCCAGCCCGTTCCCGGAGCGGCGACAGCCCCTGCTCGAGCGACCGCGTCAGTTCCGGCCCAGGCCACAGGGCGACGAACAGTCGGTGGGGTGTCCGCGGCCCGGTCATACGCGGTCGAGGACCTCCGATACCACGTGCGCATCGTGGAAGTAGGCCAGGTCATCGGGGTCGTCGGGGTGTTCCCCATGCTGGTCGAGGAACGCGAGCAGCGCGTGGTTGTAGTCCACCACCTCGGGGACCGTGACGACCGCTCCGGGAAGCAGCAGCGCCACCTGTTCCACGCAGACCCGTCGTGCGGCCCGGTGACTGTCGGCACCGACGATCATGTGCACCTCTGCGGTGGCCTCGGTGTCGATCACCCCGGTCACCCCACGGACCCGGCGCAGGGTGCGGGCATCGCTCCCGGAGAGGTGGGTCACGCTGACGAGGCACGCAAAATCGCGGGCGACGGGCTCGGCACCCGGGTCGGCTGCCCGGTGGTCTCCGTTCGGGTCGGCGGCCGGGTCACCCGTAGGCCTCATCTGAAGTGCGCTGGTCTGGATGCTCATGGTCGCCCCTCGATCATCGTTGTGCTCGCTCACGATCACCGTGCCACGAGGGTCCGACAGTTCGAGGTTTCCGTCGGCGGCGAGTCGGCGACTGCCCGGAATGTCCCCAACCGGCCGATCACATCGCGTCTGCCCGGCCGGACTGACACCATGCGCCTCATGGCTGTGCACATCGATCCCACCGGAGCGCATGTACGAGTTGTCGGGTCCGACGGCGTGCCCCTCCCTCACGATGCGCCAGATCCCACTGTCGTGCGGCTGACCACACCCGGCGGGGCCGAGGCGACCGTCTTCCCGGGGATGGGATTCAACGTGGTCGACTGGCGGGTGCCGCTGGCCGGCACACCCGTGCCTCTTCTGCACCATGATCCGGACGTCCTGGCCGGCGGCAGCGGTACGCGCAGCGGCATCCCCATCCTGTTCCCTTTCCCCAACCGCATCGCAGGGGCGTCCTTCGAGGCCGGTGGCCGGCGTTATGACCTACCGACCGCTCATCCCGGTGATCCCAACGCCATCCACGGTTTCTGCGCCAAACGACCGTGGTCCGATGTCGCTGCCACCGGTGAGTCGGCCGTCACCGGTACCTTCCGACTGTCGCGGGACGCGCCCGACGTTGCGGCCGACTGGCCCGGCGATCTCGAGCTCGGGATCACCGTCGAACTGGCCGACGACGCACTGCGCATCGAATCGCGGGTGACCAACGCCGGCGATCAGGACGCCCCGTTCGGGCTCGGGTTCCACCCGTACTTCACGGCACTGGGCGCGGACTCCGTGGCGGACATCGTACTGCAGGCCCCCGCCGCCCAGTACTGGGAATTGGTCGACAGCATCCCGACCGGGAGGCTGGTCGACGTGTCCGGGGATCGGGACCTGCGCCAGCCCGTGCGCGTCGCCGACCGGGAACTCGATGACGTCCTGACGGGTCTGCCGCCGTTCGCCCCCGGACCGGACGGACTCATGGAACGGGCGACGCTCGTCGGTGGTGACGTCACCGTCGGGCTGCGCTGTGACGGTGCCTTCCGGGATCTGGTGGTGTTCACACCGGCCAGCAGGCAGGCGATCGCGGTGGAGCCCTACACGTGCCCTACGGACGCGGTCCATCTCACCGCCCGAGGCCACGACGTGGGCTGGCAGGTGTTGGTCCCCGGGGCCACCTGGACGGCGACGGTCGAGTTCACCGTGTCATGAGCCGGATGTGGTCATGAGCGGGGTACTCACCCTTGGTGGCGCCGACGGGGGGCCGTACTTCGACAGCGCCGAGGGCCTGCTGTTCTGTGTCCTGGCAGTGGTCCTGTTCGCACCCATCGTCATGGAACGGCTGCGCATCCCCGGTCTGATCGGGCTGATCGTCGGCGGGTACCTGAACGGGCCGGACGCGCTGGACCTGATCGACGCGGACAGTCTGCGCGGGCTCGGCACGATCGGCCTGCTCTACCTGATGTTCCTGGCCGGGCTGGAACTGGACCTGGGCCTGTTCGCGCGCAACCGCAGCGCCGGGATCCGGTTCGGCATTCTCACCTTCGCGTGCCCGTTCGTCCTGGGGGTGGTCGCGGGATGGTGGGTCGGACTCACCGCCTGGGCGCTGGTCCTGATCGGTTCAGTCTGGGCCTCCCACACGCTCGTCACGTACCCCATCGTGCAGCGCCGGGGCCTGGTCGCCAGCCGCAGCGTGGTGGTCGCCGTGGGGGCGACAGTGATGACCGACACGCTCGCGCTCCTGGTGCTGGCGGTGGTGTCCGGGGGCGAGTCGGACAGCAACCCGCTGATCACCCTGCCCCTGGGGCTGCTGACCCTGGGGGTCTTCACCATGCTCGTCCTGCCGCGACTGGCGCGGTGGTGGTTCACCCACCAGGGGCAGTCCCGGGCGGCTCGTTTCGTGTTCGTCTTCCTGGCTTTCCTGGCGGCTGCGCTGCTCGGCGAGGCCTTCGGACTCGAAGGGATCGTCGGCGCATTCTTCGCCGGTCTGGGCCTGAACCGCAGCGTCCCCAACGGCTCGCCGCTGATGGAGGTCACGGAGTTCGTCGGCAACTCGCTGTTCATCCCCTTCTTCCTGATCTCCATCGGTTTGTTGATCGAGCCTTCGGTCATGTTCCAGCCGGCGACACTGGTGGTGGCCGCGGCGTTCGCGCTGGCCGTGATCAGCGGGAAACTCCTGGCGGCGGTGATCGCGGGTCACTGGAGCGGCTTCAGTGGCCCCGAGATCGGGCTCATGTTCTCGTTGACCCTGCCGCAGGCCGCAGCCACCCTGGCGGCGGCCTCGGTGGGCTTCTCGCTGGGGTTGTTCGATGACGCGGTGCTGAATGCGGTGCTGGTCGTGGTCGTGGTGAGTCTGTTGATCAGTTCGGCCGCGACGCAGTTCTTCGCGCAGCGGGTGGCCGTACCGCGCACCGACCGCCTTCCGCTGGGTGAGCGGGTCCTGGTGGGCGTGGCCGAAGAGGCGCAGGCCGAGGCGTTGTTGCCCCTGGCCACGGCGCTGGCCCGGGCTGACGCCGGCACGGTGAACCCCGTGCACGTGATCGCCAACGAGTTGACCGCGGTCACGACCCCGTCGGACGAGTTCCGCCAGTCGCTGGCTGCGAACGTCGCGTCCGCCGGCGCGGAGGGACAGGCGACCATCCGGCTGGACCAGTCACCGGCCCTGGGGCTGCGCAACGCGGCGCTGGAGTCGGACGCATCGGTTCTCGTCGTGGGCAACCGACTGCGGCGCGGGATCGCCGGATGGTTCCGCGACCGGGCGGTGGAGCAGATCGTGGCCGCCAGCCCGGTGCCGGTGATAGTGGTGGTCGATCCACCCCGGACTCACCGGATCGTGGTGACGATCGATGCCGCCGACACCGCCGACACTGCCGTGATCGACGCGGACCTTCTGGCTGATGTGGCGCGTCGGTTGGGGGCGCAGTGGCGCTGCCCGATCCTGGTGGTGGCGGGCCCCGAGGTGGCGGATGCGGCGCTGGCCCCGTTCGGAGAGGCGAAGGTGCAGCATGTGCGGAGCGATCCGGCCGGGTGGGTGGCCGACGAGGTCCGCGCCGGGGATCTTGTGATCACCGCCACCAAGGGCGGCAGCGCGCTGGTCGATGCCGCACACGCCCGGCTCACGAACACGCCGGGAGTCGGTCTTGCCGTGGTGGCCGGACCGGGCCAGGCCGGCACCGGATACGCCTTCGGGGTGCCCACGCCGTTCGTCGAAGACCGGTGAGGGATCCGGTCTTTCGGCACGCGAACGGTCGACGCCGAGCACTAGCCTCGAACCAGGACACTTTGTGATCTTGGAGGTCGACATGTCCACGCCCACCCCGCCCGGACCCGAGCAGCCCACGACCCAGATCCCCGCGACCACGGGCGCAACTCCGTCTGCCGGTTCCGCGACGCCGCCCCCGGGCACGCCGGGCCACGCGCCTCATGCGGCGGGACCCGCGGGCAAGGGCAAGGACCCGAGCCTGCCGTGGAAGATCGCCACGGGAGTCTTGGCGCTGACCACCATCGGCTTCGGCATCTGGGGATTCTCGACCAACAGCAAACTCAATGATCTTCAGACCAGCACCAACCAGCAGATCGCCAATCTGGAGAACCAGCTGAAAGAGGTGGAGGCGACTGCCGGAAAGAAGGAAGGCGAGCAGGCCAAGGAGATCGCCCGCTTGCGCTCCGAGGTCTCCAACCAGAAGGGCAAACTCAAGATCGAGGGCGCCGACATCAAGAAGGAGACCACAGAACTCAAGAACCTGAACGCCGAGTACCAACAGCAGAAGCAGGAAGCCGCCGCGGCCGAGGGCAACCTCAAGCAGCAACTGCAGGCCAGTCAGGCCAAGGCCAAGCTGGCACAGCAGTGCGCGACGGTCATGGCCACGGGCTTGGTGAAGATCTACGAAGACGTGCCGACCGTGGTCACCTACCGCGAGATCAACGGCGTGATCCGCGAGGCGACCAACCAGTGCAGCGACGTTGTCTCACTGAACGTCAAATGAGCGACCGCTCGTTGATGTCGCGCGACTCGCACGGATCCCTGCTGTCGCTGTGGTCCACCGGTTCGCTGCTGTCGATCGGGTCGACGGGGTCGGTGCTGTCGGTCGGCAGCATCGGCTGCGCGGGGTCGTTGTTCAGCGTCGGCTCGGCGCTCAGTGCCGGTTCTTTGATGTCGTCGATGTCGATCGGATCCGTCATGAGTTCGATGAGCCGCGGTGGGTTGATGGGTCACCGTGAGGTGTCGAACCAGCGGGTGGCGCTGGTGGCCGGCGTGGTCAGCGTTGCGGCACTGGCCGTGGCGGCCGCAGCGCGCGCCTGACTGCTTGCTGCCGGCCGGGCAGCGGAGAACGGGGCGCGGATCGGCTGGTAATCTGAGGGCCGTCCCGAGCCCCCGTAGCTCAGGGGATAGAGCGGTGGCCTCCGGAGCCATGCGCGCAGGTTCGAATCCTGCCGGGGGCGCTGTCCACCCCGTCAGGGCGTGGTGACAGTGGCTCCGGCGTCGACCAGCATCTGATCCAGGGTCGCCCGGGTGACCGGACCCACCGCTCGGGCGGCGATCCGGCCTTGCGGGTCGATGACCACCGTGCTCGGCAACGCCTTCGGGGGCACTCCTGGGATCGTAGCCAGCACCGTCCCGTCCGGGTCCAGGACGTTCGGGTAGCCCACCTTCTTGGCGCGCACGAACTCCTGGGCCGCCCCGGTCCGGTCCTGCACGTCGAGTCCCACCACTCGGATCCGGGGGTTGGCGGCGGCGAAGGCGACCAACTCCGGTGTCTCCGTCTGACAGGGTTCGCACCACGAGGCCCACGCGTTCACCACCGTCCAGCGCGCCGGTTCCTCGGCCAGATCCAGGCGGCCTCCGCCCAACAACTCGCCTGCGATGGGAGGGGCCGGCTGACGTTCGTCGGGTGCGATGACCGTCACCCCCACCGCGTCCGTGGGAGCGGTTCCCGGCGGGGTGGCGGTGCGCCCGCAGGCAGTCAGCGCTGCGGCGAGCGCGGCGGCCATCAGCAATGGGAACAGGCGTCGGCCCATCAGCGGTCCTGGCGGCCGCGGCGCGAGAGCAGGAGCCATGCGGCGCCGAGCACCAAGACGCCGGCCACGACCCACAGCCAGGGCGGGATCCCGGCGGGTGACTCGTCCTCGACCGCAGCGGCGGAGGTGGCAGTGGGTGACGGTGAGGTCGCCGGCGCGGACGACGACCCCTGGACGGTGAAGGAGAGCGACCCCTCGATGGGGTGACCGTCGTCCGCCACGACGCGGTACGCCACGCGATAGCCACCCGCCGGCAGGTCCCGGGGCCACGGCGCCACGACCTCGCCGCCGGCAACGGTGGCATCCAAAGGCGTCCGCCCCTGCGGCCCGGTCGCCACGACAGCCAGGCCGGTGTCCAACGGGGCTTCGCTGAAGGTCAGGACCACGGCGGCCGGTGCCTTGCGCAGCGTCGCACCGTCCGCCGGTTGGCTGCTCGTGATCTCGGTGTGGGCCCAGGCGGTCGCGGTCCCTCCGAGGGTCACAATCACGGCCAGGAGAGGGAGTGCGAGCAGGCGGACCATGCCTCCAGGGTAGGCAGCGCCGCGCACCTGCCCACACCACCCATGGTCTATTTGACAACGATTCTCATTACCAGCAAGGTGGTCCCATGACGAGATCGAGATCGCGCGCATGGCGTCCGGCGGCAGCGGCGATGGCGGTGGGGCTCCTCGCGTCCTGCAGTTCGACCGCGCCGGCCGACGACACGACGACGGTGATGGCCGCCTTCTACCCCTTGGAGTACGTCGCCGGCGAGGTGGGCGGCTCGTCGGTGACGGTGGAATCGTTGACCCCGGCCGGCGCGGAGCCGCACGACGTCGAGTTGTCGCCGCAACAGATCGCCTCGATCGACGATGCCGACCTGATCCTGTACATCAAGGGGTTCCAGCCGGCCATCGACGAAGCGGTCGCACAGGTCGCCCCCGACCGTGCGGTGGACGTCAGCCAGGGGATCACCCTGCTCACCGCGCCAGGGTCCGAATCGGGTGTCGACCCCCACATCTGGCTGGATCCGGACAACATGCGCGTCATCGCAGCGACGGTCCGCGACCGCCTGGCGGCTGTGAGTCCGGCCGACGAGGCCTCCTACACCACGGCGAAGGACCAACTCGACGGGGAGCTGGAGGCGCTCGACCGCCGCTGGGCCGCCGGGACGAAGGACTGCACCAACCGTGACCTCGTGGTGAGCCACGAGGCCTTCGCCTATCTGGCGGACCGCTATGACTTCAGCCAAGTGGGCATCTCCGGAGTGTCACCGGACATCGAACCGTCGCCGGCGCAGGCGGCGCAGGTCGCCGACTTCGTCCGGGCCAACGACGTCCGCACCATCTATTTCGAGACCCTCGTGGATCCCAAGGTCGCGCAGACCGTGGCGGCCGAGACCGGCGCAGCCACTGCCGTCCTCGACCCGTTGGAAGGGCTGCCTGAGGGCAGCGATGCCACCTATCTTTCGGTCATGGAGGACAACCTCGCGACGGTGCAGAGCGGCCAGCCGTGCCGGTGACCGTCTTCGGCGTCACGGACGCCGAAGTCGTCCTGGGTGGAGAGCCGGTCCTCCAGCACGTCACATTGACCGTGGGCGGCGGGGAGTTCCTGGCGCTGCTGGGGCAGAACGGTTCCGGCAAGACCACTCTCCTGCGCGCATTGCTGGGCCTGCAGTCGCTGACCCGGGGCCGGATCGACGTGCTCGGAACCCCCGTGGCCGAGTTCGGTGACTGGCACCGGATCGGCTACGTCCCGCAGAGCCTGCTTGCCGCGGGCGCGGTGCCGGTGTCAGTGCGCGAGGTGGTGGCGGCCGGGCTCATCTCACCCCGGCGCCGACTGGCCCGGATCCGATCGAGCAACGGTGTCTCCTCCGCCCTAGACCGGGTGGGGTTGGCCGATCGGGCTTCGGATGCCTTCCACACGTTGTCCGGCGGTCAGCAGCGGCGGGCGATGATCGCGTCGGTGCTCGCCAAAGGGGCAGATGTGCTCCTGCTCGACGAGCCCACTGCGGGTGTCGATGCGGCCAATGTCCGTCACCTGGGCGAGATCCTGCACGGACTGCGCGATGAGGGGGCGACCATCGTGCTCGTGACCCACGAGTTGGGGGTGCTCGCCGATCTCGTCGGCCGTGTGGTCGTCCTCGGGCCCGGCGGGACCTCGAGCATCCGCTACGACGGCCCACCTCCGGCCCCGGACACGCTGCGGGATCCCCATGGTCACCACGAGCCGCCTTCGGCCCCGCAGGGGTGGACCCCATGAACCTGCTGTCGTATGACTTCATGCAGCGCGCGCTGATCGCTTCGCTGATCATCGGGCTCCTGGCGCCCATGATCGGGGTCTTCCTGGTGCAGCGACGCCTGGCGCTGCTCGGTGACGGGATGGGACACGTGGCGCTCACCGGCGTGGGACTGGCGTTTCTGGTGGGAACCCAGCCGATCCCCACCGCCCTGGTGGTCGCGATCGCCGGCGCGGTGGCGGTCGAGGTGATCCGGGCCCGCAGTCGCACGGTGGGCGACGTTGCCCTGGCCCTCGTCTTCTATGGCGGGATCGCGGGCGGCGTGCTGCTGGCGTCGCTGGCGGCGGGCAACACCTCGGCCACACTGAGCCAGTACCTGTTCGGATCGCTCGCCACGGTGGCGGTCGGGGATGTGGTCGTTCTCGCCGTGGCCGCTCTTCTGTCCTTCGCGGTGCTCGCGGTGTTCGGCCGCGAACTCTTCCTGGTGTCCCTCGATCCGGATCTTGCCCACGTACAGGGAGTCAAGGTCCGGGCGATCAGTCTGCTGTTGAGTGTGCTCACCGCCGTGACCGTCGTCATCGGCATGCGGACGGTGGGGCTCTTGCTCGTGTCCGCGATCATGATCGTGCCCATCGCCGCCGCGCAGCAGTTCACCCGATCCTTCGCCGCCACTGCCGTCGGCGGGGTCGCGGTCGGGGTGTTCTCCGCGGTCACCGGACTGGTCGCGTCGTTCTGGTTCGATCTGCCCCCCGGTCCCGCCATCGTGCTGCTGGCCCTGGCGGTCTTCGTGGCCGCAGCGGTGATCGCCCCACTGCGGAAGGTCGCCGGCTGATGGCGCCGCCGCGCGACGCCCGCACCACCCGGCAACGGCGCGCGATCTGGGAGGCGGTGGCCGCTGCGGACGGATTCGTGAGCGCCCAACAACTGCATGCCCGGCTGCGCGAGCAGGGTGACCGGATCGGGCTGGCCACGGTGTACCGCACGCTCGGCCGGATGGCCGCGGCCGGCGAGCTCGACGCCCTGCTCGGCGCCGATGGCGAGACGGTGTACCGCAAATGCAGCGATGGTCATCATCACCACTTGGTGTGCCGGGAGTGTGGTCGCACCGTCGAGGTGTCCGGATCAGCAGTGGAGTCCTGGGCCGGCCGGATCGCGGAGCAGGAGCGATTCTCGGCGGTGAGCCACACGGTCGAACTCACGGGGATCTGTTCGTCCTGCGCCGGCCGTGGGGCACGCTAGGACCGTGACCATCCGCCCCGCCGAGCCCGGCGACGTCGACGAAATCGTGGCCATGATCCGAGAACTGGCCGAGTACGAACGGGAGCCCGAGGCCGCACAGGCCACATCGGAGCAGATCCACGACACGTTGTTCACCGGTTGCGCCACCCCCTCGGGATCCCCGGCCGCCTCCTGTCTGGTGGTGGCCGACGGCGACTCGATCGCCGGCATGGCGCTGTGGTTCCTGAACTTCTCGACCTGGCGTGGCCGCCATGGCGTCTACCTGGAGGATCTCTTCGTCCGCCCCCAGTACCGCGGCCGCGGGTACGGGAAAGCGCTGTTGGTGGCGTTGGCCCGCATCTGCGTCGACCACGATTACGGCCGACTGGAATGGTCGGTCCTGGACTGGAATCAGCCCGCGATCGACTTCTACCGCAGCCAGGGCGCGGTCGCGATGGACGAGTGGACGGTGTACCGGGTCAGCGGCCGGCCCTTGACCCAACTGGCCGACGCCGGCGCCTGATCCTAGATCCCCGCGAGTTGCCTGCCCCAGTCGCGGGCGCGCTCGGACTCGCCGTCCGCCAACGGTCCTTGGACGTCCAGAACATGGAAGTGCTCGGATTCGGTCGCGATGGCGAACCCGGACTTTCGCAGCAACTTGGCCGACGTGTGCGACGCATGATCCATGGCCGTCACCAGCTTCGGCTGGGTCATGCGGGTGTCGAACGTCACGGCCGGCTGTCCCTTCCGGGCCGGTGTGATCACCGCCAACCACTCGCGGACGCCGCGGCCCGTGCTGACCAGCGGGGTGTCGGCGCGCTGCGCGGCATCGGATCGGGTGCCCGGCCGGGGGAGTCCGAAGGCGTGGGTGGGGGTCCCCACCACCAACAACGTCACGTCATCGGGAATGGCATCGGGCGCTTCACTGACTTCGACCGCGGTGGCCGGCACGCTCTCCGCGGCTCCGGCGGCGATCGCCTGCGCGATGTCGCGGGCGTCCCCGAACATGGATTCGTACACCACCAGGATGGACATGATGATCACTTCCTCACCCCCAATCTACGCCCGGGGGCCGTGGTGTTGAGCGTCGTCGTGGCGCCCGACAAGTTCGCGGGATCCCTGACCGCGCCGCAGGTGGCCGATGCCGTGGCCCAGGGGTGGCGCAGCGTCCGGCCGGGGGACCGGGTGGGGTGTCTCCCGATGTCCGACGGTGGACCGGGTTTCATCGATGCGCTGGCGGCGTCGCTACCGGGGACGGCGGTCCGGGTCGGAGTCCGGGACCCGTTGGGTGGACCCGTGACCGCCGAGTGCCTGGTGGTCGACGGCTCCTGGTACGTCGAGTCCGCCCAGGCGGCCGGCCTGGCGCTGGTGCCTCCGGCTCGACGCGATCCGGGTCGGGTCACCACCCGCGGCGTCGGAGAGTTGCTGGCGGCCGCCGTGGCGGCCGACGCGCGCACCATCGTGGTCGGCCTGGGCGGGTCCGCCACCAACGACGGCGGGGCCGGACTCCTCGCCGCGCTCGGGGCAGTGGCCACCGACTCGGCCGGAGCTCCGGTTCCGCTCGACGAAGGACCCGCCGGATTCGGCCGTATCGCGCGACTGGAGGTGTCCGCGCCGCTGCGCCTGCTGGCCGGTCGCGAACTGATCGTTGCCACGGACGTGGACAATCCGCTGTACGGCCCCGACGGCGCAAGTCGCATGTTCGCCGGGCAGAAAGGTGCCACCCGGGCCGAGATCGACGAACTCGATGCTGCGTTGAGGCACTGGGCGCAGATCTGCGCGGAAGCCGGGGTTCCCCGCGAACTGGCCTCGGCCCGGGGCGCCGGGGCGGCCGGCGGGCTGGGCTTCGCACTTCTCGCGCTGGGGGGCGAATGCCGTTCGGGGATCGACCTTGTGGTGACCGCCACGGGCGCAGCGGCCCGGTTCCGGGACGCCGATCTGGTGATCACGGGAGAAGGGTCGTTCGACGCTCAGTCGCTGCACGGCAAGGTGGTCATGGGCGTGGTCCGGGCCGCCGGCAGTACCCCCGTGGTCGTGGTCGCCGGTCGTAGCGACCTGGCCCCGGCCGTGGTGCGGGCTGCGGGGGTCCGACAGGTTCTCACGGCAGCGGAACGCGCCCCGTCGATCGACGATGCGATCGCCCGAGGCGCGTTCTATGTGACCGAGATGGGCCGTCAACTGGCCCTGGAGGTCAGTGCTTGCTGACGCCGTCGCGCGCGTCCGTGACATCGACGGTGGCGTTCCGCGCCTTGAGCAGGTCGCGGATCTCGCGCAGCAGTTCGGTCTCCTCGGCGAGTTCTTCTTCGGCGTTCGTGAAACGATCCTTCGCCGCGTTCATGGGCGCAACGAAGATGAAGTAGACCACGGCAGCGGTGATGACGAACGTGATGATCGCGGTGAGGATCAGACCCAGGTCCAGAGTCTGCCCTTCGGGAAGCGCGATGGTGCCGCCGATCCCCTCCGAACCGATCCCGAGCAGACCGAAGACCATGTTGATCACGGGTTGGATGAGTCCGGCGGTCACAGCACCGATCAGCGCGGTGAACGCAGCGCCGATGACCACGGCGACGGCAAGGTCGATGACGTTGCCGCGCAGGATGAAGTCTTTGAAACCTTTGAGCACTGGTACCCCATGTGAGTCGAAACGTATGTCTCGCCCTGATTGCCCGACCAGACGGCCGCGAAACCCCGACATCCGGGGCAGTGACGAACACCACCCCGACCGACGTCGTACCGGCCGAGTGCTCTAATAGGTGCCCTGATGACTGCCACGACCGACGCGCGCCAAGTGCACTTCGCCCGGGTGGGTCATGGTCTCTACCCGATGATCGCCATGCTGTTCGTGGGGCTGTTGATCATCTCCAACATCGGGGCCACCAAACTGATCGCGGTCGGGCCGCTGATCACCGATGGCGGCGCATTCCTGTTCCCACTGGTCTACCTCACCGGTGATGTCCTGAGTGAGGTCTACGGCTTCCGGGCCACCCGTCGGGTCATCTTCATGGGGTTCGGCATGTCCGTCCTGGCGGCGGTCACCTTCCTCGCCGTCCAGTACTCGCCCCCCGCCGACGCCTGGCCCAATCAGGAGGCCTTCGAGGCCGTGCTCGGCTTCGTCCCCCGGATCGTGGTGGCGAGCTTGGCCGGATTCCTCGTCGGGCAACTGCTGAACGCCTACGTGTTGGTCTGGATCAAGGAACGAACTCGGGAGAAGGCGCTATGGCTGCGCCTGATCGGCTCGACCGCAGTGGGCGAACTGGCTGACACCGTGGTCTTCTGCACCATCGCCTTCTACGGGGTGATCACCGGCGGGGAGTTCCTGAACTATGTGATCGTCGGGTACTTGTACAAGACCTTGCTCGAGGTCATCCTCCTGCCGGTGAGTTATCCGGTGATCGCCGCGGTGAAACGTCACGAGCCGACCTACACCGAGCCGGCCGACACCGAGGCAGCGCCCCTGCCTCGATAACGGCCCAGGAAGTCATCGCGAAACGCCACGAACGTCCCGTCGATGATGCTGTCGCGGATCCGGTCGACCAGGCGCACGACGAACCGCTCGTTGTGAATCGTCACCAACGTCGACGCCAGCATCTCCCTGGCCTTGAACAGATGATGCAGATACGCCCGGCTGTAGTGCGCACACGTGTAGCAGTCGCACTCGTCGTCCAGTGGCTCGAAGGACCGTCGGTGGGCGGCGGCCACGATGTTGAACCGGCCGGTGTGGTGATAGGCCGAGGCGTTGCGGGCGACCCGTGACGCGGCGACGCAGTCGAACGTGTCGGCCCCGGCTGCGATGGCGGGGAAGAAGTCCTCCGGTTCGCCGATTCCCAACAGATGGCGCGGTTTGTCGTCGGGCAGCTCGTCGGTGACCCAGCCGACGATCTCACCGAGCCGGGCCTTGTCGATCGCACCCCCGATGCCGAACCCGGCCAGATCCAGGGTCGCCAGATCCCGGGCCGCCAGCCGACGCAGGTCCTCGTACTGGGCCCCTTGGACCACGCCGAACAACTGCTGCGGCGGGCGGTCCCGGCGGTCCCCGTCCAGTCGCCGGTGCTCGGCGACGCAGCGCTCGGCCCAGCGCTGGGTCCGTGCCACCGACCGTTCCTGGTACTCCCGGGTGTTCATCAGCGTGGTCAGCTCGTCGAACGCGAAGATGATGTCGGCTCCGATCAGGTGCTGGACCTGCACGGACACCTCGGGCGTGAAGCGGTGGGTGCTGCCGTCCAGGTGAGACCGAAAGGTGACGCCGTCCTCATCCACCCGCGCCAATCGGTCCTTCCCCGCGGCGATGACGTCGTCGGAGCGGACCTCCGGATCCATCGCCAACGTCTTCTTGAAGCCGACGCCCAAAGACATCACCTGGAAGCCGCCGCTGTCGGTCATGGTGGGACCGGGCCAGTTCATGAACGCGCCCAGCCCGCCCGCCTCGGCGATGAGGTCGGCACCCGGTTGTAGGTACAGGTGGTAGGCATTGGCGAGTACGGCCTGTGCCCCCAGCGCGCTCAGGGACTCCGGGAGCACCGACTTCACGGTCGCCTTGGTGCCCACCGGGATGAACGCCGGCGTGCGGATCGGACCGTGGGGAGTGTCGAGCACCCCGGCGCGCCCGGCACTGTCCAGACCGACCGTGTCGGCCATCGTCGCGGCGACCGTGAACCGGTCAGTCACGGCAGTGCCCGTGATGGGTCAGCGGACGTCGAGCAGGTCGATGACGAAGATCAGGGTCCGGCCGGACAAGCGGTGCCCACCGCCGGCAGGGCCGTAGGCCAGTTCCGGCGGAATCACCAGTTCGCGCCGGCCGCCCACCCGCATGCCCGGGATCCCGTCCTGCCATCCCTGGATGAGCCCCCGCAACGGGAACTCGATGGACTCGCCCCGGTTCCAGGAGGAGTCGAACTCTTCGCCGGTGCCGAAGTCGACGCCCACGTAGTGCACCTCGACGGTGGCGCCGGGGACGGCTTCGGCGCCGTCGCCCACGACGATGTCGCGCACGACGAGTTCGGTCGGGGCGTCGCCGCCGGGGAATTCGATCTCAGGCTTCTCCATGCCGCCGATCCTCTCATCCGCGGGGGCCGGAGGTCAGCCGACCCCGCTGGCGGCCGGGTGAATGGCCGGGAAGCGCCTCGATCGGTGGATGGGTCCGGGACACCCAGGCGCCGTAGCGGGCGGCCAGTGGCGACGCCGAGATCCCGTGAGCGACCACGCTCAGCAGGACCGTGATCGCGATGGTGCCCACCACGTCCGGGATCAGGGGGTCTTCCAACCCGAGGTCCTCGATGGTCAGGAGTGCGAAGATGACCGACGCCAGTCCGCGGGGGCCGAACCAGCCGAGGAACCCGACCGTCTGCCAGCGGAAACCCGTGCCCAGCAGGCTCACCGCTACCGGGACCAGGCGCAGGACCGTCAGTGCCGCAACCGCGAGCACGACCCACTGCCACTTGAAGCCCACGTCGAACACGACCAGCAGCAGACCGCCGGCCAGGAACCACACTCCGAGGCTCAGCAGGTCGGCGATGGTCTCGAGCAGGGACGTGGCCTCGGGTTCCGAGCGCAGCGAGGTGGCGCCGCCGCCGACCACCAACCCGCCGACGAAGGCGGCGATGAACGCGTTGCCCCCGGTCACCTCCGACAGACCCAACAGCAGCACCGGCGTCATGAAGAGAACGATCTGACGGCCTTCGACCGTGCTCCAGTTGTGACTCACGGAGCGGTCCAGCAGCCACGACAGGACCAACCCCACGGCCACCGCAAGAGCCACGGCGATGAGCAGTGGCTTCACCCCGATGTCGAGGAAAGGCTGCTCCGACGCGGGGGCGGCGGCGGCCGCGAGACCGGACAGCGCCAGCAGCACGATGGGCGTGGCGAGACCGTCGTTCAGTCCACTCTCCACGTTCAGCGCCCGGCGCACCCGGATCGGGACCACCGGGTTGAGCACCGTCGGCGCCCCGAGTCCGGCGTCGGTGGGGGTAAGGGCAGCAGCCAGCAGAAGGGCCCCCAGACCGCCCAGCGACGGCAGCAGGGCCCAGGCGGCCCCCCAGGTGGCGGCCACGGCCAAGGGGAAACCCACGGCCAGCAGTCGCACTGGTAGTGCCCAGTCGCGGCGCAGGTCGGCCAGTCGCACCGTGGCGGCGTCGTGGAACAGCACCAGGACCAGCGTGACCTCGGCCAGCAGGTGAACGGCCGCCAGATCGATCGCATCACGCCCGGCGAAGTGGAAGACCACCAGTCCCGCGATCATGGCCAGCATGGGGGCGGACAGGTTCCAGCCGAGGGTCCGCCGCCCGAACACCGCATAGATCACGATGAGACCCGCCATCAGGCTGATGCCGGCGCCGGTCATGACTGACCCTCCGGCACGCGGTGTGGCGGGGTCGGGTCAGTCACTCCGTACCCGATCCGGCGCCACCGGCGCCACAGGCGGCGCAGCAGCCCGTCGACCGGAAGGCCTTCGCGCTTGCGGCGTTCCCGGCGGAACCATCGGAAGCGCTGGGACCCGAACCAGATGAACGTGAGCAGTACGTCGAACACCACCAAGCCCCACCAGTAGGTGTCGAACAGGTCGACCGGCAGTCCGTCCCAGACCCGCGCGAAGGCGTCCGCGCCCGCGAACCCTCCGCCGATGATGATGAAGCCCAGGATGGCGATCGGCACGGTCTTGGCCAGTTCGTGCGCGATCTCCTCCTTCAGGTGGGCCAGAAGCCGGGCCCCGCCGATGACCGCCGTGCCCGCCACCAGCACCTCTGACGGCGTGCGTTCGTCGGCTGCAGCCGACAGCAGTAAAAGGATCACCAGGAACCAGAACGCCACCATGAATGGGGTCGTCGCCAGGTAGCGGAGCACCCCCGGCCACGTGATCGCCGGCGCGCGGTCGGCGGTGCGGACGACGGGGAGCCGCGGACGCTGCATGGTGCGGTAGACCATCCACAGCAAGACCGCCAGGATCGCCATCCCGGCGGCGATGAAGAAGACGTCGAACACGTTGCCGGCGAGGGTCAGCACGGTCTCGCCCTCGGACAGCTCCAGCGGATCGGAGTCGGACATGGGGGCAGTCTGCCGTGTCCCAGCCCTCCGGAAGGGGACGCGCGGCGGTAGCGTGGCTGGATGCTGGACATCACCTATCCGCCGATCATCGCCAGCGGCTACGGCTTCTTCCGGCTGCTCAACCTGAAGTTCGATGTCGTCGGCGGTGAGCACCTGCCACGCAAGGGCGGAGCTGTGCTGGCCAGTAACCACGTGTCGTACCTGGACTTCATCTTCTGCGGGTTCGCCGCCCGCCCCTCGAAGCGCCTGGTCCGATTCATGGCCAAGAAGTCCACCTTCGACCACCGAGTCTCAGGACCGCTGATGCGGTCCATGCACCACATCCCCGTCGATCGCAGTGCCGGCGCCCACGCCTTCGACCACGCCGTGACGTCGCTGCGCGACGGCGAGATCGTCGGGGTCTTTCCCGAGGCGACCATCAGCCAGTCGTTCGAACTGAAGGACTTCAAGACCGGCGCCGTGCGGATGGCCGCCGACGCCGGCGTCCCCGTCGTGCCCATGATCACTTTCGGGGGGCAACGGCTGTGGACCAAAGGCCATAAACGCGACATGGAACGGGGAGCGACGATCGCATTGACCGTCGGGGAACCGCTGACGTTCACGACCGCTGACGATCCGGTCGCAGCCACGGCCACCCTGAAGTCCGCGATGCAGGCGCTGTACGACGACACCATCGAGCGGTACCCCGACCCGCCGGTGCCCGGCACCTGGTGGTGGCCGGCCCGCTTCGGTGGTGGTGCCCCGACCTTGACGGAGATGAGGGAGCGGGAAGAGTCGGAACGCAAGAAGCGCGAGTCGAGCTGAACGGGTCCGAAGGAGCAGAGGATGGACGAGCCGGCCGAGATCCTGGCCGACGCGGTGGCGGTCTTCGGACCCCCTGCCGACGGGGCCGCGCCGTTGGTGGTCCGGTCGCCCGGGCGGGTGAACCTGATCGGCGACCACATCGACTACAGCGGTGGCCTGGTCCTCCCCATGGCTTTGGACCGTGGCACCTGGGCGGTCCTGATGCCGCGCGCAGACACTCGGCTCCGGGGATTCTCGGCGAACTTCGCCGACGCCGGGCTCCTCACCGCCGACCTGTCCGACACCCACCACGACTCGTCCCACGGGTGGTTCTCCTACCCCTTGGGGGTGGTGCATGTGGCGGCGGCACGCGGGATCTCGCTGGACCGGGGCTTCGACCTGTACCTGAGCGGCGACATCCCCGAGGGCGGCGGGCTGTCGAGTTCCGCGAGCGTCGAGATGGCGATGGCGAGTGGGATCGAGGTCCTCACCGGTGCCGGCCTGACGCCGGTGGAGTGGGCCGTCCTGTGTCGCGCCGTCGAGAACGACTACATCGGAGTGTCCTCCGGGATCATGGATCAGCTGGCGATCGCCGAGGGTCGGGCCGGTCATGCCCTGCTGATGGACTGTGAACAGTTGTCGTGCACGCCAGTACCGATGCCCACCGACCGGTGCACGGTCGTCATCGCCAACACCAACCAGCCCCGCACCCTGGCGGGTTCTGCGTACAACGAACGTCGGGCGGCGGTGTCCCGGGCCCACGAGGTGGTCAACTCCATCATGGGTCCGGTCCCGACGCTGGTCGGCTTGGGCGCCGCCGACCTGGAGCGCTGCCGTGGGGAACTGGAGGAGGCCGGCGTGTGGGCGGAAGCGCGGCACACGGTGACCGAGCAGGCCCGTGTCGTCGCGGCGGCGGCTGCCCTGGATTCGGGCGATCTGCCCACGGTCGGTCGGCTCATGCGCGAGTCCCATGAGTCACTGCGGGACGACTTCCGCGTGACCGGACCGGCCCTGGATGCGCTGGCCCAAGCGGCCTGGGACACCCCCGGGGTCTTCGGCGCGCGCATGACGGGTGCTGGGTTCGGCGGGTGCACCGTCAACCTGGTCGAGCCCTCCCAGGTCGATCGGGTCATGGCGGACATCGCGGCTCGCTACACGGAGTCGACCGGGATCACGCCGGACCTGTTCTCGGTGGTGCCGTCGGATGGTGCCGCGGTCATCGCCGGGCGGTAGTTACCGACGGTCAGAGCATCCCGCCCCAGGGACCCCAGCCCTCGGAAGCCAGCAGTTTGGCGGCGGCACGGGCGTTCCAGCGGGTGCGCAAGGCGTCGGTGCCCGGCTCACCGCCGACGTACTGCAGGGTGCCCCCATCGTTCAGCTGGAACAGGCCCCAGTCCTTGGTGCCATTGGTGTTGCGGTTGTTGACCACATTGGGCAGGAGCCGACTTTCGCGCCACGAGATCCGCAGGGCGCTGCGGTAGGCGGCGTTTCCGAACTTCCCGCGGAACGCGCGCCGGATCTGCAGGGCGGACACCTGCTGCACCGGCATGAGCGAGTCCTGATCCATCTCGTCGTTCAAGATGACCATCGCCCGCTCCGTGACCGCCGGTAGTTTGGCGCGGGCGCCACTGCCCAGTTGCTCAGGCGTGGCTTTGGGGGGAAGCGGATAGGTGATGAGGGTGTGGGGGGCGGCCGCAGTATGGGTCCGCGCGTGAGCGGGAGGGACCACACCCAGAG
>WBZT01000528.1_pt1 | contig 30575 bp, 27 predicted proteins | sample 5204241 | NCBI WGS metagenome assembly WBZT01 (sample SAMN12344358, study PRJNA552823) | activated sludge metagenome | biome: Activated sludge suspended growth; feature: Nitrification reactor; material: Wastewater; isolation source: activated sludge from nitrification reactor of wastewater... | reverse complement strand
GGCCGGCGTCCTGGATGCCCTGCCCCGGAGCCACATCACCAGCTTCTACCTGCCGCCCGAGCGGGTCGGCGTGCTGTCCGGCCTGGTGGCGGCGTTTCCCAACGTGACGGTGATCGACGTGGAACAGGTCATGGGCGAATTGCGCGGCCTCATGGACCGGGTGAGCGGCGCGGTGCAGACGATTTTTCTGTTCAGCCTGGGCACCGGCCTGCTGGTCATGCTGGCGGCCCTCTATGCCAGGCGGGACGAACGGGCCCGGGAGATCGGCATCTGGCGCACCCTGGGCGCCTCCCGCGCCACCCTGCGGGCGGCCCTGGCGGCCGAGTTCGCCGTGCTCGGCCTGATGGCCGGCGCCGTCGCCGCCGGCGCCGCCAGCCTGCTGGCCTGGGTGCTGGCGACGCGGGTGTTCGACCTGCCCCATGCCCCCGACCCCTGGATCTGGCTGGCCGGTCTGGGCGGTGGTTTGTTGCTGGTACTGGCCACGGGCTTGTCCGCCACCCGCGGCCTGCTCAACCAGCCGCCCCTGGCCGCCATCCGGGCGGGGGCGTGACGGTGCCGCGCGAAATGGCTGCTCGTGGCGCGGCCGGAGAGCCCGAATTCGCGCCGATATAACCAAAGGTGTAATGCATTCCGTCCGGGTTGTCGGCAGAATTCCCGAACGCGGATTTCGGCGAAAGCCCTGAATGCAAACCCCGACCCCATCCTCCATCAAGAAAATCCCGGTGGGCCTCCTGCGCCCCGGCATGTACGTCCAGGACGTGAACTGTTCCTGGATGGACCATCCCTTCGTCACCAACCATTTCCTGGTGAAGGACGAGAAGCGGGTCATGGAAATCAGGGCGCTGGGGGTGCGGGAGTTGTACATCGACACCGGCAAGGGCCTGGACGCGGCGGACGCCACCCCACAGGACGAGGTCAGGCGGGAGATCGACGCCAGCATGGCGCGGATCGCCAGCGAAGCCCAGGTGGAGCCGGAACGCGTGCCCCTGGAACGGGAGATCGACCATGCCCGGCACCTGCATGGCGAGGCCAGCCGCGTGGTCCAGGGCATGCTGCGGGATATTCGCCTGGGCCGGCAGATCGAGATGGAACAGGTGGAGCCCCTGGTGGAGAAGATGGTGGATTCCATCTTCCGCAACCAGGACGCGCTCTTGCCCCTGCTCCGGTTGAAGAACCACGACGACTACACCTTCAAGCATTCGGTCTCGGTCTGCGCCCTGCTGGTCTCCTTCGCCCGGGGCCTGGGGCTGGAGCGCGGGATCATCAAGGAAGTCGCCATCGGCGGACTGCTCCACGACGTGGGCAAGGCCAAGGTGCCGGACGAGATCCTCAACAAGCCGGCCAAGCTGACCGAGGCCGAGTTCGCCCAGATGAAGAACCATGTGGTGCAGAGCATCCTCATCCTGCAAAACACCCCCGGCATCAGCCGGATCGCCCTGGACGTGGCGGGCCAGCACCACGAGCGCTACGACGGCACCGGCTATCCCAACAAGCTCAAGGGCGGGGAGATTTCCCTCTACGGCCGCATGGGCGCCATCGTCGACGTCTACGACGCCATCACCTCCAACCGGGTGTACCACAAGGGCATGGCGCCCACCGCCGCCCTGGGCCGCCTGATGGAATGGAGCAAGTACCATTTCGACCCGGAACTGGTGCGGGCCTACGTGAAGTCCATCGGCATCTACCCGACCGGTTCCCTGGTGCGCCTGGTGAGCGGCCGCCTGGGGGTGGTGAAGGAACAGCACGCGGACAAGATGATGCAGCCCAGGGTGCTGGTGATGTATCACGCGGAAAAACGCTACTACCTGCCGCCGGAAGAGATCGACCTGGCCTGGAGCGGTTGCCAGGACCGCATCGCCGGGCACGAGGATTTCGACGCCTGGGAAATCGACCCCAAGCGCTGGGTGGGCTGACCGGCCGCCTCGTCGGCCGGGGCTGCTTAGCCGGCCAGTTCGCCCACCGCGTCTTCCCAATCGGCCAGGTCGTCTTCGCCCAGGCCCAGGCGACGGGACGCTTCCGCCTTCCAGATGTTTTCCCATTCGCCGTCGCCGGTACCTGCGCGGCGGTTGTGCATGTGGATGGCGAAGTTGAGCAGGGCGCACAGCCGCGCCACCGGCTGGGGCAAGGCGGTCGCCGCCGGGTCGTGGTGATGGCGGATGGCCAGCACGATGTCCTCGGACAGCAGCCAGTTCTTCGCCACCATCTGGCCGATCAGGCCGTGGTCGGTCTGATGGCTGGCGTCCAGGGCCGGGATGTCGGGCCAGATGCCCGGCTGGGCCAGGGCCCGGACATAGACCGGCATGCGCTTGCACAGCAGGGCCAGGCCGCAGTCGTGGAACATGCCGAGGGTGTAGGCCGTGTCAGCCTGGATGCCCCGCGCGTGGCCGGTCTTGAGGGCGAGGGTGGCCAGGTCGGCGATGGCGCCGCTGTGGGCCCACAGCGCCTCCAGGGCCTGGGCGTGGGCCGGATCGTGCAGGGCGCCGCGCAGGGCCTCGCTGCGCACGATGGCGGCCGCGCTGCGGATGCCCAGCACGGTGACGGCCTTCTCCACCGTGTCCACCTTGGCCCGCAGCCCGAACACGGGGGAGCCGGCCAGGCGGAACACCGCCCCGGACAGGGCGCCGTCCCGGCCGATGAGGCCCGCCAGTTCCCGGGGGCCGGCATCCTCGTCCCGCAGCAGCAGGTTCAGGCCCAGCAGGATTTCCGGCATGGGCGGAATGCGCACCCCGCTGGCCAGCACGGCCTGGATGAGGCGTTCGTCCTTCTGATCGGTGGTCATGGGCGCTCCAGGATTACTTCACCAGGGTGACCGGCACCTTCACCATGTGCAGCACCTTGGTGGAGATGGAGCCCAGCAGCAGGCCTTCCAGGGAGCCCATGCCCCGGGTGCCCATGATGATCTGGTCGCAGCCGCAGTTGTTGGAGTAAGCGGCGATGGTCTCCGCCACCTCGCCCACGGCGTGGTGCAGGGTGTAGGGCAGCGTGGCCTCGTCCAGGATGGCGCGCGCGGCCTGGGTGGCCTCCTCCGCCAGGGCGTGCTGCATGGATTCGATCTCCGAATCGCGCAGGAAGTGCTTCACTTCCCAGCCACTCACGGGCGGCTGGACATGGAGAAGGTGGATGTCCAGGGGGCAGGCCATGCAGGCCAGCTTGACGACATGTTGCACGGCCCGCTCGGAGCCGGGGGAGCCGTCGATGGGGATGAGCAGTTTTTGCATGAATGATCTCCTCGATCTTATTTCTGGCCGACATGAATGGCAGGCGGGTGACAAAACGGCTTGGTGCGGCGCAATATAACGGCAAATTTCCCCGCCTTGCCATGGCCATGTCCACAACCTGCCATTCTCCTCTCCGCCTGTTGACCGCCGCAATCGCCTTATTGGGTTTTTCCACCGCCGCCTGGGCGGGAGAGGGTCCCGCGGTATTCGGCATTCCCGTGGACTTCATCCTGTTCGCCCTGACCCTGCTGGGCGTGGCCCTGTTCCACCACCATACCCTGCGGGTGGCCCTGACCGGCCTGGCCACCATCACCCTGTTCAAGCTGGGCTTCAGCGATTTTCATGGCGTCGCGGGGCTGGCCGGCCTGGGCGGCCACCTGCTGCACGAGTGGGTGACCATCGCCAACCTGCTGGGCCTGTTGCTGGGCTTCGCCATCCTGGCGCGCTACTTCGAGGACAGCGGCATCCCCCACATCCTGCCGCGCTACCTGCCGGACGACTGGAAGGGCGGTTTCGTCCTGCTGGTGATGGTGTTCGTGATCTCGTCCTTCCTGGACAACATCGCCGCCGCGCTGATCGGCGGCACCGTGGCCGCCGGCGTCTTCCACCGCCGGGTGCACATCGGCTACCTGGCGGCCATCGTCGCCGCTTCCAACGCCGGCGGCTCCGGCTCGGTGGTGGGGGACACCACCACCACCATGATGTGGATCGACGGCGTCGCGCCCCTGGACGTGGTGCATGCCTACACCGCCGCCATTCCCGCTCTGCTGATATTCGGCGTCATCGCCGCCCGCCAGCAGCACGCCTACGCCCCCATCCAGAAGGACGCCGACGTGGGCGCCAGAGTGGACTGGGCCTACGTGGTCATCGTGGTGGCCATCCTGGTGGGGGCCATGGGCACCAACATCGTGGTCAACACCCATTACCCGGAGATTGCCGACGCCTTTCCCTTCCTGGGCGTGGCGGTGTGGGGGGTGATCTTCGCCCTGGCCGCCTGGCGCAAGCCGGAATGGGGCCTGCTGCCGGACGCCGCCAAGGGCAGCGCCTTCCTGCTCTCCCTGGTGCTGTGCGCCTCCATGATGCCGGTGGAGAAGCTGCCCACCGCCTCCTGGGAAACCGCCATCGGCCTGGGCTTCGTCTCCGCCGTGTTCGACAACATCCCGCTCACCGCCCTGGCCCTGAACCAGGGGGGCTATGACTGGGGCGTGCTGGCCTACGCGGTGGGTTTCGGCGGCTCCATGATCTGGTTCGGTTCCTCCGCCGGCGTGGCCGTGTCCAACCTCTTCCCCGAGGCCAAGTCGGTGGGCGCCTGGCTCAAGGCCGGCTGGCACGTGGCCCTGGCCTACGTGATCGGTTTCTTCATCATGCTGGCCCTGGCGGGCTGGCATCCCCACGCGCCCCACAAGGAAGCCGGCCCGGCCGCCGCCAGTGGGCCGGCCGCCGCGTTCCAGCCAGCGCGCTGAGTCCTGCCAGGGGTTCAATCTGGCCTGCCACCGGCTGGCTTAGGTGTTAACCTTGAGCGGATCGCCCAAGACAAACCAACAACCCATGTTTCCTTTTCTCGGTGGCCTGACCGGACGGCATCCCTGGACGATCGTCTGGCTGGGCGCGCTTCTGGTGGTCATCAGCGCGCTGTATAGCCTGGACCTGATGCAACGGCTCACCCTGGCGCCGGGATGGGACGTCCCGGGCAGCGGATCGGCCGAGTCCGTGCGCCTGCTGCGCGACAAGCTGGACCGGGACGAGACCCCGGTCATCCTGCTGTTCCGGCCCCGCACGGCGGCGGTGGGGGACGTGGACAGCCCGGCATACCGCGCCGCGGTGGAATCGGTGCTCAACGGCATCTCCCGCAATCCGGAAGTGAAAAGCGTGGTCAGCTACCACACCACCGGCGACGCCAAGCTGCGTTCCGCGGACGGCAAGCTGAGTTATGCCGTGGTGCAACTGGAACGCGCCGACGACGAAGGCATCGCCGCCTTCCAGCGGCTGCGCGACCAGATGAGCGGCGATCAACTGGAAATCCTCATGGGCGGCGAGCTGGCCACCTACGTCGATATCCGCCGCCAGCTGGCGCGCGACATCTGGTACGCGGAGCTGGTCAGTTTCGCGGCCCTGTCCCTGCTGCTGGTCTGGGTGTTCGGCTCCGTGGTGGCGGCCATGCTGCCCCTGGTGGTGGGCGGCGTCACCATCGTGTTGTCCATGGCCTTCCTGAAAGGCTTCACCCAGGTCATCGACGTCAGCGTCTATGCCGCCAACGTGGTGTCCATGCTGGGCCTGGGCCTGACCATCGACTATGCCCTGTTCATCGTGTCCCGCTTCCGCGAGGAACTGGCCGCCGGCGGCGATGTGGCCCGGAGCTTGCGCACCACCCTGCGCACCGCCGGCCGCACCGTGGCCTACAGCGGTCTGACCGTCGCCGCCAGCCTGCTCTGCCTGCTCATGCTGCCCCAGCGCTTCTTCCAGAACATGGGCCTGGCCGGCAGCCTTTCCGTGGCCTCCGCCATGATCACCGCGGTGCTGCTGTTGCCCGCCCTGCTGGCCCTGTTGGGCCATCGCGTCAACCGCCTGGCGCTGCCGGTGCACAAGCGCCGCGCCGCGCGGCAGGAAGAAGGGGGCCGCTGGTATGTGTTCAGCCATTTCGTCATGCGCCGGGCCTGGGTGGTGCTGCTTGGCACCATGGGCCTGCTGATGCTGATGGGCCTGCCGGTGCTGCACATGGAGATCGGCCCGGCGGACAGTCGTTCCCTGCCGGCCGGCGCCGAGAGCCGCCAGGTGCAGGAAATCCTCGACAAACAATTCCCCCGGGCCGGCCTCAGCCCCCTGGTGCTGGCCATCCAGACCCGGGGGCCGGCCCACGAGGCCGGGGCGCTCGCCGGACTGGATCGGCTCACCCGACAGATCCAGGCCGTGCCGGGCGTCAGCGGGGTCAAGGGCCTGGTCAGCGTCGACCCGGGCCTGGCCCTGGCGGATTACCAGTTGCTCTACGCCTATCCCGAGCAGTTTCCCCTGGCCACGGAAACCCTGGCCGCCTATGCCAAGGATGACCACACCCTGATGGTGGTGGATTACTCGCCGCCGCCGGTTTCCGAGGCGGCCCGCCAGGTGGTGGAGCGCATTCGCGCCATTCCCTTGCCGGAGGGAATCGTCCAGGTCCAGGTGGGCGGGTTTCCCGCCTTCCACCTGGATTACCTGGAGTCCCTGGGCTATTGGGTGCCCTGGACCATCGCCGCCATCGTCTGTGTCATCTTCGTGCTGCTGTTCTTTATGCTGGGCAGCGTGCTCATTCCCCTCAAGGCGGTGCTCACCAACCTGCTTTCCCTGTCCGCCACCTTCGGCGCCCTGGTCTGGGTGTTCCAGGACGGCAACCTGTCCCATTGGCTGGACTTCACCCCCCAGGGCAGCATGGACGGCACCATCCTGGTCCTGATCTTCGCCGCCGCCTTCGGCCTGTCCATCGACTACGAGGTGTTCCTGCTCTCCCGGGTCAAGGAGATGTGCCAGCATACCGGCGACAACTTACGGGCCGTGGCCGCGGGCATCCAGCGCAGCGGCCCCATCATCACCAGCGCCGCCCTGCTGATCGGCATCGTCCTGGGGGCCTTCGCCATGGGCGAGGTGGTGTTCATGAAGGCCATGGGCCTGGGCCTGTTGATTTCCGTGCTGGTGGATGCCACCCTCGTGCGCATGCTGCTGGTACCCGCCAGCCTGCGCCTGCTGGGCCGTCTCAACTGGTGGGCGCCGAAACCCCTGATGGCCCTGTATCAGCGTTTCAATCTGAGCGAGATCGATGTCGCGCGCGCGCATCGCGACCAGGAGAAAAAATGAAGCACGCGTTTGTCCTTACCCTGGCCCTGTGCGGCCTGGCGCTCGCCGCCCCGGCACGGGCGGACCTCAGCCTGGCGGGGCGCAGCACCGTCCACGCCATGGGCATGCAGGGCATCGGCCAGGAAGGCCTGTGGCTGCGCAAGACCAAGCTGCGGCGCGACATGATCGACCGGGGCAAGGCCTATTCCCATCTCTATGACCTGGCCAGCCGGGAGATCACCATCGTCGACCATTCCCAGCGCCAGGCCAGCGTCTATGCCATGTCCTCCCTCAACCAGGACGCCGACGCCCGCTTCTCCAGCAAGGATCTCAAGATGGAACTGACGCCCACCGGCCGCAGGCACCAGTTGCAGGGCTGGAATTGCGCCGAAAACAAAATCCATGTCGCCATGCCGGCGGAACTGGCGGGCGAGAAGGTGAGCTTCGAGATGGATGGCACCATCTGGCTGGCGAAGAACGCCCCCGAGCAGGGGGAAACCGCCGCATTCGTGAAGGCTGCCCAGGAACCGGATTTCTTCATGGGCATCCCCGTGCTGGCGAAGAAATCCCCCGGCCAGGCCAAGGGCATGAGCGAGGTGGTGAAGCGCCTGGCGCCCCTGGGCCTGCTCTGCGCGGTGGACGTGGAAACCCGCTACCAGGGCACCGGCCGCATGGCGGAACTGTCCCGCAAGATGGCCAGCCGCATCGCCGTGACCTACGACAAATACGTCACCGATGCCCTCAAGGACGAGGTGTTCGAGATTCCCAAGGGCTACAAGGTGGTGCGTCCGTAAGGGGCGACCACAAAGGCAGACCGCAAAGGCCGACCACAAAGGCCGACCACAAAGGCCGACTACCTCAGGCGCACCATGCCCGCACCCGCGCCAGGCAGGCGTCGGCCAGTTGCCGGGCGCGCGCGGGCGTGGCGGCCTCGGCGTAGCAGCGCAGTTCCGGGGCATTGCCGGACGGGCGCAGGTGCGCGATTTCGCCGCCCTCGAGGCTGACGCGCAGGCCGTCGGTGAGGTCGAGGCCGGCGGGCCGGACATCCAGAGGCGCGAGGAAATCCCGCAGTGCCTCGTGGGACGCGGCCAGGCGCTCGATCAGCCGCCGGCTGTCCGCCACCGGGAAATCTTGCAGGCGATCGCTGGCGGTAAAGCGCGGCGGCAGTTCGGCAGGCAGGCGCGACAGGGGCACGCCCTGTTCCCGCGCCATGGCCAGCAGCGCCAGGATGGGCAGGACCGCGTCGCGGGTGGGCAGGGCGTCCAGCGACCGGCCGGCCTTTTCCATCCGGGTGCCCACCAGGAAGCCGCCGTTGGCCTCGAAGCCCACCACGCCCGTGGCCCTCTCCGCCGCCAGCCGCTCCATGCCCTCGATGACATAGGGCGAGCCGATGCGGGTGCGCGCGATGCGCGCGAAGGCGCCGCACTTCTCCAGGGCGGTGTTGCTGCTCACCGGCGTGGCCACGGCCCGCGCGCCCAGGTAGCGGGCGCACAGGATGCCCACCACGTCGCCGCGCAGCCAATCGCCGCGCTCGTCGCCGATCAGGGGGCGGTCGGCGTCGCCGTCGGTGGAGAGCAGGGCGTCGAAGCTGTGCGTCTCGCTCCATTGCCGCGCCCGCGCCACGTCCTCCTCGCCCACCGCCTCGGTGTCGATGGGCACGAACTGATCGGTGCGCCCCAGGGAGGTCACCTCCGCGCCCAGGGCTTCCAGGATGCCGCGCAACTGATCGCGGGCGACGCTGGAATGCTCGTAGAAGCCCAGGCGCAGGCCCGCCAGGATGCCGGCCGGGAAGAAGTCCAGATAGCGCCGCGCATAGAGCTCGCGCGCCGCCGGGCTGGCCTCGGGGAGGGGGTCGGGCCGGACCTCCCCGGGCAGGGCCACCGTCGCCGCGGCGATGCCGGCCTCGTCCGCCTTGGTGATTTCCCCCGTGGCCCGATAGAACTTGATGCCGTTGCGGTCGAAGGGGATGTGGCTGCCCGTCACCATGATGGCCGGAATGCCCTGTTCCTGGGCGTAATAGGCCAGGGCCGGGGTGGGCAGCACGCCGCAGAACTCCGGAATCAGCCCGGCATGGCGGATGGCGGCCGCGCAGGCCCCGGCGATGTCCGGGCTGCTGGGGCGCAAGTCCAGCCCCAGGGCCACGCGCCCGCCGGCCGGCGGCGAGACGACCTGGAGGAAGGCGGCGGTATAGGCGAAGCACACCGGCGCGGTCATGTCCGCGGCCAGGCCGCGCGCGCCGCTGGTGCCGAAGCGCACGCCGCTCTGGTCCATGATTTTCCGGATGGTGACGTCGGAGTTTGCTGTATTCATGAAGGTGGTGTCTGGTGGTTATTCCCGGCTGGGGCGGGTGGATGGCGGGATGGCATGCGGCCCGGCGCGCGGCGGCTCCCGCGAGGCCGACCGGCCCGGCACAGTAGATCGCATCCTGGCTTGGGACGTCAAATCACGGCGCGGCGGGCACGCCGCCGGCATGTCGCCATTTCGGCCGCCCTGGTCACCCCGGACCTGACCCTGAACTCGAATACGCCTCGTCACGGACTGTTTCCGTAGCACTCGGGCGCGGTCGCCGATGGGTATCCATGACGATATCGTGGTGGCAACGGTGCTACCATACGACTTATGAATCCGCGTGTCGTCATCGATACCAACGTTTTCCTTGGTGCCTGCCTTGGGCAAGGCGCGGGGCGTCATGTGATCGCGGCGTGCCTGAGGGGTGAATGCCAGCCGGTGATGGGTGCCGCGCTGTACGCGGAGTACGAAGACGTATCGGGCCGTGCCGACCTCTTCGAAACCAGCCGTCTGTCCCGCGACGAAAGAGAGGAATTGCTGGATATCTTCCTGACTGCTTGCGCGTGGACCCGCATCTATTTCGCATGGCGGCCAAACCTGCCCGACGAAGCCGATAACCATCTGGTGGAGCTGGCGGTCGCGGCCGGCGCCCAATACATCGTGACCCGCAACCTGCGCGATGTTGGTCGCATGGAGTTGAAATTTCCCGAACTGCGGGTCGTCGGCCCCGAGGATTTCTTGAAGGAGCTATCACCATGAGCGCACTGACCCTTCGTCTCCCCGACGACAAACACGAGCGGCTGCGCGCGCTGGCGCAAAGCCGGGGCACCAGCGTCAACCGCCTGCTGGATGAAGCCACCACCCTGCTGTTGGCCGAATACGATGCGGAAACGCGCTTCCGGCTGCGCGCCGAACGCGGCGCCGGCAAGGCCAAGCGCGGGCTGGAACTGCTGGACAAGGCGGCGGGGTAGAGGGCTCCGGGGAAAATACCCCCCATGGGGAGGAAACCATGCGGACCAATTACGTCCTGATCGATTTCGAGCAAGGGCGCCATGTCTCTCATTGCGCCGCATGATTCGCTTCCTTTGACGGCTGCCCATACGGCGGATTACGCGATAAAGCCGCTATCCGCCCTACCGCGCTTTGATTGCCTTTGGCAGTGAAAAGGCGTCGGATTCGGGTTGTTTTTCACTGGGAAGTCACGGAATAATCGGTTGCACTCATCGCAACCCCGGAGGCAGGCATGTCCTCAACCCTTGGAATCAAGTTGGACGACGCCACCCGCGAACGTCTGAAAAGTGTGGCGCAAGGCCTGGACCGGGCGCCCCATTGGGTGATCAAAACCGCCCTGATGGAATATCTGGATCGGGAAGAAGCTTCCCTCCGGGAAAAACTGGAAGACGAGGCCCGCTGGGCGCGCTACCAGGAAACCGGACAGGCCATTCCCCAGGAGCGGGTCATGCAATGGCTCGACGCCTTGGCCGAAGGACGGCGGGAACCGTGCCCCGAGTAGCCTGGTTGCCCGAGGCGCTGAGAGACATCCTGCGCCTCAATGATTTTCTCGCTGGGAAGAGCCCCCAGGCGGCGCGCAACGCCGTTCTCTGCATCCAGGCCGCCGCGCGCCAACTGGAGAGCTTTCCCGAGATCGGCAAGCCCCTGGGCGATGGCCGCAGAGAATTGTTCGCGGCCTTCGGGGCGGGTGCCTATGTGTTGCGTTACCGGTTGGAGGAAGGTGGCCAGCCAGTGGTCATCCGTGTCTGGCATACGAGGGAGTGGCGGGGAAGCTGATCTGCCTGGCCCACCCTGACAGATTGAAGGGACAGGGGGTCTCGCGTAATGCGAGCCTGAACCTTTAATGCGATGGGCGAAAGTCTGGATATATCTCGTAGTAAAGCAATGAGAACGGCTCCACTACTTCATGGTACTTGTTAACTCTCTGAAGTCGGTCAATGGCGTGAAGCGCGCATACCCTTGAGACTGCGCTATTGCTCAGAGTGTCTGCGGCACTATGCTTTGCGTGAGCGATGCCAGCTACGTAGTCGGGCAGCAAGAGAAGTGGTTCTTGTTCTTCGGTAGTCAGTCTCAAGGTCCGGGCTTTCAGTTCGAGTCCAAGGCTTTGGACCAGCGGTTGATGCTCGTTCCTCTTGCGCCATATGTCGGCGAAGGCATCAGTTGCTTCGTTACCCTCGATATCATTGTCGTAGATGTGTGATTCATTCACCTGGAGTCTGCGAGCGAGTGGTGAAGCGCGAACAATGGCCCCGAGTTTGACTGCGTGCCCGACTGACAGGGTCGATGCTTGACTGAATAGCGCGTACTTTACGAGCATACCGGGCTTTAGAATGCTGATTGAACCCCTTGCTTCATTTGATAGTCTTTGGTGCGCCTCGGTGCCCTCTGTCCAGAATCTGGCCCATGCATCTACGTTCTTTGCCAACGAGATGACACAGATGGACAACGTCTCTCTATGCAGGAGATTGATCATTCGGATGACGTCGTCGTCGCAGCAATCACGCCACTTGGGCATCCCTACCACGCTTCGGCGTATCTGCTTCAGTGCGCCGGTTGGGAGGCAGACCGTGCAGGCGGTAACTCGGTCAGCATTGGCAGATGCCTCAGAGACTCGACCAGCAATGTCACCCAACAGTGTGATGTTCATGTGGGCCCATGCGCCATAACGTTTATGTAGTCAGCAAGCTCGTTATCTATGCTGGGCTGAAACTCGTCCTGCCGCCACGCCACGGCGTCACTAACTTTGTCGCCAACACCATCACCAACGGCCACAGCTGCCTTTCGGGCAGATCGTAGGACAGCCAGCTACATATGGTTTACCAACGATGAAGTAGATCACGCCGATTTCGAAGGTGACGGTTATCGCGCCATCCAGCCGGTGCTGATGACCAGCTCGCGTAGCGCAATAGACGGGAGCCGTATTGCACCGGATGAAGAACATTCGGCGCAATGCTTATTGCTATTGCTTATTGTGCCCTACCGTTCTAGATTTACTTATTAGTTGTCAGGTTGAGAATATTATTAAAACAATCTTTGTGATGCAGGTGTGCATTTTCCCACGTAAAGCGATGGAGAATCTTTGCTTCCAATATTAATAGATCCTGTCAACCTATCAAGTGAGTAAATGGCCACGATGTTGTCATTTACCTCCTGAGACCAGTTGATTTCGTTTTCAGAGACTTTGGCCAACCACCCATTTACAGTAAGTGACTGTAAGTCGAGCTTTAACAATATGGTTTTTCTTCTGTGATCGTTATTGTAATTCGAAGACTCTACTTGGCATTGAAGAGTCAAAAGTTGACCCTGTTCTTGTTTGTGAGATTGGCTTACAGAAGAAGTCTTGGCGTATGAAACATAATCATCAACTATTTCTTGAATTCTCTGATTACGCAATGGCGATTTCAAATAGACACTTAACTGCTTGTAGAGATAATTGCCATCGCTGTCCTTTTTGCTGGATAGCCATTTTATAAATGATTCGGATTTAAGCATTTCACTTTTATACTCATCGACCAAACGATATGCTGAGATTTCAAGTAGCAGTGCTGCTCCAAGCGTCCGAATTAGTGTTTTGGCATAAGCGGCATCTACTGCAAAATTAACATTTTCTCCACCTTTCAATTTGAACGAGGTGATTCCAATCAGCTTGCCCTTACTATTGAACAAGCCGCCGCCGCTATTTCCATGAGATATTGGTGCTGTTGTTTGAATTAAATGTGTGCCGTTAATCAAGCGTACTGACGAGACAATGCCATCTGAAATGCTGCCATCGAGTCCAAAAGGGCTGCCAATAGCATAGACCGTATCACCTGGTTTTGCCATATAGCTGCCAACGATATCCGCAGGATAAATCGCTATTGTCGGCAGAAATATAAGGGCCAAATCCAATTCCTTGTCTCTGTACTTAACTTCACCAGTAAATATACTATTATTATAATTAATTGCTGCATTTTTTGACTCGCCAACAACATGTGCGTTAGTGATAACCCAAGTCCCATTAGGAATCGATTCGTTCTCCGGGTTCACCCCATTTTCAAACGCCACTCCACTTCCTTGTGTTCTAGAACCCTGGTCATTTACTTGTACAGTCACAACAGATTTAATGGCGATTGAATAAACTTCGTTGGCGCTTTTTTCATGTTGTCGTGTATCAGCTATTGCATTAAATGGAATGAGTAGTAGAATGATACGAACAAATATATGTCGATACATGATGGCCTCGGCTATGTGATGTAGAGGTTATATGGCACTTTAATTAAGGGTTTGATCAATGTCATGGGCTATCAATATTATCACAAAATCAAATAAACAGAATCAAAGGACCATGGCTCCCATGGCGCTAAGTTAGATAAGGGGCACAAATTACGGCGACCATTTGCGACGTATCTGGACAAAAGGCCCGTATCCTGGTTTTCCATTTCACGCCGCGATCTCCAGGTACTCAACCACCCTCGACGTCTCTGGAAGCGAAATTCCATCTTCCCTTAGCCCATCAAGGTGAATTGCGATGGCCTCGCGAATCTGGCTTTCCTCCTCCACCACGGTAGCCCCTGTGGCCACGCAACCCGGCAGGTCGGGAACATAGGCGGAGTAGTTGTTAGCAGGTTTCTCGATCACGATGGCGTAGCGCATGAGAATCTCACTTCTCAATCCAGACTGTTTGAGAATGCTGCCCAGAGTGCACGGGGTAAGAACATCACTGGGTTTCCCAGGGACGGTAACACGCCCGGCATTGACCGGACGCTTGAACTGGTGGTAACGGGTGTCGATGGGCATGACTATCTCCCTTTCTATTTTTCCGACAATCTACGCCGCCTGCGAGGGTGCCGGCAAGCACCGTGTTTGTCGGTTCTGTGCCTCGATTGTTTCCCCAGGCAAACTACCCTGATAGTTGGCCAAAAAAAGGCATGCCAAAAAAAATGGCGCGAATTACCGTGACCTACTACGCCATTACCAGATGAAAGATCCGAATCCTCGGCGCGATTCTTTTCATCATTTCATGCACCGCCTACGCATGTCGTATTCGCTTTGCAGATACAGCCAAAAACGCGGTTCCATGTTGAAAAATAGGCCCAGGCGCAACGCGGTATTCGCAGTGATAGGGCGGCGGCCGTTGACCAGATTGCTGATTCGGCCCGGCGAAACATCGATGTCGCTGGCGAGTCTGCGGGCGCTGATGTTGAGGGGTTTCAGGAAGTCCTCCAGGAGGATTTCACCGGGATGGATTTCGTCATGCAGTTCAGCCATGGGGTGCTCACAATAAGGGACAAGACGTGTTTTGCGGTGGAAACAGTGACGGTGGGCATACCTACCTCCCTTACTTCGTTTCCGGCAATCTACGCCGCCCGACGTGGGGTCGGCAAGCGACGGGTTGAACACATCCGGTTCCATCATTCCGGCGAAGGACGGAGTCCAGTGCAAGTAATGACCCGGACCCCGGCTGCCGCCAAGTGACGAATCAATCGGCCAACCTACCCCAACTGCTGCCCGTGCTCCCGGGTGTTGTGGAATTTCACCCGGGGCCAGCGCTCCATGGCCAGGGAGAGGTTCACGTGGTTGTCGGCCAGGTACACCAGGTTGTCGTCCACGTCGCGGGCCAGGCGCATCTGCTGGGCCTTCACGAACTCGGCCAGGTGGGCGGGGTCGTCGCAGGTGACCCAGCGGGCAGTGTGGATGCCGGCGGGCTGGAAGATGGCGTCGACGCCGTATTCGGTCTTGAGGCGATGCTCCACCACCTCGAATTGGAGCTGGCCCACGGCGCCCAGCAGCAGGTTGCTGTCCACCAGGGGCGCAAATACCTGGATGGCGCCTTCTTCGCCCAGTTCCCGCAGGCCCTTCTGCAACTGTTTGGATTTCAGCGGGTCGCGCAGGCGCGGCTTGCTGAAGAGATCAGGGGCGAAGTAGGGGATGCCCTTGTAGTGCAGGCTCTCCCCCTCGGTGAGCACGTCGCCGATCTGCAGTTGGCCGTGGTTGTGGATGCCAATGATGTCGCCGGCGTAGGCCTCCTCCATGCGCGAGCGCTCGTTGGCCATGAACACCACGGCGTTGGCGATCTTGATTTCCTTGTTGGTGCGACGCTGCTTCACCTTCATGCCCGGCGTGTACTGGCCGGAGCACACCCGGAAGAAGGCGATGCGGTCCCGGTGGTTGGGGTCCATGTTGGCCTGGATCTTGAAGACGAAGCCGGTGAAGGGCTGTTCCGCCGGCTCGACGTAGCGGCTGCCCGTGGGCGTGTCGGCGGCCCGGGGCTGGGGCGGCGGCGCCCAGTCCTTCAGCGCGCGCAGGATTTCCCGCACGCCGAAGTTGTTGATGGCGGAGCCGAAGAACACCGGGGTCTGCCTGCCCTTGAGGAAGTCGTCCAGGTGGAAGGCCGCGCCGGCGCCGCGCACCAGTTCGATCTCGCCGTCCATGGTGGAGAACTCCATGGGGTATTGGGCGCGCAGTTCTTCGATCTGGGCGCCACGCAGGGTTTCGAACTCCTGGCCGGCCTTTTCCTCGCCGGGGGCGAAGCGCAGCACCTCGTCGTTGAGCAGGTGATAGACGCCGTGGAAACGCTTGCCCATGCCGATGGGCCAGGTCACCGGGGCGCAGTGGATCTTGAGGACGGACTCGATCTCGTCCAGCAATTCCAGGGGTTCCCGCACCTCCCGGTCCATCTTGTTGATGAAGGTGATGATGGGCGTGTCGCGCAGGCGGCAGACCTCCAGCAGCTTGATGGTCTGCTCTTCCACGCCCTTGGCCGCGTCCACCACCATGACCGCCGCGTCCACGGCGGTGAGCACCCGGTAGGTGTCTTCCGAGAAGTCCTTGTGGCCCGGGGTGTCCAGCAGGTTGATGACGCAGTCGTCGTAGCCGAACTGCATGACCGAACTGGCCACCGAGATGCCGCGCTGCTTCTCCACCTCCAGCCAGTCGGAGGTGGCGTACTTGCCCGACTTGCGCGCCTTCACCGTGCCGGCCATCTGGATGGCGCCGCCGAACAGCAGCAGCTTTTCCGTGAGGGTGGTCTTGCCCGCGTCCGGGTGGGAGATGATGGCGAAGGTGCGCCGCTTGGCGACCTGGCGGGCGATGTGTGGCAAGAGCGGAGAGTCGGGGTTCATATGGATAGTGCTGAGGTTTTGCTCCCTTCCCCGTCGGGGGAGGGATGGGGAGAGGGAAGAACCTGGTTCGCGCCCAGGAATTCTCCCCCTCCTAACCTCCCCCGCTTGCGGGGGAGGAACTCACGCCCTCCCCGTTTACGGGGAGGGTTGGGGTGGGGAGGATATCAACCGTTCTGCTGGATGCCGGCCACCAGCCAGCCGCCCTTGCCCTGGGTGGGTTTGGTCAGGTGCCAGATCTCGTCGAAGGCTTCGGCGGTCTCGCTGTCTTCCTTCAGCATGCCGTGGAAACGCACGCTGACCAGGTGGCGGTTGCCTTCTTCCGTCGCGTCCAGTACATCGGCGTCGAGCAGGGTGACTTCGGTGCGCTGGGTGGCGCCTTTCCGTTCGTCGATGTCCAGCTTGATCTCGGCGTACATCTCGGGGGTGGTGAATTCCCGGATGTCATCCAGGTTGCCGGCGTCGTTGGCGGCCTGCATGCGCAGGAAGTTGACCTTGGCCTGGCGGGTGAAGGCTTCGGCGTCGAAACCTTCGGGCAGGGGCGCGGCCTGGGCCATGGTGGCGGATACGGAGCCCGGCATGGCCTGTGGCGCGTCGAAGCGGACGGGTTGGCCCGGGTTCCCGGCGCCGGCGTATTGCATGGGACGGGCGGCGGCTGGCCGGTTGCGGGCCATGAACCAGCGCACCAGGAAGATGGCGGCCATGGCCAGCAGGGCCAGCATCAGGAAATTGGCCATTTCCTCGCCGAAACCCAGGTGGGAAGCCAGGGCGGCCAGGCCCAGGCCGGCGGCGAGCCCGGCGATGGGGCCCATCCAGGAACGTTTCTGGGGTGTTTGCGGGGCGGCGCCGGGTTGGGGCTTGGCGGGAGTCTGGGGCGCGGCGTCCCGCTTCATGAAATTATTGTCCCGCTGCATGCCGGAATTGCGGCCGCCACCCAGGCGCCGGGCTTCGGCATCGGGCACGACGATGGCGAGACTGATGAACAGGGCGAACAGGGCAAGGAGGAAGTGTTTCATGTGGCGATGAGCTCCAAAAAATTGATGTGACATTCTAACCGCTGGAAAGGTTGCGTCCTTTCCGCTGGCTGCAAGGGGGGATGAACAGGGTGCTGAAAATAAAGGCTCAGTTCGCGTTTAGTATGGATGTCGCGCTGTTGGTGGTGGTGGTTGTCTTCCCCCCTTTGTAAAGGGGGATCGAGGGGGATTTGACCCGGGTTAAGTCCGTGCCAGCCTTGGAGAAATCCCCCCTCTCCCCCCTTTACAAAGGGGGGAACCCTACTTTTTGGCCAACTCCGTCCATCACTCGTTAACGCGAACTGAGCCAAAATAAACGCGGCGAGGGGGATGCCCTCGCCGCGGGAGGAAAGGAAGCGGCTTACTTCACGACCGGCGCGCCGGGCATGATGGGCATGGGCACCATCATCGGCATGGGGGTGCCGTAGGCGGGAACCCGAATCAGGCTGTTCATGGTGGGGCCGTAGGACTGGGGATTGGCCATGCCGCCCATCCAGGCGCCGTACCAGTTGGGGTTCATCGGCGCGGTGGCCATGCTGGTGACCTGGGGGCTCGCCGGCGCCGTGGCCCAGCGTGCCAGGACGTTGGGGTTGAGCGCGTTCATCGCGGTGCCCAGGAGCTTGGGATCCATGGGCAGCATCATCCAGCGCATCAGCTTGTTGGGGTCGGTCAACACCGTCTGGAGCGCGGCGATGAACTGGGGATCGACCAGGGCCTGGCTCCACGCGGCGATCACGGCGGGGTCCATGGCCCTGGCGAAGTTGCCGTAGGCGCGGGGATCCATCAGGCTGGAAACCGACTGGGTATACAGGGCCGGGTCCATCATCGCCGCGAGGGCGGAGGTCGCGAAGGTGGGCTCGCTGACGGCATTGAGGGCGGCCATGAACTTCTTCGGGTCGGCCATCATCTCGGCGTTTCGGGTGAAATCGGCCATGTACCGGACCCAGGCGTCGGTGTTCTGGGGGATGTCGGAAGTCGGCGCGTCGGCGGCCAGGGCGGCGGCGGGCGTGGTCAGCGCGAGGGTGATGAGGATATTGCGAAGTTTCATGTTGTCTCCTGTCAGCCTGTTGATGTGGCGGATATTGTTCGACATCGCCATGAATGGACGCTTGCCGTCGCCGGATTGTGCCGCGATATTGCCGGGAGGGCACGAATTTCTCGGTGGGGAAAAATGGTGCGGCAATTTCGAGTTGAGGCAATATTCGTTTCGCCATGAATGCCCTGATCGATACCCACTGTCACCTGGATGCCGGCGAGTTCGACCGGGACCGGGACGCGGCCTTCGCGCGGGCGCTCGCGGCGGGCGTGGCGACCCAGGTCGTTCCGGCCGTGACCCGGGCCAATTTCGCTGATGTGGCCGCCACCTGCGAGCGCTATCCCGGCTGCCTGCCGGCCTGGGGCTTGCATCCCATCTACATCCCCGTCCACCGTGACGACCACCTGGCGGCGCTACGCGCCCAGATCGCGGCCTGGCGGCCGGTGGCGGTGGGCGAGATCGGCCTGGATCTGTTCGTGCCGGAACTGGATTTCGCCACCCAGGAAAAGTTCTACCTGGAGCAACTGAAAATCGCCCGGGACTACGACTTGCCTGTGCTGCTCCACTGCCGCCGCGCCAATGACCAGATCCTGAAGCACCTGCGCCGCATCCCGGTGAGGGGCGGCATCGCCCACGCCTTCAACGGCAGCGACCAGCAGGCGGAGGCTTTCATCAAGCTGGGCTTCAAGCTGGGCTTCGGTGGCGCCTTTACCTGGGAGCGCGCCTCCAACCTGCGTCGGCTGGCGCGGGAACTGCCCCTGGAGGCCATCGTGCTGGAGACCGACAGCCCGGATATTCCGCCCCAGTGGGTGGGCAAGGGACGCAACGAGCCGGCGGAGTTGGCGAGCATCGCCGGGGCGCTGGCGGAATTACGGGGCTTGTCCTTGGAAGAGGTCGCAAAGGCAACCACCGCCAATGCGCTCGATGTGCTGCAACTCCCCCCTTTATCAAAGGGGGGCTGGGGGGGATTTAGCTCCATCAGCATTCCCAGCACGGTCGAAATCCCCCTCGATCCCCCTTTGAAAAAGGGGGAAGAAAACCCTCCACCGGAACATTCCCGGTAGCCATGATCTGGACCATTCCCAACATCCTTACCGCCACGCGTCTCATCCTGACGCCCTTCGTGGCCTGGCGCCTGGCCGTGCATGACGTGGAAGGCGCGTTCTGGCTATTCGTGGTGGCGGCCGTCACCGATCTGCTGGACGGCAACCTGGCCCGTTTGCTCAACCAGAAAAGTGTGCTGGGCGCCTGGCTGGACCCCATCGCCGACAAGGTGATGCTGCTGACCACCCTGTCCATGCTCTGCCTGACGGAATTGTTGCCCCTGTGGCTGCTGTGGGTGGTGCTGGTGCGGGACGGGGTGATCCTGGCGGGTGCCGAGGCCTACCGGCGACTGACCGGCGGCCTGGACGTGCGGCCGACGCTTTCCGGCAAGCTGGCCATCGCCCTGGAGTTCATCCTGGTGTCCTTCACGCTGGCGGACCTGGCCCTGGAATTGGGGCTCGACGATACCCTCGAACCCCTGGTCCGGATCACCGCCGCCGTCGTGGCCCTCTCCGGACTGCGCTATGTGTGGTTGTGGGGGGCGAAGACGCGGGATTTCCTCAAGAGCCACGCAGGCGTCTGATCAGCGCCGCCGTGGAGGCATCGTGGTTGCCCAGGGCGTTTCCGGTCAGTTCTGGAAGGATGGCCTTGGCCAACTGCTTGCCCAGTTCCACGCCCCACTGGTCGTAGGCGTTCACGTTCCAGAGCGCGCTCTGCGCGAACACCTTGTGCTCGTACAGGGCGATGAGCCGGCCCAGGGCGCGGGGGGTGAGCTTGCGATAGAGCAGGGTGTTGGTGGGCCGGTTGCCGGGAAACACCTTGTGGGGCGCCAGGGCCTTGATCTCGCGCCTGGACAGGCCGGCCCGGGCCAGCTCGGTTTCCACCTCGGCGCCGGTCTTGCCGCGCATCAGGGCTTCCGGCTGGGCCAGGAAGTTGGACAGCAGCACGGCATGTTGCCCATTCACGTCGTTATGGGATTCCGCCGCCGCCAGGAAATCGCAGGGGATCAGCTTGGTGCCCTGGTGGATGAGCTGGTAGAAGGCGTGCTGGCCGTTGGTGCCCGGCTCGCCGAACAGCACCGGCCCGGTGGACAGCTTCACCGGCTTGCCTTCCCGGGTCACGCTCTTGCCGTTGCTCTCCATGTCGCACTGCTGGAGATAGGCCGTGAAGCGGGACAGGCGTTGCTCGTAGGGCAGCACGGCGTAGCTGTCCGCGTCCCAGAAGTTGTTGTACCAGAGCCCCAGGAGAGCCAGGAGCACGGGCATGTTGGCGTCCAGGGGGGCGGTGCGGAAATGCTCGTCCATGTCGTGGGCGCCGGCCAGCAGTTCCTCGAATTCGTCCATGCCGATGTACAGGGCGATGGGCAGGCCGATGGCGCTCCACAGGGAGTAACGGCCGCCCACCCAGTCCCAGAAACCGAACATGTTGGCCGGGTCGATGCCGAATTCCCGCACCGCCACCTCATTGGTGGAGACGGCCACAAAATGCCTGGCGACGGCTTTCTCGTCCTTGGCCGCATCCATCAGCCAGGCCCGCGCCGCGCCGGCGTTGAGCAGGGTTTCCTGGGTGATGAAGGTCTTGGAGGCGACGATGAACAGGGTGGTGGCCGGGTCCAGGTCCTCCAGGGTGTCGACCAGGTGGCTGGGGTCCACGTTGGAGACGAAATGGGCGCGGATGTTGCCGCCGTAGGGTTTCAGCGCCAGGCAGACCATGGCCGGCCCCAGGTCGGAACCGCCGATGCCGATGTTCACCACATCGGTGATGGCCTTGCCCGTGTAGCCCTTCCACTTGCCGGTGCGCACCTTGTCGGCGAAGGTGCGCATGCGCGCCAGCACCTCGCGCACATCGGGCATCACGTCATGGCCATCCACCAGCACCGGCCGCTCCGAGCGGTTGCGCAAGGCCGTATGCAGTACCGCCCGGCCCTCCGTCAGGTTGATCTTCTCGCCGGCGAACATGGCGTCGCGCAGGGTTTCCACGCCGGCTTCCCTGGCCAGCTTGAGCAACAGCTTCATGGTCTGGGGCCGGATCAGGTTCTTGGAGTAATCCAGCAGCAGATCGTCCATTTGCAGCGAGAAGCGCTCCGCCCGCTTCTTGTCGCGGGCGAACAGATTGCGCAGATGCAGGGCCTTCCAGGCCTTGCGTTCTTCCTTCAGGGCTTGCCAGGTGGGGGAGAGGGTGATGTCGGGCATGGTGGGATCGATTGGAAATGACGTGGCTGGGAATAGATGCGGATGCGTTCAGGGGAAGCGGATCAGACGCTCCAGTCTTCCACCCGCAACCCTGGCACACGGCTGAATTCACCCACGTTGTGAGTAACCAGGGTGGCATCCAGAGATAGAGCGTGGGCGGCGATAAGCGTATCGAGGGCGCCAATGGGACGGCCCTGGCGTTCCAGTTCCGCTCGCAGGGGGCCATAAGCCTGGGCGGCAGCTTCGTCGAAAGGGGCGATGTTAAGGGCATCACCCAGGTTGGCGATGGCTTGCAGCGCCTTGGCGGGTTGTTGGCTTTTCGCCGCGCCGAAATGCAGTTCGGCTAGAGAGATGGAGGAGAGGCGCAGTTCGTCGGCGCGCCGCTCGGCGAAGCGCGCCGCGACCTGGGGTGGGCGGCACTTCATGGTGTAGATGATGATGTTGGTGTCGAGCAGGTAGCGCATCAGAAGCTTTCCCGGGTTTCAGCGGGAAAGTCGGGAATGTCGTCCGGGAAGTCGGCGGGCAACTCGATGCGAGTCAGCGCTTCGTAGATTTCAAGCCCGGTCTGGCGCGGCTTGCGCAGCACGATTTCATCGCCGCGACGGAAGATTTCCACCTCGGCCACATCGAAGTTGAAATCCTTGGGCAGACGTACCGCCTGGGAATTGCCACTTTTGAAGACTTTGGTGTGAAGCATGCTGGCCTCCTTATGTATTTACAGAAGTATATACATTTATTGCGCGAGGCGTCTCAAATCCACCCGCGCTGTTTCAACCTTCGATACAACCAGAAGCAGGCGGCCCCGGTTCCGGCCAGGGCGAGAGGATAGCCGAAGGTCCAGTCCAGTTCGGGCATGTGTCTGAAGTTCATGCCGTAGAGGCTGAACACCAGGGTGGGGATGGCCAGGATGGCGCCCCAGCCGGCGAGTTTCTGCACGGACTCGCTCTGTTCCATGACCGCCGTGGCGAGGGAAAGCTGCATGGCGTCGGCGATCATTTCACGCAACCGGTCCAGGGTCTGGACCAGGCGCAGGGCGTGGTCTTCCACATCCCGGTAGTAGGCGCGCAATTCCTTGTCCACCACGTTCTGGTGCAGGCGGATGAGGTCGCCGCAGATTTCCGGGATGGGCTGGACGGTGCCCATGAGGCCAACGATTTCCCGCTTGGTCTCGAACAGGCGTTGCAGGTTTTCGCCTGAGAAGCCGCTGGAGAAGATGGCCGCTTCCAGGTCGGCGTAGCGGTCTTCCAGGCGGGCGGACAAGGGGCGCAATTCGTCGACGATGTGGTCCAGCAGGGCGTAGAGGGCGAGGCCGGTGGTGATGGGGCGGCCGTGGGCGTCCAGCCGGTCCAGGACCCGGTCGTAGCCCGGGCAGGTGTCGTGGCGCATGATGGCCAGGTAGGCGGGGCCGCAGAAGATGTGGGTTTCACCGTATTCGATGCGGTTGTTCCACTGCCGGGCGGTGCGCAGCACCACGAACAGGCCGCCGGCATAGTCCTCCACCTTGGGCCGCTGGTGGGCGGAGAGGGCGTCCTCCACAGCGAGTTCATGGAGGTTGAGTTCCTTCTGCAGCAGTTCCAGGGTGGGCTTGTCCGGATCGTTGAATTCCATCCAGACCAGACCCTCCCTGGCTTCGATCGCCTCGGAGACATCGGCCAGGGGGATGACCCGGCGCCGGCCGCTGGCGAGAACCTGGCAGGACGCGAAGCCCAACGGTTCAGTCCTGGTAGAGGATCACGCCGGCCAGGGGCGGCAGGGTCAACACCAGGGACTGGGGATAGCCCATCCAGGGCAGGTCCTCGCTCATCAGGCCGGCGCCGTTGCCCAGGTTGCCGCCGCCGTAGAAGGCGGAATCGCTGTTGAAGATCTCGCGCCAGAAGCCGGCGGCGGGGGCGCCGATGCGATAGCCGTCGCGGGGCACCGGGGTAAAGTTGAAGGCGACCACCACGGAACGACCTTCCCGGTCCCGGCGCTGGAAGGTGAGGATGGACTGGTCGGCGTCGTGGCAGTCGATCCAGGCGAAGCCTTCCACCTGGAAGTCCAGGTCGTGCAGGGGCGGCAGGTCGCGGTAGAGGCGGTTGAGGTCGCGTACGCAACGGCTGATGCCTTCGTGCCAGTGGGTTTGCAGCAGGCCCCAGTCCAGTTCCCATTTCTCGGACCACTCCCGGCCCTGGCCGAATTCGTTGCCCATGAAGGTGAGTTTCTTGCCCGGGCTGGCGGCCTGGTAGGCGAGCAGCAGGCGCAGGTTGGCGAATTGCTGCCAGGTGTCGCCGGGCATCTTGCCCAGCAGGGAGCGTTTGCCGTGCACGATCTCGTCGTGGGAGAAGGGCAGCACGAAGTTTTCCGAATAGGCGTAGAGCTGGCCGAAGGTGAGGTTGTTGTGGTGGTAGCGGCGGAACACCGGGTCCTGCTGGATGTAGGCCAGGGTGTCGTTCATCCAGCCCATGTTCCACTTCATGGAGAAGCCCAGGCCACCCACGTAAGTGGGGCGGGACACCATGGGCCAGGCGGTGGATTCCTCGGCGATGGTGAGGGCGCCGGGGAAGCGCTCGTGGATCATGGCGTTCATTTCGCGCAGGAAGTCGATGGCTTCCAGGTTTTCCCGGCCGCCGTACTTGTTGGGCAGCCATTCGCCGTCCTTGCGGGAGTAGTCCAGGTAGAGCATGGAGGCCACGGCGTCGACACGCAGGCCGTCCAGGTGGAATTCCGACATCCAGTAGTGGGCGCTGGAGAGGAGGAAGCCCTTCACCTCGCCGCGGCCGTAATTGAAGATGTGGGTGCCCCAGTCCTGGTGCACGCCCAGGCGCGGATCCTCGTGCTCGTACAGGGCGGTGCCGTCGAAGCGGGCCAGGGCCCAGGCGTCCATGGGGAAGTGGCCGGGCACCCAGTCCAGGATGATGCCGATGCCGGCCTGGTGACAGGTGTCCACGAAATGGCGGAAGTCGTCCGCCGAGCCGAAGCGGGAGGAGGGAGCGAAGTAGCCGGTGGTCTGGTAACCCCAGGACTCGTCCAGCGGGTGCTCGGTGATCGGCATCAGTTCCAAATGGGTGTAGCCCAGGTCGGTGACGTAGGGCACCAGGGTGTCGGCCAGTTCGCGCCAGTTGTAGAAACCTCCGTCGTCATGGCGGCGCCAGGAGCCGGCATGAATTTCGTAGATGTTCATGGGGGCGTGCAGCCAGTCCCGCCCCGCGCGGGCGTGCAGCCATTCGCCGTCGCCCCAGGCATGGCGCGACGGGCCGGGCACCACGGCGGCGGTGCCGGGGCGCATCTCGAAGCCCTGGGCATAGGGGTCGGCCTTGACGATGACCGCGCTGGTATCCCGGTTGCGGATCTCGTACTTGTACAAATCGCCCGCCGCCAGGCCGGGGATGAACAGTTCCCAGATGCCGGAGCCGCCGCGCACCCGCATGGCGTGGATGCGGCCGTCCCAGTTGTTGAAGCCGCCCACGACGGAGACCCGCTCGGCGTTGGGGGCCCAGACGGCGAAGCGCACGCCGTCGGTGCCGTCCAGTTGCGTGGGCTGGCCGCCCATGCTGCGCCAGGCTTCCAGCAGGCGGCCTTCGTTGAACAGGTGGATTTCCTGGTCCGAGAGCAGGGGGCCGAAGGCGTAGGGATCGGTGATCTCGAAGGACTGGCCGTCGGCTTCGATGGCCAGCCGCCAGGGTCGCGCCGGCGCCAGGGCGCCGCGCCATTCGAACAGGCCGCGCCCGTCGGACTTGACGAGATCGACGTTGCCTTCCGGCAGCAGCAGGGAAACACGGCTCGCGTCCGGGCGGAAGACCCGCAGAACCCAGCCTGCCGGATCGGGATGCAGTCCCAGGATGGCGAAGGGGTCGTGGTGGCGGGCGGTGAGGAGACGTTCCAGGGAGTTGGGCATGGTTTTGGGTGTGTTGAAATGAAGGCCGGCGGGCGAACTTATTCAGATTACCCGAGTCGGATGCCCCGTTTTTACTGGAGCGAGACGGATCGGGCGCATGTATTAAGGATACCTATATCGGCTATTATTTCATCATCGGATGACAGCGTCAGATCAAAGAAACCGCACTCAAGCGAAGGGGATTGAACGTGCAAAAAGAATATCCGCGTTTCGTCAGCTTGCTGACCAAAAATACCGTCGCGCTGATTCTCGCCGGCGGCCGGGGTAGCCGCCTGAAACAGTTGACCGACTGGCGCGCCAAGCCGGGCGTCCCCTTCGGCGGGAAATTCCGCATCGTCGACTTCCCCCTGTCCAATTGCATGAATTCGGGCATTCGCCGCATCGGCGTCATCACCCAGTACAAGTCCCATTCGCTGATCAAGCATATCCAGCGCGGCTGGGGCTTCCTGCGCGGCGAATTCAACGAGTTCGTGGATCTGCTGCCGGCCCAGCAACGGGTGGCGGAGGAAACCTGGTACAAGGGCACCGCCGACGCCATCTACCAGAACCTGGACATTCTCCGGGTCTACAAGCCTGAGTACGTGCTGGTGCTGGCCGGCGACCACATCTACAAGATGGACTACGGCGAGATGATCGCCAACCACGTGCGCAACGAGGCCGACATGACCGTGGCCTGCATCGAGGTGCCCGTGGAAGAGGCCAGCGCCTTCGGCGTCATGCACACCAATGACGAAGGGCGCGTGGTCGATTTCGCCGAGAAGCCGGACAAGCCCGCGCCCATGCCCGGCAATCCCGACGTGGCCCTGTGTTCCATGGGCATCTACGTGTTCAACGCCGCCTTCCTGTTCGAGCAACTGGTGCGGGATGCCGACGATACCCATTCGGAACACGATTTCGGCAAGAACATCATTCCCCACCTGATCAAGACCGGCTACCGGGTCTACGCCCACAGCTTCGCCGACAGTTGCGTGCATGGTGACGGCGAGCCCGTGTACTGGCGCGACGTGGGAACCGTGGATGCCTACTGGGAGGCCAACCTGGACCTGGCCCGCATCACCCCGGAACTGAACCTGTACGACAAGGATTGGCCGATCTGGACCTATCAGGAGCAACTGCCCCCCGCCAAGTTCGTGTTCGACGAGGAGCATCGTCGGGGCATGGCGGTGGATTCCATGGTGTCCGGCGGCTGCATCATCAGCGGCGCCATCGTGCGGCGCTCGGTGCTGTTCTCCAACGTGCACGTCAGGGAAGGCGCCTACCTGGAGGAAGCCGTGGTATTGCCCGATGTGCGCATCGGCGAAGGCGCCATTCTCAAGCAGGTGGTCATCGACAAGGGCTGCAAGATCCCGCCCGGCATGAGCATCGGCGTCAACCGGGCGGAAGACGAAAAACACTTCCACGTCACCGGTCGGGGCGTCACCCTGGTGACGCCGGAGATGCTGGGTCAGGCGTTCCATCACTTCCGATAAAGAAAGTTGGCGGTAGACAGTAGGCAGTAGGCAGAATAGCGCCCGCTGACTACTGATGACTGTCTACCGCCGACTTTTATGCTCCACCTCGTTCTCTGCTGGCATTTCCACCAGCCCGACTACCGCGACGCCGACGGGCGTTACCAGTTGCCCTGGACCTACCTGCACGCGGTCAAGGACTACGCCGACATGGCGGCCCATCTGGAGGCCGCGCCCAACCTGTGCTGCGTGGTCAATTTCGTGCCCACCCTCACGGCCCAGTTGGTCGATTACACCGACCAGTTCGCCAGCGGCGACCTGCGCGACCCACTCCTGGCCAGGCTGGTCGATCCCCGGCTCGAAGCCTTGCCGACCGCCGACAAGCATCAGCTCGTGCTCCAGTGCTTCAAGGTCAACCATCCCACCATGCTGGAGCCGTTTCCCGCCTACCGGCGCCTGTACACCCTGTGGAAGACTGCGGAGGAAAGCGGCGAGGCCGGCATGGCCTATCTTTCCGGGCAATACCTGGCCGATCTGGTGACCTGGTATCACCTGGCCTGGACCGGCGAGACCGTGCGCCGCGCCCGCCCCGATCTGCTGGCCCTGATGGAAAAGGGCGAAGGCTTCAGCCTTGAGGACAGGAAGGCGCTGTTCGCCATCTATGGCGAGGTCATCGCCAGCCTGCTGCCCCGCTACCGCGAGATGGCCGAGCGCGGCCAGATCGAGCTCTCCGCCACGCCCCACAGCCATCCCATCCTGCCGCTGCTGCTGGATTTTCGCGCTTCCCGGGAAGCGCGGCCCGACCTGCCGGTTCCCGGGGCCGCCGCCTATCCGGGCGGCGAGGCGCGCGCCCGGCTCCACATCGAGGCCGCCATGGCGGATCACCGGGAGCATTTCGGCCAGACTCCGGCCGGCTTCTGGCCCGCCGAGGGCGGCGTGTCGGAAGCCGCCGTGGATTTGCTGTCCGCCGCCGGCGTGACCTGGACCGCCAGCGGCGAGGGCGTTCTGCGCCACAGCCTGGCCGCCCTTCACCAGGATCTGAGTCACAAGGCCGGCTGGTCCACCATGCCCTATCGTTTGCCCGGCACCGATACGGCCCTGTTCTTCCGCGACGACCACCTCTCCGACCTCATCGGCTTCGAATACAAGGGCTGGTTCGGCGCCGACGCCGTGCGCCATTTCCTCCACGCCCTGGACGAGGTGCGGCGTCACGCGCCGGGCCCCAATCCGGTGGTCAGCATCATCCTGGACGGTGAAAACGCCTGGGAGTACTACCCCTACAACGGCTTCTACTTCCTGTCGGACCTATATGCCGCGCTGATGGACGCGCCCCACATCCGCGCCACGACCTTCAGCGACTACCTGGAAATGGCGCCCGAGTCGCCTCGGCCCCTGCCCCGCCTGGTGGCCGGCAGCTGGGTTTACGGCGACTTCACCACCTGGATGGGCGACCCGGCCAAGAACCGGGGCTGGGACTGGCTGGTGGCGGCCAAGCAGGCCTTCGATGCCGCCCCGGTCGAGCGCCAGGCGGCGGCGGAACCCCTGCTGCGCTCCTGCGAGAGCTCCGACTGGTTCTGGTGGTTCGGCGACTACAACCCGGCCGACGCGGTGGAAAGCTTCGACCGCGTCTACCGGCAGAAGCTCAAGCGCCTGTACCAAACCCTCGGCGCGCCCGCGCCCGACTACCTGGATCATCCGCTCTGCCAGGGCGGTGGCGGCATGGAAGCGGGTGGCGTGATGCGGCGCGGATCCTAGCCACAAGGGGCAAGGGCGGCGCTTCGCGCCTGCAAGTTTCAAGGAAATTCCCTAGACTTTGCTTGCCCCTTGCCCCTTGCCCCTTGCCCCTTGCCCCTTGCCCCTTGCCCCTTGCCCCTTGCCCCTTGCCCCTTGCCCCTTGCCCCTTGCCTTGAATTAGATACCCATGCCCAAATCCGTTTCCCTCCTCCTCGGCGTCCACGCCCACCAGCCCGTCGGCAACTTCCCGGAAGTCGTGGCGGACGCCCACCAGCGCTGCTACAAGCCTTTCCTGGAAACCGTATTCAAGTACCCGGACTTTCGTTTCGCCCTGCATTCGTCCGGCTGGCTGCTGGAATGGCTGATGACCCATCACCCGGACGACATGGCGCTGCTGCGCCAGATGGCCGACCGAGGCCAGGTGGAGTTCTTCGGCGCCGGCGACATGGAACCGGTGCTGGCGGTGATTCCCTACCGGGACCGCATGAGCCAGCTGGCCGCCATGTCTGACCGGCTGGAGCAGTACTTCCTGCAACGTCCCCAGGGCGCCTGGCTCACCGAGCGGGTGTGGGAAGCCACCGTGGTGCCGGCCCTGGCCGATTCCGGCATCCGCTACGTCATGGTGGACGACTACCACTTCCTCTGCGCCGGCAGCGAGCGGGACCAGCTCAACGGCTTCCACACCACCGAGGAGGACGGCCGCCGCCTGGACCTGTTCCCCATCTCGGAAGCCCTGCGCTACCGCCTGCCCTTCGCCCCGGCTGCCGAGGCGGTGGCCTACATCGAGTCCATGGCGGATGAGACCGGCTCGGTTGCCAACGCTCCCGCCGCCATCTACTTCGACGACATCGAGAAGTTCGGCATCTGGCCCGAGACCTACAACTGGGTCTACGAGCGGGGCTGGCTCAAGGACTTCATCGAGGGCGTGCTGGCCTCGAAACTCATCCGCAGCGCCCACTTCCACGACTACCACCGGGAAGCGCCGTCCCGGGGCGTGGTCTACCTGCCCACCGTGTCCTACAGCGAGATGGGGGAATGGACCCTGCCGGCCCCCGCCGCCCGGCGCTACGCGGAACTGGTCCACGCCGCCCAGCACGAAGGCGTGCTGGAGCGGGACCGGCCCTTCATCCGCGGCGGCATCTGGAAGAACTTCCTGACCCGCTACCCGGAGGCCAACTGGGCCCACAAGCGCATGCTGGGCCTGTCCGCCCGCCTGGCCAGCCTGCCGGATGCCCTGCTGCGCCAGGACCTGGTGGAACTGCTGCACGAGGCCCAGGCCAACGACGCCTACTGGCACGGCCTGTTCGGCGGCATCTACCTGCCCCACCTGCGACGCGCCGTCTGGCACGCCATGATCCAGCTGGAGCGGCGCCTGGACGCCCTGCAATCCCGCCCCGCCAGCTTTTCCGGCGACGTGGACCTGGACGGCATCGACGAGGTGTTCATGAGCAGCCTGGCGCTCCAGGCCGTGGTGCGCCCGGACAAGGACGCCTCGGTCATCGAGTTGTCCAGCTATCCCCTGGCCCAGAACTTCGCCGACACCCTAAAGCGCTACCAGGAGCATTACCACCACAAGGCCGCCAGCGGCCAGGCCAGGGAACACGACGGCGACGGCATCGCCTCCGCCCACGACGTGGTGCGCTTCAAGCACGAGATCAAGCCCGAGGATCTGACGCCCGACACCCGCGGGCGCGGCCTGTTCGCGGAAACCTGGACCGACTACGACATCAAGCTGCCGGTGGAATACGCCAGCAGCGTGGTCCAGGGCGGCGCCGTGCTGTGCATGGGCCAGGCCGGCGAAACCCGGGTGGCCA
>WBZT01000527.1_pt1 | contig 30578 bp, 17 predicted proteins | sample 5204241 | NCBI WGS metagenome assembly WBZT01 (sample SAMN12344358, study PRJNA552823) | activated sludge metagenome | biome: Activated sludge suspended growth; feature: Nitrification reactor; material: Wastewater; isolation source: activated sludge from nitrification reactor of wastewater... | reverse complement strand
CGGGCGGCAGCTCGTCGGCGCGATAGGTGATCGCTTCCCCGTCGGGATCGGTTGCGACGAGCTGCAGGCTCAGCGGCGCGCACGCCGGCACATTCTTATCCGCGACGGCCTGCAACGTGGGCGCGTGGTTCGGGGAGATGCGGGCTGCGTAGACATCCGCCCCACCCACCGCTCCGGACGCAAACCGAGTGAAGGCGATCCGCGTTCCATCCGGCGCATAGACCGGGTCGCGATCGGCGTAGTCGCTCGTCGGGAACAGGATGTAGGAAGTATCCCGGCGCGAGGAGGTCGTGTCGACGAGTGCATAGCGGTCCGCGGGCAGCTTCCCTGCGGAGTAGTACACGCCGTAGATGCTGAACTCACGGGCGTTGTTCTTCAGGCTGTCGGTAGTTTCAACGAGCAGCCGGCCATCACCGGCGTGGAAGTCCAGTTCCCTTAGTGGCGAGGCGTCGAGTGGCGCCGGGATCAACGCCCCTCCCTGCTTGCTGACGCAGTAGAGCTTCTCGTCGTTCAACACGATCCAGACGTTCATTCCCGCCGGGTCCCACCGCGGGCGCTGGACACGAGCCAGCACGGGCAGCGTGGTGAGAAGCCGATCGTTCGTACCATTGAGCGAGACGTGGCGGAGTTCCCACGACTGACCGCCGGGGACCATGCGCACGTACGCCACTCCCTGGCCATCCGGTTGAAACGCCGGCCAGATCGCGCGGCCCGAGAGGTTGGTGAGCCGGCTGGGCGTCGCATTGGCCGCCGTGGGATTGACTGACCAGATGTTCGAGGCCGTTGTAGAAGTCAACCCCTCGAACGCGATCCGATCGCCACGCGGGGACCAGTCGGGGTACTGCGCGGCAATCAGACCGCTGCTCCCGGGGTTGATTCCCGTTTGAGTTCCGCCCGTCACATTCCGCCAATAGATCCAGGGCAGCGCGGGAAGCACGTCCTCGCCCGGCGGCCACTTGGTGTAGGCGATCTTGTCCCCACGGGGCGCCCAGGCGGGCCAGACTTCGCTCATTCCGAGAGCCGCGCTCACCGCGAACGCCTCCGGGCCTTCCGCCATGCGTCGCAAATGGGCCTCGATGCGGTAGGGCTGCGCCTCTTCGTAGAACACCGTCGTCATCGAGTTGAATATGCCATGGGTATCGCCCAATGAGAGCACCAGTAACGCCGACTTCGTCGCACCACCGAAATCGGGAATGGAGAACTCCATGCCGGCACGGACGCTGTCGGTGTCGATCCACTTCGCAGGGCTGACGAAGGTGATCGCCTCGGGGTGCCTCCACAGCACCGACCCGTCGGTCGAGTCCGGGATGGAGTAGCCGAGCACGGTCGCCATCAGCCTGAAGCCCATCCGCACGGGTCGATTAGCGTACGCCATTGCATAGCCCTCGGGAGCTGACACTCGGACGACGAGATCCTGTGCGCCCGACGGCAATGCCGGATCGGCACGGAAGACCCAGTAGGCCGACCCGAGCGGTGCCAGCGTCAGCGGGAATTCGGTGCCGTGGAAAGTGCGCGCGCCCTTGAAGACGGTGTCGCGAACCGACTGGCTCGGCCCGATCGACACGGCGGCAGGCATCGCGACGACGTCGTCTTCAATAAGGCCGTCGGCGTTCTGCCACGCACGCAGGTTGTATGCGGGCGAGAACCCGGACCACACAGGCCATCCGTACTGGCCCTCCGCAATCGTCGCGTTGTTGACGAAGCTCGCCACGCGCCAGTTGTGCATGAGCAAGTTCAACCGATCTCGCGTTCCCAGACCGGCGAAGTACGCCGCTGTTGCGCAGGTCGAGCAGGAATCGTCGCCAAGCAGATTGGCCAGGCTGCCGAGTTCTCTCCTGTCGTGGTTCCACCTGAACACGAGGTCGTCCCGCATGCCGGCAAGCGTGCGGCTCGTATCCGGGCCGAGGAAGTTGTAGGCGAGATAGGCCATGAAGGACGTTCGGTTCTGGTAGTTGTTGCCACCATGCCGCACGTACGTCGGGTCGCCACTTCCCCCGCTGTTGTCGAGCAAGGGCCACGTGTAGGGAACATCGTCGTTGATGCCGGCGGGCCCACGGATGCCCGCCACGGCTTCAGCGGCGGCTGACCACAGTTCTCCGAGGCCGCTGTCGTTGTAGTTGTCATTGAATGGGGTGCCGCCGCTGTAGTTCAAACCCGGCAGCGCGTGCTGGAGTTCGTGGTCGAAATCGTGCCGGGCAAGCGAGTCCGGCGAAGTCCAGCCCGCGCCGGTGAGGTCGAGGGAGTCCGCCAGGTAAGGCCCCGTCACCTGGATGGAGTTGTGGTGGCGCACCTCCCACGCCGGGTGGCCCGTATCGACATCTTCCTCGGGGCTGTAGAACGGCGGGTAGTACTGCCCGCCAAGATCGTCCGGCCCCGTGCGCGCCGTGATGTAGACGTCGACATGCGAGCGATCCCGCACCCAGTAGGTGCTGTTTGGGATGTCTGCAGGGCGCCCCGAGATGGTCCACTCGTTTCCGACGACGAAGGATGTCGAGTCGCCCGGGTTCTGTGGGTTCCAGTCCGAAGCCTGCCGCCGGAAGTAGTTGTAGACGGCCTGCAGGTTCTTGGCGTCACGGGCCAGCAGGCAAGTGCCGGGCGTCTGCGTGAGGGCCTTGAGGAACTGTCCGAGCGTCGCCTTCACACGCGTCGAGGCTGTGCCCGTTCCGAACGCCGGGTCCCAATGGAACTCGATGTCGCGGGGCGCGATCTGGTTCAGCGGGTCTTGAACCCGGTACCGCGAGAAGTTGACCGGCCCCGTTGGCTCTGGCGGCGACGTCGTCGAATCCGGGCGCGTGCGGCAGCGGATTGTCGCGGATGCAGGAACAACCAATCCGGTTGATAGAACAACGAAGAACAACATGGTGAGCGGAACGCGCCAACGCATGGCGGACTCCTCCGTGACTGGGGTGCACGAAAGCGAACGACTCGATGCGTCGTTGGGCGGGCGGGCCAGGGGATTCGTGCGGCGGGAAGGAGTGCCGCGACTCGGGCGGCCGAGCGACAGCCGGTACTCTCGCTGGACGCGGGGGGGTGGTGTCAAGTATGATTTCAGCCGATGAGCAATACAAGATCACTCTTGGAGCCCCCGCCTCTGGGCACGAGCAGCCCGACTAAACGACATCGTCTTGCATGGGCGGTGCGCCTGGCTGCGCTCCTGCTCATGGTCCCACAGCCGACTCGCGCGATACCTGCCGGACGGGCCTGGGCTCCGACCGACACGATCCTGGCCGGACACTCGTGGATCATCGTCGATCGTTTTGAGCCGATTCGGAATGGGCGCATCGAACTCGTCGCCAGCGGGTACCACGGCGCGCGTGGCAGGGTCACTCGCGGGTTCGTGTGGTCGGACTCGTCGTGGGGAGAACGCTGGTCGATGCCCGGAGACAACTACTTCATCTATCCGGCGCTGACGCACCCGGACTCCCGCCAACTCATGGTCTGGAAGAGCACCTCCGGGCCCGACTCCGCCTATCACTACTTCAGCTACATCATCACGGCCGACGTCGTCGGGGACTCTGTAGCCCCGCCGGACACGGTCGCGCGCGTCGACGCCGAGTCGTTCTCGTACTCCGGGACGTCCTGGGATTCCACGACCTGGGTGTCGTTCCGCGACGGCACCGGCCTCGAGGCAGCCCTTCGGATCTACCGCAAGCGCGGCTCGGGACCCTGGCGGCAGATGCGAACGCCCGGCCTGTTCGCCTACCAGGGCCTGCGCTCGGTCGCTATCGATAGCGTCACCGTTCTCGTCGTGACCGGCGAGGAAAGCTATGACACCCGCTGGGCGTTGTTGCGGGATACGACGTGGATCGTCTCGCCTCAAGTTCTGTGGTCGTTGTCGTGCCAGGCCCCGAACCTCGCCCGCGGGCCGGACGGCACGATCCGGTGCATGTGCCTGGGCTTCGACAATGGCCTCTACGAGCGCACGTACCGCGATGGCGTCTGGTCGGAGCCCGACACGGTGCGGGCAATCGTCCCGCACCCCGACTGGGGCTACATCTTCTACGAGGTCTCCGCGAGCGCCGAAGAGAGCGCACGCCCCGCGCTGGTCTGGGATGGCTACGCGGTCCAGCACGACACGGCCTTCTACGTCTGGGTCGCGTTCCCTACCGACAGCGGCATCGGCGTCGGCGAGCGGATCGAGGATTCATGGGAGGCCAGTGAGCCCACCGCGGTTCGGGACGAAAACGAAGACGTGTGGGTCGCGTGGTGGCGTTGGAGTCAATTCCAGGGCGCGTACTGGACCCACAGCTACACCACCGCCACCAGCAGCGCTCCGGTTGTCGACGAGGAGTCCGGGCGCCCGCGTCTGCGCTGGACGCTGTCCGAGTCCGCCCCCGGTACGTGGTGGGGCGTCATGCGCAGCGTCGGCGGCGCGCCGGCCGAGCGCGTCGCCCGCGTGCGCGCGACGCCGGCGCTCACGGTGAGCTGGGCCGACTCCTCGGCGCCCGCCGCCGCGTCGATCCGTTACGCGATCCGCCGCGAGTGCCGCGACGTGCGCTATCAGATCACGAGCGCTTCGGCCGAGTGGCGCTCGCGCGACCCGCGCATCGCACTCACGCGCCGCAGCGCCAACCCGGCGAGCGACGCGATCGAGTTCGAACTTTCCGGCGCCGCAGCGGGCCGCGTCGAGGTCGTGCTCTACGACGTGCAGGGCCGCGTGGCGATGACGCAGCGCGCGGCGACCAGCGGCTCGGGCGTCGACGCGCTGCGCGTGCCGTTCGCGACGTCGTTGCGCTCGGGCCTCTACTTCCTGCGCGTGCGCGGCTCCGACGGGCGCGAGTCGCGGCCGATCAAGCTCGCGGTGCTGCGGTAGCAGTCGAGTTGCGGCCGGCACGCTGCGGGATCCTCCGCCCGCACCTCCGCCCGCACCTCCGCCCGCACCTTGCCCTCGCCCGGCCGCTCTGGAAGACTCCGCGCGCTTCTGATGCCGCGGCACCGCCGCGACGACGCGTCTCCCTCCATCCGGAATCACGCCATGAGCGAAGCCCCGCGCAGCGCCCCCGCTCCCGTCGACGACCTGTTCGACCTCACCATCGTGGGCGCGGGTCCCGTCGGACTGTTCGCGGCCTTCTACGCCGGCATGCGCGGCATGAAGGTGAAGCTCGTCGACAGCCTCGCCGAACTCGGCGGGCAGCTGAGCGCGCTCTACCCGGACAAGTACATCTACGACATGGCGGGCTTCCCGAAGGTGCTGGCGCGCGACCTCGTCGCGGCGCTCTCGGAGCAGGCGCTGCAGTTCTCGCCGACCATCTGCCTCGAGGAGAAGGTGACCACGCTCGTGCCGATCGAGGGCGGCTTCGAGCTCGGCAGCGAGCGGGGCTGCACGCACCGCACGAAGACCGTGCTGATCACCGCCGGCGTCGGCGCGTTCGCGCCCAAGAAGCTCGAGAATCCCGAGTGGGCGAAGTTCGAGGGACACGGCCTGCACTACGTGATCCCGAAGCTGGAGATCTTCCGCGGCCGCCGCATCCTCGTCGTGGGCGGTGGCGACTCGGCGGTCGACTGGGCGCTCCATCTCGAGGAGATTGCCGGCTCGGTGACGCTCATCCACCGCCGCGATTCGTTCCGCGCGCACGAGGACAGCGTGAAGAAGCTCAACGCCTCGAGCGCGAAGGTGGTCCTCTTCCACGAGCTCGAGTCGATCGAGGGCGATGGCCGCGTCGAGCGCGCGGTGATCTTCGACAATCGCACGAAGGAGAAGACGACGCTCGAGATCGACGACGTCGTCGTGAACTTCGGCTTCCTCGCCAACCTCGGGCCGATCCGCACGTGGGGCCTGACGCTGGAGAAGATCTCGCTCGTGGTGAACCAGCAGATGGAGACGAACATTCCCGGCGTCATGGCCGCGGGCGACATCGCGACCTATCCCGGCAAGTTGAAGCTCATCGTCACCGGCACCGGCGAAGCGGCGATGGCCGTCTGCACCGCGAAGATGCGCTGCGATCCGAAGGCGAGCTACTTCCCCGGCCACTCGTCCGGCTCGGCCGCGTTCGGCGAAGGCGCCGCGCACTGACGCGCGGCCAGGAGAGCGAAACGATGAGCGACACCGGCGGACCCGGACCGACCACGACCGACGTGAGCGCGACGCCGACGCGCATGGTGCTGCGCACGATCCTGCTCGCGATCTCGGCCGTGATCCTCTTCCCCGCGCTGCTCGGCAGCGCCACGCACGGCGCGTGGCCCGCGCTCATGGAGCGCATCGGCATCTGGCGCTGGTTCGCGTGGGGCACGTGCTTCGTGGCGATGGTGATCACGCGCTTCTCCGGCGGTCCGAAGCGCGGGGCCTGATGCGCGCGCGGCGGGACGGCCCGGGATCACGCGGCGTCGCCCGGTCGCGTGCGAGCGTGACGACCGCTCTTCTATAGTCGCCGCATGGCTCGCCGAACGCCCGATCGCACCGCGCCCGCCGCATCGCCCGCGCCCCCGGCGCCCGAGGCCCGCGCGGGCTTCGCCGCCGCGCTGGCCGCGCTCGCGCTCGCGACGTGCGCGGCGTTCGCGGGCGTCGTGCGCAACGGCTGGATCGCGCTCGACGATCCGGCGTACGTGACCGACGAGCCGCGCGTGCGCACGGGGCTCACGCTCGCGAACGCGCTCTGGCCGCTCGCGCACGCGCACGCGGGCAACTGGCATCCGCTCACGTCGTGGTCGCACATGCTCGACGCGACGCTCTTCGGCGTGAACCCGGCGGCGACGCACGCGGTGAACCTGCTGCTGCACGCCGCGAACGCCGTGCTCGTCGCGCTCGTGCTCGCGCGGCTCACGGGCGCCCGCTGGCGTGCGCTGCTCGTTGCGGCGCTGTTCGCGCTGCACCCGCTGCGCGTCGAGTCGGTCGCGTGGGCGTCCGAGCGCAAGGACGTGCTCTCGGCGCTCTTCTTCCTGCTCGCGATCGACGCGTGGTCGCGCTGGACCGCGAAGCCGGAGCCGCGCCGCTACGCGCTCGCGCTGTTCCTGTTCGCGCTGGGGCTGCTCGCCAAGCCGATGCTCGTCACGCTGCCGCTCGTGCTGCTGCTGCTCGACGCGTGGCCGCTCGGCCGCGCGATCGGATTCGCCCCCGCGCGGGCCGGCGCCGTGCCGGTGCCCCGGCGGTGGCGCGCGCTCGTGATCGAGAAATGGCCGTTCTTCGTTCTCGCCGCCGCGATGGCCGCCGTCACGCTGAAGGTGCAGGGCGCCGCGGGCGCCGTCGTCTCGACCGCGCACACCTCGCTCGCGCACCGGCTCGCCAACGCGGCCGTCTCGTACGTGCGCTACGCCGGCAAGCTCGCGTGGCCGTCTCCGCTCGCGCCCTTCTACCCGGATGCCCCGCTCGCTCCCGCGACCGTGGCGCTCGCGACGCTCGCGCTCGTTGCCGCGTGCGTCCTCGCGTGGCGTTACGCGCGCCGAGCCGGCGGCACCGCGATCGGCTGGGCGTGGTATGCCGTCACGCTGCTGCCCGTGATCGGCATCGTGAAGGTGGGCGGCCAGGCGTACGCCGATCGCTACACGTACCTGCCCGGACTCGGGCTGCTCGTCGCGCTGGCGTGGGCGCCGTGGCCGAAGCGTCTCGCGCGGCCCGCGTTCGTGGCGGGACTCGCGCTCGCCGCGCTCTTCGCGTGGTCGACGTCGCGGCAGGTCGCGCTTTGGCGCGACACGGTCACGCTCTTCACGCACACGCTGCGCGTCGCGCCCGACAACGCGATGGCGCACGACTGCCTCGGCACCGCGTTCGCGCAACAGGGACGCGACGACGAGGCGATCGCGCAGTTCGAAGCCGCGATCCGGCTCGAGCCGGCGTTCGAGAACCCGTATCCCAACCTCGCCGAGCTGCTGCACCGCCGCGGCCGCGACGCCGAAGCGATCCCGTACTTCGAGATCGCGCGACGCGGCCGCCCCGACGACGCGGGCCTCGCGTGCGACGAAGCGCTCGCGCTCGCGATCGTCGGCCGGCTCGGCGACGCCGAAGCGCGCTATCGCGCCGTGCTCGCGCGCGCACCGGATCACGCCGACGCGCTGCGCGGCCTGGGCGTGCTGCTCGCGAGCCGCGGCCGCGTCGCCGACGCGCTGCCGCTGCTGCGGCGCGCGACGCAGGTGGCGCCGGGCGACGCCGACGCGGCGCTCGAGCTCGGCCAGGCGATCTACGCGACCGGCGGCGCGGCGACCGAGGCGATCGCCGAGCTGCGCCGCGCGGCGTCGCTGAGGCCCTCGTGGAGCGAGCCGCTCGCGACGCTCGCGCTCGTGCTCGCGACCGACCCCGATCCGCGCGTGCGCGACGCCGACGCGGCGCTCGCGCTCGCCGAGCGCGCGGTCGCGCTCACGCGGGGCCGCGACGCGTCGGCGCTGCGCGTGCGCGAGCAGGTGCGCGCGGCCGTGGCGCGGGCGGGGCGCTGACGCGCACGCGAAACGCCGGCGCTGGCGCCCGCCCGAAACGCCGGCGCGCGCGGAGCGTGTCGCTCCGCGCGCGCCGTGACGTCCGCGCTTCGCCGGTGTCGCCGCCCTACGCGCGCTCCTCGAAGATCTTGATCAGCTCCAGCACCATCTCGGCGGACTTCTCCATGTCCTGCGCCGAGATCCACTCGAGCCGCGAGTGGAAGTTGTGCTGGCCCGTGAACAGGTTCGGCGTCGGCAGGCCCATCTCGGAGAGGATCGAGCCGTCGGTGCCGCCGCGGATCGGCAGCTCCTCGGGCTTCAGCCCCACGCGGCGAATCGCTTCGCGCGCGTTCTCGACGACCTGCGGGTGACGGTCGAGCACTTCGCGCATGTTGCGGTACTGCTCGCGCACCTCGAACGTCACGCTCGATCCCGGCCACGCGGCCACCGTCTCGCGCGCGAGCTTCTCGAGGAACGCTTCCTTCTCCGCGAGTCCCGCCGTGCGGAAGTCGCGCACGATGAAGCCGACGGACGTCTTCTCGACCGTCGCCGTGACGTCGTTCGGGTGCACGAAGCCGTCGCGGTTGCCGGTCGTCTCCGGCGCGAGACCGTCCTTGGGCAGGCGGTTCACGAAGTCGGCGGCGATCTTGATCGAGTTGATCATCGTGTTCGTCGCCATGCCCGGATGCGTGTTGAAGCCGCGGAACGTCACGGTCATCGCGTCGGCCGAGAACGTCTCGGCGTTGAACCGTCCGATCGAGTCGCCGTCGAGCGTGTAGGCGCAGTAGGCGCCGAAACGCTGCACGTCGAAGTGGCGCACGCCGTGGCCGATCTCCTCGTCGGGCGTGAACGCGAGCCGGATGGCGCCGTGCGGGATCTCGGGATGGCGCACGAGCCACTCGGCGACCGCCATCGCGACCGCGACGCCCGACTTGTCGTCGGCGCCGAGCAGCGTGGTGCCCGACGCGGTGACGATGTCCTCGCCCTCCTTGCCGACGAGCTCGGGGACCTCCTGCGGACGCAGCACGGCGGTCGGATCGTCGGGCAGCACGATGTCGCCGCCCGTGTAGCGGTGCACGATCGGCTTCACGTTGGCGCCGCTCAGCTCGGGCGAGGTGTCGACGTGCGCGACGAAGCCGATCACGGGCACGTTCGGCTTCTTCGACGTCGCGGGAATGGTCGCCGTCACGATGCCGCGATCGTCGCGCACCGCGTCGCCGAGCCCGAGCGTCTTGAGCTCGTCGACGAGCACGTCGAGCAGCACGAGCTGCTTCGACGTGCTCGGCGTGGTCGGCGACGCCGGGTCGGACTGCGTGTCGAAGGTGACGTAGTGGAGGAAGCGCTCGAGCGCGGACTGCCGGAGGCTGCGGGTCGTCATGGAGAGCTCGGTGGAAATGGTGGAACGAGGTGAACCGGGGGATCGGGCGCGAAGCTAGTGTGCGCGCGCGGCCGAGGCAAACCCGACCGACCTCCCTCCGCAGGCTCCCGCGGCGCGACCACCGGGCAGCGAACGGATCCGCACGCGGCGCGCTCCGCGGTCGCGCGTCGAACCGGCACGCCCGGCGGTTCGCGGTGGCGGTGCGCGTGAGGCACGACTATCCTGCGGCGTCGTTCATCGCATTCCCTTGGGTCCTCGGCGACCCGTCTGGAGGAATCTCCATGGCCGATGCTGCGGCGGTATCCGGCAAGCAGCGAACCATCCTGGGCCATCCGCCCGGATTGTTCGTGCTGTTCTTCACCGAGATGTGGGAGCGCTTCTCGTACTACGGCATGCGCGGCCTGCTCAAGCTGTACATGGTGAACTACCTGTTCGTCACGATTCGGCAGTCGCTGCAGGGCGGACAGTACGGCGCGACGGGCGATCCGGGACACGTGCTCGGTTGGGGCACGATCAAGCGCCTGCTGCCGGTGCCCGATCCCGGTGCGCTGGCCGCCACGATCCAGGAGCGAACGCAGGCGCTGCTGCACGCCGGCAGCACGTACACGCCGGAAGTGGCGCACCGCATCGCGACCGAGACGTCGTCGGTGCAGGCGAGCGCGTCGGTGATCTACGGCTGGTACACCGGATTCGTCTACCTGACGCCGCTGCTCGGCGGCTACCTCGCCGACAAGTTCCTCGGCCAGAAGAAGGCCGTGTTCATCGGTGGCGGCCTGATGGCGATCGGCCAGTACCTGCTGTGGGGCTCCGAGAGCCTGTTCTTCGTCGCGCTGCTGCTGCTCATCGTCGGCAACGGCTTCTTCAAGCCGAACATCTCGACGCAGGTCGGCAGCCTGTACCCGCCGGGTGACCCGCGCCGCGACGGCGCGTTCACCATTTTCTACATGGGCATCAACCTCGGCGCGTTCATCTGCAACCTCATCTGCGGAACGCTGGCCGCGTTCTACGGCTGGCGCTGGGGCTTCTTCGCCGCCGGCGTCGGCATGTGTCTCGGCCTGGTCGTGCAGGCCTTCGGCCAGCGCTACCTCGCCCCCGACACGCTGCAGGCGCGCCAAAAGGCCAGCGCGGACGGCTCGCCGAAGAAGACCGAACCGCATCCGCCGCTCACGAAGAACGAGTGGCGTGCGGTGTGGGCGCTGGTCGCCCTGTGCATGCTGAACGTCGTGTTCTGGGCCGTGTACGAGCAGCAGGGCAACACCATGCAGACGTGGGCCGACGAGAAGACGATCTGGCCGGTGATCTTCGGCTTCAAGATCCCCGCGACCTGGTTCCAGTCGGTGAACCCGCTCTGCATCTTCCTGTTCGCGCCGTTCCTCGACATCTTCTGGCGCTGGCAGAACAAGCGGAAGCAGGAGCCGTCGTCGGTCGCCAAGATGGCGATCGGCGCGCTCATCCTCGGCCTGTCGTTCATCGTCATGATCATCGGCGTGCGCGTGGTGGGCAACGGCCAGGGCAGCTGGTTCTGGCCGGTGTTCTGCACCGTGCTGCTCACGGTCGGCGAGCTCTACCTGTCGCCGATCGGGCTGTCGCTGGTGACCAAGGTGTCGCCGCGGCACATCATCTCGATGATGATGGGCATGTGGTTCCTGTCGAGCTTCTTCGGCAACATCCTCTCGGGCTACATCGGCCAGCTCTACACGATGATCCCGAAGGAGATGTTCTTCTCGCTGCTGCTGGTACTGGGCTGCGGCACGGGCATCGCGATCTGGCTGTTCAACAAGCCGCTCAAGCAGGCGATGGAGACGAGCACGGCGTAGCGCCGGGCGCGTCGAGGTCACACGACGGGGAGCGCGGGTTCGTCCCGCGCTCCCCGTTTCGCGTTCGAGCGACGGCCCGCCGCTTCGTCAGCGCGCGCGCTTCGGTCCGCCGAGCAGCCACTCGCGGCCGACGAACAGCAGCAGCAGCGTCAGCGCCGCGAACGGGATCACCGAAAGCGCGTCGGCGCTGGCGCCGGCGTAGAACGGATTGTGCGTCTCGGCCCAGTGCTGCAGCGCCGTGTCGGTGTCCTGCATCGCGCCGGCGAGGAAGGCGATGACGATGCCGGCGATCGCACCGCCGGCAATGTAGCCGCTCGCCATCAGCACGCCCGGGCTCTTGTCGCCCTCGGCCTGCAGCTGGTCTTCGCTCAGGTTCATGTGCGCGAGTTCGCTGCGGCGCGCGCGATCGACGAGCCAGCGCACCGCACCGCCCACGAGGATCGGCGTGCTCGAGGACAGCGGCAGGTAGACGCCGACCGCGAACGCGAGCGACGGGATGCCCGAGAGCTCGAGCACCACCGCGATCATCACGCCGAAGAGCACGAGGCCCCACGGCAGGTGCCGGTCGAGGATGCCGCGGATGATGTAGCTCATCAGCGTCGCCTTGGGCGCGTCGAACTTGTGCACCGTCGTGCCGTCGGGCCGCTGGTTGAACGTGCCGTTGATGCCCGGATCGACGTACCACACCGCATGGCCGGCGTCGTCGACGAGGTACTTGCCTTCCGGTCCGCCGACCGCGTCGCGCTTCTGCCATACGCGGTACTCGTGCGTGTCGTCGTTCGCCTGCGCGCCGCGCACGTGGTCGTGCTTCGCACCGAGCGTGGCGACGTCCGCCGCCAGGCCCGCGGGCGCGACCTTCTCCGCCGGCACGTACACGGTGGCGGCTTCGTTCAGCTGGAGCAGGATCGGCCCGAGCACGAGCGCCGACAGCAGCGCGCCGATCAGGATGGCGATCTGCTGGTAGCGCGGCGTGGCGCCGACGAGGTAGCCGGTCTTCAGGTCCTGCGAGGTCGAGCCGCCGTTCGAGGCGGCGATGCAGACGATGCCGCCGACCGAGAGCGCGGTGACGTACCAGCTCGCACCCGTCCAGCCGATGAGCAGGAAGATCAGGCACGTGAGCAGCAGCGTGGCGACGGTCATGCCCGAGATGGGATTGCTCGACGAGCCGATCTCGCCGGTGAGCCGGCTCGACACGGTGACGAACAGGAAGCCGAACACGACGATGAGCAGCGCGCCGAGCAGGTTCATGTGCAGCGACGGCGACAGCAGGATCGCGAGCACGAGCAGCGCGATGCCGCCGAAGACCACCTTCGAGCCGAGGTCGCGGTCGATGCGGCTCGTCGGCCCGGCGGCCTTCACACCGCGCACGTCGCGCAGGCCTTCCGCGAGACCGTGGCCGATGATGGGCAGCGAGCGCACGAGGCTGATGATGCCGCCGGCGGCCACGGCGCCGGCGCCGATGTAGAGCACGTACGCGCCGCGGATCTGGTTCGGGCTCATCTCGGCGATCGGCACCGTGCCCGGCGCGAGCGGACCCGGCAGCGCGGAGCCGAAGAACTTGATCATCGGGATCAGCACGAGGTACGCGAGCACGCCACCGGCGCACATCACCGCCGCGATCGTCGGACCGATGATGTAGCCGACACCGAGCAGCTCCGGCGAGATCTCGGCCGACATCGAGCCGGCCTCGAACGGCTTGCCGAACACCTTCTCGGGCGTGTCCTTCCACAGGCGCAGCGCCGACATCGCCGACTTGTACGCGAGTCCGATGCCGAAGCCCGCGAAGATCGTGCGGGCCGAAACGCCCTGCGCGCCCATCGCCGCGGCCTCGGCCTTCGCCTCGGGCGAGCTCGCCTCGCGCGAGTCCTCCGACGCTCCGGCCTTGAGCACCTCGGCGCACGCGGTGCCCTCGGGGTACTTGAGCTTGCCGTGCTGCGCGACGATCAGCGCGCGGCGCAGCGGGATCATCATCAGGATGCCGAGCAGGCCGCCCAGCACCGCCACGAGAGCGACGCGCGTCAGCTCGAGGTCGAAGCCGAGGATCATGATCGCGGGCATGGTGACGCCGACCCCGAACGCGATCGACTCGCCCGCCGACCCGGCGGTCTGCGAGATGTTGTTCTCGAGGATGGTCGCGTCCTTCACCTTGAACAGGCCGAGGACCTTGAACAGCGTCATCGAGATCACGGCCACGGGAATGGACGCGCTCACGGTGAGCCCGACCTTGAGCACGAGGTAGAGCGAAGAGGCGCCGAAGATCATGCCCAGCACGGCGCCGACGAGCACGGCGCGCCACGAGAACTCCCGCAGGTGCGTCTCGGGTGCGATGTAGGGAACGAAGCGGGCGGGTGCGACGGACGGCGCGGAACCGCTCATGCGTGGGCCTCCGAGGACGCGGGATCGGAAACGAGTGGGCGGCACTCTAGCCGTCGCGGTCGAGCCGAAGCCAGCGCAACCGTCGCGCGATATCGCGTTCTCGCCGACTTCGTGACACGTGCGCGGGCCGCATGCGAACCGCGCGAGGCCCGCGCGCACTCCGCGCCCCCGAAAATCCGGCGGCGCCGACGCGGCGGGATGCTATTGTTCGCCGCTCTCGGCCCGCTGGTTCCCACCATCCGGGCGCACCCGTGGCGCGGGCACCGCGCTCCCGTCGGCGACACGCCGGGCGATGCCGTGCCGGTCAGCCCCGGCTCGGCCACTCGAATCCATCCTCGAGAGGAACCTTCCATGTCGGTCAGTGTTTCGTCGTCGGTTCAGACCCTGAAGCTCTACGTCGGCGGGAAGTGGGTCGACTCGTCCGCCACGTCCACGTTCGACGTGTACAACCCGGCGAAGCACGAGTTGCTCGCGCGCACGCCGATGGGCGGCGCCGCAGACGTCGACCGCGCCGTGCAGGCGGCGGCGAAGGCCTATCCGGAGTGGCGCGCGACGCCGCCGGTCAATCGTGTCCGGCCGCTCTTCCGGATGAAGGAGCTGTTCGAGAAGGCGTTCGACGACCTCGCCCGCACGATCACGCTCGAGCACGGCAAGACGCTCGACGAATCGCGCAGCAGCGTGCGCCGCGCGATCGACAACATCGACATGGCCATCGGCATCCCGACGACGATGCAGGGCCGTTCGCTCGAGGACATCGCGACCGGCATCGACTGCGTGACCTACCGCCAGCCGCTCGGCGTCTTCGCCGCGATCACGCCGTTCAACTTCCCGGCGATGGTGCCCATGTGGTTCCTGCCGCACGCGATCGCCTGCGGCAACACGTTCGTCGTCAAGCCCAGCGAGCGCGTGCCGCTCTCGCAGCAGAAGATCTTCGAGATCCTGCACGAGTGCGGACTGCCCGCGGGCGTCGTGAACATGGTGCACGGCGGCAAGGACGCGGTGGACGGCATCCTCGACCACCCGGGCATCGCCGGCGTGTCGTTCGTCGGCAGCTCGCCGATCGCGCACTACATCTACAAGCGCTCGGCCGAGACGGGTAAGCGCGTGCAGGCCCTGGGCGGCGCGAAGAACTTCGTGCTCGTGATGCCCGACGCGGACATGGACCGCGCCGCGCAGGTGAGCACCGAGTCGTGCTTCGGCTGCGCCGGTGAGCGCTGCCTCGCGAACAGCGTCGTGCTCGGCGTCGGCAGCGCGTACGACATCATGGTCGAGAAGCTCGTCGCCGAGGCGAAGAAGATCAAGGTCGGCGACGGGATGGAGCCCGGCGTCACCATGGGCCCGGTCATCTCGCAGGCCCACCGCGAGAAGGTGCTCGGCTACATCGAGAAGGGCATCGCCGAGGGCGCGACGCTCGCGCTCGACGGCCGCGGCTACAAGGACCCGAAGAACCCGAACGGCTACTTCCTCGGGCCCACCGTGTTCACGAACGTGAAGCCGGAGATGGTCATCGGCCGCGAGGAGATCTTCGGGCCGGTCATCTGCATCATGAAGGCCGACACGTTCGAGTCCGCGGTCGCGACCGTGAAGAAGCACGAGCTGGGCAACGCGTCGAGCATCTTCACCTCGAGCGGCAAGTGGGCGCGCGAATACCGATACCAGGTCGAGCCCAGCATGATGGGCATCAACATCGGCGTGGCGGCCCCGATGGCGTTCTTCCCGTTCGGCGGCGCGAAGGGCAGCTTCTTCGGCGACGTGAAGGCCCACGGCACCGACGCGGTCGACTTCTACACGGACAAGAAGGTCAGCATCGTCCGCTGGTTCTGATCACGCTGGATCACGTCACGACGCGCCGGTCGCACCACGCGACCGGCGCGTCGTGCGTTCGGGACGATGGGCCCAAAGGCGGCATGCCGGAGCACTCGAATCGGTTGCGCCGGTCTGGACACCCGCTTAACTTCCGGCAGCGCCTGAGCACCCCTCGCCGGGCCTCCCTTTCGCTCCGACCGACGATGCACGCATGCCGCGCTGACTCCCGACTGGAGGCGTGATGGCTGAACGCGAAGCTGGATCCGCACCGACGACCGGTGCCGGCACCCCGGGAACGCGCCGCGATTTCCTCAAGTGGCTCTCCCGCGGCTTCCTCGCACTGTGGGCACTCGGAGGCGCCGGCGTCATCGCCGCCTACGTGGGTTCGCCCGAGAAGCGCGAAGGCGGCGGCCACCTCGTGCGCATCGGAGCGCTGAACGACCTGCGCATCGGCGAAGCGAAGCTCGTGCGCCACGGCGTCGCGCCGTTCTTCGTGATCCGCACCAACGAAACCAACGTCATCGCGCTGTCCGCGGTGTGCACCCACGTGCGATGCATCCTCAACTACGACCGCGAGCGCCACGCCATCGTCTGTCCCTGCCACGACGGCCGCTTCGACCTCAAGGGCAACGTGCTCTCCGGCCCGCCGCCGCGCGCGCTGCCGACGTTCGAGGTCAGCATGCGCGCCGGTGAGGTCTTCGTCCGCGTATGAGCACGACCACGCCGAACCCGCCTGGCGGGCCGCAGAAGCCGCTCCCGAAGCACTGGGCCTTCGTCGAATGGCTCGAGGAGCGCATCAACCTCACCGAGATCTTCTCGGTGATCACGAACTTCGGCATCGTCTACACGCCCGTCGACACGCGCCGTCCGCTGCGCGAAGTCGTGAACGAGCTGAACGAGAAGCCGCTCGTGTCGTACGCGCGCTGGCCGCAGGTGCTCGGCCTGATGACCGCGCTGCTGTTCGGGCTCGAGATGCTCACCGGCATGCTGCTGGCGTTCTACTACCACCCCACGGCCGACGGCGCCTACGACAGCACCGCGGGCATCGTGCGCGACGTGCCGCTCGGCTGGTTCGTCCACCAGGTGCACCACTGGGGCGCGTGGCTGCTGATCGCGATCGTGATCGCGCGCGTGGTGCGGCTCTTCCTCGACCGGCTCTACGAGGCGCCGCGCGAACTGCTGTGGGCCAGCGCCGTGATGCTGATGTGGCTCGTGCTCATGCTGGACTTCACCGGTCGGCTGCTGCCATGGGACGTCCAGTCGTACTGGGCGTCGATGCGCGGCCTCGAGATCGTCTGCGCGCAGCCGATCGTGGGCCCGTTCATCTCGTTCGTCATCGGCGGCCACGTCGTCACCGAGGACGTGCTGCTGCGCACGTACATCATGCACATCATCGTCCTGCCGCTGCTCTACCTGCTCGGCGTCTGGATCACGTTCGGCACCATGCGCCGCATCGGCCTGAGCGTCGTCGCCGAGGGCGGTGACGCCGCGCGCACGACGACCTGGCACCGCCACACCTACGACCTGATCATCTTCCTGCTGCTGGTGTTCGCCGGCCTCGCGACGCTCGCGACGCTCGCGCCGTTCGGCTTCCACGGTCCGGCGGATCCGTACGCGACGCCGCCCGGCACGCGGCCCGCGTGGTACCTGCTGCCCGCGTGGCTCGTGAACCAGTTCACGCCGTCGATGCCGTGGATCGCGGGCACCGTGCTGCTGCTGTTCGCGGTCGGCGTGCCTTTCGTGCCGCTGTGGGCGGCGAGGAATCCCGGCAGGCTCGACGCGGCGCGCCTGCGCACGCTCGGGCTGGCCACCCTCGCGGTGTGGGCGCTGATGACGGCGGCCGCGCTGTTCGTGGGGCGCAAGTGATCGCGCGCGCGGGTCGCGCCCGCATCCTCGCCCTCGCGCTGGCCGCGCTGGCCGGCGCCGCCACGCTGGCCCTCGCGGCCTCGCCGACGGCGGCCCCCGCGCCGAGCGGCGCACGCATCGTCACGGCGGCGTCGGGACGCTGCGGCGTCTGCCACCCGGCGGACCGCGTCGCGTTCGAGAAGAGCCCGCACGCGAAGGAAGACGTGCATTGCACGTCGTGCCACGGCGGCGACGACACGACCGACGACAAGGCGAAGGCGCACGGCGGCAGTTTCACCGGCAAGGTCGACAAGGCGTCCGTGCCGAAGATGTGCGGCTCCTGCCACTCGGACGAGAAGGCCATGCGTCCGTACGGCCTGCCCGTCGACCAGCTCGCGCTCTACCAGACCTCGCGCCACGGCCAGCTGCTGGCCAAGGGCGACAAGCAGGTCGCGGTGTGTTCGGACTGCCACGGCGCGCACGACGTGATGCCGGTGGCCGATCCCGTGAGCAGCGTCTACCCGACCAACGTGCCGCGCACGTGCGGCCAGTGCCACGGCGACACCACGCTCGTGCGCCAGCGCCACATCAAGAACTCGTACGCGGACTACCTGACGAGCGTTCACGCGCACCAGCTCTTCGACCTCGGCAACATGCGTTCGCCGACGTGCGTCAGCTGCCACGGCGTGCACGGCGCCAACCCGCCCGACGTCGGCGAGGTGACGAAGGTCTGCGGCCGCTGCCACACCGCGGAGCGCCGCTACTACATCGCGGGCCCGCACGCGCAGGCGATGGCGGCGAAGAACCAGCCCGCGTGCGTGGCGTGCCACGGCGGCCACGGGATCGAGGCGAGCGTCGTCACGCGGCTCGAGAGCAACTGCGTCAAGTGCCACGCGAAGGGCAGCAAGCTCGAGCGGATGGGCGCGACGATGCTGGCGGACTGGCAATCGGCGAAGAACGAGATCGACCGCGCCGAGAAGCTCGTGCTGAAGGCCGACGCCGTGCCGATGGCGACCGAGGACTACCACGCGCGTGTCGAAGAGGCGCGCACCTACCTGCGCGAGGCGATGATCGCGGCCCACCAGGTGCAGCCGGAGGCCGTGTCGGCCTTCACGCTCCGCGCCAGGTCGGTGGGCAACGAGATCGAGACCGAGCTGAAGCACAAGTTCAGCATCAACATGGTCAACAAGCTCGCCCTCGTCGTGTTCTGGTTCTACGTGCTGATGACCGTGGGCATCCTCCGCGGCTATCGCAACCGCCGGCCGCGGGAGTAGTCGATGTCGCCTCTTCCGGGGTTCGGACCCGATTCGCCTCTGGCGAAGCTGACCGGGGGACGCTCGCTGCGATTGCCACCGGCGATCACGGCAGCGTTCGGCCTGCTCGTGGGCTTCGCCTTCGTCGGGCTCCTGGCGTTCGTGCAGGTGTCGTCGACACCGCAGTTCTGCGGCACCTGTCACATCATGAAGCCCTACTTCCAGTCCTGGAAGCACTCCAAGCACAACCAGATCGCGTGCGTGGAGTGCCACATCTCGCCCGGACTCACCGCCGAGGTGCGCAAGAAGTACGAAGCGCTCTCGATGGTCGCGAAGTACTTCACCGCGACCTACGGCACCAAGCCGTGGGCCGAGGTCGACGACGCGGCGTGCCTGCGCTGCCACGAGCGCCGGCTGCTCGAGGGACGCGTCACCTTCCACGGCGTGCAGTTCGATCACCGTCCGCACCTGACCGAGGCGCGGCGCGGCCTGCACCTGCGGTGCACGTCGTGCCACGGCCAGATGGTGCAGGGCGTGCACCTCACCGTGACCATGTCGACGTGCGCGCTGTGTCACTTCAAGGGCCAGCCGACGAACGATGGCCTCGGCGCCTGCCAGAAGTGCCACGAGGTGCCGAAGACGGTGACGACGCACGCGGGCACGACGTTCGATCACAGCCAGGTCAGCAAGAGCGCGATGCCGTGCACGTCGTGTCACGCGGGCATCGTGAAGGGCGAGGGCAACGTGCCTCGCGAGCGCTGCCTGCAGTGTCACAACCAGGCGGACCGGCTCGAGCATTTCCGCGAGAAGGACTTCCTGCACGAGTGGCACGTGAGCAAGCACAAGGTCGACTGCCAGAACTGCCACTCGCCCATCGAGCACGGGCCGCAGCCGTTCTCGCCCGGCGTGCACACCGACGCGGCCTCCACGGCGAACGCGTGCACGACGTGCCACGGCTCGGGTCACTCGCCTCAGCACGACCTGTACGCCGGCACCGGCGGACGCGGCGTGCCGAACATGCCGAGCGCGATGTTCACGACCGGCGTCACCTGCCAGGGCTGCCACAACACGAACCTCACCGCGCAGGTGGCGGAGTTCGCACCCGACGGCCAGCCGACGCCGAAGGCGACGGCGCTGTCGTGCATGTCCTGCCACGGGCCGAAGTACGAGAGCATCTTCAACGCGTGGCGCAGCGCCGTGAACGATCGCACGGCCGCGATCCGGTCGCAGATGGAAGCGACGTCGGGCGCGATGGGACTCGATCCGCCGCCGGCGTGGGACGACGCGAAGCACAACTTCCAGCTCGTCGCGCGCGGGCACGGCATCCACAACATCAACTACGCGTACGCCCTGCTCGAGAAGGCGCACGCCCAGATGAACGAGGCACGCGCCGCGCGCGGGCTGTCGGCCCTCCCGATGCCGTGGAAGACGATCGGCAAGGATCCCGACAAGTGTCTCAACTGCCACCAGGGGATCGAGAAGAAGTCCGGCACGTTCGCCGGGCTGGCGTTCGCGCACGGGCCGCACCTGCTCGACGCGAAGCTCGAGTGCGCCGAGTGCCATCACACGCACGCGCAGCGCGCGCCGGGCGAGATCGTCCGCTACGCGCCCGAGCGCTGCTCGTCGTGTCACCACAAGACGCTCTCGACCGCGAACAAGCAGGTCTGCGGCAAGTGCCACGGGGACATGCTCAAGAAGACGTTCCCGACCTTCCGCGGACAGTTCGAGCACCAGCCCCACATCGATGCGGGCGAGGAATGTCAGAGCTGCCACGTGATGAGGGGCGGCGATCCGATCCCGCCGCACAGCAAGTGCGTGGAGTGCCACGAAGGCTCGTAGCAGGCCGCAAGGAAGCGCGACGAAAGCCCCGGTGCCGGAAGGCGCCGGGGCTTCTTGCTTCGGGGAGCGGCGTGCGCGGCGGCCCCGCGCACCGGTGATGGGTTCCGGCGCGGCTCTGCGCGCCGTCGGCGGGCGGGACGAGCTGCGCGGCGTCCGGACACGCGAACGCCAGAAGGAGCAGCGGCGCGGACGGGACGGCGAGGTGGCGAAAGCGCATGCCGACCTCGTTCGGGGGAAATGCCGAAGGGCGGGAGCGCTCGCCGTTCCCGCCCTCGAAGGTATTCCGCTCCGATTCACATCGGCGACGGCGGAATGTCGATCAGTGCGCCGGCGGCGAGCTGTGCGGGGGCGGCGCGCCGCGGCCGGACTTCGTTGCCGGCACGGCCTGCTCCGGAGCCGCCTCTCCCGCGGCCTCCGCAGCCTTCGCCTCTTCCTCGAGGATCCGCTTCCACTCGAGGTAGTGCTCGTGCTTGAGCTGCGCCTCCGAGATGCGGCCGGTGAGGAACGTCCAGTTGAGCGGATAGACGTCCGGGTTGGCGATGTTCATGTACAGGTGCCAGACCACGATCGCCAGGAACGCCAGCCACGCCTCGTAGTAGTGGACGACCGTCGAGAGGTCGAGGATCCACTTGGGCAGCTCGCGCATGGACGAGTTGTTGAACCACAGCAGGCCGCCCGTGAGCGACATCACGATCGTGCCCCAGATGAGCGCCCAGTACTCCGCCTTCTCGATGTAGCCGAAGCGGTCGAACTTCGCGCCCTCCTTCTTGAGGCCGAGCAGGTACAGCATGTTGTTCACGAGGTCGAACGCGTCCGACACGCGCGGGAAGAGGTCGAACACCAGCTTCCGGCCGCGCTTCGTGGTCAGGTAGTACACGTGGTACAGCGAGACCACGGTCATGATCACGGCGGCGACGCGGTGCACGATGCTGCGCCACGCGTACGCGCCCTCGAGCCGCGCCATCCACGAGAACACCCACGACTCGGGGAACTTGAGCGCGAAGCCCGTGTACACGAGCGTGAAGAAGCTGATCGCGAGCAGCGCGTGCTGGATGCGCTCGAGGCCGTTCATGCGCTCGAACCAGCGGCCGCCGGCGTGCGAGTGGATTTCCTCGTGGCCGAGGTGCGCCTTGAAGCTGCGCGCGATCTTGCGCACGAAGTCGAGCCCGTTGTGCAGGCCCATGAAGCCGATCGTGCCGGCGATGAGCCAGAGGTAGATGAACCGGGCCCAGTACGGCGCCGGGTTGTTGGGCTGCGTCAGCGTCACGTGCACCGGGCCCATGCGGAACTTGGTGCCGGCACCCGGATGACAGCGGCCGCACGTCTGGCTCAGGCGCTCCTTCGACACCATCGAGCGTGGATCGGTGGACGGCAGCACGTCGTGGTAGCCGTGGCAACTCGCGCAGTTCGCGACGACGCGCGAGCCGCCGCGCGCCGCGAGGCCGTGGAAGCTGTCGCGATAGCTGTCGAGCCGGCCCGCGGGCAGCCCGTACGTCTCGCGGATGCCGGTGGCCTCGTGGCAGCTCGAGCACGTGGTGCTGACGTTGGCCGCGGCGACCGGCGAATCGGCGTCGTGTGGCCCGCGGATCAGGTGCTCGCCGTGGCAGTCGGTGCACACGGGCGACTTGGTCACGCCGCGGTACAGCGCGGTCCCGTGGATGCCGACGAGGTAAGCCTTCGCTTCCTTCTTGTGGCAGCGGCCGCAGGTCGTCGGGATGTTCTGCCGGTAGATCGACGACAGCGGATCGTTCGCGCGCCGGAGCGAGTGGCTCTCGTGGCAGTCGTTGCACCGCGCCGCGTTCCACTTCTTCGAGCGGCCGTGCACGCTGTTGCGGAAGAGCTGCACCGCCTCCGGGATCGTGATCTTGCGCTTGGCCATGAGCTTCTTGTTCGCGTGGCACTTCGCGCAGGTCTCGTCGATGTTGAGCCGGCTCACGGTCGACAGCGTGTCGACGTGCGCGCGCATCTCGTGCGCGCCGCCGTGGCAGTCCTTGCACGTCGAAGCGTCGGTGTCGCCCTTCGCGAGCGCGATGCCGTGCACGCTCGCCTCGTACTGCTTCGTCTCGCGATCGTGGCAGCGCGTGCACATCGCGCGGCCGGTGCCCTTCGCCTTCGCGACTTCGTGCGTACCGTGGCAGGTGATACAGCCGCCGGTCACGCCGCCCGTGACGCGCGAGTGGACGCCGATCTCGAGCGCGGCACGCGCCTTCTTGTGGCAGCCGGTGCAGTCGACGGGAGGCAGGTGCTGGGGATGGCGCTGCGTGGCGCCCTTGTGGCAGCCGACGCACGAGATCTTGTGGTGTACCGAACCCGCGAGGCCGGAGCCGCTCACGGTGAGCGAGCCCGAGCGGCCGACCGATTTCGCCAGCGTCGGGTCCTTGTGGCACATGAGGCAGCCGTCGCTCACGTCGTCGTCGGCGCGGGCGGTGCCCGGCCACGCGAACGCGAGCGCGGCCGCGATCGCGACGGCGCCGAGCGCGCGCGCGAGTCGTCCACCCCAGGACGTCCAGCTGGAACGCATCCCTCTCCTCCATCCGTCCACGCTCGCCGCCGGGCTCGGGATCGCGTTCCAGCGGGCGGGGCCGACTTCGGACCCGCAGCGACAGCGCCCGGAATCTCGCAAGCCGCGGACCACGCGAAGGAGCGCACCGAACCCGCGTATGTCGCGGGAATCGAGGCCGCCGCCGGCGTTTCGGTGGAGGCGTGCGGTCGAAGCCATGACATGCTGGCATTCAACCCGCCCCAATTGACAGCCCCCGGCGAGAGATCGTTGTCAGCCTATGAAGCCGGCGCCCGCACGTCGATGGAAATGCGCGCGGGCCGCGCCCGCGGGGCCGATTCCCCGGCGGCCTGTCCCTTGCTGTGCATGACAAGCGCATGGCCTGCTGACGCACCGCGCCCGCCTCCACGGCGTCCCGCCCGGCCGCGACGCACCCGACATCCCGACGTTCCGAAGTCCCGAAGTCCGAAGTCTCACGAGGAGATCGATGTCCCGACACGACGAGCGCTGGTCCGAAGGCACTGCCGGCGATCCCGGCTTCTCGCCCGCTCCGCCGCGGCGTCCCGACGCCTGGAGGTGGGCCGGTGTCGCGGCCGTGGTCGCGGCGCTGACGCTGGCGGTGGCGGCGCTCACGTCCGCGACGCCGGCGAGCAAGCCGGCCGACGCGCCGTTCGTCGGCGCCGACGATTGCCTCGACTGCCACAAGCCCGGCGCGCCGAGCACGAAGCGGGTCTTCGCCGAGGACTCGGGCCCGAACTTCGACGGCGGTCTCCGCGCGTCGGCGCACGCGGGCGTGCGCTGCGACGGCTGCCACGCGGAACTCAAGGGCGGCGATCTTCCGCACGCGACGAAGCTCAAGAAGGTCGAGTGCGGCAGCTGCCACGCGAAGGAACTCGAGCAGCACAACGCGAGCCTCCACGGCCAGGCCGAGCTGCGCGGCGAGAAGCTGGCGCCGACCTGCAAGTTCTGCCACGGCACGCACGGCGTGATGCGCCCGAAGGACACCAACGCACCGACCAACACGGTCAACATTCCGTTCCTGTGCGGGCGCTGCCATCGCGAAGGCTCGCCGGTGCAGATGCAGTTCCACATCCCGCAGGACTCGATCCTCACCAACTACTCCGAGTCGATCCACGGCGAAGGCCTGTTCAAGAAGGGCCTGCTCACGACCGCCGTCTGCACCAGCTGCCACACCGCGCACTTCCAGCTGCCGCACACCGACGCACGCTCGTCGATCGCGCGGCAGAACGTGGCGAAGACGTGCGAGCAGTGCCACGTCCGGATCGAGACGGTTCACACGAAGATCATCCGCGGCGAGCTGTGGGAGAAGGCGCCGAACCAGGTGCCCGCGTGCGTCGACTGTCACCAGCCGCACAAGGCGCGCCGCGTCTACTACACGCTCGGCATGTCGGACCGCGACTGCATGATGTGCCACGCGAAGCGCGACCTGATGGGCGCGAAGGACGGCAAGCAGGTCAGCATGTTCGTCGACGCGAACGACCTGCAGCACTCGCGGCACGTGAAGGTCGCCTGCGCCCAGTGCCACACGGGCGTCTCGCCCTCGCTCAACCGGCCGTGCGCGACGGTGAAGCCCACGGTGGACTGCACCGCGTGCCACGCGGAGATCGGCGAGATCTACGCGAAGAGCATCCACGGGCAGCTGTCCGCCAAGAAGAGCCCCGATGCGCCGGAGTGCATCGATTGCCACGGTACGCACGGCATCCGCGGACACATCGAGCCCGATTCCAAGACGTACGCCCGCAACGTGCCGGCGCTGTGCGGCGGCTGCCACCGCACGGGCCAGAAGGCGGCGCTGCGCTACAAGGGCCAGCAGAAGGACATCCTCGAGCACTACGAGGAGAGCATCCACGGCAAGGGCCTCGTGAAGAGCGGCCTCGTCGTCACGGCGACGTGCGCCGACTGCCACAGCCCGCACGGCGAGCTGCCGGCGAAGGACCCGGCGTCGACGGTGAACCGCGCGAACATCGCGGCCACGTGCGCCAAGTGCCACCGCGGCATCTACGAGCAGTTCGAAACGAGCGTGCACTCGCCGCTGTACACGAAGCACTCGAAGAAGAAGCTGCCGGTGTGCTCGGACTGCCACTCGTCGCACACGATCGGACGCACGGACACCGAGGGCTTCCGGCTCACGATCATGAACCAGTGCGGCTCGTGCCATCAGGAACTCGCCGAGTCGTACTTCGAGACCTACCACGGCAAGGTCTCCAAGCTCGGCTTCCTCAAGACCGCCAAGTGCTACGACTGCCACGGCGCGCACGACATCCTGCCGGCGTTCGAGCCGCGCTCGCACCTGTCGCGGCAGAACATCGTCAAGACGTGCGGTCAGTGCCACCCGGGCTCGAACCGCCGGTTCGCGGGCTACCTCACGCACGCCACGCACCACGACCAGAAGAAGTACCCGGCGTTGTTCTTCGTCTTCTGGGCGATGACGGGCCTGCTGGTGACGACGTTCATCGGCGCCGGACTGCACACGCTCGCGTGGCTGCCGCGCTCGCTGGCGTACCGCAAGCAGCTGAAGGAGTCGCACGCGCTCGAGTCGAAGCAGCACGTGCGCCGCTTCCCGACGCTCTATCGCAACCTGCACCTGATGGTGATCACGAGTTTCCTCGCGCTCGCCATCACCGGCATGACGCTCAAGTTCTCGTACACGCCGTGGGCGTACGTGCTGTCGCGTCTGCTCGGCGGCTTCGAGTCCGCCGGCGTCATCCACCGCATCGGCGCGCTGGTGACGTTCAGCTACTTCGCCATCCACATCGTCGACATGCTGCGCCGCAAGGCGGCTTCGAAGCAGTCGTGGGCCGACTTCATCCTCGGACCGAACGGCATGATGTTCAGCCTCACCGACCTCAAGGAGATCGTCGGCTCGCTGAAATGGTTCCTCGGCATGGGCCCGCGCCCGAACTACGGGCGCTGGACCTACTGGGAGAAGTTCGACTACTTCGCCGTGTTCTGGGGCGTCGCCGTGATCGGCATGTCGGGCCTGCTGCTCTGGTTCCCGACGTTCTTCACGCACTTCCTGCCGGGCTGGCTGCTCAACGTCGCGACGATCATCCACAGCGACGAGGCGCTGCTCGCGGTCGGCTTCATCTTCACCGTGCACTTCTTCAACACCCACTTCCGTCCCGAGAAGTTCCCGATGGACACGGTGATCTTCACGGGCTCGATCCCGCTCGACGAGTTCAAGCAGGATCGTCCGCGCGAGTACGAGCAGCTGGTGAAGTCGGGCCAGCTCGAGGAGCGGCTGCTGCCCGCGCCGGACCCGCGCGACGTGAAGAACTGGAAGATCTTCGGGACGATCGCGCTGTCGCTCGGCATCATCCTGATCGTGCTGATCCTCTACGCCGCGATCTTCGGTTACCGGTAACGCAGACGATTTGGCGCCGCACGCACGACGGGATCCGCCCCCCGCGGGTCCCGTCGATGTTTTTCGCGACGACGGCGCGTGCGGCTCCGGCCGCCACCCGCAACGCGAGCGGCCCGCCGTCTTGAGACGGCGGGCCGCTCGGTTTCATCGGCGTGCGCGGCGCTCTATCCCGTCACGTGCTGGTCCGCGACCGTGAGCGCCTGGTCGATGGCCGCGAGTCCTTCGCGCGCCTCGGCGTCGCTCGTCGTGCACGGCGGCGCGACCTGCAGGCGGTTGAAGTGGACGAACGGCCAGACGCCCTTCGCCTTGCACGCGCCCAGCAGTTCGACCATCGGCTTCGCGGCCGGACCCGACGCGTTGAACGGCACCAGCGGCTCGCGCGTCGCGCGGTTCTTCACCAGCTCGATGCACCAGAACACCCCGAGCCCGCGCACCTCGCCGACGCACGGGTGCCTGGCCGCGATCTTCGCGAGCTCCGGCCCGATCACGTCCGCGCCGAGGTGCTTCGCGTGCTCGACGATCTTCTCTTCCTTGAAGATGCCGATGCTCGCGACGATCGACGCGGTGGCGAGCGGGTGCCCCGAGTACGTGAGGCCGCCCGGGAACACCTTCTCCTTGAACGTGTCCGCGATCTTCCGGCTGATCACCACGCCGCCGACCGGGATGTAGCCGGAGTTCGAGCCCTTGGCGAACGTGATCAGGTCGGGCGTCACCTTCCAGCGATCGACCGCGAACCACTCGCCGCAGCGCCCGAAGCCCGCCATCACCTCGTCGCAGATCATCACGATGCCGTGCTGGTCGCAGAGCTTGCGCACGCCGGCCAGGTAGCCGTCCGGCGGGACGAGGATGCCGTTCGTGCCGACGACGGTCTCGAGGATGATCGCCGCCACCGTGTTCGGTCCCTCGACCATCAGCACGCTCGCGAGGTGCTCGAGCGCGCGCTCGCACTCCTCGGCCGCGTCCTTCGCGTGGAACGCCGAGCGGTACGGGTACGGTCCCCAGAACTTCACGACGCCGGGCACGCCGGGCTCGTTGCCCCAGCGGCGCGGATCACCGGTGAGCGCGATCGAGGTGCCGGTCGCTCCGTGGTAGCTGCGGTACGCGGACAGCACCTTGTAGCGGCCCGTGTGACCGCGCGCGAGTCGCACCGCGTTCTCGACCGCTTCGGTGCCGCCGTTGGTGAAGAACACCATGTCGAGATCGCCGGGCGCGAGCTCGGCGATCAGCCGCGCCGCCTCGCTGCGCATGTCGTTGGCGAAGCTCGGCGCGATCGTGCACAGGCGCCCCGCCTGCTCCTGGATCGCCGCGACCAGCTTCGGATGCTGGTGGCCGATGTTGACGTTGACGAGCTGGCTCGCGAAGTCGAGCCACGTGTTGCCCTTCTCGTCCCACATGCGCGAGCCCTTCGCGCCCGCGATGACGGTCGGGTTGAGCAGGCCCTGCGCGGACCAGGAGTGAAAGACGTGGGCGCGGTCGTTGGCGTACGCAGTTTCGAGATACGGCGAGGTGTTCGTGGAGGATGGATTCATGGCCGCGCATGTTACTCCGAGAAGGCGTTCGCGGGGCCCTCCAATGTGCGATAGCGTCGCGGCGTGATCGCAGCGACGCGGCGCCGCGCGACGGCGCACGTCCCACACCTCATCGTCGGGAACATCCGCATGTGTCTCCGGTTCCATACCGAAAACCGGCCTCGCCAGCGTCAGAGCCGCCTCGCCACCGCACTCGCGCTCGTCGCCGCCCTGGCGCTCGCGTTGCGCGAGCCGGTCGCCGCGGCGGCGGCCGCGGTGCCCGACGACGCCGCGCTCGCGACGCTGCGCGCGGCGACGCGCGGCACGCCGCTGCTGCGCGTGACCACGACGCGCGCCGAGTTCATGGCGAACCGCGCGCGCTTCGATTCGAGCGGCGTGTACCTGCCGCGTGTGGATCGCCATGCCGCGCTGATCACCGTGAGCGCGCCGCGCCCCGAAGACGCCGAGCGCCGCATCGCGTGGCCCGACGTCGAGCGGATCGAGGCGGGCCATTCGCGCATCGGCGTCGGCCTTCTGTCCGGCCTCGCCCTCGGCGGCGCACTCGGCGCGGTGACGATCGCGAACAACTGGCACGACGTGCAGGCCGGTGGCGACGGCGGACTCGCGGTCTACGTCGCCGGCCTGCTCGTGATCGGCGGCGGCACCGCGGGCCTGCTGATCGGCGCCGCGAACCCGCAGATGCGCACGATCTATCGCTGAAGGTCGCGCTTCCTCGCACGCCCGACCTCGAACCGGAGCCCTCGATGCCGAACGAAAGGCAGAACACGACCGATCCGCACGAAGCCCGCACGCTCGCCACGCACCGCGTGCTGCGCGCCACTCCCGAAGCGATCTGGCGCGCGTGGATCGAGCCCGAGCGGCTCGCGCGCTGGTGGGGCCCGGCGGGCTTCACGAACACGTTCGAGATCTTCGAGCCGGTGCCGGGCGGCACGTGGAAGTTCGTCATGCACGGCCCGAACGGCGCCGACTACCCGAACGAAAGCCGCTTCGTCGAGCTCGTGCCCGGCGAGCGCTTCGTGTTCGACCACGTCGTGCCCCCGCTCTTCCGAATGCGCGTGACCTTCGAGCCCGTCGCCGAGGGCACACGCGTCGAGTGGCGCATGCTCTTCGCGGACGCGGACACCTGCGACCGCGTGCGGGCGATCGTCGTCGAGGCGAACGAGCAGAACCTCGACCGGCTCGAGGACGAACTGGCCCGGACGAGCTGAACGGTCCGGCGAACCGCGCATTTCGTCCGCGCCATTCGCGCTTCGCCGGTGTACGCTGCCCCGCGCTCGCGACTGCCGTCTCACGTCGCGGGCCGTGCGAAACGGCCGCGCTGGGCCGCCCGCACGACGGCAGTGATCCCATCCTGCCGGGAGACACGGGTCCTGAGAGCCCCGACTCGGCCGGCATCGAGCCAACGGAGTTCGCGAACCCGGAGCCCGGAGCGTTCCGCCCGGCCGGCCCCGCGACCTCCTCCCGGAGGTGACGACATGGGTCTGGTGATCAGGAACGGCGAGGTCGTCACGGCGACCGATCGCTTCTTCGCGGACGTGCGCGTCGACGGCGGCACGATCAGCGATCTGGGCGCGAAGCTCGAAGCCCGCAGCGGCGACGAGACGGTCGACGCGTCGGGCCAGCTGGTGCTTCCGGGCTTCATCGATCCGCACGTGCACATGGAGCTGCCGTTCATGGGCACCGCGAGCGTGGACGACTTCGAGGTCGGCGGCGCCGCGGGCGCCGCGGGCGGCACGACGACGTTCATCGACTTCTGCATGCAGGACCGCGGCGAAGCGCTGCCCGCCGCGATCGCGCGCTGGCACGCCAAGGCCGCGAAGGCCTGCGTCGACTACACGTACCACCTCGGCATCACCGACTTCGGCGCCAACACGGCGGCCGAGATGCGCGAGGTCGTCGAGAAGCACGGCATCACCAGCTTCAAGGTCTTCCTCGCCTACAAGGGCGCGCTGCAGATCGACGACGGGCAGCTCTACCAGGTGATGGAGCAGGCGGCAAAGCTCGGCGCGGTCGTCACCGTGCACGCCGAGAACGGCGACGCGGTGTGGCACCTGCAGCGCGAGCTGCTCGCGAAGGGCTGCACGGGCCCCGAGTTCCATCCGGTCTCGCGGCCGAGCGCGCTCGAGGGCGAAGCGACCGAGCGCGCGCTGATGATGGCGCGACTGCACGGTGCGACCGCGTACATCGTGCACATGACGTGCAAGGAAGCGGTGCACGCGCTCGAGCGCGCGAAGCTCTCCGGCCAGCGCTGCTACGGCGAAACGTGCCCGCAGTACCTGCTGCTCGACGACTCGGTGTTCGACAAGCCCGACTTCGGCGGCTCGGCGTACGTGATGAGCCCGCCGATCCGGCCCGGCCACGTCGGCCACCACGACGCGCTGTGGCACGCGCTCTCGAACCGCATGCTCGACACGATCGGCACCGACCACTGCCCGTTCACGCACGAGCAGAAGAAAATGGGCATGGGCGACTTCACGAAGATCCCGAACGGCGCCGCCGGCATCGAG